>Ga0164297_10004464_pt1 | contig 12505 bp, 10 predicted proteins | sample GEODES058metaG_FD_113539 | JGI IMG/M metagenome (GOLD analysis project Ga0164297, IMG submission 113539) | Dystrophic lake water microbial communities from Trout Bog Lake, Wisconsin, USA - GEODES058 metaG | ecosystem: Environmental > Aquatic > Freshwater > Lake | place: USA: Trout Bog Lake... | reverse complement strand
TCTAAGTGTTGAATTAACATCAATGGTACTAGCATAAATGGAACTACCTGTCAGGGTGGAATAAGTAGCAACATTTACATTCATGGTAGACACTCTGAGTGTTGAATTGACATCAAGTGTGCTAGCAAAAATGGAACTACCTGTCAAGGTGGAATAGGTTCCAATATTAAGAAACATAGTAGAAACTCGCAGAGTACTGTTCACATCAATTGTACTAGCCTTAATGGTACTACCATTTAGTGTAGAATAGGTAGCGACATTAACATTCATAGTAGAAACCCGCAAGGTACTATTCACATCAATAGTACTAGCATAAATAGAACTACCTTTCAAGGTAGAATAGGTTCCAATATTGAGAAACATGGTAGAAACAGTTAATGTACTGTTCACATCAATGGTGCTAGCCCAAATAGAACTACCATTTAAGGTAGAATAGGTTCCAATATTGAGAAACATGGTAGAAACCCGCAGTGTAGAATTTACATCAATAGAACTAGCCCAAATGGTGCTTCCATCAAAAGTAGAATAATATCCCACATCCAAAAACATGGTAGACACACGCAAGGTTGAATTGACATCCATGGTACTAGCCCAAATAGAACTGCCGACCAAGGTGGAATAGGTTCCAATATTGAGAAACATAGTAGAAACAGTTAATGTTGAATTGACATTAATACTACTGGCCTCGATAGTACTACCTGTCAACGTGGAATAGAAAACATCCATTGCAAATAATGTAGTAATGGTACCTACATCTGCAACCAAACTAGATGTAATGGTGGAAGATTCTATTATTGTGGAATTATAAATAGTACTGTTATTAATGATGGTACTAACTGTGAGTGATGAAGCATTGATCTCCACTGCATTAATAGTACTTCCTGTGAATGTAGAATAGGTACCAATATTGAGAAACATGGTAGAAACCCGCAGAGTACTATTGACATCAATGGTGCTGGCCAAAATGGAGCTTCCATTTAATGTAGAATAGGTACCAATGTTGAGAAACATGGTAGAAACCCGCAGAGTACTATTGACATCAATGGTGCTAGCTTTAATGGAACTACCTGTCAAGGTAGAATAGGTACCAATGTTGAGAAACATAGTAGAAACTCGCAGAGTACTATTGACATCAATGGTGCTGGCCAAAATGGAGCTTCCATTCAATGTAGAATAGTAACCATGATTGGTATAGATAGTTGAAACAGTTATAGTTGAATTGGTGATAATGCTGCTGGTTACATAGAGATTTTCAGAAGTAAATAGTGAGGGATAAGGTACAACCGTTTGCCAGAGTGCGCCAATCATATCACCATCGGTATCTGCAGCAGCAATCATGTATTGTCCTGAAGCAGAACAGCAGATATCTGACCAGCAGGCCATAGGAGAAGTAGGTGCAAGATCCCATGTTTGTCCATAGTCACTAGAAAGATACAATTGTCCCATGGTACTATCACCATTCGCAATACACTGGTACTGTCCAGATGCAGAACAGCATACAGGACCATCTACTGTAAAACCTGGAACATCATACCATGTTGTACCAAAATCATTAGAGTAAAATACATCGTGTTGATAATCTACAGTTGTAATGTACTGTCCAGAGGCAGAGCAGCATATATCATAATACACGTGTGGATAAAAATAGTGAATGGTATAATTCCATGTTTGACCATAATCTACTGAGGTATAGACGATATACTGTGAGCGCTGTGGTTCACCCCCTTGTCCTTCTCCAACGGCATATTGATATTGACCTGATGCAGATGTGCATACACAATACCAAATTCCTGTTAAGGCAATGCTGGTTGGTTCAAAGACGGCTGATGTCCATGTTTTACCATAATCGGATGAGTAATAGACTGCTGCAAAGGCAGAATTATCTTGATTGACTGCAGTATGATATTGGCCAGATGCAGAGCAAGAAACGTCATTCCATATATGTGTATTTAAAAAGGTAGCGGTTGCTGTCCATGTTTGGCCATAATCCGATGAATAATAGATAGTACCTGGACTGGAGACGGCCGTTTGAAATTGTCCAGATGCAGACATGCATGATGCTTGCCAGTTTTGATAATTAGAATAATTAAAGGAAGTGGTTGCAGTCCATGTTGCACCAAAATTACTAGAATAATAAATGTTTCCATTGCCGCCCGTTATAGCATTAGTAGCGGTCTGATATTGTCCTGAGGCAGAGCATGCAATAGTCTGCCAATCACTGGGTGTTTCAATTTCTAACCATGCTTGTCCAAATAAATCATAATTTAGTGGAGGTGTTGCGCTAATAAATACGCTTCCATCTGCATAGGTATTATCTGCAATGGTGATATCAGGTGATAAAGTAACTTGTTCTGTATTAAAAGAAAGAGTGTTAATTCTAATATTATTATCACCAGTAATAATGGTAAGGCATGGTCCAGTTGGACCCATTTGACCTGTGTAACCAATTGTACCAGTTGTACCAGTTGTACCTGTAGGTCCTATTGGGCCAGTTCCAAGAGGTCCTGTGGCACCTGTAGAGCCTGTTGCGCCTGTTTTACCTGTGGCACCTGTAGAGCCAGTTGTACCTGTATAGCCTGTTGCGCCAGTAGAGCCTGTTGCACCTGTTGTACCAGTAAAACCAGTTGCACCAGTAGAGCCAGTTCTACCTGTTGCACCTGTAGAGCCTGTTGCGCCTGTTTTACCATCAGCGCCTGTTGAACCTGTTGTACCTGTTGTGCCTGTATAACCAGTTGCGCCTGTTACACCTGTATAACCTGTTGCACCAGTTGTACCTGTAGTACCTGTTATACCTGTATAACCTGTTGCACCAGTTGTTCCTGTATAACCTGTTGCGCCAGTTGTTCCTGTATAACCTGTTGTTCCTGTATAACCAGTTGCACCTGTAGTACCAGTTACACCGGTTGCACCTGTATAACCAGTTGTACCAGTATAACCAGTTGCACCTGTATATCCAGTTGCACCAGCTGCACCTGTATAACCAGTTGTTCCTGTATAACCAGTTGTTCCTGTATAACCAGTTGTACCAGTATAACCAGTTACACCAGTAGTACCAGTTACACCTGTATATCCAGTAGTACCAGTATATCCAGTATTACCAGTTGTACCTGTATAACCAATAATACCTGTAGCACCTGTTGCACCCATTGCACCTGTTACGCCTGATGCTCCAGTCGCACCTATTGCACCAGTCGCACCTATTGCACCAGTTGCACCTATTGCACCAGTCGCACCAGTTGTGCCAGTTGCACCTGTTTTACCAGTCATACCAGTCATACCAGTGAGACCTGTGGCACCTGTGTAGCCAGTGGATCCAGTAGGTCCAGTACCAAGAGGGCCAGTAGCACCTGTACCGCCTATAATACCTGCGGCACCTGTAGCACCTGTAAAGCCAATAGAACCAGTAGGTCCAGTACCAAGAGGACCCGTAGATCCTGCTATTCCTGTAAGACCTCTGCGTCCAATGGGTCCAGTTGCACCTGTTGCCATGGAAATCATGGGATACAAGGGGGCCATTGGCACCTGCGGCATGCAGGGTTGACAGCCATAAGGATTGTAGTAGGACATGTTGTGATCTAATAAAAATGATAAAAAAGAATGATTTGACTAACACAAAAAGTGATCAAAATTGAATGAATATTTTCTAAGTAAAAAAAGTAGAAATTTAATGTTGTGTGAAAAACATAATGTGGAAAGTGTTCATAAGTGTAAACAATGCACGGTAGAAAAGAGAAATGCGACTATGATGGCGAGGTATGGTGTGATAAGTGCACTGAGTTCAAAAGAGATTCTTGCAAAGAAGAATGCTACTTGTTTGGATAAATATGGAAATGAATGTGTATCAAAAACAGATATGATGAAGGAGAAAACAAAACAAACCAATATGGAAAAATATGGTGTTGAACATTCATTACAATCTATTGCAATTCGTAATAAAGGAAAAGAAACGATGATGCAAAAATATGGTGTAGAACATGCAATTCAAAATGATGTAATTAAAAAGAAAAGAGTAGAAACAAATATAGAACGATTTGGTGTAGAAAGTGCATTACAGAATCCAGAAATTCTTGCCAAACGAAGAGAAACCAACATGGAGCGATACGGGGTAGAAGAAGTATTACATAATACAAATGTACTTGAACGCATTAAACAAACAATGACGGATACCTATGGAGCTAGTAGCCCATTGCAATGTGAATCTATTAAGGCAAAGAGGGATCAAACATGTGAAGAACGATATGGAGATAAGGATATTATGCATAATGCAGAAATCTTTGAAAAAGTACATAAGAATTCATTCAAGAAAAAGGAGTATACACTACCTTCTGGTAAAATTATTACCTATCAAGGATATGAAAATGTTGCATTTAATGAATTATTAAGAACGATGGATGAAAATCAGTTTACAAATGATGTAAAAGTTATGCCAAAAGTTATGTATACCTTTGAAGAAAAATCACATCGTTATTATCCTGATATTTATATCCCTTCTCAAAAAAGATTTATTGAAGTAAAATCACTCTATACCTATAACAAACAGTTAGAGCAAAATCATTGCAAACGAGATCAAGTCTTAACAAATGGATACGCCTTTGAGTTTTGGATCTGTAACAAAAAAGAAGTAGTTCAAATTACTTAGTGCAAGTAAAAATAACATAATTGTTATTGTATTTTTACTTATGTAAGAATCTCTAATTTTATTTATTTTTGCTATAATTTTCTACTTAGTGATTTAAGCAGAGGCAACAGCCTTCTTCTTCTCAGGTAGAACGTAGAGTTTGTACAAGAACGATTGGATGTTCCTGTACGTAAGCACCTCGCCCTCCTTCACGCCCAACACCTTACGCATGGCGGCATCAGGGTGGATGGTGTGGCCCTTCTCGGCATCCTTCAACTTGTGAGAGTCAACGTAGGCCGAGAAAGCACGGGTGACATCCGCAGGAGTCATCTGCGAGCCCTTGGACTTGCCCAAGAAGCCGCACAACTCATCCTTCAAGGTCACGGGGGTGGTGAAGATGGTGGGGCGCTTTTCCTTGACAACGCCATCTTCGCCTTCCTTCTTGGCACGGCGGCGGCGGCGGCCAGCTTCCTTGACCTCCTTGGCAACACGCTTCTGCAACTTCTGCAAGGTCTTGACGGTGGCAACGGACTGGTCACGCAACTGCTGGTGCAAGGTGATCAAAGCAGCAATCTCCTGCTCAACCGACTTGACTTCAACGGGGGCTTCAGCAGCGGCAACAGCGGTGGCGACGGGGGCGGCTTCAACGGGGGCAGCAACGGCAGGCTTAGCGGCCTTCTTGGCCTTCTCGGCGGGGGCAGCAGCGACAGGGGCAGCGGCGGCAACTGGGGCCGCAGCGGCAGGGGCATCCGACTTCTTGGTAACACGCTTGGGGGCAGCAGCGGCGGGGGTCGTGGAGGTCTTGTTCATTGTACTAGTACCGGTGGTATTGTTTGACATAATTAAACGCGTTATGCCTTCTCTAATGTGTTTTACGGCAATCAAATTTTATATCTAATTTCAATCAAATTCACGAAAAAAAATGGAAATCATGTTTTTTTTATTGAAATGCAGATTCGTCAATTACATTACAATTGTGATGTATACGTGGACAATAATTCACCATGATAACTCCACGATAACTACTATGAACCTGCATAAGCAAAATATAATAAATCATGCTGCATTTGTGTTACATTCAGCCTATTTCAGAATACACGATTTCAATGAAAAAAAAGCAATCTATCTGCATAAAAATAATTCGTCTACTTTAAGATAGGTAGAAAATATGTGTAAAATATGGCTACTTATGCCTCCAAAAAATAAAATTTGATTGCTTTTCTGCCCTAAAAAAGGTCAGCAATAAAATGTCTTCCAGTGTCATCTACCCGTCAACCTTTTCTACCAAGAGCATCACGATCTCCGCCCCTCGCACGTTGCAAAGCGGTGCCAAGCAAGCGTATCTGAACTATGACAGTGGCCGCCTGGTCATGCAAACGGCGGTGGCGATGTCCGTTCCGTTTGGATTGAACTGTGCGGACAAGTTTGGTCCGCCTGAGTATTCAGTGGACTTGTCGTTTCGTGGTCATGAGCAGCGCCCTGAAATCAAGGAGTTTATGAATGTGATTGAGCAGATTGATCGTGCGATGATTGCAGAGGGCGTTAAGAACAGCAAAGCGTGGTTCAAAGCGGATCTAAAGGATGATGTGGTCAAGGCCTTCTACACGCCGTCGTTGAAGTACAGTAAGGACAAGGAGGGCAATGTCCTGTCTTACCCGCCGAACATCAAGTTGAAGTTGCGTAAGACGAATGGTGAGTTTGATGCAAAGTTCTATGACATCAATGGAGCGCAATACAAGGACATCCCTGTAGAGGAACTCTTGGCGAAGGGTGTTCAAGTGACGGCCATCATGGAGTGTGGTGGCGTGTGGTTTGCTGGGTCCAAGTTTGGATTGACGTGGCGTGCAAAGCAGATTGCGGTTCATAAGTTGCCGAAGAAGATTGCTGACTTTGCCTTCAAGGGTCTAGGCTCAGCGCCGCCTCAAGAGGAGGAGGAAGAAGAGCAGGAGGAGGAAGAGATTGATGATGATCCTGCCTTCAAGCCCAAGCCGTCTGTTGTCACGGCAATGATGCCTTCTAAGGCAGCCGCAGCAGAGGCCGATCCAGTGGATGATGAAGATGGTGATGACTTGGAGCCTGTTCCAGCTCCGAAGAAGCCAGTGATTAAGAAGAAGGTGGTCGTTGCAAAGAAGTAATTAAGAAAATAATAATCGTATAGAGAAATACTATATTATTTTTTATGAAGAAGGAATTCCTGTTGCAGTAGCGTTGCTAACGCCAATAGAATTAACCGTTTGTAGTACAATGGTATATTTTATACCATTTGTGAGACCAGGTATGACAATGCTAGATGGATTTCCATTAGGAACAAATAATACTGCAACACCACCATTAACGATATATTGATAGGATACAACAGTATTATAGGGAGTAATAGATTGAATGACAAATCCAATAGTGAGTTGTCCATCACCAATGGTAGTACTAAGAATAATAGGTGAAGCAGGTAAACCAAGAGACAAATAGGTAACAGATTGACTCCCTTTTCCAGATGCGCAATCAATGACGGTATGAGGAACACCTACATTTGCAGTAGCCATTTGTAATTGTGTAACAGATGATGGAATGATAGGATAAATATAAGGTTGATAAGGAGTATACCGTTGAAGGCCAATCTGAATAATTTGATTTTGAAGTGTGCTAGTAATACTTGCTTGATTTGCATAAATGTTTTGAAGTGTACTTCCAACAATTGTACTTTGATTTGCCTTATTAAAACATTCTAGTCCAGCCAATAGTAAGGAGCCTTCTGTGGTTCGTGTATTATTATTGACTACATTGGTTAAGGAGGACAAAGAAGAAATATATTGATTGGTGGTGCATAAAACAGGTGCACAACATGGATTTATAAATCCTTGTGGTTTATAATTATAACAAAAACGGGACCGCTGTCCGTTCATTCTATCGTGTCATTATATTTTACATAAATGATTTAGGACTCATCATCTGAATCTGGAATGTCGGTTACAATGCTTTCCGTATAAGGATCGTAACGACCGATGTACTCGCCGATTCCCTTTCCTTTCTTCTGAAATAATTTGTTTTTGGAAGAATCTCGGAAATAGTGTACTTGATTCAATTCAAAAGGTGTGAGTACCACATGAACAATTTCATATTCATCTGTATCAAATACTTCTAGTGTTTTTTCAATATGTGTAGGTAAGGTGACTTCTTTGTAAACTAGTTCAGGAAGGCGAGCGGGAGGAGCAGTTACTGGTTTTTTTCGTGGAGGTGCTTTTCGTTTTGGTTTTGGTTCTTGCATGGATACAATAGGTACTATGGGCTCTTCAATAGGAGATGCGATGGGTACTACGATGGGCGCTACATACTCCGCAACAGGTGCTACAACCTCCGAAACAGGTTCTGAAACAGGAATCGCAGGAGATACCTTTGGTTTTCGCACACGTTTCTTAGGTTCCTCTTCTGATGCAACTTTCTTCTCTTTCATCTCTAAGGAGGTAGATGGCAGAATTGCTTTAGATATTAGATGCGGTGTAGATGTTCCATTACGTGCTTCAAACTGAAATTGTTCCGCCATCTCAATGATTTCAGGCGGGGGTTGACCCCATCGTTCTGCACTTTTTGTATACCATGCACCTCCATAGATATGCGATCGTTCGGGAATAGGATCATAGACAGTTCCATGTTCAAACTTATAAGTATATTGTAAGTGATAGGCGTCATAACGCTCAAGACACTTCGCACAAATAGATAAATCTTTATGACATGGAGCATTGCATCGTAATTCTAAATAAAATTTGTGAATGCCATCTGGAAAATATTTGGCGTGGATTTCACGAGTGGTTCGAGAATGACATAGCATGGTCTGGGTAAATCATTTTAGATCACAAAATCATTTCAAATTTACAAATCATTTAGCGATATAAACATTGAAATGGAGTAGTAGGTAGTAGATGTCCGCTAAGGATTATTTTCGTCCACGGGGTGATATCACGACTGTATTGGATCTTACGGATAGAGATTCACAGGACAATACCTATTTCCCTATAGACAGTAAGGAATCATGGTTTCATCGTGATTCCATTAGAACGGTATTTCCCACCACAATGAGTGTACAAGAATTTACACAGCGAGGTCCAGGAGAATGGGGACAAAAATTTAGTTTTGAGATTGGATCGCTACCTGCAGGTGATTTGCTACAATCGGTCATTCTTCAAATTAAACTAGGAAGTTGGTATAATAATACGATTATTACACAATTATCCAATGCACAGATTACATCAAGTCTTGCTTATTCAAATGATTACTGGACGTTTGCAAATAGTTTGGGAACAAGTATTATTGAATATGCAGATTTTATTGTGAATGATCAAACCATTGAGCGCTTAACGGGTGAATTTATTAAAATACATTTAAATTTGCAATCAGATGTAAATTCTTTATTTGGTATTTCAGCGGATGCATTTGGATCTGCGCCTTATGCCTATTTGTCATCTACAGGAACAAAGCCAGTACTTCAAACCGCATTTAATCCAAATCGTCCTTTTCCTACGGAAGATGGAAATTATTTCTGTGTGTTACCTTTTTTCTTTTTAAGAACAAATCTAAAAGAAGTCTTTCCTTTACTATCATGTAATGAGGGAAATGTTCGTGTGGATGTAAAACTAAGGCCATTTGATCAGCTTGTTAGAAAATTTTGTGGTTATCGTGCAAATTGTACGGATACACCGCTTAATAAAACAATAACATTTGTGCAACCTGTAACAAATATACCTGTTCCAACGAATACTGCTGCATGTGCACCTGATTTTCGTGATTTTCGTATTCTAACGTGTTGTGCGCTAACAACAGGAACTTTGCGTGATAAATTTTTACGCCAGCCTTTTGAGCAGATGGTAAAGCTAGTTCAACATTTTTCATTTGAGGAGCCATTAAAATATTTGGTGAGCAAACCAAATCCCAATTCGGATACAGTGGAGATTCAATTACCATTAGAGCTAAATCATCCTGTAGTAGATATATTATGGGTATTTCGCCGAAAAGCGGTTGTAATCAACAATGAATGGTCCAATTTTATGCCAGCAATTAGTCTAGAATCAAGTCCAACCAAAGTATTTCCTCCGTGGTTATCGCATGCATCTATTCGTATTAATGGATCAGAAGTGATTTCTGCAGAGGGAGATTGGTTTAGGGAGCATATTGCAAAGAAACACAGAGGAGGGATTATTCCATATCAATCCTATGTGTATGGGTATTCATTTGCAGAATATCCAGATGAACATCAGCCAAGTGGAACGGCAAATATGAGCCGATCTACGTCGGTTACATTACGTTTAAAAGTGAATGTACCAATTGCAGCTGACTTAGATACGTTGCCTACAGAATGTGATTTTAAACCGACAATGGTAAGGGGATGGGAAGTATTTGTGTATGCAACGTATTATAATTGGTTACGATTTGAGAATGGAATTTGCAACAAATTATTTACAGATTAGAGGATTCTTTGGGTAAATTTAGCAAAAGACTTTCATCATGTATTGCATGATACCACTGGATAATATCTTTCTCATAATGATATTCAGTGATATACCATAAGTTTGTTTCCCATGTTAATTTATAACATGACTCTGTGCAGAAGGTAGTTAAAATGTGTTTGGAGTCCTCATAAAAACGTTCCAACCATACTCGTGGTATAATTAAAAAAGTTCCACAAAATCGCCAATAGGTAGCATCACACTTAAACAAATATGCTTGGTCCCAACAACCAGGTATCATAATTTTAGTATAGGATGTTCCGCTGATTTCTTTTACTTTTTCCAAAAATATTTCTTTATTATTGATTAATTTCATGACTCCAAAATCAATCCACATAAAGGTATCCACTTCAGGAAACAGTTCAGCCGCATTTTTAATAAATTCTACTTTGGTATTCATGAGACAAAAGAATTCTTTGGTATCTTTTTCTGGATCTCGTTCCAAAGGAAGTTCACGTGTATAGGCCATAGCAATTTGATACAGTTTACAGGTAGTAACATCCAACAGAATCACCTTTACAGTATACGGAAGACATTTAAAGAAGGAAAGAAGAGATGCATCTGTGAATAATACAATAGGAACGCCTGTTTCTGCTAATTCCTTAAAATAAGATAAATATTTTTCTTTTTTTTCATGATTATGATAAATATCGTAATAACATGTGATGTACATTTTATTATTATATTATAAATATTCTTTATACTTATTTCTTTAAAATGGTATCAATATTAAGTAGCATGGATTCATCATGATATGCGAAGTACCAATCAATATTCGCTTTTTCATTGTAATGGGATACAATATGCCAAATATTTGTCTCCCATGTAAGTTTATAATGGGGAATGGTGCAAAAATCAGTCAGTGTGCTTTTATTGTGGTTATAAAAACGTAGAATATCCGCTCGTGGAAAAATAGCAAAAGATCCACAAAATCGCCAATAGCCTGAGTCAAGATAGAATTGACAATCATGTTCCCAGCAACCAGGAATTGCCATCCGTGTAAACGTCTTTTCGCTTATTTCTTTTATTTTATTCAAAAATGCACCGCTATCTTTCACCAATTTCATAATTCCAAAATCAATCCACATAAAGGTATCTAACTCGGGAAACAGTTCAGCCGCTTTTTTAATAAATTCCACTTTGGTGTTCATGAGGCAAAAGAATTCTTTAGTATCTTTTTCTGGATTTCGTTCCAAAGGAAGCTCGCCATTATATGCCATGGCAATTTGATACATTTCACACGTTGTTACATCCAGCGGAATCACTTGTACGTTGGATGGAAGACATTCAAAGAAGGAAAGTAGAGATGTGTCCGTAAATAATATAATTGGTACACCTGAGTCTGCCAAATCTTTAAAATAGGCTAGATATAATGATTTTTTTTCTGGATTATTATAAATATCATAATAACATGTAATATACATTTTATTACTATATTATATAGCATTCTTTATATTCATACAGAAATAGGCATATTTAAAATCATACTATCATCGTGATCTGCATAATACCATTCAATATTATGTTGTTCCGCATAGACTTCAATGATATACCATACATTTGTTTCCCATGTTAGCTTATATTGGGACATGGTACAGAAATCATTTAAAACATTTTTAGAATGCTTAAAAAATTCAGGAATAAATTGTTTAGGAATGAGTAGAAATCCACCACAAAAACGCCATTGAATGGCATTGACATCCATGGGTAGTCCTTGTGCCCAGCAGCCAGGAATCATGATTTTAGAATAGGATGACTCATCAATCTTTTGAAGGCGTTTAATAAATCGGTCTGTATTGCGAACAATTTTCAAGATTCCAAAATCAATCCAGGAGAATTGTTCAACATCTGGATACAACTCAGATGCTTTTTTAACAAATTCTATTTTGGTATTCATGAGTGAAAAAAATTCTTTGGTGTCTTTTTCAGGTGTACGACTATCAGGTAGATCTCTGTTATAATTCATACCTATGCGATACAATTCAAAGGAGTTTAATGGCATGGCTACGATATGAACGGTGGATGGAAAAATTCTAAATTTATAGACGAAACTGGGATCCGTAAAGAGTACAATGGGAATACCGCTAATACCTAGATCATAAAAGAGTGATACATATTCAAAGAATTTATGAGGTTTGTTATAAATATCGTAATATGCCGTAACTAACATCTAACTTGCGCTTTTTAAAAAAAAGCGCCCAAAAAACACATTGCATTTTAAAAAAAGTGCCCAAAATACATAAATACTCTAAAAATGTGCATTTAGTATTTTTGAGCGCTTAGTGGGCTTGCTTCGCATAGGCGCATGCTGCGCTACCCGAAGGGAGGCCGAGCGATTACCCAAAGGGCAATCGCAAGGTTCTTTTTGAAAAAGCGCCTAGCGTTTTTGAGC
>Ga0164297_10004463_pt1 | contig 12506 bp, 5 predicted proteins | sample GEODES058metaG_FD_113539 | JGI IMG/M metagenome (GOLD analysis project Ga0164297, IMG submission 113539) | Dystrophic lake water microbial communities from Trout Bog Lake, Wisconsin, USA - GEODES058 metaG | ecosystem: Environmental > Aquatic > Freshwater > Lake | place: USA: Trout Bog Lake... | reverse complement strand
TGGAGATATAGAAATTCTATAACTTCCATTATAAGCAGTTGAAGACCATGAAAATACTGCACTGTTTGATGTTATTGAACTTACAGATATTGATGTTACACCATTTGTAAAAAATTGTTTCCATGTTCCATCTACATTTACATAAGCAGAAAGAACTGTTTTCCAAGTTTCAGATACATTGATGAACATGGAAGTAATACTTTTCCAAGTACCTTTTGAATTAAGATATGATGGCATTTATGAATGAACAATCCAAATATCACCATCAACAAAACTTGAAGCTGCATTTGCTGCTGTAGAAGGAGCTGATGTGCTTTGCACAATATTTCTTACTGTAGCATCTGCTTGTCCACCCAAACCTGTAGTAAGATTTGGAGCATATGTTGAACCTGTATAAGTTCCTGCTTCTTGTGCATAATTTTGTTGTTGTATATAAGATCCTGTAAATACAGCATTATTTAAAAATATATAATTAAGACCTGTGGTATAAGAAGAGTTTAAAGATATAGATGCTCCTGTACCATCAACAGTTGATTGATAGCCACTACTAATATATAAAGTGCCTATATTTGTATTTGAATTAAATGTGCTTTGTATTAATCCTGGAGTATTAAGTCCTGCATTATTAAAAGTAATTCTATCACTATTACTTGCAGAAATTTTAACATAGTTACCAGTGCTTCCAGTTTGAATGGTTGGGCCTTGAATTAAAATACCTGCAGATATTGTTCCTCCAGTTATTGCCCCAGCATCTATATTTGCTATGGTCAATCCATCAATTGATGTTTGTTTCCAAGAAGTACCGCCTAAGCATGTATATTGTGCAATTACAACATAAGAAGTGTTATATACAAACCAAGTATCTCCCGCAGTTCCCGATTGAACAGTATTATTACTACCTGATACTGGAAATGAAATTGGAAATGTTGAAGATGAAGCTGTTGTTCCTGAAGCATTTGTGATTGTATAAGATGCACCATCTGGGGCATATCCAGATGTGGAAGTAACTCCTGATCCATACCAAATTTTATTTTTTCCATTTGCAGATGTTTGTGCTGCATAAGCAGCTGCAAATGCAGATGAAATAGAGCTATTTAATGTAGATAATGTACTGGATAAAGTAGTTCCAGATACTGTTGCTGATGCCACATCTCCTTTAAAATAAGCATTACCGCTAGTATCAATTCTAAAGTTTTTAGATGTTAATGAACCATTATTTAAATTAATAGCCATACCGCCAGAAGAGTATGCTGAACCATCTGTTACATCACCTGAACTATAGCCCGTACTTTCAATAATAGTTGCTTGAACAGTTCCAGAAAAATATGCATTACCCGTTCTTGCATCTATATAAAACTCTCTTGTTCCAGCTTTAAATGCTGCAAGTCCTGTGTTATTTAAAATAACCCCAGTTCCAGTAGTTGTGCCATTTACCACATCAAACACGCCAACATTTGGCTTAAAAGGATTAGTTGTGTTTTGAGCATATATTGCTCCGCCATTTAAAAGAATATCTGTTCCATTGTTTACTGTTAAAGCATTAAGACCACTTGCAGATACTCCAGAATCAGTATATGGAATTGATGCATAGTCAGAATATGTTTTAGTTCCATCAGAATTATTAGTATATGCTCTTACCAAAATCACATAGGAACTACCTGGAGTTAATCCAGTTAATGTTTGAGATACCTGTGTTGTTGATCCAGGATTCCATTGTGAGGTTGATGATGTAGTCATTTTATCCTAACTGTAGATAATATTCTATATCTAAAGGTATTCCGTATATTTTTGCAATAGGTGTTGTTAGTACTGATCTGCTGACCAATCCCGCACTATTTGTTACTTCACCTAATACTGAAACTCTAATCGCATCTACTGTAATTGAAGATGATGAACCTACAGTTTGCAAAGCTATTGAATTTATTGTTGCAAGACTTCCAATATTTGACGGGAAATTAGCTGTAAGTATTTGATATCCACTTGAAGAAGTACCATTAAAGGTATAAGGAATTGTAACAGAAACCCCATTTGAATCTTTTAAAATTACATTTAGTGTTCCTTGGCTTGCACTTCCAACATTTACCAGTATGTTTAAACTATCAAGTTGTGAGTATGATGAAAGGTTAACAAAAAAGTTTGTATTTGTTGTTGTAGTATTTGCAGATAAATTCAAACTATTAAGACCAACTCTAGGGGACAAACTGTTTTGTGCAGCATAGGCATTTATTGTATAGTTTGATGTCGGTGTCCAATTGGTTGTTGTAGAAAAATCATCAAGTATTAATGTATCTCTGGTTCCAAATATATTTGATGTTGTTATTGGGAATACACCTACCTCATAAATATTTGCTGAAACAGAGGCATCTAATGTTCCTTTAACTATTAATAGATTTGGAGAACCAACCTGAAAAGATTTTAGAGTTACAGCACTTCTTGCAATTTCATAAGCAAGTGTTAAATCAGTCAATGCGGGTGCAGTATTTGCTGGTGATATTATTGAAGGCATAGCTCCAACTGCTAATGATGCTGCCCATTCTGAAACAGAACCACATAGATATTGCAATATAGTAGTCTTACCATTTGTAGTAACAATGTTTTCGGAACGACCTACTTCTATTCCGTTTTGCTTAAACACATATGTTCCTTTTAACATTTTTCTCCTTATACCGAAATCGTTGTTGTTGTATATGACGTTCCAGCATATCCGCTTGAATTATACGGAGTAATTGTAACTGTATAATTACCCGTTGGTACAGACATAGACTCAGATACAGTAGTTGCACCAGATGCTGGGACAACTAGAACTGAAGTATATTGATTGCTAGATGTGTTTGTTGCAGTAAATGTATAATTGGTTGCATTTGGTATTGCATTCCAAGATACCACTATATTACCACTAGTTGATCCACTGGTAACTACTCCAGTTACCGCTGCTGAAGAAACAATAGGTGCAGAGGAATATGTAACTTCATATCCAGATGCACCCGCTACTGGATTAAAAAATACTGGTATAGTTATAGTGTTTGTTCCATTTGTTCCAGGGGAGGTTTGTGGTTTACCTAATGTAAGTCCAGTAGGGGCTGGTAATCCTATTTTTACTGGTCCAGTGGGTAGGGTGACGCCACTTGAATCAGAATTTGTATTTGTCGCTACAGATAGTGGTGTAAATTCTTCAGAAGTATAAGTTGAAATAAGATCTAAATTAGATCCAACATACTTTAAAAACTGGCTATCTGGTACTACAATTACATTTCCAGGACCATATAAAGCTTTAAGTTTTGCAAGTCCAAGCGGGGTGTTGTTTGGATCACTCTGAGCAATAACAAATTGACCCCTTGACTGAGGGGTTAAGGGATAAATATATTTATTATTTTCAGTAGTATCTACCAATTTACACCTCCAACCTTCATAATTATATCATTTTAAGCGTATTTTAGGTAAATGTACCTGTCGCTGAAGTCCATTGACCTGGCCAAGCTGTTCCATTTGTATCTACAACTGTCTGTCTAACTTGCAGTGTACAGGATCCAGTATCTCCTGTTGTTACATAATAATAGCCTTCTCCATATGGAGGGTTAATATTTGGCGAATACAATTGATTAATTGAACCGAAGGATCCAGAACCATGTTTAAATTCCCATTCATAATAATAACTTTCATAATCACCTGTTGGTGGGTTGTCAAACCAGTAGAATGAACCTCCAGTTCCATGCACAGTATTTCCAAATGGGTCTTCATGATAGTTTTGAGCATATACTGGTATTACTTGTGGAGTTGGAATTTGTGCTGTATTTCCTCCAGAAGTACTAGTTTGTGCTGGAATTGTATAGGTATATGTTCCTGAAGGCCCCGCACTTCCATTTGAGTATGGAGTAATAGTAATATTAACTACGCTTCCTGCAGTAAAGTAATTTTGTGCAGAATAATTATCTGTGAAATTAATTTTATCTGTTGTCATTGGTGTTGGTTCTAAAGAGTTCTGCTTCCAGCTGCTTGCTGAAGATATGCCAAATGCTATTGCTTGATATCCAGATTCGTAATTAATTGTATACCCATCATAAACTGTTGCACCCGTCCAAGTTACAGTCATATTGCCAGATGCGGAAACATTTGTAACTCCTGCTGCTGAAAGCGATGATTGCAAAGGAATAACACCTTCAGTTGTATAAACTTCTCCAGAGCTTGTACCATTAGAATTAACTGCATATATAGCCACTTGATATTGAACTCCAGATGCAAAGCCTGTTGGAGAACCCATTACATAAACATAGTTGCCGTTTCCATCTTTACTCATCTGAGAAATTAATGGGTTATAGGTTTGCGACTGTAAACCACCATATTGATTTACATTGCTTGGAGTAACAACAATTTTATAAGATGTTGGCGGATTGCTTGAATTATCTGGAACTATTGAAACAGTAAGGTTTACAGTTCCATCTGAATTATATGCGTAAGGAATACTGATTTCTGTAATGCCAGTATTTACTGGTGCTACGCCTTGTTGAGTTGAAGTACTTACATTTGCACCATCAGCTTTAAACCCATTCACTAATCCTTGTGCCAATAACGTTCCAGATTGTCCCGTTGATCCGTATGCACTTACTGTAATATTATACGATGCAGTTGTGCTTAATCCTATAAACTTTTCCACAGATGTACTTGTCATTGTTGAAATATTTAATGTATGCGTGTATGAACCATCATTTGGAGCATATACTGCCTTATATGATTCTGCACCTGAATAATAAAAACCAGACAGATCAATTTCTCCTGCAACTGGAGATATAGCATTTACAGTCAAAACAGCTGGGGTTGCCGATGTTCCAATTACCGAAGTAATACTCATAGGGGTTCCAGTTGAATTTACTGTTACTGATGATCCGCTAGTAGTTATATTTTTAGGAGTTATTGTAAATGTATATGTTGCTCCTCCATATAAACCACCGCCATTATTTGCAGCATATAAATCACCATCATTATCAAAGGATATCTGATAAGGTTCACCTTGTGTATAACTTATATTTTTACCGCTTCTGTTGGCATAAGCAAGTCCTGTACCGCCCGTTATTGTATAATCAAAGGCATTGCTATTTTCAGGTTGTGTCCATTTAAGTGCTACGTCATATAGTCTTGATCCAGAATTATAACTATCTGAATATACTGAAAGATCTGTAATTGGACCAACTACTGGAGGTATATATTTATATGTATATCCATAGTAATCTGTTGATGGTGTACTTAATATTGTACTTCCAAATACTACTCTTACATTTACTGATCCCGCCGAATGGGATGGGGTTTCAGCTGTTACTGTTGTTGAATTTACATAAGTAACATTTGTTGCTTGCTCTGTATCAAAAAATACAGTAGGCAAAGAACTTGGAGTATAACCACTACCGCCAGTAATTGTAATTATATCTCCTCCAGCGATGGATCCGTATGCTGGAGTAAGTGTTATTGATGATTTATTATTTGCAATAGAAGCAGGCGTAGGAAAAGAATTTTCTTTTGTTGTTGAGTATCCATAATCACCTATTTGATTTAGAATAAGTTCTGTTTGCAAACCAGTTTTAAATGTTTGAGTTACACTTTGAACAAAAAAGTTAAGTTGTTTAATATTTTTTAAGCCATAAGTAAGAGTAATCACATCTCCAATTTGCAATAATGGATTACCAAATATATCAATTTGAATATCTTTGCTGAATGTATCAGTTGCATCTGCCAATACTTTTAAAATTGAATCGGCAGATTTTTTAGATTGAACCCAATCAGATTGAAGTTCTACAACTTCAAGTACGTTTTGTGGATTAATAACTCTTTCCAAAGTTTGTTGATCTGTAAGCACAATCATGTTTCTTGAGAATATAGCAAATTGTGCTGATACTGATTGCTTATCTTCTGTTCCCGTCTGGGTCCATACTGAAAATGGAGAGTTATTGACTAATGCGAATTTAGCTCTAAACCCAGTACTGGCTATGGTTGAATATTGCAATGAATCATCATATACTGAAATATAGTTTGTTGGATTATTTCCTGCTGCATCAACAATAGTTGGATCTTCATAATAAAGGTTATACATTACTTTAAGAGGCTCCGCCCCAGAAGACGGGGTGGCACTTAGTTGTACATCATAAAGATTTAATCCTATAATTTGAGGCTGTACTTGCATCATATAAAAATCTTCAATTATTCTTTTCCCTGCAATAAGATTATCAAGAAAATTAAATGATTGAAAATGATAATTTATTTTATCATCAAGAGAACTTTCACAAGCATACAATTCTGCAAACTCAACAGTTGAAGAGCCAGTTCCGTCTCCGTGTGCATAAAATCCAAATCTTGTTCCTACTGGTCCAAGGTAGCTACTTGACAAGTTTGTATTAATTCTATGATTATTTATATAAATAACAATATTGTTGTTGTAAGTAATTGATTTACTTGTAGTGCCATCGGAATTAGTAACAGTTTGATAAACATAATTATTATTAGAGTCTACAACTGGAACAAGACCTTCTGTGATTTTTAGATTAATAAGGCTCTTTTCTTTTACAGCATACAAAGGCAATGTTGGTTCATTGTTAAAATCATTATTGATTATATTTGTTACTTCTATTGAAGATCCAACAGACCCAACCAACTGTCCGTAATTAAGATAGTATTTATTTTTATTACTTTCTATATTAACAAAAAAAGCATCGTTGTTTAAATTAGTTAAAGATGTTATGTTAAAAAACAAACCAGCTTTTATATCTTGCGATACACCAGAAGGTAGTCTAAATTTAGTAGAATATGTTGAATATCCTTTATCTGTATTTGAAATTGGTATAGCTAAAGAAGATGCTCCAGAGCTGTATATTGGACCTTGTATAAGTCCAGTTGAGGATGATATGGCAAATGGTTGTGTAAGACTTATAACTGAATTATTAACAGTGTAGCATTGCAAAGTTGATCCAACATTACCCGTCATTGGTGCGTGTGTTGTTGCTGCAGTTCCAAATAGTCCTCTTTGAACATTTACAAATCTGCCTGTTGGAGTTTGAGTTATATTAGTTGAACCATACTTATTTAAAAAACGAGCAAGCTGATCTGTATAATCGCTTTGATTTTTTATATATATAAATTCTGATATTCCGCTATTACCATCTGTAAGTTGCCATTCTTTATCACCTGTGGATATGATTTCACCTTCAATGATAGCATAACTATCATGTTCAAATACTGTAGTATAAAACAAATCAGTTAAACTGTTAGGATCTACACGATAATAATTTTGTGAAAAGTTTTCTATTGGTTCAAATAAATAATTAAATGGCACCAAATCTTCAGTATCTTGTTTCCAAATAACATCTGGTGCTTGCTGTAATATTGTCGTTGATGTATTTTCTAATGCTAGGGAGCTTGTCCATACACTCATCTTTCTATGAGGTTCACGGTACAACATTCTTAGCTTACCCGCTTTAGTTTTAATAGTTTCATTATAAGTATCAACAACTATATTGTTGTCTGTAACAGTATAAGTAGATGTATTATTTGAAATAATTTTTCTAAGATTTATGAATCTCATAACTCCATACTCATCAATATAACAACCTACCTGATAAGCCATAAAAGCTTCATGCAAAACATCGTATATTGTTTTATTTGCTGAATCAGCAAAGAAATAGCCAGGGGTTAGTTGTTGATTGTTATCTGTAAGAACTTCTGTTAATTCATCAAGATCATAATCTGTAAAGCCAGATGAATCCATTAAGTTTGTAAATATGTTTACCAAACCCTGTTCATATGAAACATAATCATTTACCTGAATAGTCTGTAAAAACTTTACTACGTCAAGGCAATTTGCTGTTGCTTTTTGAAGATCTGTCATGTCCCAAGTATCAACATAAAATACTCCACCAGGAATTATTCTATCTGCTTGTGAATCTACAGTTGTAACTGGAACATAATAATTAACATAAAACTTTACATTTTTTACAATCATATTTCTTAAAGGAGTTGAATAGCCACCAGTGTCCGCAGCATTGGCGTTTGTTGAAAATATTGACAGCGGAGTATTATTAGGACCTGAAAGAGGAATATTTGTTAAATAAATAGTTGCTGTATTTGCAGACATTGAAGAAATTGGAAGCGGAGTATTTTTTGCATCTAAAGTCTTTTGAATATCAAGTTCATAAATAAATGAAGATAGATCAAGCTCCAATCTAGGGGATATTTCAATAACCTGCATTCTTGAAAATTCTGATTGTACAGTAGAAGAGCTAGACTGTGTGTAGTTTGCATTTTTATAATTAGAAATTACTGATGATGAGTTTTGAGTAACAACAATTTTATTAAAAGATTGATATGAGCTAATAAGTCCTTGTGAGTTTATTGTTGGCATTTGAGAACTTGAATCTGGTGCCCAGTTCCATTTTGATGTTGACCATGCTGAACCATTCCAATAAAGCTCGCATAATCCTGATGCTTGAATAGCTGATGAATCCAAAGATGTTACGGATACTGGTGAAGAAGATTGTGAAGAATTATACAAACTTACTGTAAAGCTTGAAGGAATTGATTGGCTTATATTAAATTTAATTACAATTTTATTTGATTGCAAAACCACTTCATATGCAGCACCTATTGATGTAGCACCATTTGGTATTTCTGAAACAAAGTATTGATAACTTGACATTGGGCCAAGCAAACCATTTTTATAAGCTGGATTTGAATTTGCCGAAAACAATGTTTTTGGAGAATAAACAATTGGACTACATGGCATAGCATTTGTCCACTGAGATGGAAATGGTTTATTTGGATCGCCTGGTGCATTACTTATTAATCTTGGCGGTGTATAGGTTGATGCATTACCAGAAGTTACAAGACTCTCCCCTGGTCTAAAGTATGTAAATACACTATCTGTTGACCATAAGTTGCCATAGCAATAATCAAAATAGGTAATCTCGTATACTTCTACGTGGCATATTTCTATACCCCACAACCCTGTTGAATCTAAGGTGGTGTTTGTAAAATCAAGAGTTAAATCAAAATTGTTATATGGGGTGTCTGTTGGTCTAACTCCCGCTACAACAGTTATTTTTTGATAGTTAAAATTATCAATACTTGCAAAGCCTGTAGAGTTTAAAGTAGTTGAATTGTTTGAAACGTTTGCAGAAAGATTAATTGTGTCTGAAGTTTTTGATCTTGCATAAAATACAACCTTGTAGCAATTTGCTGCAGTATTAGGCAATGCTATATTTAATGTAGCTTTTGCAGTGTAGTTTGAATAATCAGTATAATATGAAGGGCTTGAAACATTTACTATAAAATCAAGAGAAGACAAATCGGTAAAAGCACTTGTGCTATATCCATTTTGTGCTGGAGATAAAGTAAGTTTACTATTTGAATAAGTGTTCCAGCTAGATATATTATTAAAGGGTGGAGCTATATTTAAACCATTCCCGCTAAAACTTACATATGTATTATAAATTAAATTGTAATTCCATTCAGCATGAACCAACGGTAATGTTTGAGCAGTGTTACTTTCAAAATAATTTTGTACGGAAGATGTACCTAGCATTATATCTCCGTAAATTCTATTTTGAGATTTACGTAATCGTAACCCTGTCTTCTTTTTGTGACATCATAGGTGAAGGTTGTCATATAAGCTTGATAAACTTGTCCAGCCGTATTTTGAGAATCAGTATAACTACTTGATGGTATAGACGGGATTGTAGACAAACTTGCTGGTTCTTGAGCATACATAAGTTTTACATAAACTGGTTGAAATGCATTAATTTCATAAAAAGCTTTTATCCATGCTGCACCATGAGCATTTTGTGGAATTGACCCAAGATTTGGATCATAGTCCACAAGATTTGAATCAAGTGTTGGAAAATCTTTCCAGTCTGTGGTTATAACAAATTTTCTTGCAACTACATATTTACGCAATGTTCCATTTGCCATTCTATCAGCTTGTTCAACCAAAGTGTATGTAATTCCAATAGGGTTTCTATTGTGATCTGACAATTGGTACCATGTTGAATTATCTATAGATACTTGTACACCAATAGGAATGCCATATACGCTCATTATACTTTAATTCTCCTATTGGTTGATGTGGTTGCTTGTAGACGTTGTAAGCTATTCATAACTGTTTTAGCAATCTCATCAGCATCAGCATTAGACATAACATTCACATTAATATTATACACTGCTTCACCAGTTCCCGCACCTATTCCAGCGGGTATTGAATTTGCTCCTGCCATAGCTGGTAGATTAGGACGATAAGTTCCAGAGTTAATTGAATTCATAAATGATACACCATACTTGCTAACTGCTGATGCATTTTGTACAAACTCACCATTTGACAACATAGCTAAAATTGAATCTGATGTTCCAGAACCTGGGCCTGAGATTAATCCTCCCATTGCATGGCCTGGAAGCGGTTTTGTTGTTTGAATTACAGTTGCGTATGGTTGGATTGCAAATCCACCTTGTCCACTACCCTTAGTAAGTGATTGAATTTTGTACCACTTTCCGTCAGCAGCTTGGAAAACAGTTCCAACTGTTGTATTTGGAAGTTCTGATTGTGGAACAGTACTTATATTTTTACCAGTTTCCATCCAATTTGATCCAGTTCCTGGAACATACCCTGATTCAACTTGTGGAAGATTTGCAGTACCAGTATTATTAGAAGTTCCTGGCACAATCTGAACATATAAAGCGTCTTTTCCTGGTACTTTAAATTGTTGGATACCCATTTCTTTTAACAAAGTTTGAATCATTCCTGGTGTTGATTTTTGTGCATCCAATGCTTTTGAATAAGCAGCATTTGCTGTGGTAATAGAATCTTTAAATGATTGTAAGGTAGACTGGTTTGAATCTTGAGCTTTAAATGATGCAACTGCACTATTTAAATCATCAATTGATGTTGTAAGACTATCAATTTGATTTTGCATATCTTGTTGAGTGGTATCATTATTATATTTATCAGTGTTTGCATATTTTTGTTGTTGCAACAAACCAGCTTGCAAGAAATCACCTGATGCTTGTGCCAATCTGATTTGATTATCAAGATCTGCTTGAGAAAGATTATATTGTTTTTGTGCTTCAAGTTCTTGTGTTTGCAACTTCATTGTTGCAAGCTGTGCTTCTAACGTTTTCTTTTTTGCATTATCTAGAGTTAAAGATGCTGCTTGTTCAGAAGTTAATCCAGTTGTTGTTGAAGTTTGTTCTGCTAATTGCTTAACCTCTGATTGATATGCATTTGTAGCTGAAAGAACTCCTGCTTGAGCTGTTTTAACAGCACTAGCTGCTTGATCAGTATAATAACTTGTTAAATCTTGCCCTAAGCTTTGAACAAGTTGTGATTTATTTGAATCTTGAAGACCAGCACTATATTGTGGACCTGCATTATTAAGCATTAGCATTTCTTGCATCGCAGGCATATTCATACCTTGTGAATTCCAAGTTTGAAGTTGTGAAGCTGCTCCTGCTTGACCAGCATTTGTAAGTGCTGCTGCCAGTGCATTTACTGCACTAGTTGTATTTGCAGCATTTGCACCCATTGCTTTAAGTTGCTGCACAACAGTTGAAAGAGGAGTGCTTGAATTTGAAAGGCTATTTGTTATTTGAAGCAATCCATCAGCAAATGCTTGCTGTTGAGTATTTAATTGCTTATAGTTTGTTGTAGTTACTGGAATAAATCCATTTGCAGATGTAAGTTTATTTAACCATGTTTCTGTAGCAGTTGTAACATCTTTTGTATTTGCAGTAATTTCTTTTAATGCTTGACCTAGATATTGTGTTTGTCCAGCATAAGTTAGTAGGTCAGTAACCATCTGTGCAACACCCGCTGGATCCATACCGTTTGCAACTTGTGCAGCTGCAAATTGTTCTACAGTTCCAATAACACTACTTGCTGAAGTTCCACCCTTTAACAAATCTCCAATTTGACGTAGAGAATCTGTTGGTTTAAGTTTAGAAATTGCAGCAACATTTTGTGCTGTTACAGTTAATGTTTTATTAGTTTGCTCTGTACCTGTGTTGAAATTATAAATTGCTTGTGTAGCATTATTAGTTGAACCGCCATAAATACTTATTGCATCAGAACTTGCTTTATAAGATGCTGCTATAGCATCATTATGGGCTTTTGCATCATCCATAAGCTTAACAATGCCTTTAAATGCTACAGTAGCAGCTGTAACACCACCAACTAAAAGTGCCAAAGGTGGTACTGCAGCCCCAAATGCAGTTACCTCAGGAAGTGCTGATAGAAGAGACGGCATCATAGAACCTACCATAGCAGCATTAGCACCTGCAGTAATTCCAGTACCTAATGTACTTATAGCACTGTTACTATTTCCAGATAGAGCTTGACCCGCTATAGTCCCAGCTATGGCAATTCCCATGCCACCGCCCTTACTTAAATTGCCTTCTTCGGTAGTCATTCCACCTTGAATTCTTGTTTTCATTCTTTGAACAAAAGATAAACCAGCTGTATCGCCGAGGGTTTCCCCAAACAT
>Ga0164297_10004462_pt1 | contig 12506 bp, 10 predicted proteins | sample GEODES058metaG_FD_113539 | JGI IMG/M metagenome (GOLD analysis project Ga0164297, IMG submission 113539) | Dystrophic lake water microbial communities from Trout Bog Lake, Wisconsin, USA - GEODES058 metaG | ecosystem: Environmental > Aquatic > Freshwater > Lake | place: USA: Trout Bog Lake... | reverse complement strand
CCCCTCCGGCAGATGCGTCAAGCTTTACCGCCGGACCGGCGTTAAGCCGGGCTTCATGGCTTCGGGTCAATTTAGCCTAATACCCCCATAGATAGACCCCATGCGCCTCCCGCCACTCAAAGCCTGGTTCCGCCATGCACTCACCCGTACGCGCCAGCAGGCGGGTGAAGCGCTCGCTCAGACTGACGCATTGCCAAACCTCGCGGACGGGCAGGATGCGCAGGGCGCAACCGCGGTTGCACCGCATTGGACCGCCAGCCGGCTCGCCATCGAGTCCCAACTGTGGGGCGATGGCTATCTGTTCCCAGGTGGTGGCGCCGAACTGGCCCGGCTAGCCCGCCCGCTCGGCCTGTCATCGGCCAGCACCGTGCTGCTGCTGGGCACCGGAACCGGCGGCCCGCCGGCCAGTCTGGTGCAGGATTTCGGCGTCTGGGTGGTGGCGCACGAGGCGGACCCGGTGCTGTGCCAGCACAGCGCGGACCGTATTGCCCGTGCGCCGCGTGCGGTGGCGAAACGCGCCACGGTCGCAGGCTTCGACTCGCTCGCCCCCATGTTCCGTCCGCGCTACTGCAACCACGCCATCGTTATGGACACGCTGCGTGATGCCCCGCTGGAACCGATGCTGGCCGCCGTTACCAGCGCGCTGAAACCGCATGGCCAGATCGTGATGGTGGAGTTGGTGGCCGATCAGCCGCTGAACCCCGCCGACCCGGCCATCGCCCCGTGGCTGCGCCTGGAAGGTCGCGGTCCGGCCTTGCACAGCGCCCTCGCCATCAGCCGCGGCCTCAGCCGGCTCGGCCTGGATGTGCGGGTGGAGGAAGACCTGACCGAGCACCACATCAAGCTCGCCCTGACCGGCTGGCATGATATGGTGCTGCGTCTGGCCGCCAACCGTCCGCCCGCCGATCAGGCCGCCGCCGTGGTGATGGAGGCGGAAATGTGGACCCGTCGCATGCGCCTGCTGCAATCCGGCAAGCTGCGCTTGATCCGCTGGCACGCGTTTGCCGGCGCCGCTGCAGGGTAGCCTTGCACCCCTCGGCTTGACAGCGCACCCGCCACGCATTAGGCAGCGCACCTCCTATTCACCGCAAATCCTAGGTTCGCGTCATGAAGATCCGTAACAGCCTGAAGGCGGCCAAAGTCCGCGACAAGAATTGCCGCGTGGTGCGCCGTCGTGGTCGCGTCTACGTGATCAACAAAAAGAACCCGCGCATGAAGTGCCGTCAGGGCTAACACCCCGGCCGACATGACAAGCGTTTTTGCGCCCCGAGGGTCTCCCTTGGGGCGTTTTCGTATCCGGCCTATGGTGCTCCGATGATCGAACAGCCCGAACCAAAATCCGATGTGCTGGCCAAGCGTGACGCAATCGTCGCCGGATTGCGCCGCCTGTTGCCGCCCACCGGCGTCATCGCCGAAGCCATCCGCCTCAAGCCATATGAGACCGACGGGCTATCCGCCTACCGCCAGGTGCCGCTCGCCGTCGTGCTGCCGGAGACAACGGAACAAGTGGCCGAGGTCATGGCCTTCTGCCATGCTCAAGGCGTGCGCGTGGTGCCGCGCGGCGCCGGCACCTCGCTCTCCGGCGGCGCCCTGCCGATGGCGGATGCCGTCGTGCTCGGCCTGATGCGCATGAACCGCATTCTGGATATCGACTACGCCGATCGCTGCGCCGTCGTACAGGCCGGCGTGACCAATATCGGCATCACGCAGGCCGTCGCCCAACGGCAGTTTTTCTACGCGCCGGACCCATCGAGCCAGTTGGCCTGCATGATCGGCGGCAACGTCAACATGAACTCCGGCGGCGCGCATTGCCTGCGTTACGGCGTCACCGCCAACAACCTGCTCGGGCTCAAGATCGTCACCGTCGAAGGCGAAATCCTCGATATCGGCGGCGCATATCTCGACGCCGCCGGCTATGACTGGCTTGGCCTGCTCACCGGTAGCGAGGGTCAACTCGCCATCGTGACGGAGGTCACCGTCCGCATCCTGCGCAGCCCGGAAGGTGCCCGCGCCATGCTGGCCGCCTTCACCTCCAACGAGATCGCCGGCGCCTGCGTCGATAGCATCATCGGCTCGGGTATCATTCCGGTGGCGCTGGAATTCATGGACCGCCCGGCCATCCATGCCTGCGAGGCCTTCGCCCATGCTGGCTATCCGCTGGATGCCGAGGCGATGCTGATCATCGAGGTCGAGGGCAGCACCACCGAGCAGGACGACCTGCTGGCCCGCATCCGCGACATCTGCACCCAGCACAATCCGATCAGCCTGGAGGTGGCGAAAACCGCCGAACAGTCGCTGGCTATCTGGAAGGGCCGCAAGGGCGCCTTTGGCGCTGTCGGCCGCATCAGCCCGGATTATCTGTGCATGGACGGCACTATCCCCACCAGCCAGCTCCCCGCCGTGCTGCGCCGCATCGGCGAGTTGAGCGCCAGCTACGGCCTGCAAGTCGCCAACATCTTCCACGCCGGCGACGGCAATCTGCACCCGCTCATCATGTTCGACGCCAATAGCGCGGAAAGCTTCCACAAGGCCGAAGCCTTCGGAGCCGATATCCTTAAACTCTGCGTCGAAGTGGGCGGATGCCTGACCGGGGAGCACGGAGTCGGTATCGAAAAGCGCGACCTGATGGGCGTGCAATTCACCGAACGCGAGCTCGACCAGCAACGCCGGATAAAGTCCGCCTTCGATCCGGGCTGGCTGCTCAACGCCAACAAAGTCTTCCCGCTCACCGCGGCGCTGCGCGCATGATGCCGGTTGACGAAGCCGGCGTCGTCGCCGCGATCCAGGCCGCCACCACCCCGCTGCGCATCCTCGGTGCCGGCAGCAAACTGCCTATGCTGCGCCCGGTGCAGGCCCCCGCCAGCCTGTCCACCGCCGGGCTGACGGGCATTACCTTTTATTCGCCGAAGGAGTTGGTGCTCTCCGCCCGCGCCGGCACCAAATTGGCGGACATCGTTGCCGCCACCGCCGCCGAAGGCCAGCACCTCATCGCCGAGCCGCCAGATTGGCGCCGCCTGCTCGGCACCGACTCGGCCGGCACGCTCGGCGGCGCCGTCGCCACCAACCTCTCCGGCCCGCGCCGCATCGCCTGGGGCGCCATGCGCGACCACGTGCTCGGCGTTCGCGCCATCAATGGCTCGGGGGAGGTGATACGCTCCGGCGGCCGGGTGCTGAAAAACGTCACCGGGCTTGATTTGTGCAAACTGCTCAGCGGCAGCCACGGCACGCTGGCGGTGATCACGGAAATTACCCTCAAAGTGCTGCCGGCGCCGGAACGCCGGGCAACGTTGGTCTTCAAAGGCCTGGCGCCAAACGCAGCGGTGGCGGCCCTCTCGGCGGCCCTCGGCTCGCCCTATGCCGTCTCCGCCGCCGCCTATCTGCCGGCCGCCGAAGCCGCCCGCATTCCCGCTTTGGCCTGGCTTGGTGACAGCGTCACCCTGGCCCGGCTGGAAGATTTCGCCCCCTCGGTCACCTATCGCAGCGACCGGCTGCGGGCGGATCTGGCCGCGTTCGGCGCCGCCGAAATGCTGGACGACGCCGCCAGCCTGTCCGCCTGGGCTGATATCGGCGACGTGCTGCCGCTGGCCGGGCAGGGGGAGGCGCTTTGGCGGGTCTCCGTCCGCCCGTCGCAGGGCCCCACCGTGCTGGCCGCCGTCCAAGCCGCGTTGCCGACGCAAGCATTTTTGGACTGGGGTGGCGGCCTGGTCTGGATCGCTGGCCCCGCCAGCCCGGCCGCGCATAACGCCGTTGCCGCGGCCGCCCGCGATGCCGGCGGCGTCTGGACCCTGATGCGCGCGCCAGACACTTTGCGCGAGGCGGTGGCCGTGGTGCCGCCGGAGCCTCCCGCTTTGGCCCGCATCGGCCGCCACGTTAAAGCCGCGTTCGATCCGCGCGGCGTCCTCAATCCGGGCCGCATCGTCGCGGGAGTCTGATCCGTGCAAACTCATTTCACCGCCGAACAACTCCGTGACCCCGGCATCGCCAGCGCCAACCAGGTGCTGCGTACCTGCGTTCATTGCGGCTTCTGCACCGCCACCTGCCCCACCTTCGTGCTGTTGGGGGATGAACTCGATTCGCCGCGCGGCCGCATCTACCTGATCAAAGACATGTTGGAGAGCGGCCGCCCTGCCAGCGAAGACGTCGTCCGCCATGTCGATCGCTGCCTGTCCTGCCTGTCGTGCATGACCACCTGCCCGTCGGGGGTGAACTACATGCATCTGGTCGATCATGCCCGCACCTATATCGAGCAAACCTACCAGCGGCCCTGGCACGACCGCGCTTTGCGCGCCGTGCTCGGCTTTGTGCTGCCGCGCCCGGCGCTCATGCGCGCTGCCCTGCTCGGCGCCCGGCTCGCCAAGCCGTTTGCCGGCCTGCTGCCTAAATCCGGCCAACTTCCGTTGCGCCTGCGCGCCTTGCTGCGCCTGGCGCCCGCCAGCCTGCCACCCGCCAGCACTCTGGACCGTCCTCAAGACCACAAACCGGTCGGGCCGCGCCGTGGCCGCGTCGCCCTGCTGGCCGGCTGCGCGCAAACCGTACTCGATCCGGCGATCAACGCCGCCACCATCCGCCTGCTCACCCGCCTGGGGATTGAGGTTGTGGTCGCCAAGGGAGCCGGCTGCTGCGGCGCGCTCGCCCACCATATGGGCAAGCACGACCCGGCGATGGATGCCGCCCGCGCCAATATCGCCGCCTGGTGCGCCGAGCTGGATGGCGGCGGCCTGGACGCGGTCATCATCAACACCTCGGGCTGTGGCACCACGGTGAAGGACTACGGCTACATGTTCCGCAACGAATCCGCGGACTGGGCCGATCGCGCCGCCCGCGTGTCCGCCATAGCGATGGACATCACCGAGTACCTCGTCCGCATCGGCTACACCCCCACCCGCGCCGCCCCGCCGCTCACCGTCGCCTATCACGCCGCCTGTTCCTTGCAGCACGGCCAGAAGGTGACCGACGCTCCCAAGGCCCTGCTGCGCCAAGCCGGCTTTACCGTCGCCGAACCCGCCGAGGGGCATCTGTGCTGCGGGTCCGCCGGCACCTACAACATGCTGCAACCGGAAATCTCCAGCCAACTCCGCGCCCGCAAGCTAGGCCATCTGCACGCCACCGGGGCCGATCTGATCGCCGCCGGCAATATCGGCTGCATGACCCAACTGGCCGGCGACACGTTGCCGGTCGTCCACACCATCGAGTTGTTGGATTGGATGGCCGGCGGCCCGCAACCGGAACGGCTGGCTGCCCTCGGCACGGCTTAAATCTTGGCGACCGGGGCAAAGGCTGCGATGCTGGCGGCCATGCATATTAAGCGCCCACTGGCCGTCCTGGCAGCGACATTTTTGGCGAGCCATCTGGCGACCGCCCAGGTCCTCAACGAACTTGAGAGCCTGCTCGCCGCTCTCAAAACCGCGCCAACCGAACAGGCGGCCGGCGAGCTGGAGCGCCGCATCCGCGACCAGTGGCTGAAAGCGGGTACGCCCGCCACCACAGTCCTGCTCCGGCGTAGCATGCGCGACCTCAGCAACCACGATGTTGACGAAGCGCTCACCGATATCGAATCGGCACTGATGCTGGAACCGGATCTGACAGAGGCCTTCTATCGCCGTGCCGTCGTGAAGTTCGAAGCCGGTAACTACAACGATGCGCTGGCCGATCTGCAGGAAACCTTGCACCGCGAACCGCGCCACTTCCTCGCCTTGCAAACCCTGTCCCGCATCGCCGAATCCCGCCAGGACTGGAAGGGCGCGCTGGCCGCCTTCAAGCGGGTGCTGGAGATCGATCCGAAAACCCCTGGTGGCAGCGAGCGGCTGAACATGCTGGAACAGAAAGTAAAGGGCACGTCGCTGTGATGTCGCAACGCCAATCCGCCGATTTCGCCGCCGCCATCGCCTTTGCCATCGCGCATGAAACCCCGTGGCCGCGCGATATCGGCGCCCATTTGCGGGCCGGCGCGTTTGAACCCGCGCCGTGGAACGAGGTGCTCGGCCCAACCGCCCCGCGCGGCGCCCCCAATGGCGTCATACTGCGCGGTGGCCAGACCGTGGCGCGTTGGGGCGATACGCATCAGGTCGATATGACCTTCAGCGTCGCCAAATCCTATCTCGCTATCCTGACCGGCCTGGCCATCGCCGATGGCTTGATTGGCAACCTCGATGACCGCGTCGGCGCCACTGTCCACGATGGCGGCTTCGATGGCCCACATAACGGCGCCATCACTTGGCGGCATTTGCTGACCCAGACCTCGGAATGGGAAGGCACGCTGTTCGACAAGCCGGATCAGATCGACCGCTACCGCAGCCTCGCTACCGGCGGCGAAGCATTGGCCGGCCATAAAAAAGGTGACCCGCGCCCGCTGCAAACCCCAGGCAGCTACTGGGAATATAACGATGTCCGGGTCAATCGGCTCAGCCTTGCCTTGCTACGCCGATTCGGCCGCGCGCTGCCGGACGTATTCGCCGAACGCATCATGCGCCCGATCGGCGCCTCGGCTGACTGGCGCTGGGTTGGCTACCGCAATTCCATCGTCGATGTCGCCGGCCAGCAGATCGACAGTGTCTCCGGCGGCGGTCACTGGGGTGGTGGCGTCTTCATCCACGCCGAGGATCAGGCGCTGATCGGCCAGTTGATGCTGCAAGATGGCGTCTGGAACGGCACTCGTCTGCTGCCGGCGGGCTGGGTGACGGCAATGCGCACCCCGTGTGCGCTGAAACCCGATTACGGGCTGCTGTGGTGGCTGAACACCGACCGCATCTACAAACCCGCCGCCAGCCCAGAAAGCTATTTCGGCCTCGGTGCCGGCGGCAACATCACCTGGATCGATCCAGCCAACGATCTGGTGGCTGTCTTGCGCTGGATCGACCCGGCGGCGGTGAACGGGTTTATCGAGCGCGTGGTCAGCGCCCGGTAAAATTCGGCCGCCGCTTTTCCACAAAGGCGGTCGCCGCCTCGCGGTGATCGTCGGTGGTGTGCGCCAATGCCTGCATGGTCGCCGACAGTTCCAGCAGCGTATCCAGCCGGGAATGCCGACCTTCCACCAGCAAGCGCTTGGTCAACCGCACCGCTTGCGGCGGGTTGGCGGCGATGCGCTTGGCCAACGCCAGAGCCGCCGTCATCAACTCGTCATCCGGCACCACTTTGGACACCAGCCCGCAGGCCAACGCTTCCTCAGCCGATAGCTGGTCGCCGGTGAACGCCATTTCCGCCGCTTTGGAAAACCCGACCGCCCGCTGCAACAACCAGGCACCGCCATCGCCAGGCACGATGCCGACCTTCACAAAGCTTTCGGCAAACCGGGCCGAAGCGCCGGCAATGCGGATATCGCACATGCAGGTGAGGTCGCAGCCAGCGCCAATCGCCGGGCCATTTACGGCGGCGATGATCGGAACTTCCAATTTCTCGAACGCCAACGGAATGCGTTGAATGCCGCGCTTGTAGTAATGCGTCGTGCCAATCGGGTTGCGGCGCCGCTCGTCATTGGCCTCCGCCATCCGCTTCACATTGCCGCCAGCGGAAAATGCGCTGCCCGCCCCGGTCAAGATCGCCACCCGCACACTCGGGTCGCGGTTCATCCGGTCGCAAGCGGCAACCAGCCCATCGATAATATCGTCGGAGATCGGATTGCGCTGCTCCGCCAGATTCAACGTCAAGGTGACGATGGCGCCGTCTTGTTGGTAGAGCAGGTCTTCAGACATTCCATTTCCCAGTCATCGTTGTTGGTTCACTGCCCGCAGTATGCCCCCTTGTGCGCTGACGGTAAAACCCGGCTAGGTTGCCACCGATCGATGGGAGTGGGCGACATGGGTTCCAACGCGTTCGGCCAACCACTGCGCCGCAAGGAAGATGCCGCCCTGCTGCGCGGGCAAGGCCGTTTCACCGCCGATCTGCTGCATCCCGGCATCGCGGTGGCGGCAATGCTGCGCAGTCCGCACGCCCATGCCAGGATCATCGGTATCGACGCCACTGCCGCTCGTGCGCTCCCTGGCGTACTTGCCGTGCTCACGGGGGCCGATTATGCGGCGGATGGGCTGAGTTCCATCCCCGCTGGCAGCGCCCTAATCCGTTTCCCCGGCACGCCGGCCGATCAGGATTTCGCCTTCCGCCCGCCGCATCCCGCGCTTGCGCACAGCGTGGTCCGCTTCGTGGGCGACAGCGTGGCCATGATCATCGCCGAGTCGGAGGCCGTCGCCCGCGACGCCGCCGAGTTGGTGTCGGTGGAGTATGAGCCGCTGCCGGCCGTCGTCGGCACCGCCGCCGCCTTGCAGCCTGGTGCACCGGCCGTATGGCCGGACGCGCCGGACAATCTCTGCTTCACCTGGCAGGCCGGCGATGGCGCCGCGGTCGCCGCTGCTTTCGCCAACGCCGCCCATGTGGTCCGGCTTGATAGCGTCAACCCGCGGGTGCAAGTCGGCGCGTTGGAAACCCGCAGCGCCATCGGCGCCTACGAGGCCACCACCGGTCGCTACACGCTGACCTCCGGGACCCAGATGCCGCACGCCATCAAAGAAGCATTGGCCAGCGCCTTCGGCCTGCCGGCGGATCGCTTTCGGGTGCTGGTCACCGATGTCGGCGGCAGTTTCGGCATAAAAAACGCGCTCTACCCGGAACAGGTTCTGGTGCTGTGGGCCGCGCAAAAACTCGGCCGCAGCGTTGGCTGGATTGGTGATCGCAACGATGGCTTCCTGTCAGACTATCAAGCCCGGGACAACGTCTATACCGGCGAACTGGCGCTCGACGCCGACCACAATTTTCTCGCTTTGCGCGTTACCTCCATCGCCGCCATTGGCGCCTATCTGGCGCCCAAGGGGCAACTATCCCCCACCACAAACACCCCGGCCTTCGCTGGCGTCTACCGGCTGCCGGCCATCCATGTGACGGTGCGTGGCGCCTTCAGCCACACCGCCCCCACCGAGGTCTATCGCGGTGCGGGCCGGCCAGAAGCGGTCTACCTTCTGGAACGTCTGGTGGATCACGCCGCCCGGCAACTAGGTGTGGACCGCTTGGCTCTCCGCCGCCGCAACATGCTCACGCCGGCGGAAATGCCCTATCCCACCGGCCTCGGCCTGCTCTACGACAGTGGCGATTTTCCGGCGATGATCAGCACCGCCCTGGCACGTGCCGACTACGCCAGTTTCGAGACCCGCCGTGCCGAGGCCGCCGCCCGTGGCCAACTGCGCGGCCTCGGCTGGGCGCATTATTGCGAGCGTGTCGCCGGCGCGTGGGACGAGCATGCCTGGCTGGAGCTACGCGGCGATGGCCGGGTGACGGTGCTGGTTGGCACCCAATCCAACGGCCAGGGCCACGCCACCGCCTACGCCCAACTGGTCGCCAGCCAACTCGGACTGGACCCGGAGGACATCGATGTCGTGCAAGGCGATACCGACCGCATCCCCTCCGGCCACGGCACCGGCGGCTCAGCCTCCATCCCCATCGCCGGTGCCGCGTTGGCGGTGGCCTCTGACGACCTGATCCGCAAAGCCCTGCCGCTGGCGGCAGACGCGCTGGAAGCCGCCGCGGTCGATATCGCTTTTGCCGAAGGCCAGTTCCGCATCGTCGGCACCGATCGCACCGTCGGCTGGGCCAAGCTGGCCGCCGGGCTGGGGCAAGGGATGCTGGCGGGGCAGGGCTGGTGGAAACCGTCCGGCCCGACCTTCCCCAATGGCTGCCATGTGGCCGAGGTGGAGGTGGACCCGGAAACCGGGGCCTGGACGCTGCAACGCTACACCATGCTGCATGATTTCGGCCGCGTGCTGAACCCGAAGCTGCTGGAAGGCCAACTGCAAGGCGGCGTAGTGCAAGGCTATGGCCAGGCGGCCAGCGAAGCCATTCGTCACGATCCCGAGTCCGGCCAGATGCTCACGGGATCACTTATGGATTACGGCCTGCCGCGCGCCGACGAAATCCCGTCGCTCACGCTGGAAACGCTCCCCACCGCCGCGCCCACCCATCCGCTCGGCATCAAAGGCTGCGGCGAAGCCGGGGCGGCCGGCGGCGCGCCGGCGGTGATGAACGCACTGATCGACGCCCTCGCCGCCACCGGCGTCACCCTGCTGGACATGCCGGCCACGCCGGAGGTGGTTTGGCAGGCGATTATGTCCGCCCGGCGTTGACACTTGCCGCACTGCACCAACACTATTGAGACTGCAAATTCGGGAGCCTGCCATGACAGCAAGTTTGACCTCCACGCGTCGCGGATTATTCGGCCTCGCCGCCGGCTTCGCCGCTTTGAGCCTGGCCGACACTGCCCACGCCGCCGCCAAGCGCGGTGGTAAGCTGATCTATGGCCGCTATGCCGACAGCCTGTTTCTCGACCCGGTGCTGAACGATGCCAATGTCGATATCTGGGTCATCAATTCGGTCTACGATACCTTGCTGCTGCCAACCGCCGATGGTCTGGGCGTGCAGGAGGGTCTCGCCAGCAAATGGGCCTTCAGCGACGGCGGTAAAACTCTAACCCTGACCGTCCGCCCCGGGGTGAAATTCTCCGATGGTTCGGCATTGAAAATCACGGACGTAAAATGGTCGCTCGACCGCGCCCGCGACCCGAAGGCCGGCGCCTGGAACGACATGATCGCCTCGATCGACGCGGTGGAAGTCGCCGGTCCGGACAGCATCGTGCTGAAGCTGAAAACCCCGGACCCGACCATTCTCGCCGCCTTGGCCACCTTCAACACCGGCATCATGTCGCAGGCGCTGTTTGAAGCCACCCCCGGCGCCACACCGGACGACAAGGCCAAGGCCTTCGCCGAAAAGCCGGTCGGCACCGGCCCGTTCATGCTGGTGGAATGGAAGCGCAATCAGGTGATGCGCCTCGCCCGCAACCCGCATTACTGGCGCATGGCCGAAGACGGCAAGCCGCTGCCATATGTCGATGAGCTGGAATTCCAGATCATCCCGGACGACAACACCCGCATCTTGAAGCTGAAAGCCGGTGAGTTGCACGGCAGCGAATTCATCCCGCTCGCGCGCGTAAAGGAATTGCAGGCCGACGCGAATCTGCGCATGGAACTCTGGCCGTCCACCAAAGTCACCTATCTCAGCATGATGGTGAAGCCGACCCTGGCTGACGGCAAACCCAACCCGCTGTCTAACCAGAAGGTGCGACAGGCGCTGAACTACGCCGTCAACAAGGATGCAGTGATCGCCATCACCACCCTCGGCCTCGGCAAGCCGATGCGCTCCTTCATGTCCTCCACCACCCCGCTCTTTGATGGCCCGGCGCCGCTTTATCCGTATGACCTCGCCAAGGCCAAGGCGCTGCTGGCGGAAGCCGGCTTCAGCGGCGGCTTCGAAGTGTCTTGCATGACCGTTGCCGGCAATCAGGACAATCTGAACAACCTCACCACCGTGCAGCAAATGTGGGCCGCCATCGGTGTGAAGTTGAAGATCGAGCAGATGGATAATCCCAGCCTGACCAAAAAATACCGTGCCGAGGATTTCCAGATGCGCACCGCTGCCTGGACCAACGATATCTCGGATCCCGGCCAGATCACCTCGTATTTCGCCTACGGCCCCAACATCCACGCCCTGCATTCCGGCTGGGACGACAAGCGGTTGAACGAGGTCTTCCTCGCCAGCCAGCAGGAAACCGATCCGGCCAAGCGGCGGGTGCAGTATCAGGAAATCCAAAAGATCTACGCGGATGCCGCCACCATCGTGCCGCTGTACGAAACACCTTACACCGTCGCCTGGCGCAAAAACGTCAGCGGCTTCGTGCAGATCCCGCTCGGCAACAACTACTTCGTGGGCGCGGCGATCGGCTAACCATGCCGCGTTTGGGCTGGCTGCTCGGCCGACTGCTGCAGATCGTCCCGACGTTCCTGTTGATCGGCATCGCCGTCTTCGTGCTCGCCCGGCTACTGCCGGGTGACGCGGTTTCGGCCATGCTGGGCGACCGCGCCTCGGATGAGACGATCAACCGGCTGACCGCGCAACTCGGTCTCAACCGCTCGCTCGGCGCGCAATTACTGGCCTTTCTGAGCGCGGCGGTGCAGGGGGATTTCGGCGCCTCCCTGTCCCGCCACGTGCCGGTGCTGCGGCTGGTGGCGGAAGCGTTGCCGGTCACCTTGTCGCTGGTGGCCATTGCCACCGTGCTGGCGCTGGCGATTGCCTTGCCGCTGGCCTTCATCGCCGCGCTCAACGCCAATCGCTGGCCGGACATCGCCATTCGCGCCGTCTTTCAGGTCGGGCTGTCCTCGCCGGTGTTCTACATCGGCCTGATCCTGCTAACGGTCTTCGCCGGCTGGCTCGGCTGGTTCCCGGTCGGCGGCTATGGGGAAACGTTCGGCGAGCACCTCTACCACCTGTTCCTGCCCGGCCTCACTCTGTCGTTGAGTTTTGCCGCCGTGGTAATGCGCAATCTCCGCGCCGCCGTGCTGGCGGTGCTCACTGCCGAATACGTCGATTTCGCCCGCGCCAAAGGGCTGGCCCGCAGTGTGGTGCTGCTGCGCCATGTGCTGCGCAACGCGCTGATCGCCACCGTCACCCTGGTCGGCCTGCATGTTGGCGCACTG
>Ga0164297_10004459_pt1 | contig 12507 bp, 10 predicted proteins | sample GEODES058metaG_FD_113539 | JGI IMG/M metagenome (GOLD analysis project Ga0164297, IMG submission 113539) | Dystrophic lake water microbial communities from Trout Bog Lake, Wisconsin, USA - GEODES058 metaG | ecosystem: Environmental > Aquatic > Freshwater > Lake | place: USA: Trout Bog Lake... | reverse complement strand
GGGGTCCTGCTCGCCAGCGGCGTCCTGAGCGCCTGCGGGTCGTCGAGCTCGTCGACGCCGACGACGATCGTCCAGCACGCGACGTCGCTGGTGGGGAAGCGCTACTGCGAGATCCTGCTCGTGACCGCCACCGGCGGGCTCCATGCCACCGTCTACAACACCTATCCCTTGAATGCCTGCCCCGAGGCGAAGTGGTCGGCGATCGATCCGAGCGCCATCGCCAAGGAGTACGGAGCGCTCGCCGCGCTGCCCAATGGGCCCCGGTTCTGGCTGATGGACAGCATCGTCAAGTCGCGGTCGGGCACCGAGCACATCAAGTCCTTCGGCGGCATCGCCATGATCGAGGAGGCGACGGTGGCGGTCAGCCCGGCGGATCTCAAGGCCACGCGCCTTGCCTTCGACCCCCACTCGGTGAACCGCACGGCGGCGTTCACCTTCCACAAGGGCCGCCAGGTCTATGAGCTCCACGATCCGTCCGGCCAGACGTGGGTCATGCAGACCTGGAGCCAGCAGGTCGACCCGACCCTGTCCGAGTCAGCGCTGGCCAACCTCGGTCCGAAGCTGGCCCTGCCCTCGGGATGGACCTACACGGTGCGCACCTTGCAGGCTCCCCTCGTGATCGCCACCGAGACCCAGGCGGCCCATGTGCTCCAGGACAACCTTGGGAACAGCTATTCGCTCGAGTCCGCCAGATGAGCGATCAACTTCGAGCCACGGCTCCTCCTCTTGTAGCCTGAGGGCATGGATCACCCAATGACCGAGAAGCTGGCCGACCTCGCCTCCCGCAAGGAGGCCGCTCTCCACGCCGGTTCCGAGCGCTCCGTCAAGCGCCAGCACGAGAAGGGCAAGCTCACCGCCCGTGAGCGGATCGAGTACCTCCTCGATGAGGGCTCCTTCACCGAGCTCGACATGCTGGCCCGCCACCGCGCCCACGGCATGGGCCTCGAGGAGACCCGGCCCTACACCGACGGCGTGATCACCGGCTTCGGCACCATCGACGGTCGCAAGGTCTGCGTGTTCAGCCAGGACTTCACCGTCTTCGGTGGTGCGCTCGGCGAGGTCTTCGCTGAGAAGATCCACAAGATCATGGACCTGGCCTCGTCGCTCGGCGTGCCGATGATCGGTCTCAACGATGGGGCCGGTGCCCGGATCCAAGAGGGCGTCGTCTCGCTCCACTCCTACGGTGGCATCTTCCGTCGCAATGCGTCAGCCTCGGGCGTGATCCCGCAGATCTCCGTCATCATGGGCCCCTGTGCCGGTGGCGCGGTCTACTCGCCGGCGCTCACCGACTTCATCTTCATGGTCAACGAGACCAGCCACATGTTCATCACGGGTCCCGACGTGGTCAAGACCGTGACCGGTGAAGAGGTCACCTTGGAGGAGCTCGGTGGGGCCATGAGCCACGCTTCGAAGTCCGGTGTGTCGCACTTCGTCGCCGCCGACGAGCATGCCTGCCTCGACGACGTCAAGTACCTGCTGAGCTTCCTGCCCGCCAACAACCTCGAGGAGCCGCCGCGGGCCGAGCTCGACGACGACCCTGACCGCCTCTGCCCCGAGCTCGTCGACATCATCCCGGCCAGCTCGAACCAGCCCTACGACATGCGGTCGGTGATCTCGTCCGTGGTCGACGATGGCGACTACTTCGAGGTCCATGCCGCCTACGCCCCCTCGATCACGTGTGGCTTCGCCCGCATCGGTGGGCGTCCGGTCGGCATCGTCGGCAACCAGCCCATGATCCTCGCTGGCGTGCTTGACATCGAGTCGTCGGAGAAGGCTGCTCGCTTCGTCCGCACCTGCGACGCCTTCAATGTGCCGCTGGTGACCTTCGTCGACGTCCCGGGCTTCCTGCCGGGCACCGACCAGGAGTACAACGGCATCATCCGTCACGGGGCCAAGCTGCTCTACGCCTACTGCGAGGCCACCGTGCCCCGCATCCAGGTCATCACCCGCAAGGCGTACGGCGGTGCCTACGTGGTCATGAACTCGAAGTCCATCGGTGCCGACCTGGCCTTCGCCTGGCCGTCGGCCGAGCTGGCCGTCATGGGCGCCGCTGGTGCCGTCGAGATCGTCTACCGCACGGAGCTCTCGGAGGCGTCTGACCCGGAGAGCCGTCGGGCGGAGCTGGTCGAGGAGTACACCGAGCGGCACGCCAACCCGTATGAGGCGGCCGAGCGGGGCTACGTCGACGACGTGATCGATCCGGCCGAGACCCGGCGCGTGCTGGTCCGGAGCCTCGACATGCTGGCGTCGAAGCGCGAGGAGCTGCCCAAGCGCAAGCACGGGAACGTGCCGCTGTGAGCAGGGGCATCTCGTCACGGCCTGAGCCTGATCCCGAGATCGTGGCCATCATCACGGCGGCCGCAGAGCAGCTGCTTCGGCCGACGGCGGTGGTCACCTCGGCTCCCGAGGCCAACCCCTGGCGGTTCTCCGGCCGCTGGTTCACCAAGCACCAGGTCACCCGTCGCGACCGACCCTTCTAGGGTCTTGATCGCACGGCCGGCTCAGCGCTGGTCGGCGAGTGACGCGCTCGGCGCGTCGGAGGCATGTCGCCCACGGGGCCCCCGGGCAGCGGCGATCGCACCTCCGATCAGCAGGCAGGCGCCACCGAGCGCGTAGAGCCCCCCGATCACGACGACCTTCGGCGAGGACAGATCGACGTGGCGGAACCCCAGCCCGGGCACCAGCTTGGTCACTGCGAAGTAGAACGGCCGAACGAAGAGCACGGTGGCTAGCCCCATGGCGATCGCCAGGACCGGATGGCTCGCTCGAGCCTCCCAGGCGGCGAACGGCAGCAGCAGGGCGACCCAGCACCAGTGGTGCTCCCAGGCGAACGGTGAGCTGTCGACGCCGGCGATCGCCACCATGGTCACTGCGGTGATCGGCAGGCCGCGGCCGAAGAGTCGCCACGCCACCCAGAGGCCGAGGGCCACCACGGCGACGATCAAGAGGTACTTGGCCGCCGTCCCGGCCAGGACGCCGCCAAGCGGCGGTCGAGCGAGGAAGCCGTGGAGGCTCATGTTCGGGAACATGGCGAAGCCGCTCGGGTAGCGGACCCCGAAGACCTGGACGGCGTCCTTGTCGACCTGCCCGGTCGGCACCATCACGGTCCAGTAGTGCCAGGTGTCACGCCAGGACAGCAGGCCACCGGCGAGGATCCCCACGCAGAGGCCGATGGCCGACCGCAGCACCCCTGCCCAGCGGGAGCGAACGAAGATGGCGGCCACGAAGATCGCCGGCCAGAAGCTCACCGAGACGACCAGCCCGGTCAGGATGCCCGTCCACCGACGAGGGACCACGAAGAGGTCGACGAGGACGAGGGCCAGGAGCCAGAGCTGGTCCTGGCCGTACCAGATGGCACTGCGTGCCGGCACCGAGAGCACGGCGCACCGGGACCAGCACCACCGACGACGCCACCAGCGCGTGGCACCGGCTCACGGCGGCCACCTTCGACCAGGCGATGCCGCAGATCACGGCGATCGCCGCCATCGAGAGCCAGACCGAGAGCACGATGCCGGCCGTCGAGCCGACGACATCGAAGATGAGGTAGGCACCCGACAGCGTGGGAGGCACGTTGTCGGTGAACTGGATCGACGTGGTGAACGGGTTCTGGCCATGGAGCATGGTCAGGCCCTCGCTGATCCGGTGCCGCAGATCGCTCGGATCGAGGAACAAGGTGGAGTGCGGGCCGATGGTGGTGAACGGGGGCGAGTGGGGCCATCCCGGCACGAGCATGCTCGTCAGCAGGACCGCCCACGCTCCGGTGATCACCAGCCAGAGGCCGACGGTCACGACGCTCCGAGACCGAGGCGACAGTGATGCCTCGGTCTCCTTTGCCCTGTCGACGACCCGCCAGCTCATCGAGCTGCAGCGCGCTCGTCGGCCTCGTCGAGGTGCGGCGGTGACGATCGGAGCGCCCGCCAGAGCCATGCGACGAGGAGCAGCGCCACGACGGTGGCGGGGATGGTGAGCAGCAGGCTCAGGCGACCGGTGCTGCGGACGGTCCCCACCTGCCAGAGCGAGACGAAGAACGCCGAGTGGTGATACGGGCTTGTGCCGTGGACGATCAGGTGGAGCGAGTTGCTCACGACCTTTGGGATCAAGACCACCTGGCGCCAGACGCTTGGGCCGTTCGGCGAGGTCCCGGGGTAGAAGCGCTGCTGCGCGTCGTAGGGGACGAGCAGCATCGCCGCCGACCAGAGGCCACCGACGATGGCCGACGCCCAGATGACCGGTCGCAGCGCGCCAGTGGGGCGCCGGGGGATGAGGAAGGCGGTGATCGGCACCATGGGGACGAAGTAGCGGCAGCTGCGACCCCACGACCAGATGTCGAGGTAGCTCGAAGAGGGGTGGATGAAGAGCACCGACGCAGTGATGGTCAGCGCCAGGCCGACAGCCAGCGGTGCCGAGGTCGGGCGACCAGGCCGTCGCCAGGCTGGCCAGGTGGTGGCGATGCCGACCAGGCAGAGCGGGGCGAAGAAGAGCAGACCAGCCTGGGGCGAGAGGAGCGAGTCGACGATCGTCTGGAGCGAGGTTCCGTAGGTCACGATGCCGGCGTAGCCGGGCCCGACATGGGTGACCCCGCCGTAGCGAGCTTGGTTGGTGAGCGCCAGGGCGCCGATGGCCAGGATCATGGGAAGCGCGCCGCGCAGCGCCGGGGCCCATCGTCGCTCGAAAAGGAGCGGGATCACAAGGACGGCCGCACCCACCAGCGCCACCGGGATCATCTGGTCGCGTGAGCACAGCAGCAGGCCCAGCGCGATGCCCGACCATCCCACTCGGTCCGCCTGGCGAGCGGCCACGGCGCCGAGGGCGAGCAGGCCGGCGATGACGACGTCCATGGGCTCCTTGGCCACGTAGACCCACAGCAGCGTGGTGGCCGTCGCAAGGATGACCACCTGGCCCCGATCGACGAGCGACTCCGTTGGTCGCAGGGCTGCGGTCCATCGGATGCCGACCAGGACGAGCGCTCCGCCGAAGAGGAGGTACTCGAGGCTGGCGACGAATCCCATCGCCACGTGACCGCCGATCACGTTGGCGACGCCGGCGGGCAGCAAGATGAGCGAGGCCTCGAGCGGGTAGCGGCTGTGGTGCCACGCCACCCCGAGGTGGCCGTGGGCGAAGGCGACGGCGAGCTTGAGCTCGGCGCTCGAGTCGCTCGAGAGCACGGAGCCTTGGAAGATGGCGAACCCCATCACGACGGCCAGAGCGGCGAACGCCCACGCAGGGTGGCGCCGGACGCCCGCGGCGGCGGTGAGGAGCACTAGGTCACCTCTGGCGTGAGGACGCGCTCACGAGGTCCGTGCGCGGCGCTGTTCGACGAGGCCGACCATGTCCTCCATGATGTCAGCGATCTGGAAGTCCTTGGGGGTATAGACGGCCGTCACGCCCTTGCCCTTGAGCACCAGCTCGTCGTCGGGGGGGATGATGCCGCCGACGACCACGTCAGCGTCCACGCCGGCGATCCGAAGACGGTCGAGGACCTCGGGGACGAGCTCGAGGTGCGAGCCCGACAGGATGGAGATCCCGATGATGTCGACGTCCTCGTCTCGGGCCGCCGCTGCGATCTGGGCGGGGGTGAGCCTGATGCCTTGATAGACGACCTCGAAGCCGGCGTCGCGGGCGGCGACGGCGATCTGCTCAGCGCCGTTGGAGTGGCCATCGAGACCGGGCTTGGCCACGAGGAGCCGGGGACGAGAGCCGGTGGTGGCCGCCAGCTCGGCCGATCGGGCAGCGATGGCCGCCATCGAGGTGCCGCGATGTCCGACGCCACCGGAGACGCCGGTCGGGGCGCGGTACTCGCCGAAGACCTCTCGCAGAGCGCCGGCCCACTCACCAGTGGTGCCTCCGGCATGGGCCAGGGCGATGGACGGCAGCATGATGTTGTCGGCCGGGTCGTCGCTGAGCGCCACTCGCTTGAGCTCCGAGAGCGCGTCGATGACCGCTGCCTCGTCTCGCGCCGCTCGCCAGGCCGTCACGTCCTCCTTGAGCTGGCTCTCGACCAGGGGGTCGACCTTCATGATGGCCTCGAGGTCAGAGTCGGTCAGCGGGGAGTCGGCGGTCTCGGTGAAGGAGTTGACCCCGATCACCTGGAGCTCGCCCGACTCGATGTTGGCCACCCGCTCAGCCTGGCTGCGCACGAGTCGGCTCTTGAGCTCGTCGATGGCCTCGAAGGCACCACCCAGGGCGAGGACCTCGTCGAGCTCGGTCTGCGCCGCGGCGATGATCTCGTTGGTCTTGGCCTCCATGACGACGCTGCCCTCGAACAGGTCGTCGTACTCGAGGAGGTCGGTCTCGAAGGCCAGGATCTGCTGGATCCGAAGCGACCACTGCTGGTCCCACGGGCGGGGCAGCCCCAGGGCCTCGTTCCAGGCCGGGAGCTGCAGGGCGCGGGCCCGAGCATCCTTCGACAAGGTCACCCCGAGGGCCTCGAGCACGATCCGCGGCACATTGTTCTCTGGCTGCTGCTCGGTCAGGCCGAGCGAGTTGACCTGCACGCCGTAGCGGAACCGACGCTTGGCGGGATCCTCCACGCCGTAGCGCTCCAGGCAGATGGCATCCCACATGGCGGTGAAGGCCCGCATCTTGGCCGTCTCCTCGACGAAGCGGATGCCGGCGTTGCAGAAGAAGCTGATCCGGCTGACCACCGCCGGGATCTCCTCGGGCTCGACCTTGCCTGAGTCGCGCACGGCGTCGATGACGCCGATGGCCGTGGCGAGGGCGTAGGCGACCTCCTGGACGGGGGTCGCCCCGGCCTCTTGGAGGTGGTAGCTGCAGACGTTGATCGGGTTCCACTTGGGCACGTGGCGGACGGTGTAGGCGATCATGTCGACGATCAACCGACGTGACGGGTGCGGCCCATAGATGAAGGTGCCCCTCGAGAGGTACTCCTTGACGATGTCGTTCTGGGTCGTGCCGGTGAGCACGGCCGGGTCGACGCCGTGGTTCTGCGCATTGGCGATGTAGAGCGCCAGCAGCCAGGCCGCCGTGGCGTTGATCGTCATCGAGGTGTTCATCTCGCCGACGGGGATCTGGTCAAGCAGCTGGCTCATGTGCCCGAGGTGGGCGACGGGCACACCCACCTTGCCGACCTCGCCGGAGGCCTCTGGCGCGTCCGGGTCGTAGCCGGTCTGCGTCGGAAGATCGAAGGCGATCGACAGGCCGGTCTGGCCCTTGGCCAGGTTGGTCCGATAGAGCGCGTTCGAGGCGGTGGCGGTCGAGTGACCTGAGTAGGTCCGCATGACCCAGGGCTTGGCGCGACGCTGCTCGCTCATGGCGGGCCTCCTTGTGCTGGTGCGCCCGATGCAGGGCGCGTCGTGGCGCTCACCTCGTCAGAGGCGAGCGTGTCGTCTACTTGGCGTAGTTGTAGAAGCCGAGCTTGGTCTTGCGGCCCAGCTGGCCGGCCGAGACCATGCGACGCAGCAGCGGCACGGCGGCGTAGTTCGGGTCGCGGAACTCCTCGTAGAGAGCGTCCAAGATGGCCAGCGAGGTGTCGAGGCCGACAAGGTCGAGGAGGGCGAAGGGCCCCATCGGGAAGCCGCAGCCACCCTTCATCGCCGAGTCGATGCCTTCCTTGGTCGCCACGCCGCCCTCGAGCAGGCGGATGGCGTTGTTCAGGTAGGGGAAGAGGAGGGCATTGACGATGAAGCCGGCCTGGTCCTTGACCTCGACCGGGTCCTTGCCGCAGGAGGCGGCGAAGGCGATGGCCGCATCGAAGGTCTCCTCCGACGCCGTGAGGGGGCGGACCACCTCGACGAGGGCCATGGCCGGTGCGGGGTTGAAGAAGTGGATGCCGACCACCTTGTCAGGGCGGTTGGTGGCGACGGCCATCTCGACGACGGGCAGCGTGGAGGTGTTGGTGGCCAAGATGGCCGACTCCTTGACGATGCCGTCGAGCTCGGCGAACAGCGCCAGCTTGACGTCGAGATCCTCGACCACGGACTCGATCACGAGATCGCAGTCGGCGAGCGCCGACAGCTCGGTGGCGGTGGAGACCCGTCCGAGGATCTCGGCTGCCTCTTCGGCGCTCCGACGGCCCTTCTCGACCTGGCGGTCGAGGCTCTTGGCCAGGCCGGCCTTCATGCCCTCGGCTGATTCAAGGCTCCGACTGCGGAGCACGACCTCGTAGCCATTGGCCGAAGCCACCTCGGCGATGCCCGAGCCCATGATTCCCGAACCGATGATTCCTACACGTGTGATCGACATGCGGCGCATCGTAGTTCTCCGAAGCCTCGAGCGACACTCCGATGAGCCTGGTGCGCGAGGATCACCAGATGGCTTCTCACGGAACGTTGGTGCTTCTCGGCGGTGGCGAGGTCGGCGATCCTGACCTCGGTTCGGCTCTCGTCACGTTGGCCCCAGGGCCCCGGGTGGCGATCATCCCGATGGCCTCGGCCTTCGAGCAGCCCGAGGCGGCCGTGATGGCCGTCGGTGGGTGGCTCCACCCGCTTGGCGCAGAGGTCGAGGGGCTCATGGCCTCCTCCCGAGCGGATGCGGACCTCGACGAGCTGGCCCAACGGCTCGACGACGCCGATGCCGCGTACCTCTGTGACGGCAGCGCCCTCCACCTGCGCACCACGCTCAAGGCGACCGTCCTGTTCGACCGGTTGCTCGCCCTCCTCGATCGTGGCGGGCTGCTGGTTGCGTCGGGCGAGGCGGCCACGGTGCTGTGCAACCCCATGGTCGATCCCCGAGGGGGCGCGCCGACGGTGGGTCTTGGGCCGGTGACCGGGTTCACCGTGGTGCCGCACGTGGGTGACGACATGGATGACCCGAACGCTGACAAGCTCCAGCGCACCGTGGACATGGCGCCACGGGGGCTTCCCGTGGTGGCCCTGCGACGCAGGACGGGGCTGATCTGCCACCCTGACGGGACGGTGAGCGCACTCGGTGATGAGCTCCCCGTTGCCTATCGAGGCGGCGAGCAGCTGCCTGACGCCCTCGGCTCGCTCGCCGGGTGGCGCTGATCAACCCCGCAGGGACGATTCGACCCCTGAGGGACGACGCCCGCGCAGAGCCCTAGTCAGCCTCGGTGATGGTGACCGAGTTGATGGTGACATCGGTCACGGGCTTGTCGCCTCGCCCCGTGGGCACGCCGTCGATGGCAGCTACCACGTCGAGTCCGCTGACGACCTTGCCGAAGAGGGCGTAGGCCGGTGGCAGACGCATGCCTGCGGAGCCCGAGATGATGAAGAACTGGCTGCCGTTCGTGTTCGGTCCCGCATTCGCCATGGCCAGGGAACCAAGCTCGTAGCGGCCAGGCTTTGGGAGCTCGTCGTCGAAGCGGTAGCCGGGGCCACCGGTTCCGGTGCCCTGCGGGCAGCCGCCCTGAAGGACGAAGTCGGAGATCACGCGGTGGAAGGTCAGCCCGTCGTAGAAGTGGTACCGGGCCAGGAAGACGAAGCTGTTGACCGTCTTCGGGGCGGCGATCGGGTCGAGGGCGATCACGATCTGGCCCATCGAGGTCTCCATGGTGGCCGTGTAGCGCTTCGACGGGTCGATGCACATCGGTGGCGCCTCGGCGAAGGTGGTCTGGCGAGGGGACGAGCCGTCGACGGCAGGGCACTCGATGGTCATGATTCGCTCCTTGGTGGGTTGGTGGCGGATGTGCTGGCGACGTCGGCCCGAGATGGGCGTGGACGAGCTGGCGGGCTAGCTCTCGGTGACCTTGACCGAGAGGATGCGATGGGTCACCGCCGGCGGCACGCCGGAGGTGGAGCCCTGCGCATTGATCTTCTCGACGATGGCGTTGCCGGTGATCACCTGGCCGAAGAGGGAGTAGGACGGCGGAAGGCTCTCACCCTCGGGACCGGCCACGATGAAGAACTGGCTGCCGCCCGTGTTGGCCTGACCGGTGTTGGCCATGGCCAGCGAGCCAATGGGGTACTGCGGGCTGGCGGTCTTCGGGAGCTCGTCGGGGATCGTGTAGCCCGGACCACCGGTGCCGGTCCCCGTCGGGTCACCGGTCTGGTCCATGAAGCTGGGGATGACCCGGTGGAAGATCACGCAGTGGTAGTAGCCCTGCTTGGCCAGGAAGACGAAGTTGTTCACCGTCTTGGGTGCCGTGCTCGGGTCGAGCTTGACGGTGAACGGTCCAAGGTCGGTCGTGATCACTGCGGTGTAGATCTTCGAGGTGTCGATGGTCATCGGCGGTGCGCTCGACCAGGTGAGCGTGTTCACCCGCGTGGAGGGCGAGGCGGGACACCCGGCGGCGACGGCCACCTTGTTGGCCTGAGCCTGGGCGGCGGTGTTGGCGGCGCTCGAGGCTGACGTGGTCGTCGTGGAGGCCGCGGTCGTCGTGGTGGTCGACGCTGCGGTGGACTTCGAGCTGTTGTGCGTGAAGAGGATGATGGACCCGATCACCACGACAGCGATCACGGCGATGATCGCGCCTCGTCGCAGCAAGGAGGACCGCTTGGCCTTCTTCTCCTCCTCTGCCTTGCGCTGCTCGCGTCCAGCCCGCTGTCTTGCTCGCTTCTCACTTGGCACGGCTGCGACTCTAGCGGTGCCGGTGGCCTGCAGCCCACCGTCGCTGGCTCCGGTAAGTTTCTGACCCGTGGCTCTCGTCGTCCAGAAGTTCGGTGGCACCTCGGTCGGCGATGCCGATCGGATCCGTGCGGTCGCCGACCACATCGCTCGCACCCGTCGACAAGGCGACGATGTCGTCGCCGTGGTCTCAGCCATGGGCAAATCGACCGACGAGCTGCTGCGCCTGGCCGGGGCGGTCTCCTCCACGCCACCACCCCGCGAGATGGACATGCTCTTGACGTCCGGCGAGCGGATCTCGATGAGCCTGCTCTGCATGGCGCTGGCCGAGCTCGGCGTCCCGGCGGCCTCGTTCACCGGGAGCCAGGCGGGCATCATCACCGACACCGATCACACCCGGGCCAAGATCCTCGAGGTCCGACCTGACCGCCTCGCCTCTGCCATCGCCGACGGCATCGTCCCCGTGGTGGCGGGCTTCCAGGGCGTCTCGACCGCCAAGGACATCACGACGCTCGGGCGAGGCGGCTCCGACGTGACTGCCGTTGCCCTCGCCGCCGCGCTCGACGCCTCGGTGTGCGAGATCTACACCGATGTCACCGGCGTGTTCAGCGCCGACCCTCGCGTGGTTCCGACCGCCACCCGCCTGCCACGCGTCAGCTTCGAGGAGATGCTCGAGATGGCATCGACCGGCGGTCGCGTCCTGATGCTCCGCAGCGTCGAGTTCGCCAGGAACCACCATGTCCCGCTCCACGTGCGCTCAAGCTTCACGTGGGAGCCCGGGACCTGGGTTGTAGAGGAGGAACCATCCATGGAGCAGGCCATCGTCTCGGCCGTCACGCACGACACCTCGGAGGCCAAGGTGACCGTCGCGGGCGTCCCCGATCGCCCCGGGCTGGCCGCCAAGCTGTTCCGGTCGCTGGCTGACCGGGGGATCAACGTCGACATGATCGTCCAGAACACCTCGCTCAACGGCACCACCGACATCTCGTTCACCGTGCCTCGCGTCGACCTCGTCGCCTCCGTCGAGGCGGCCGAGGGGCTGCAAGACGAGATGGGATTCGATGGGGTCTCCTCTGACTCCTCGATCGCCCGGCTGTCCCTCATCGGCGCCGGGATGAAGTCCTACCCTGGCGTCACCGCCACGATGTTCGAGACGCTCGCCACCTTGGGGATCAACATCGAGATGATCTCGACCTCGTCGATCCGAATCAGCTGCGTGGTCGATGAGAGCGACGTGGAGGAGGCCATGCGGGCCCTCCACGCGGCGTTCGACCTCGGCTGAGCCGCTCATCGGCCCCATGGGCCTGCCCTAGATTGGGGGCATGAGACTCGCCATCGTCGGCGCCACGGGCCAAGCCGGTTCGGTGATGCGTCAGATCCTGCTCGAGCGGAGCTTTCCGCTCGACGACATCCGGTTCTTCGCCTCCGCCCGCTCGGCGGGGACCACGCTTGACTTCGGCGATCGCCCGGTCATCGTGGAGGATGCGGCGACGGCCGACTTCAGCGGCATCGACATCGCTCTGAGCGCGGCGGGTGCCACCTCGTCTCGAGAGCTCTCACCACGACTGGCCGCCGCTGGCGCCATCGTGGTCGACAACTCGTCGGCCTGGCGCATGGATCCCGAGGTGCCACTGGTGGTCCCGGAGGTGAACGAGCACGCGCTGCACTCGATCCCCAAGGGCATCGTGGCCAACCCCAACTGCACCACCATGGTGGCGATGCCGGTGCTCAAGCCGCTCCATGAGGCGGCGGGCCTCCACTCGTTGGTGGTGACCACCTTCCAGGCCGTCTCCGGTGGGGGGCGCGAGGGCGTCGCCGAGCTGGCCGACCAGATCTCGGCCACCGCCGAAGGCGCCGAGCGGCTCGCACTCGATGGCGCCGCCCTGCGCTTCCCGCCGGCGGCCAAGTTCCCGGCCTCCATTGCCCACAACGTGCTGCCCCTCGCTGGCAGCATCGTGGACGACGGTCGTGGCGAGACCGACGAGGAGAAGAAGTACCGCAACGAGAGCCGCAAGATCCTCGAGC
>Ga0164297_10004457_pt1 | contig 12509 bp, 13 predicted proteins | sample GEODES058metaG_FD_113539 | JGI IMG/M metagenome (GOLD analysis project Ga0164297, IMG submission 113539) | Dystrophic lake water microbial communities from Trout Bog Lake, Wisconsin, USA - GEODES058 metaG | ecosystem: Environmental > Aquatic > Freshwater > Lake | place: USA: Trout Bog Lake... | reverse complement strand
GGACCTTTGCCACAGTTGCCTTTCCGTTTCCGGCCCCTGCGTAGTTCGCTGAAGCCTAAATAAATGCCTTACTCATGAGCGCGCGGTGCTCATGATTGTGTGTGTGCCTTCATTTGTGCTCCTCATGTAAGTTATTGAAAAACTTTTCAAGCTCTTCAAGTGATAGCGCTTTCGTACTTTTGAAAGCTCGATCAAAAGATCTCCGGGTCTTAGCTTTCTCCCAACAGTGCGGATGAAGCCATGCCCCGCGCCCACCAAGTCGATGCTGCGGATCAGGAATTACCTGACCGTCACGTTCAACAAGATGAAGCAAGATTTCTGCGTTGCGAAGATCGCTCAGCGCAACGTGGTCCCGGCACGCGATACAGCTGCGAACAGGATCCATTGGTGTGAAGTCTACTCGCTGGACTGCTCTGTGCCGAATTGCTCAGATTTTGCGTTCAGTTCCGCAAGGATCCGAGCTGTCTCAGCGGCGGCGGCGGCTTTTGCCTCGGCTTCGGCCAAAGCCTTCTCAGCTTCTCGGGCCTGGCGGGCTGCAGCCTCACTTGGTTTCACAAGTCGCTCCACTGGCTTATCTGGGTGAATATCGATCCGCCAGCCGGTGAGCCGAGCAGCGAGCCGAGCATTCTGACCATCTTTGCCGATTGCCAACGAGAGTTGGAAATCAGGAACAACAACTTTTGCAGACTTGGCTTCTAAGTCGACAACCTCAACACTGCTAACGCGAGCAGGCGCAAGCGCGTTTGCTACGTAGACCGCTGGATCTTCTGAATAATCGATGATGTCGATCTTTTCACCATGTAATTCGGTGATCACTGCTTGCGAGCGAGCACCGCCTGGGCCAATCAGTGCACCCTTAGGACTGACACCAGAGCGTGTTGCTCGTACTGCAACTTTGGAGCGTTGGCCTGGTTCGCGCGAAACACCCATGATCTCGACTACGCCATCTTTAATCTCTGGAACTTCCAGTGCAAATAAAGATTTCACAAAGAGTGGATGGGTTCTAGAGAGCGTAATCTCTGGCCCTTTTTCACCTTGCACAACGTTGACCACAAAGGCCTTAATGCGATCACCGTGCTTGTAACTTTCGGTGGGAACAGCTTCATTGGCAGGAATCTTGCCCTCGGCTCCCCCAAGATCGACATAGATCACAGAAGCATCGCGACCTTGCAAAACCACACCGGAAATAATGTCGCCAACATTTCCAGAGAATTGATTAACGACATCTGCGTCTTTGAGCGCGCGCATCTTCTCTTTGAGGGCTTTGCGCACTACTTGCTTAATAGTTTGCTCGAAGCCTTCTGGCATGTGAGTAATAGTCTCGGTATAGACGCCTTCTTCGTTAAACAGCGGCACGTGGATCAGAATTTCACCCGTTGTGCGATCTAAAACTGAACGACCTTTTGGCATCGCATCTGGCAGAGCCAAATAAGCATCGGTAACGAAATTCTCGATCGTGTTGATCAGCTTTTCTAGCGGGATATTTTTCTCAACGGTAAGCGCTAAAAGCGCATCAACATCGACGCTCATTATTACTCACCACTCTTCTTAAATTCGATTTCGATCATGGCGCGCTTGATATCCACAAAATCAATCTGCGAATCTCCGACCTGTACTGAACTCTCGCTCACCTCGCCAATTCGTCCCAATACCTTTTGATCATTGGTGAGCGTGACACTAACCAGACGCGAAATATTCTTTCGCCAGTGACGAGCTGCGGTGAGTGGGCGATCAAGCCCAGGAGTCGAAACTTCGAGGGTAAAAGGGGTCTCATCCAGGATTTCAAGAGTGTCAACGATCTGTGAAATAGCCTTTGTGACAACCGTAACTTGATCGAGGTTGAGGTGGGTTTCGCTATCAACGATGATGGAAAGGATTTTAGAAGCGCCATCTGGCGTAAAGGTGATCTCTTCGAGGAGACATCCTGATTCTTCGATTGCTGGGGTAATCGCAGCAGCTATTGCTTCGGTAAGGCTCATCAGGCTTGCTCCTATTTAGTTGGTATTTAGTTAGTATTTAATTCTTAAACGGTTATTTACTTCCAGAACCAATCATAACTTAACTTTGCAATCAAAATTGCAACCACAATCAAGAAGACCTTACGCACCAGCGGTGAACCACCACGCAGTGCTAACCACGAGCCAATCAAGGCTCCGCTGACATTGGCAAGCGCCAGGGCCAGACCCAGCTTCCACCAGATGTGGCCACTGATCTGGAAGGTCAGTATCGCGCCAAAGTTGGTGGCGATATTTACTAGCTTTGCGGTGGCCGAGGCTTTGAGAAATTCATAGCCGATAACAACTACCAACAGGAATACCAAAATTGTTCCGGTGCCTGGTCCAAAGATTCCGTCGTAGAAACCAATCAGAAGTCCACAGAGGGCAACCACCAGATGGCGCTTGCGATGCGTTAGCCGCAAGTTCTCGTGCATTCCCAGTTGTGGTCGAATCCAGGTATAGATTCCTACAACAACGAGCAGGCAAAGAATGAGTGGATGAAAGACAGCGGTTGGAAAATGTGAAGCAAGGTGCGCGCCCAAAATCGAGCCAATGAAAGCAGGCAGCGCCATCATTGTAGTCAGGCGCAGATCTGGGCGAACTTTCTTAAAGTAGGAAAGCGCTGCAGATGAAGTGCCAAAAATCGATGGAACTTTATTTGTTCCCAAGATGAGCGGGATTGGTTTGTTCGATACACCAATGAGCAACGCCGGAAGTTGGACTAATCCGCCGCCACCAGCTACCGAATCAACAAAGCCTGCAAATCCTGCAGCTAAAAAGAGGAAGAGAAAGTTTCCTACTCCCACGAGCTATCCAACGATTGCGGACACAATAGCGGTAGCAGCACTAGCGCTAGGAAGTTGTGATTTCTCGCCAGTGCGACGTACCCGAAATTCGATCTCGCCATCGGAGAGTGATTTTCCAACCACCACGATGTAAGGAATGCCAATTAATTCGGCATCTTTAAACTTCACACCTGGGCTCGCGTCGCGACGATCATCAAAGAGCACACGCATACCTGCAGCTTCAAGCTCGGAAGCTAATTGATCCGCGAATTCAAAGAGCGAATCGTCTTTGCCCGCCGCAACCAAGTGGATATCAGCTGGTGCGATTTCGCGCGGCCAGTTCAGGCCAATCTCATCGTGGGTCTGTTCTGCGATCGCAGCTACTGCACGCGATACACCGATTCCATAAGAGCCCATGGTGACCACTTGAGATTTTCCGTTCTGATCAAGAACGGTCAAACCAAGTGCCTGCGCATACTTGCGGCCGAGTTGGAAAATGTGGCCGATTTCAATTGCGCGATCAATGACAACTGGCGTTGCGCACTGCGGACAGAGGTCACCGGCCTTCACTTCTGCCGCTTCAATAAATCCAGCAACGTTGAAATCGCGACCATGAGTGACAAAGCGGGCGTGTTTATCTTTCGCATTTGCGCCAGTGATCCAGTGCGATCCAATAGTGATGCGAGGATCGGCGTAGACCTTAATGCCTTGGGCAGAAGCATCCTGTGGGCCGATATAGCCCTTTACCAAACCTGGATACTTGGCGAAATCTTCATCTTCAAAGATTCGAATCTCTTGTGCGCCAGGGAGATTTGCTCCTACGCGCTTAAGATCAACTTCACGATCTCCTGGCACCAAAATAGAAACTGCCTGGCCATCGACCATGAGGAGAACATTCTTAAGAGTTTGGGCACCTGTGATAGGTTCGCTAAACAAGACGTTATAGAGCTCAACAAGTGAATCGATTGTTGGGGTGTTTGGTGAATCAAAGACTTCAATCGCAGGTGGGGTCGGACCAGTGTAAGGCTCTACTTTGGTGATCATAGCTTCCACGTTTGCAGCAAATCCACATTTTTCGCAGAGAACATAGGTGTCTTCACCTGTTGGGCATGGAGCTAGAAATTCTTCTGACTTAGAACCACCCATCGCACCAGACATTGCTGAAACGATATTGAATTCAAGTCCAAGTCTGGTAAAAGTTTTCACATAGGCGTCGCGATGTTTCTGGTAGGAAACCTCAAGGCCGGCGTCATCGATATCGAAAGAGTAGGAATCTTTCATGACAAATTCGCGGCCGCGGATAATTCCGCTGCGCGGACGAGGTTCATCGCGGTACTTCGTTTGGATCTGGTAGATCGAGAGCGGTAGATCTTTATAAGAGGAGTACTCCCCTTTGACCATGAGAGTGAACATCTCTTCATGGGTTGGTCCCAAGAGAAAATCATTTCCCCTGCGATCTTTTAAACGAAAGAGATCAGGGCCGTACTCGCTCCAGCGATTGGTCTGCTCGTAAGGATCACGCGGCAATAACGCCGGAAAGTGCACTTCTTGGAAACCAGCAGCATCCATCTCTTCACGAATGACACGCTCGATATTGCGGTAGGTGAGATATCCAAGTGGCAACCAGGAGTACACGCCTGCTGCAATTCTGCGCACATAACCTGCACGAACGAGGAGGCGATGGCTTGCGACTTCAGCGTCGGCAGGATCATCTCGAAGGGTACGCAGCAGCAGGGTGGACATTCTTAGCATGGGCCAACCCTACCTAATGCGGTAGTAATTAATTGACTACTGAAACAGCTGGTTCGCCAGAAGCGGCGCCAGCAGCAGCCATCTCATCGGCCAAGCGGTTTGCTTCTGCGATAAGAGTTGCCACAATCTCTGATTCTGGGACAGTCTTAATGACTTCACCCTTTACAAAGATTTGGCCCTTACCGTTACCAGAGGCAACACCGAGATCTGCTTCGCGTGCTTCACCTGGACCGTTCACAACACAGCCCATGACAGCAACGCGGAGTGGAACGCTCATACCTTGCAATCCAGCTTGAACACTCTCGGCCAAGGTGTAGACATCAACCTGTGCACGGCCGCACGAAGGACAAGAGACAATCTCAAGCTTGCGTTGACGCAAGTTGAGAGATTCAAGAATTGAGATTCCGACCTTTACCTCTTCGACTGGCGGAGCTGAGAGTGAGACTCGAATGGTGTCGCCGATACCTTCGGCGAGCAAAATTCCAAATGCCGTTGCGGACTTAATTGTTCCTTGGAAGATTGGTCCAGCTTCGGTAACGCCCAAGTGGAGTGGGTAGTCACACTTGGCAGCCAAGATGCGATACGCCTGCACCATTGTTACAGGATCGTGGTGCTTCACAGAGATTTTGATATCTGAAAAACCATGCTCTTCAAAGAGCGATGCTTCCCAGAGCGCAGATTCAGCGAGCGCCTCAGGAGTAGCTTTTCCATATTTAGCTAAGAGTCGTGGATCAAGTGAACCGGCGTTCACACCGATGCGAATCGGAATTCCGGCATCACCTGCAGCTTTCGCTACTTCCTTTACCTTGTCATCAAATTGCTTGATGTTTCCTGGGTTCACGCGAACGGCAGCACAACCAGCATCAATCGCCGCAAAGATATATTTTGGTTGGAAGTGAATATCTGCGATAACTGGAATCTGAGATTTCTTAGCGATCGCTTTGAGCGCATCGGCATCATCCTGGCTAGGAACCGCAACGCGAACAATCTGACAACCGGAAGCTGTGAGTTCAGCGATCTGCTGCAAAGTTGAGTTCACATCAGAGGTAAGGGTGGTGCACATCGACTGCACGCTGACAGGAGCGTCGCCGCCCACCAAAACGTTTCCGACCTTGAGCTGCTTGCTCTTTCGGCGCGGAGCCAGAGTAGGAAGAGGTGCTGATGGAATTCCTAGATCAACCATGGCTTTATTCTGCCCTAAATTAAAGATTGAAGTGAACTGGATTGAAGATATCGGCCGCCAGCAGCATGAGCGAGAGGATGGCAAGGAGCCCAAAGACCACAATTGTGATCGGCGTCAACACTTCGAGATTAATAGGAGCCGGCTTCACCCGACCGCGTTTTCTAGCCCACCAGAAGCGAACGCCATCGGCGATAGCTACCGCCATATGGCCACCATCGAGTGGAAGAAGCGGGAAGAGATTGAAAATTCCCACAAAGATATTGAGGCTGGCAATGATCATCAAGAATGTTGCAAGTTTGTCGCCAAAACCAAGGGAGTGATCACTCGCAGTCGCTGCCGATGCTTGAGCAACTCCAACAACTCCCACAAGACCATTAGGGTCGCGCTTTGCTCCCAAGAAGGTCTGCTTAAAAAGCGCCGGAACCTTTGATGGTAGCGAGATCAAAGAGGTAAAACTTGTTTTAAAGAGATCTGCGCTGAGGTGATAAGTATCCGATGTTGCTAAACCAATCGGCTCGCGAACTAGTCCGACTTTGCTGGTAAAGCCAAGCATTCCGATTGCCTTACCGTTTTGCATCAAAGTTGCAGGAGTTGCAGTAATGCTGAGTGCCTTCCCTGCGCGCACAACGCTCAAGGTGATCTCCTTGCCGGGTGATCTGCGGATCGCTAAAACATCGTTGCTCCAGTTGCGGACCTTCTGACCATTAATCGCGATGATGCGATCACCTGGTTGCAGACCGGCAGCCTTTGCTGGAGATGGCGCTTGGCCAGGCGCACACGTTGCACTCGTTGTGGTGATGCATGGAAGTACTTGATCAACAGTCGGCAGAATAGAAGATGTGCCAATCCCAAAGAAGATTGCAAAGATAAGAAAAATGCCGAGAACAAAGTGGGTGAAAGATCCTGCGCCGAGCACAATTAACCTGCGCGGAATCGAGGCAGCAATAAAGGCCCGTGGCTCTTCTTCTGCAGTGAGCTCTTCGTTCACGGACATACCAACGATGCGACAGTAGCCACCGGCTGGAATAGCTTTGAGGCCAAATTCAGTTTCGCCTCGAGTAAAGGACCAGATTCGTGCGCCAAAGCCAAGGAAAAATTCGGTGACTTTCATGCCAAACTTTTTAGCCGTGAGAAAGTGGCCAAATTCGTGGAGCATGACTGAGATTAAGAGCGCGGCTACGAACGCTAAAACGCCAATAAGTTGTGACATTACAATCCTTTAACTAGTTGCTCGGCCTTGATACGAGCATCCTGCTCGACCGCACTGACATCTGAGAGATCTCGCGCGCTGTGGCCTGAGTAATGATCAAGGTTTCGTACTGTTTCGCTGACAACTTTCACGATATCTACAAAGGCTATCCGCTCATCAATGAAAGCCGCTACCGCAACTTCGTTAGCGGCATTAAAGATTGCTGGGAGTCCACCGCCGACTGCACCACAATGGCGAGCCAGATCAATTGCTGGATATTTAATGGGGTCGATCGGCGCAAACTGCCATGAGTGCGCCACGCTCCAATCAATTGGCGCACTTGCTCTGGTAACTCGATCGGTGCCGCCGAGTGCGTAAGAGATCGGACCTTTCATATTTGGCGGGCTAGCGTGGGCGATTGTGGCGCCATCGTTAAATTCCACCATGGAGTGAACTACCGACTGCGGATGAATCACTGCCTCAATCCGCGAATAAGGAAGGTCGAATAAGTAATGCGCTTCGATAATTTCAAGACCTTTATTGACCAAGGTAGCTGAATTAATTGTTACAACCGGGCCCATCGACCAGGTAGGGTGCGCAAGCGCTTGCTGCAAGGTGACACCTGTGAGATCGCTTCGATCCCTAAATGCTCCGCCACTTGCAGTCAATATTGCGCGCTTCACCTCTGAACTCTTGCCAGCAAGAAAACATTGATAAAGCGCAGAATGCTCGGAATCAACCGGAAGCAAGAGATTCTTGCCATTGCTGCGCGCAGCTTTAATGACCAGTTCTCCCCCAGCGACCAGCGACTCTTTATTTGCTAGCGCCACCACATTGCCTGCGCCAAGCGCCGCTAAAGTTGGAGCAAGACCGATCGAACCAGTAATTGCGTTGAGAACTACATCGCACGCAATTGCTGCGATCTCACTGGAAGCTTGGGGGCCATCGATAACAACGATCTCTTTTGAATCATCCAGTGAGCTGGGGCTTTTCTGCGCCGCTTGAGCGAGTGATCTGGCGTACTCACCGCCGGTGCTTACTCCAACAACTGGAACTGAAAATTTACGAGCCTGCTCCATCAGAAGATCGATATTTCCGCCGCCAGCGCTCAAGCCAACAACTCGAAAGCGATCTGGATTTGCGGCAATTACTTCGAGCGCTTGCACGCCAATAGAACCAGTGGATCCGAGAATCACTACTTCTTTAGTGGCGAGATTGTTGCTCATGATTAGTTATCTCTCATGATTGGTTATTAAGCTCCGCAGCGGCTAATTGACCACACGCTCCATCGATCTCGCGGCCACGGGTATCACGGACTGTTACCGGAACTCCGTAACTTTCTAGAGTGGAGACAAAGGTGGCTTCATCGCTCGGACGAGATGCGGTCCACTTAGAGCCAGGAGTTGGGTTAAGAGGGATCAAATTCACGTGGGCGTTTCGATTCTTGAGGAGCCGACCAAGCAAATCAGCCCGCCATGCCTGATCATTAATGTCGCGAATCAAGGCATATTCGATCGAGTATCGGCGGCCAGTCTTGTTCGCGTAGTTATCTGCTGCAGTAAGAACTTCTTTCACTTTCCAGCGCGAGTTAATAGGAACGAGTGAATCACGAAGTTCATCATCTGGAGTGTGCAGTGAGACGGCGAGCGTGACTGGAATATCTTCTTGCATCAACTTTTCAATACCGTTCACCAAACCAACTGTCGAAACCGTCACTGAACGTGCGCCAATTCCAAGCCCATCTGGCTGGGGCGCAGTGATATTGCGAACGGTGCGGATCACTGCGTTGTAGTTAGCAAGCGGCTCACCCATGCCCATAAAGACCACATTTGAGAGTCGGGTGGGACCACCAGGGAGTTCGCCCGAATCGCATACTCGCGCCGCAGCAACTACTTGGGCTGTAATTTCACCAGCTGTGAGGTTACGAGTAAGCCCACCTTGGCCAGTGGCGCAGAACGGACAGTTCATTCCGCAACCCGCTTGAGATGAGATGCAGACAGTTGTGCGATCGCTATAACGCATGAGAACGCTTTCAACGAGTACGCCATCATGCAAACGCCACAAGTCTTTGCGAGTAGTACCGCCATCGCATTCAATTGTGCGGACCAAGGTAATGAGTTTTGGTGTAAATTTTTCAGCGAGTAGAGCGCGCATCTCTTTTGGAATATCACTCCAACTTTCGGTCTCATCGTTGTGATGAGTAAAAAAGTGAGTCGCTACTTGATTGGCGCGGAATGCTGGGATTCCAAGTTCTAGCGCTAGCTCTTTGCGGCCAGCAGGATCAAGGTCTGCGAAATGTCGAGGTGGCTTTACTTTCTGCTTTGGTTCATCAAATACGAGTTTAAGCTCTGGCGATGCATTGTTTTCGTTGCTCATGTCAGCTCTCTTTAGCGGTTATTTTCTCGTATTTACGTGGTTAGAGTTTAAAGTGTTGGATCAGCTCAAAGACAAACCAGACCGATGGCGCGGTAAAAAGCAGCGAATCAACGCGATCAAGGACGCCGCCGTGGCCAGGCAAAATAGAACCCATATCTTTAAGCTTGAGATCGCGCTTGACCGCAGATTCGATCAAATCACCACAAGTGGCAGTAATAACGGCTAGCACTCCGATTAATGCCCCAAGCCACCAGTGATCGTGCAAAGCAAAGTGAAATACCAGTGAAGCGCCTACGGTAGTTGCCACAACCGCGCCAATCAGACCCTCCCACGTTTTCTTGGGAGAGATATGCGGGGCGAGGTGATGCTTACCAAAGAGCAAGCCAGAGAAATATGCAAAGGTATCGTTACAGCTCACCAACACAACGAGTGTGAAGATCTTGCCGATTGGGTTTGAACCATGAGCCAAAAGCAGGACAAAACCAGCGAGAAATGGAATATAAAAGAGCGCAAATACCGCTGCGGTAGAGCGCTTTACAAATTCCAGCGGAGATTTAAAGAGTAAGTAGACCATCACATTTGGAATTGCTACTGCGAGCGCGACTGCTAAGCCAGAAACTTTTCCATACCAAGTTGCTCCAAGAAGACCAGCACTTGCCACATAGAGCGGCCAGAGCGGAAGTTCGATTCCGCCAAAGGTATAGGCGCGCACCATCTCATTGACTGCGAACATGATTGCAATTGCTACCAAAGCCGCGAAGAGCACCGGTGCGATCTTCAGTGAGCCAAAGACAACAGCCAAAATGGCTAGTGAAACGAGAATTGAAGGCAGGAGTTTGCGGCCAGCTCGTTCGTTAATGGCGTCGTTGAGTGAATGCAGATCTTCCATGGCTGGCGCCTTCAGTGAGGGTTAAACCTCGAGAAGTTCAGCCTCTTTATGCTTCAAGAGTTCATCGATCTTTGCGACTTGATCTGAGGTCTGCTTCTCTAATTCTTTTTCAGCGCGAGCTACATCGTCCTTACCGACTTCGCCATCTTTCTCCATCTTGGCCATGGCATCCATCGCTGCACGGCGAATATTACGAATCGCGATTCGGGAATCTTCGGCCTTAGTGCGAGCTACCTTGATGAAATCTTTGCGGCGCTCTTCAGTAAGTTGTGGAAAATTAACGCGGATTACTCCACCATCATTTGCAGGGTTCACGCCAAGATCTGATTCGCGAATAGCTTTTTCGATAGAAGCGATCGCACCTTTATCAAAGGGTGAAACGAGCGCCATGCGCGCTTCTGGAACTTGAAAGGTTGCGAGCTGACCTAGTGGTGTGAATGTGCCGTAATAGTCGACCATAATTTTTTGGAACATAGCTGGGTGGGCGCGGCCAGTGCGGATCGCAGAGAAGTCTTCCTTAGCTACCTCAACCGCTTTGCTCATTTTTTCGTTGGCATCGGCCAGAGTGGTATTGAGATCAGACATTCGCGCTACTCCCCTAATTAATCTTTCTTAGCTTTCGAAAGCTTCTTGGCAAGAAACTTAGGAGACAAGCGTACCAATTGCCTCGCCGCGTACTGCGCGAGCGATATTTCCCTTATTTTTGAGATCAAATACGACAATCGGAAGTCCGTTCTCGCGACAGATGCTAAAAGCTGCTGCGTCTGCGACTGCCAGTGACTTGGCAAGAACTTCATCAAAACTAATTGAGTCATACTTTGTGGCCGAAGCATCCTTCTTAGGGTCGGCGGTATAGACACCATCGACGCCGCTCTTTGCAAGCAAGAGGGCTTCTGCGCCAATTTCCAGAGCACGCTGGGCGGCCACGGTATCGGTTGTGAAGTAAGGCATTCCGGCACCTGCGCCAAAAATTACAACTCGACCTTTTTCTAGGTGGCGAATAGCGCGAAGTGGAATGTAAGGCTCGGCTACTTGACCCATTGTGATTGCGGTCTGCACACGTGTAGGTACGCCAGCCTTCTCTAAGAAATCTTGGAGCGCTAAGCAGTTCATTACTGTGCCAAGCATTCCCATATAGTCAGCGCGGGCGCGATCCATACCAAGTTGTTGTAGCTCTGAACCACGGAAGTAATTACCGCCACCGACAACGATCGCTACCTGAGTGCCACCTTTGATGACTTCGGCGATCTGCTGCGCAATATCTTGTACAACTTCGGGATCAACACCGATGCCTTTAGCGCCACCGAATACTTCACCAGAAAGTTTAAGGAGCACTCGTGTGTAACCTTTTCGGTTGCTCATGAGTGCTCCTTTTCTGAACTTGTTCTAGTTCTAGTTCTAGTCCTGACGAGAGCTAGTCTTACTAGCTGCCGTTATAGGAGAAGATTACTGTCCTACTCGGAAGCGATGGAAGTTTGACACGGTGGTCTTTGCTTCATCGAGGATCTGCTTCACAGTCTTCTTGGCATCCTTAGCGAATGCCTGCTCGAGCAAGCTGACTTCCTTCACGAAACCAGTGACGCGGCCTTCAACAATCTTTGAGATCGAAGCCTCTGGCTTGCCTTCGTTGCGGGCAGTCTCTTCTGCAATGCGACGCTCAGCTTCAATCGCTTCTGCAGGAACAGAATCGCGATCAACATATTGCGGAGCGAATGCAGCGATGTGTTGTGCAACATCCTTACCGGCCTCAGGGGCATCGGCTGTGAGTTGAACAAGCACGCCAACCTGTGGTGGAAGATCTGGGTTAGTGCGGTGCAAGTAGAGCGCAACTGGTGAACCCTCAAGTACTGCAATGCGACGAAGTTCAATCTTCTCGCCCAAAGTTGCGTTGCCCTCATCGATACGAGCTTGAACGCTCTGACCTGAAGGTAGAGTTGAAGCCAAGAATGCATCAAGTGAAGGGCTCTTCACTGCTGCGAGGTGATCAAGTAGCTCGTTAGCGAGCTCAACAAAGCGCTCTCCCTTTGCTACGAAATCGGTCTCACAGTTGAGTTCTAGCATCACACCGAGATTGTTCTCAGCCTTTGCAAGGACAAGACCATTTGAAGTGGTGCGGCCTTCACGCTTTGTAACGCCTTTAAGACCCTTCACGCGAATGATGTCGACGGCCTTTTGGAAATCGCCATCGGCTTCATCAAGCGCCTTCTTGCAATCGAGCATGCCGGCAGCCGTAGCTTCGCGCAGCTTCTTTACATCTTCAGCTGTGTAGTTAGCCATTTAAATTTATTCTCCTATTAATGTTACGAACAAAGCGGTTATGGATTTAACGAAACTAGTT
>Ga0164297_10004455_pt1 | contig 12512 bp, 11 predicted proteins | sample GEODES058metaG_FD_113539 | JGI IMG/M metagenome (GOLD analysis project Ga0164297, IMG submission 113539) | Dystrophic lake water microbial communities from Trout Bog Lake, Wisconsin, USA - GEODES058 metaG | ecosystem: Environmental > Aquatic > Freshwater > Lake | place: USA: Trout Bog Lake... | reverse complement strand
GTCGGACATAGAAGAAATGATGGGCAACTACAGCGAGGCCAATCAGAGCTATAAACAACACGTATATTATCGCGACAGCCTTTTTAACAAAGAAAAGACGCGGGAGGAGGCACAAAGAGAAGCCGAGTTCAGGCATAAGGGCATTGAAGACTCGCTCAAGGAGCAAAAACTGCTGTCGGATGCCGAGCTCATCAGGCAGACGCTGACATCGGAAGTGCAGCATAGTATTGACTCTTCGAGCATAGCCATGAAACAGTTATCGTTGCAGAAAACAGAATCGGACCTGGAATTGCAGCAAAGCCTGGACAATGAGCTGAAACAAAAAACGCAGTTGCAGGAGATAAACATAGAACAAAAAAACGCCCGCATACGGCAGCAGAGGCTCATTAGTTACGTGTACATTGCAGGCATTGCGGCATTATTGCTGATTTCTTTCTTTGTTTATCGTAGCTTTACCGTTCAGAAGAAGCTGAATAAGGTGATCACGCAGTTGATCAGTGAGCGAGAAAAGACCATAGAAGAGCGGACAGCAGAATTAAGAATAGCCAATACCAAGCTGATAGAACTGATTCAGTTCAATGCTCATAATATAAGGGAACCATTGAGCCGTATTATGGGTACTATGAATCTGAGAGAGTATGTAAGTGATGAAGAATTTATGGAAAATTATTGGAAATTGATGGAAAAGTCGGTCAATGATCTGGATAATACAATAAAACATGTTATTTTTAGTGCTGAAAATTCAACAAACGATCCGGGAAAATGAAAGTGTATTTAGTTGATGACGAACCAATAACGAATATCGTGACCAAGATCATGGTCAAAAAGTTGAATCCAAATGTCGAAGTATCTGACTTCAACGACCCGGTGAGGGCTTTCTCAACATTGGTTGAAGAGCAGCCACAGCTTATATTTCTGGATCTGAATATGCCTGAAATGACCGGCTGGGAATTTTTAGATAAAATGAAGGAACAAGGCCTTAAACATCAGGTCATCATTCTTACTTCTTCAGTAAGCGCGTTCGACAAACAGAAAGCAACTAACTATGCAAATGTGATCGACTTTTTGAACAAGCCGGTAGAGAAAGAATCGCTGATGAAACATTTGTGTGTTTAAACGGGTATAGCATAATTTTCCATATAAAGTATAAGACTGGTCATTACTTTTTAGCTTTTGGTAGCATAATTTCGTGTGTTGTTGCACAGGTCATCCGCAACTCAAAACTTGACGTGATTTCTTACTTAAAAAAATAAATATATGGGATTAAGATTAGGGGACAAAGCGCCCGACTTCAATGCTACCACCACCATCGGTGACATCAACTTTCACGAATACCTTGGCAACAGTTGGGGCATTCTGTTCTCACATCCTGCCGATTACACACCGGTTTGCACAACCGAGTTGGGAAAGACGGCCAAACTGCATGAAGAATTTGCTAAACGCAATGTAAAGGTATTGGCTGTAAGTGTTGACCCGTTGGCCCAACACCTTGGTTGGGTAAATGATATCAATGAAACACAACACACTACCGTTAATTTTCCCATTATAGCCGATGAAAACCGAGCGGTGGCAGAGCTGTATGATATGATACACCCAAATGCTTCTGCTACCATGACGGTCCGTTCTTTATTCATCATTGGGCCGGATAAGAGCATAAAACTAATGATCACTTATCCCGCATCTACCGGGCGCAACTTTGTTGAGGTACTCCGCGTGATAGATTCGTTGCAGCTAACGGCCAACTACAGTGTAGCTACCCCGGCCGATTGGAAGGAAGGGGAAGACGTAATTGTAGTGCCATCCATATCCACAGCCGATGCCCGATTGAAATTCCCCAAAGGTATTGAGGAGATCAAGCCGTACCTGCGCTATACCCCGCAGCCCAATCTGTAATACTGCACTTTGTTAATTATCCAATTTATTAAATGCCGTCCTGACATCAGATCAGGGTGGTATTTTTTAAAGGTGAGATACAAATTCCTGTTTCGCGGAGCGCTTGTTGTGGCCAATGGGTATATAACCCCCCATGTATAAATTGACCCCGTATTGGTGGTCGGCTATCAGCATCATCATATCATCAGATCCGATATAGAATCCGGAGAAGCGGAGCGCAAAACCAAAACGCACATTATCGGCCAGCATATTGTAAGTAATGGGAAATGCCGCAGTAAATAATCGGGTATCGAAGCGCGGGGTAAGGGTCACCTGTCCGTAATAAGAGTTTCCGAGATTGTTGCGGTTGGCCATATTGGCAACAGCAGTGAGATTGGCAAAGAACTTTTTATAAATATTGTAGTCAGCACCCAGTAGCAGTGCAGTGGGCAGGCCCACTGTCTTCATTCCGGTGGATGTGTCACCGCTAAAACCCTGACCCGCTAAATAGTTTTTAAAGCTCTGGTAGTTTGTCACATTATTAGAAAAGCCGGATCCGGAAATATAACCATTACCATAAAAGTCGGCAGTATAAGTATTGCCGGCTTTATAAGTGATAGCGCCAATATCGGTAACAGAGGCCGAAAGTTTGATGCGATGGTTCTCAGGGTCATTATCATTGCTGAACGGATGGATCTCTACGATCACGCCCAAGTCGGCACCAATACCTGCACCAATGGGCGAACCCAAAAAGTTGTTGAGAATACCGCCACCGGCTGCACCCCCTAAAAAGGTAGAACTGGGGCTGTATGCAGAACTTGCGTATTCCAGATCGGAATTTACGGCATAGAGCGAGTCACTGTTGGCTGAATATTGCACATCAAAATTTTTGCTCTTCAAACTAATGAAACCTGTTCCTTGCAGATACCGAAGCGTAGCGCCTACTTTCACCGTGAATTTATCGCGTGTCAAAATTTCACCGCCATAACTCAGCCCTATTTCGCTCCATATCTGTGCAGTCCAGTTAAACCCATTAATATTCAATCCATATGAATTGCCCGATTGAAAATTGGGATTAGTAAGATAATTATACAAATTGCGGTCAAAATCATTGAATTGATTGAACACCCTTACCCGTGTGGTGATGGCCAGGGTATGTTTTGAGTTGATGGCATACGATACTGCAGGACCCCGCAACTCAAACACCGGCAACAGCATACTAAAACGGTTGCGGTTGGAGAATGTGAACAGATTATTAGAACCGTTGTTGTTCCCGTTATTATTATTGCTGTTACTGATGATACTGCTCAATGAGTTGACCGTTCCCAGATTATTATCGACCTGCAAATTGACGGAAAAAAGATTGATGGTCAATTTTTCGGAACAGCCTGCCAGATTGGCAGGATTAATAAAAACAGTATTCAGGGGGTCATAATTTCCGGTAGCAACGCCGAAATACCGCTGTGCAAGCGCACCTTGTACCAAGATGCCTGTTAAAAAACAACAAAGTAGGATGCGTTTCATTTGTGTAAGTTTTGTTATTATTGCTAAGGTACATAATAATACACAAGGCATTAGTGATTTAGGGTAAATATTTTAGATTGATGAAAAAATATTAATCAAGGACGTATGCATAACTGACCAACCCACTAAAGTGTGGTCAATGAACTTTGATAAAAAGACAAATAAATAGGACGCTAATTATTCCTTGATCAGGTAAAGCTTATTATCCTCCACCAAATAAAGCATGGGCGCAACCTGAATTTTCGGATATTGTTTGCGCAGGCGGATGGCCTCGCTGGCTATAAATTCTATTTCATTACCGATCTCGTACATAGGTGCAAAATGCCTGAAGTGCTCTTCGGCACGGTCTCTGTCCCAACCTGCTACTTCTACTAATCCTTTGATAAACAATTCTTTACGATCCACTAAATTCACCATCCCACAATTGTTATGGCCAATGAGCGCAATATGGCTCAGCCTGCCTACCGATATTGCATAAGATACTTTGAACTCGCTGTAGCGGAGATTGGCGCCCCCGGCACGTATTATATAGGCAAAGTTGTCAGGTATATGCAGGTGCTTGCGGTTGTCCATACACATTCCTATCAGCAGTCTGGCATTATCGTAGGTATCGAATGGCCGGTTCAGGTTGTGGTACTCCAGCAACAGGCCTATTGGCGTATCACGGTACTGCGGAAAAATATCCTCTTTGGTATTGATGGTGGTTAAACGGTCCATATGAGCAACTTTATCGGCGCTGGCCAAACAGCGTGTAAAACTATGATATTACACCTGTATAAACTAATTTATGCCAAACGTCTTACCTTATGTCCTAAAAACATTTTTTATTTACCGTTGTTCATTATATTTGTCTTTTACTTGTACTAAAGGATTAATACCTATGAAGAAGGCTTTATTTTTTTTGGTGCTTTCGGCTGTTTCTTTCAGAGCCATGTCGCAAAGCATATCATTGACCACCCTAACACCCGCATGTAATGCCAATGGTGTAGTAGTTGCTACATTTCATGGCATGGCCTTACCCATTACTGTGAATTGGAACTATGGTTTTACGGCAGTTACACATACCATATATTCAGGAGATAACGATACCCTGTATGGCTATACCGGTGCCTACCTTACGGTTACCGTACCGGCCTACAGCGCTACCAACCATATGAGCGCTCCGCCGTTTAAGTATGCTACGGCTACCGCCAATGCTGCTTGTCCGGCATTGGGTACAGTGACTGCAGCAGTTGACAGTGGCGGCGTAGCCCCTTTTTCGTTTTTGTGGTATAATAAGTCAACCGGCGCCAACGTAGGTACCGGCGCTACGCTCAGTGTTACTACCGGCAGTTATGGCGTCATCATTACCGACTCGGTAGGCTGCGTATACGGTTCACGGTTCAACTTAGATACCATCAATGTGGCAGTAACACCCGATTTTTCATATGTTATCAACACCACTACAGCCAATTGTAATAATGGATCGGCTGCGGTGGGCTTATTGACCGGTGGTGTTACCCCTTACAGTTATTCATGGTCTACAGGTTCATCTGCCTCCGGAATATCCGGCGTATCGGGTGGCACCTATAAAGTCACCGTTACCGATGGTACCGGTTGTGCTTATACCCAATCGGCCACTGTGCCACAGGGTGAGGCAATAACCATCACTTCTTCTGCTACCATGCCTTCCTGCCTCGACAGCAACGGCACAGACACTATTACAGCGAGCGGCGGTACTGCACCGTACACTTACACCTGGAGCAATGGCGCAACTACCCCGGTAGTTACCGGACTTTCTGCCGGCACTTATATGGTGACCGTACAAGATGCGTTGGGCTGTTATGCAACCCATAGCGATGTGTTCAGCGATGCTAATGCGATCACGGCAACCTACCTTGCCACTGCCAGCAGTTGCACGGCTGCTACCGGAGCAGTGATACTGAATGTATCCAGCCCGCTTTCGCCATACACAGTTATTTGGGACACTTATCCTGCTCAACGCGGCGACACCATCAGCGGCCTGGCACCGGGCACCTACACCTATGATATTCATACCAATTCAGGTTGCTCGCTTACCGGCACAGTGACCATTCCTAAGCTTGAGAATATTGTACTGGCATTTTCGGCCACTGAAGCTACCTGTGGTGCTGCTAACGGCGCATTGGTTGTATTTCCGGTAGGCGGCTCAATGCCTTACAATGTAAGCTGGAGCACCGGCGCTACTACCGACTCTATCAGCGGCATAGCAGCGGGTAACTACAATGTTACCGTTACAGACTCATTGGGTTGTACCCAAACAGGCAGCATTACGCTGCCGGGAACGTCTACACTGGGTGTGGCACTTTCGCAAACTCAGGCATCTTGCCGCTACACTGCCAACGGCAGCCTGCTGGCTACAGCCTTTGGCGGCACTTCCCCTTATACATACTCATGGAATACGGGAGCTACCGCAGCCTACATCACCGCATTGGGTACCGGCGACTATAATGTGACTGTCACCGACCATTCCGGTTGTGTAGTAAGTGCTGCAACTAATCTGGGATACAACATTTATGACAGCAGTTGTTTCTGCATGATCAGCGGTACTGTTTACAACGATGCGCTGGATAATTGTACGCTGGTGGGCACCGATGCAGGCATACCTAATGTACAGGTGCAATGCAGCGGTATTGGTTATACGTATACTGATGCCAATGGTAATTATTCATTCATGGTACCTTCAGGAACTTACGATATTTCTGAAACTGTATTGCCTTATGATCCAATGACTGCATGTCAGGTAAATAATATATCAGTTAGCGTAACACCGGGAACATATACCACCGTAAATTTTGCAGATTCACTGATACCTATCAACGATATGCACATCAGCACATGGGATTACAATATGCCGATGCCGGGCAGTTCTTATTCGCAGATCTGCATTATTACCAATGCCGGTAATCAGACGGACGCTGCAATTGTAGCGGGGTACATGGGCGACGGCTCTTTGCTGGCCCCTGCGGTTACACCTGCCGGTTTCTTTACCAGAGAAGCTACCTACTGGATGCCTGCCGATACCATGGCACCTTTGGCACCCGGAGCATCGAATGTGTTCTACATGAATTACAACGTTCCTGCCAACATTCCAACAGGAACTGTTGCCACATTTATGGATACAGTTGCCTATATGGCGCCTACATCTAATTGGGCAACAGACTATACACCCTATAACAACATCAATCAGTTCACAACCACTGTTACCAACAGTTCTCCGGCTAATTTCAAGGAAGTATATCCTAAAGGCATTGGCGCCAGCGGCATTATTACCTATGCCGACTCAATTCTGGAATACATGATCCACTTCCAAAACACATCGGGATCTATGGCACAGAATGTAGTGATCACGGATACCATTGCATCTACCCTGCGTGCTGCAACGTTAATGCCGATCTATGAGTCAGCACCCTGCAATATCTCTCTGAGCAATACCGGTATAGCAACCTTTGCATTCAATAACATCAACCTGCCTGCAGGTGGTGAAGGCGTACTGACCTATACCGTAAAACTGGCGTACGGACAACCTTATGGTACGCAATTCACCAATACAGCGCACATTGCTTTCGACAATACACCATCGGTAGCTACCAATACCACGCTGAACACACTGGATGGTACACTGGCTGTAAACAATGTTGCCAACAATACTGCCAACAACAATCTGGCCATCTTCCCTAATCCGGCCAACACATCATTCACTGCAATCATCAACAGCGCTAATGAGGGCAATGCCACTATGAATATTATTGACCTTAGCGGCAGGGTATTGATCTCAAATACTATTGGTCTGATCAAGGGCAGTCAAAATGTAAGTGTCAATGTAGCTTCACTGGCATCGGGTATGTATTATATCTTACTGAATGGCAACGGCATCAACGCCACTCAAAAATTAGTGGTGACCAGATAATTGTAGCATTAAATGATCGTATGGATCGTACAATAAAAATTAAGGTAACCACGGCTCAAAGGTCGTGGTTACTCATTTATAGGCGGGGTATCAAGGCTATGGCCCTCGGTGGCCTGTTAACCTGTTCTGCTTTGGCAGTGCAAGCACAACAGACCGATTTTTGTGATGCAATAACTGCCATACTGCGCGATGCACCCAATAAGTTCAGAGACATACGCGGTAAGAAGATCAACGCCAGCCAATCGGCATTGGTGTGGGAAAGCGGCATTAAAGTACCCGGAACGATCGCCTCTCGTTTTGTAGCGCAAAGCGGCATATTTTATCAGGGTGCCGTTTTTCAGACCCGTGATATTTACGACCTGAAAGATGAATACCTGAAGTACAAAAAAATACTCGATGCCTGTTTGCTGCCCAAAGGCATGACACTATCGGCATCAGATAATTTTAAGCCCGGATTATCGCAATATAAAAAGCTGAGTTATTTACCGCCTTTAGAAGGCGAGGCTTCATTAGAGAAAATGACCGGCCATGTGGCCATGGATGTAGACTACAGCAAGGACACAGGGTATTATACCATCCTCATTTTTATTTATGAGCATTGAGCATACGTCCTAACACAGCTATGATATTGACTTAGTGTATCTGAGTAATAATGATGCAGAGAACATGTAGACCAGTACATAAGAAACAACAAGCTTGCATTGATGGGGTATGACCAAAAGCAGGCACTTAATATCTATACAGGTAAAATGCATGATCCGGGATTTTACTTCCTTCTCCTAACAAAACCTATCTTTATTCCTGCATTTTAGAAATGAAAAGACTGATAATTGTTTTATTGCTGACTGTAGCGGCTACCGCATGGGGTAAGAAAAATGTGCTGCCGGCCATACCCTTTGAGCGGAGCAGTGGTAAACAAACTGCTACTTATCAAGAGGTGGTGAATTTTTACCGCGCGCTGAACCATAACAGCAAGTACATACAAATGGAACAGATCGGCAAGGCTGATGGCGGTTATCCGTTGTATGTAGTGTATTACAGCGGCGATAAGCATTTTGATGCAGCACGCTGGCACCGGCAGGGCAAGGTGGTGATCATGGTGAACAATGGTATCCATCCCGGCGAACCCGATGGAGTGGATGCATCTATGTTGCTGCTGCGCGATGCAGTGGCCGGCAAAATTACAATTCCCGAAAACGTAGTGCTGGCAGTGATACCGCTGTACAACATTGGTGGTGCACTGAATCGCAACAACTACAGCAGGACCAATCAGAACGGCCCCGAAAGCTATGGCTTTAGAGGCAATGCGCGTAATCTGGACCTTAACCGCGACTTTGTGAAATGTGATGCCGGAGAGACACGCGCCTTTGAAAAACTATTCACAGCACTCGATCCCGATATTTTTATTGACAACCATGTAAGCGATGGCGCAGATTACCGGCATATTATGACGCTGCTGGCATCACAGCACAACAAATTGGGCGGAGCCACAGGAGCATTGATGTACAAAGAACTGAATCCAAAGATCTACGCCGCTATGAAAACAAAGGGCTATGATCTGGTACCATATGTAAATGATTTTGACAACACGCCCGATAAAGGCTGGAGAGAATTTTACGACCCGCCGCGTTTTTCCAGCGGCTATGCATCGCTTTTTGCTACACTGGCCTATGTACCCGAAACACATATGCTCAAACCATTTAAAGACCGCGTCATGGCCACTTATCAACTGATGCTGAGTTTTATACATGTAAGCGCGGGCATGGCGAATGCGATACACCAGGCACGCAATGCTGACCGCGACAACATACCACTGAAAGAAAGTTTTCCGCTGGATTGGCAGGTAGATACTTCTGTCTTCTCAAGCATCAATTTTAAGGGTTATACCGCCGAATACCACCCCAGCAAAATATCGGGTAAAGACAGGCTGTATTACAATCACGAAAAACCTTTTGACAAACAAGTACCGTTTTACGATAAGTTTGTGCCTTCGGCTACAGTAGCAGCACCCATGGCATACATCATACCCCGCGCATGGAACAAGGTCATTGCCCGGCTGAAACTGAATGGCGTGCAAATGAGCAGGCTGCAGCAGGACACAACGATGACCGTTACTGCTTACCACATAGACAATTATGAAACCGGCCCCAAGCCTTATGAGGGACACTATCTGCACCGTAACATAAAAGTGACACCAAGTACCACAACATTGCAATTTATGAAGGGTGACTATGTAGTGATTGTGCAACAACGTGCTGCGCGCTACATAGTAGAAACACTGGAGCCCACTGCCCCGGATGCTTTCCTGGCCTGGAATTATTTTGACGGCATACTACAGCAAAAAGAATACTACAGCGATTATGTGTTTGAAGATGTGGCAGTACAACTTTTGGAAAGGGATGCAAACTTGAAAAAGCTGCTCAATGATAAAAAAGCTACCGATACTGCTTTTGCTAACAATGGCGCAGCCCAGCTCGATTTTGTGTACCGCCATTCGCCTTATTTTGAACAGGAGTTTATGCGGTATCCGGTATATAGGGTGGAACGTTAGAAAATTTGAATGATCAGATCTGTACGGCTACGTTCTAACGGACAGTTTTAAATGCCCTCCCATACCCCGACCAATAATGCGCATGAGCGCAACCGATCTTCTGTTGCCTGCATTACTTTCAATTCGGGCAATGCAAATTTTTTAGAAGTGTAGCAGTTATCAACCAATGCCTGCTGAGTCATACCTTTTTTCTTGCTTTATTCTTGAATCATTGCTCCTAATTGAAAGGCTTCAAATTCTTCTTAATATCGTTCGCGCTCCATAGTACCGGGTTCGCTATATCGTTGTGTAGGTTGATCTGAGAACGAAGTAATTTTATTTCTGGTATTTTCATTGAAGCAGCGTTTTTCACAGCACAGCTATTGCAACAGAATTTAAGGTTCACTTTGCAAAGTTGCCTGATACGGCAACAAAAATCAAAAAATATCGATGATCATTTTTTACATATATCAATAGTTGAGTTCATACCAAACAAGTGAAGTAAAGCATAAAAAATTGTGATCAGACTTTTCACAAACCGCAGATGAAATAAGCAGTATGATAATTGATGAACTTAATTGTGATTATTTTAGTATGCGTTTATATCAAAATATCTATTCAAATTAGCAATAGTTTAAATATCCGGCACATTTTCAATTAACGGCTGTACCATTAGCGAGTTGCACCTTTTGTCTTAGTTTAACACCCTGCTTCCGGCAGGTCTTTGGCTCATTGGCTAACATGTATTATTTTTGCGTCAAATAAACGCATGCTTATGACGAAAAAATTACTGCCATTTTCCTTAGCATGTATTGCATTAGTACTTTTTACTACCGGTTGTCATACCTCAAAAAGGTCGGTGGCGCACAACAGCCACAAGCCCACATTTATGGATGACATATATATGGACAGGCACAATAAAAACAGTATGACCATCAACGGTATCAGCAGTAATACCAATACCGGCGGTAGCGCTTCGGCTGAAGATAATACACCATTAGTACCCATAAAACCCTCCAAACCGCTTAATAATTCCGAGATCAATTCATTAAAGTCAAAGTATTCGGATATGATTGGCGTGAAGTCGAACAACATCACGAATTATTCTTTATACCGATTCATTGACGAGTGGTATGGCGTCAATTACCGAAGCGGTGGCACCGAAAAATCCGGTATTGACTGCTCGGGTTTTGCCAGGCGCCTATATACCGATGTATTTGGCATAGATCTGGAGCGTACCGCTTGCGACCAATATAATAAGTGTCAGCACATAAAAAATGTGGCCAAGGCGCAGGAAGGGGATCTGGTATTTTTTCACATACATGGCCGCCGCATTTCCCATGTAGGCGTATATCTTCAAAACGATTACTTCGTACACGCCTCCACATCAGGCGGAGTAATGATCAGCAACCTCAACGATGCGTATTGGCACAAGTACTTTGCGGGGGCCGGTAAGGTGGTGCGCGAGTAATACCACTGATTGCTAAACAATAATAAGGTATTTTTGTTCCCATGGCCGCACCTGCTTTCATCTCACTTGTAAAAAAAGACCTGCTTATAGAGTGGCGACAAAAGCACACTTTGTTTGGTGTATTGCTGTATGTGGGGTCTACAGTGTTTGTGATCTATATGATGGCCGGCCAGCCTGATGCCAAAATATGGAATGCCTTGTTTTGGATCACGCAATTGTTTGTTTCTGTCAATTCTGTAGCCAAAAGCTTTTTGCAGGAGCACCCCAACAGGTTCCGATATTACTTTACGTTGGTGCAGCCTGCTACCTTTCTGCTGGCCAAGATGACCTATAGCATATTATTGATGCTGATCATGAGTCTGGTGAGCTTACTGCTGTTCAGCCTGATGCTGGGATGGCCCATAGCATATACGGGCATGTTCATACTAATAGCCTCGGTAGGCAGTTTCAGCCTTTCGGTGGTATTTACATTTTTGTCGGCCATAGCAGCCCGGGCACAGCAAAACGCAGCACTTATGGCCATTTTGGGTTTCCCGTTGGTCACACCGTTGCTCATGATGCTCAGTAAGCTGTCGGTAAAGGCGCTCGATACACAGTTTGTAGAGGGTTGGGGTACACTGGCACTGGTATTGCTGGCGCTCGATGCATTAGTGGTGATACTGGGCATCATCCTTTTCCCGTTCTTGTGGCAGGAATAAAAGCAGTTCATTTTTAATCAAAACAGAAAAGAAACCATTACTTTAGCGTCATGAAAAAGACCATATTAATAACAGGGGGAGCGGGCTTCATTGGTTCGCATGTGGTACGGTTATTTGTGCAACAATATCCTGATTATCATATCGTAAATCTCGATGCGCTTACTTATGCCGGCAATCTGGAAAACCTGACCGACATAGAGAACGCAGCCAATTATACTTTTGAAAAAGCCGACATAACCGATGCGCCGGCTATCAATGCACTATTTGACAAATATCATTTCGACGGTGTGATACACCTGGCAGCGGAGAGCCATGTGGACCGCTCTATTACAGATCCCAATGCATTTATACAGACCAATGTGATGGGTACCGCCAATTTGCTCAATGCAGCGCGTGCAGCATGGAAGGGTAATTTTGACGGGAAGCGTTTCTACCATGTATCCACAGATGAAGTTTACGGCTCACTGGGCAATGAGGGACTGTTTTTAG
>Ga0164297_10004453_pt1 | contig 12522 bp, 15 predicted proteins | sample GEODES058metaG_FD_113539 | JGI IMG/M metagenome (GOLD analysis project Ga0164297, IMG submission 113539) | Dystrophic lake water microbial communities from Trout Bog Lake, Wisconsin, USA - GEODES058 metaG | ecosystem: Environmental > Aquatic > Freshwater > Lake | place: USA: Trout Bog Lake... | reverse complement strand
TGACCAAGAACACCAAGAACCAGAAGAAGTCCACACGCTCCGAGCGGGCGAAGCATCGTCTCGAATGGCGCTCGCTGCTCAACGCGCTGCTGGCGGGAATGGGCGCCGAGGTGGTGGTCCACCCGCAGTTCATCCCGGTGCTGGTAGGGGTCGCCTACCTCAACAACCTGTATGGCGGAAGGAAGTGAGTCCGCTTAGGCGGAGGGATCGACTTCGGCCACGGGTGCCGGTGCCGCGGGCTTCTGCTTGCGAACCACATCGGCGAATCCGGCCGGCACGCACCCTTCGTCGAAGCGGGCGCCGTCGAGCTTGGCACCAAGGAAGTCGCAGTCCTTGAGGGTGGCGCCGGTGAAGTCACTGTTGGAGAGGTCGGAGCCCTGGAAGCTGGCGTTGGTCAGGTTGGCCCCGCGGAAGCACGCCCAGGTGCAGTTGGCGTTGTGGATCTTGGCCCGCGTAAGGTCGGCCTCCAGGAACTCGGCGCGGTGGAAGTTGGGTCGGCCGGTGACGCCGGGGATGCCGATGAACTCGGCACCGTAGAACTGGGTAGCCCAGAGGCGGGCCCCGACGAAGGAGACATCGTCCCCCTGGCAGCCAGCCAGATTGGCACGGTGGAAACGCGCCTTCGGGAAGGAGAACCCGGTCAGGTCCTCACCCATCAGGCACACCCCATTCAGTTTGGCCTTCTCGAGAGTTCCCCCGGCTGCTTCGTAGGCCAGAAGGTCTTCGGCGGTGAGATCACCGCCCTTGGTGGTCAGCCGGTTGCGGAAGCCCGTGCGCAGCTCGGCCCGCTTGGACACTCGTGGCTGCTTCGGGGGCTCGGTGGAGTCATCGGCAGCGGTCTCCGTGACAGGCACCTCGGTCGTGGCCGGCTCGTGCAACTCGTCGATGTCAAGCGTGGGCTCGACCACGGGAATCTCCGCTGTGGGCTCACTCGACGGGTCGGGGACGTTTGCCGGACGTGGTGCCACCCGGTGACCTGCAGCACATCGAGTTCCCCCAGATGCGACGCGGTGCGTGCAGGGGGTGCCGCTGTTGGTGTCGGTAAATCCACACTGGTCTGCCGGAACGGTTGCCATGAAACAACCCATGCCCCGCTGCGAACTAGTGGGCCGGCTTCTGCGAGGTGGCCGTCCAGGACTGATGGGCGGCGGAGTCTGTCATCTCGAGCGCGTCATGGGGGAGCTCGCGCGTGGAGTCCGCTGCGGCGGTCCGCCTGGCGTTGGCGATGTCATCAATGGTGAGGCTCATGGTGTTTCCCCTGGCACTGTTCGTTGCTTGATATATCGGACCGTTATTGGTCATTGACCCCGTCGTCGAAAATCTCGTCATCGATGAGGGAGTCGCTGGTCAGGTACTCGTGGACCTTGCGACGGTTGATTGCGTCCTTGATGTCGGTCCAGATGGGGACGACGCCCTGGCGTCCGAGCTTGACCTTCTGGCCCTCGTGGAGGTGACAGTGATCCTGGCCGGGGACGACGGGGTTGAGGCACGGGTGACCGTCGATAGTGTTGGTGGAGTGGCACTCGTGGGAAGCGATCGTCATGCCACAACCCATGGCCCGTGTGGGCGCATCTGTCTTCGAGTTAGCGACGGCGCTGCTCGCCGATGGCGTTGGTCCACGCCCGCTGGCTCTCCGAGGGCACGATGTCTCCATCGAACTTGGCCCCAGAGAGATCGGCGCCGCCGAAAACGGTGTTGGTGATGACCGCGCCACGGAAATCTGCTCCCGATAGGTCTGCTCCAGCGAAGTCGGAACCGGCGATCACTGCGCCCCTGAAGTCCACTCCTCGGCAGTTCGTGCCCCGCATGTTGGTGATGTGGATGTTTGCCTCTCGGAGGTCGGCGTTGTCGAAAGAGACCCGAGGGAACGAGGATCCGGAGAGTTCGGCCCCACGCATGTCGGCGCCACCGAAGTCGGTGCCGTAGTTGCCGACGGCCTGTTCGATCACGGCGCCCCGCAGATCTGCCTCCTGGACCATGAGGTCAGAGAAGTCGACATGGGACAGGTCTGCTTCACGAAGGTTGGCCTTGACTAGGCCCGAACCCCACTCGGTACTGTCGTCGTCGAGAGGTACCGTGCCTGCAGCGGTACGGAGCTCAAGCGTGGTCCAGTCCTCACCGCGGCCCTTCATGTGACCGGTGAGAAGGTTCCGCTTCATCTGCTTGAGCCGGTTTGCGCCGAGCCCCTCATCTGAACCAACAGGAAACTCGCTCACCCGACCGGAGAACTGTGGTTCGGCATCTGAGGGTGCTTCCATCGAAGGGTTCGACCGTGAGGGGAGCAGTCGTGGAGCAGCCGAGGCAAGACCGTCCATAGCGTCTTCGCCGTAGACAAGGGTCTCTTCGTCAAGCGTTCCCCTCTCCTTGAACTCAACCGTGTCGCGGAGGAGTGGAGCGTCGAGGCCGTTTGTGGCGTAGCGGTCGTGCGGCAGTCCGCCATGGAGGTAGCAGTGTTTCTGGCCAGGTGCGATGGGATTCTGACAAGGTGCACCGTCGGCTGTCTCGACCGACAGGCAGTGGGCGTGGTCGTAAGTGATTGAGTTCATGTCTAATCCATGCCCCGCCCTCAGAGGTGCGGCGCCTACCTCTGGGTTGGCGCAAGCACTGCGGTTAGGAAAGCCGTCGCCAGCTCGTAGATACCGGGAACCTCGCTCTCCCTGGGGCCGCCGACACTCAAGACGCTGTCGTCCAATGCCGCCAGATACGAGATGACCTGGCCAGGCGCGCCATACGCCGACATGTCCACCACCAGCTGCGGCTTTGCCAGGGCGTCCGACTCGCGGATCCCGACATTCGTTCCGGGCGAAACATCGGATGCCGAGGCAACCAGAACGAGAGCAACATCGGATGCCCGTACGTTCCGCTTCGTGCGTTCCGCCGGATCGGCAGACGGCGTAGGGAGCAGATTGGGATAGCGAGCCAGGAGTCCCGGCGGCTCAGTCAGATCCTCTGCCCATCCGCCGGCGGGACACCAGCCGCCATAAGGGATGCCAAGAGAAATCGCGACGTCCAGCGCAGCCCGGTCAACACCTGACTGGCCTCCGGTGATGAGCTTCGAAATTGGCACAGTGCGGCAGTCCCTCCACCGTTGAGCCTACCGTTCAAGAGATGGCAACTCCGCGGCGATCGAGCTCTTCTTTGGCGTACTTCGACAGTTCACGGAGCTCGGAAAGCTGCTTGGTCTCCCCGTGGGTCGTGGAGTCACGATACTGATAGCTGACCTCAGCACCCCTGGTGCGCTCCAAGATGGACTGGAGCTGCTCGGTTGTCTGGGGCTGGACGAGGTCACGCATCTCGGCGTCACGGGCGTCCTGCTTAGCCCTGTTGTCGGCGATGTACTCTTCGCGACGCTTCGCCTCGGCGACCCGACGACGCTTCTCCTTGATCTCCTTCTCGAGAAAGTTCCGGCGCGTCAGCATCTCGTCCTTTAGGGCACGCACCTCCTGGGGTACGTCGTCGGACATGTACCGGACGGAGGAGTATTCGGAAATCATCTCAGGAGCCGTGGCCGCCACGTGGTCAAAGATGCGATTCAGTTCCCCGCGAACCTTCTCGAGCTCAGGCTCGAGGTCCTCAAGCGGCATCGCCTGGTAGGTGGCCTTGGTCTCGTCCATGGCGGCCAGGCGCTCATCGGTGCGCAGGACGTAGGCCGTGGGGTTGTAGGGCCAGTTCTCGGTCAGTAGCGATGCCCGCTCTCCGTAGGCGTCTTCAGAGTCGCCGTAGCCGAGGTCGTCGAAATCGACGGTCCCTTGGGCCATGGTACCGACCAGGGCGGTGGGGGCCATGGTCGTCCCGACGGGGAAGTGACGAGTCGCCGGTACGTGGCCGGCTGCGCACGTGTAGGTGAAGTGGGCGACCAGGTTCTGACACGGCGCGCCGTCAGTGGTATCGGTAGAGAGACAGAGGGTCTGTGATGAGTTAGCCATGCTCAACCCATGGCCCCGTACCTCTAGTCCACCTGCCACGAGACGAGCGTGCCGGGTTTGGCGTGGTTGTGGGCCAGCGCGTAGGCCGTCCGGGCATCGACCTCAACGCCGCAGTGGGAGAGGTCCTTGGCCAGCATCGGTCCCCAGATATCGTTGCCGGCGTAGTAGCGCAGGCGGATGGAGACCTCTCGGTCGTAGGCGTCGCGGAGGAGCAGATTGATAGAGCCGGCGCCCTTGGGCCGGGGGAACGGGGCATAGACCTTGGCGAAGGTGAGAGCGTTGCGCTGCAGGGTTGTCTTGCCCGCGGCCCCATGGCAGACGGTGATGTAGCGGTCGTCGAGGATGAGGGCGTCGTTGCGGTTGATGCGCAGGACGTTGAGTGCATAGAGGCCGAAGAGCGCGAGCACGCCGGCCAGGACGAAGCGGAGTGGCCCGTTTACGAAAACGACGGTGATGACGACGGCGACCGTCCAGAACACGCCAGCAGCAACCATGGGGCCGACCCGAGCTTCTGGTTCGAACGTCTGTAGACCCGTGCGCTCTCTCGCAGGCGTGGATTCCATATCTGCCATGGTAGTGCAGCGGAGCGGCGCTGAGTCAAGACATCGCGCTGATTAGTCCAGACCTCACCGAGCCTCGGGCATCCCTTAGAAGGGGTTCTCGCACTCCAGGTCGATGCCGTCGTTGAAGATGAGTTCGTCGCGGCCCTGATAGTCATCTCGTTCGCGGTAGCGGTCTGCCACCCAGTCAGACAGGTCGCCGTCGTCGTCCCAGTCGTCGCGAATGCGGCGCAGGGGCTTGACCTCTCCATAGCTGTCGATGGTGTAGTCGCGACCGTGCACGGCCTGGCCGCTGTCAACGAGGTCATCGAACTCATCGCGGGTCATGTCGTCGCCAGAGCCGCCCCAGCGACGCTCGTCGTCATCCCACATGGAGTCGCCGTAGCCGTAGGGGTCGCGCTCACGGGAGCGTCCCTTGCGCGGGCCGACGCCGAAGAGGTCTTCATCGGCCCACCTGCTCTGGTGGTATCCGCTGGTCGAACGCTTCGGCGCCCCGATGTAGCCGGCGCTCCACTCGTGCGTGGTCACCGAATACTTGTGCTTGACCTGGATAGCCTTCTTCGATCCCGCAGCCTCGAGCGCCTTGACCACGGTGTTGCGGTCGTCGAAGGAGGCGACCACGTTGTGGCCGAGGTCCTGAAGGCGCTTTACGGTATTGACCTTGAAGTCGACCTGGCCGGTGCCCGAGGTGATTTCGGTGTGATGCCCGGTGATGTCGTCTTCGCCCGAGGGGATGAAGATTGCCTTGATCTCCTCGTCCAGGCCGATGTGTCCAATCCACTCGCGACTCAGCTTGTCGAGCCCACCCCGCCACGACAGGACGACCAGGGCGGCGTCGTGCTCTTCGGCGAGCTCGCGGGCGGCGTCGAGTGTGTCCTGTCGGAGGTGGCGGCACTCCTCGGAGCCCACCCAGTTGGTCTCCTTCTTCTTGCAGCAGGCCCAGGAGTCGAACATGGTGCCGTCAAGGTCCAGGGTGATGACGTTCTCGGGGAGGATGGCCGAGATGCGCTCGGCGTTCTCCTGCGACTTGATCTCGGCCAGTCGGCGCTTCTCGAGCAGTTCCTCTTGGGCAAGGATCTGCTCAGCGGTCAGTGGCTTGGGCTCCTCATCGATGATGACATCGACGCCGGCCAGGAACTCGTCGAGGTCGACAGTCCCGGATTCAGCCGCCTGGTCAGTGAGCGTGCCGTTGCGCTCCATGTCACGTAGCTTGCGGCGCTCAGTCCAACTGAGCTTCACAGGGTGTAGGGCGGCGCAACGCTTCGAGTCCAAGGTGACGAGGTGCGCGCAGCGACCTCCGGTGGTGGTGCGGTGTCCACACGCTCGAGTCTCAGGTTGCGGCATGGCTAATCCATGCCCCCGACATGCGCTTTCGGCCGCCTCGTTGTGGGCGGAGTCGCCTCAGTCGCGGGTTTCGAAGTCGGTGAGACCGGGGGTCGTTAGGGCGTTCGGCTCCAGGTGGCGGACCAGATCGGCGTCGGTCATCAGCCCGCGCTCGAGGACGATCTCGGAAATGCCACGATTCGTCGCCAGGGCCTCTTTTGCTACATCAGTCGCCGCCTCATAGCCGAGGACGGGGCTGAGGGCAGTGACAAGACCGATGGAGTGGATGACCGAGTCGTAGAGTCGCTCTTTATTCGCCGTGATGCCCGCCACACAACGTTCGGCCAGAACGAGGCAGCCCGCACCCAGGTGGGTTATCGATTTGAAGAGGCTGTGGGCGATGATGGGCTCGAAGGCGTTGAGCTGGAGTTGGCCACCCTCGGCCGCCATGGTGATGGTGACGTCATTACCGATGACCTCGAAGGCGATTTGATTGACGACTTCAGGGATGACTGGGTTTACCTTGCCCGGCATGATCGAGGAACCTGCCTGCATCGGAGGCAGGTTGATCTCGCCGAAACCGGCACGGGGTCCAGAGGAGAGGAGGCGCAGGTCGTTGGCGGTCTTTGAGAGCTTGATGGCGATGCGCTTGAGCACGCTCGAAACGTGGACGAACGCGCCGACGTCTTGCGTCGCTTCGACCAGGTTCACCGCCGGAAGGAACTCGACGCCGGTGATGTCGGCCAGGTAGGACACCGCCAGGGCACTGTAGCGCTCATCAGTGTTGATGCCGGTACCGATTGCAGTGCCTCCAAGATTAACGTCCTGGAGAAAGATGCGCGCTTCGTCCAGGCGACCAATGTCCTCTTCGAGCATCACGGCGAACGTGGAGAACTCTTGTCCCAGGCTCATGGGTACGGCGTCCTGGAGCTGTGTGCGTCCCATCTTTAGAACGTCGGAGAACTCTGCGGACTTGATGGTGAAAGTGGTCTGCAGGACCCGCATCGCCGCTCGCAGCTCGGCAAGTGAGGCATGCACAGCAACGTTGAGTGCCGTGGGGTATGCGTCGTTGGTGCTCTGGCTCAGGTTCACATCCTCCAGAGGGTGGAGGTATTTGTACTCGCCCTTGTCGTGTCCGAGGAGCTCCAGTGCGCGGTTGGCAACGACTTCGTTGATGTTCATGTTGGTGGAGGTTCCCGCGCCGCCCTGGATCATCGAGACGACGAACTGGTCGTGGAGCGCACCGCCACGAATCTCTTCGCAGGCACGCTCGATGGCAGCAGCCTTCTCGTCATCGAGCAGTCCAAGGTCATGGTTGGCCCGAGCGGCGGCCTGCTTCACGCTGGCCAGCGCGACTATCAGTGCGGGGTAGTGCGAGATGGTGATTCGAGATACGGGGAAGTTCTCGAGGGCACGGAGGGTGTGGATTCCGTAGTAGGCGTCTACGGGGATTTCTCGCTCCCCGAGAAGATCGTGTTCGATTCGCCACTCGTTGCCCATGATGCCGTCTCCTAATCCATCGCCAAAAACCCTACCCCAGGGGTGGCACCGCCCAGGGGCCGTCAGGCGTCGCGCTTGACGAACAGCGCGGTCCCGATGACCAACAACCCGACCACATAGGCCACGAGGTAGCCGGTGGCCGTCCATGCGGTGAGCAGCACGCCGTCGTAGTTGCTGGTATTCCCCGAGGCTGTCTCCATGGCGTTGCCGAGACTGCCTGGCAGGTAGGGGTTGATGTGGCCGGAGATGCTGGCGGGCAGAAGCGACACGATGATGGGGATGACGAGGAGCAGGGCGACGTAGAGCGAAATGGCTCCGGCCGTCGAGCGCAAGAGCATCCCAAGAGCCAGGCCAGCGACCGCGATGAGGGCAAGGAACAGGCCGGTGCGGACCAGGGCCATGGGCACGCCGGGCGTGGAGAGCGAGACGACCGGAACGTGCGCTTGGGTGACGAGGGCAACGGGGTTGAGCTTGCCAGTGACCTCGCGACCGCCGTTGGCCAGCAGCACGGACCGGGATACGAAGAACGAAGCGAAGGCCAGGACCTCGGAGATGGCAAGGACGAAGACTCCAAGCACCAGGGCCTTGGCCATGGCCACTGGGGTTCGCCGTGGGCAGCCGGCCAGGGTTGTCTTGATAGCGCCGGTTGAGTACTCGGAAGTCATCACCAGGGCGCCAATGACCCCGAAGGCAATCTCCGCGATAAATGAGCCGGCCTGGCTGATGCGGATGGGATCGAAGTTGATGCGGTCCTTCAGCTGCCCATGGGTCCACTGGTCGGCCGCGATGAACGAGAACAGCACAGCTAGGCCAATGGCGGCCACCACCACGATGGCGACCGTGATCCAGGTTGATCGCAGAGTCCGAAGCTTGATCCACTCCGCCCTGACCTGGCTCGTAAGCCCGGATTTCGGATACGCGTGCTCGGAGCTCATGTGTTTGCCCCCTGGCTCTTGAACTGCCCGGCGTCAGCCGTCACTTCCATGAAGACGTCCTCGAGACTGGCGCGCTGGGCTGTCAGCTCGTAGAGGGCAATCCCGTGCTCGAGGGCCGTGTCGCCGATGAGCACCTCATCGATGCCCGTGACGCGCAGTTCGCCCCCTTCTCGGGTGGTTGCCGCCCCGACGCCATTGAGGGCCATAGACAGCGCCTCAGGGTTGCTAGAGCGGACGATGAAGGCGGCTTCGGTATTGGCTGAAATGAACCCCTCGACCGTGGTGTCGGCGATGAGTCGCCCCTGTCCGATGACCACCAAGTCGGTGGCCGTCTGGGCCATCTCGCTCATCAGGTGGCTGGAATAGAAGACCGTCCGGCCCTCGGCAGCCAGGGCTTGGAGGAGCGTGCGGACCCAGAGGATGCCTTCAGGGTCAAGGCCGTTGATTGGCTCGTCGAAGATGAGGACCTGCGGGTCGCCGAGAAGGGCGGCGGCGATACCCAACCGTTGGCCCATGCCGAGGGAGAACTTCCCGGTTCGCCGTCGCGCCACCGAGGACAGGCCGACCTGGTCCAGCACGACATCGACACGTGATGTCGGGATGTGGTTAGAGGCGGCCAGTGCTTGGAGGTTGGAGCGAGCCGACCGTCCGGGGTGGAAGGACTTGGCATCGAGAAGCGCTCCGACCTCGTGGAGCGGGGCGCGCAGCGAGTGGTAGCTCTTGCCATCGAAAGTGGCCGTCCCCTTGGAGGGGTGGTCGAGGCCGAGCAGCATTCGCATGGTGGTGGACTTGCCGGCACCATTGGGGCCGAGGAAGCCGGTGACGACGCCGTCGCGAACGGTGAACGAGAGGTCATCGACGGCAAGCGTCGAGCCGTAGGACTTCGTCAGATTAGAGATCTCAATCATAAGATGGGGTGGGAATGGGTTGCCGATGTGCTTCTTCCCGAAGGGTGAAGTCTATCGGTGTCCGCAAGAGCAGGAGGCCGGTTCTCCCGCCTTCTTCAGCCCGCACTCAGCCCGCGGCGGGCTCCTTGGGCTCGCGATGCTCCAAGCACTTCGCCTGGTCCTTGCGGCCATGTGCCTCAGCGACGGTGGAGACGAAGAGGACGGGGTTCTTGGGATTCCAGGTATGAGACTTGCGGATGCGCGTGTAGGCATCGTTGGAGCAGTCGGGCGAAGTGCATGGCGAGCAGTAATGCCAGTGTTTCCCGTTGCCGAGGTTGCCGTACGCAAGGTGAATTGAGCCATCGGCCCCGGCGTCGAACCGCTCCAGCTCGTAGCTGACCTCTTCGTCGTTGCTCAGGCGCTTACGCGTTCCGGTCACCGTCCCTGCCGCCGTGAACAGAAGCGGGTCCATGCCGGTTTCAGCGCAGAGGGCATTGATGAGGCGTTGGCGCCGCTTCTCGGACGTCTCGACGGGGTGCTCCTCAAGAACCTCAGTGGCGGGGTCGGGGAGTTTGATGTCATCGAGAAGGGCGAAGCCCAATGCCTCTTCGAAGTCGGCACTGCCCGTCATGGCGGCGGCGTGGTTGGTGGAGACCTCGATTGTCGGCTCAGGTCCCCACTGGGATGGCAGGACGACATGGCCGGCGGCGCACTGCTTGGACCCGTAGGTCACAGGGTGAGTGCAGGTTGCCCCGTTCTTGGTTGGCGCGCCGCAGGTGTTGATGCTCATGCCGAACCCATGCCCCCAGAAAGGTGTTGGGGATCGAGGGCGGACCTGCAGGTCATGGGCTCGAGGGGCTCGGCCCTAGCGGCGAAGGTACGCGGCCAGGCGCTGTGGCGTGCCGTCCGCTTCGTAGACGAAGACATCCCAGGTGCCGGGCTTGCCCTCGACGTAAGCGGAGGGCCCGTCGTAGCAGGGGTCACCCCAGGACATCTTGGTGCCCTTCTCGAGCTCGAAGCTGGCCTTGTAGACGGGAGCGCCGGCCGGATTGCTCGAGTCCAGGGCGGACTCGTAGAGGTCCCAGTCGCTGACGACGTTCTCTTCTTCGTGGGACCCGATGACGTTGCCGTCCTCATCGAAGTCCTCCACTTCGATGAGGAACTGCTCAGGGTGCTCGCGTCGGTACTCGTCGATCTCGGTGGTCAGGTCGAAGACCGCCTCGGCCCCGACCACCTCGTTGGTCTCCGGATCGCGGATTTCGAGCAGGTCGTAGACCCCGTCTCCGGAGGCGGTGGCTGTCACGAAATGGCCGCGGGGGTAGGCGTGGTCGTCGCCCAGGTCCCAGTTGTTCGCCAGGTCCTCCTTCCAGCCGAGGCCCGGTCCAACCGCCATGCAGCCGGCGTCGACGCCGAGGGAGTCCACGGCATAGCGCGAGCCGTGGCGAATATAGCGATTCGGCTTGGGCGTGGCAGGCGTATGACCCAGCACTTCCTCGGCGTCCAGCGCGTCACTGGAGACAGGAATGGCACCGTTGGTCCGGGACGTGTCTACGACGCCGCCAGCGGGCACACAGGGGTGTCCTGCGGCACAGTGGGTGGACGTTGTCTGCACTGGGTTCTGGCAGGGCACGTCGTAGGCGGTGGGATAGCCGCAGAGGAGGTTTGACATGCCTAACACATGGCCCTGCTGCCAATGCAGCCGCTTCAGGATATAGCACACATGGGGTAGACAACTCTCACCCCATTTGCTATCCTGCCCTTCGCCTCACCGGGCGGGGCGCCGTACCCGCCGTCCGGCCCATCGGCTGTCGGATGCAGCGTCGAAGGCGACGCGGCCGGCACGACGCGGTAAAAAGGGACAGCAATGCCGACCAGTCAGCCCACGGTGGCGAAAGAGATCACCCGCGTCCTGCGCGCCCAGACGGACCAGCTCGCCGACATGGGGACGGCCCTCAACGCGCTGGCGGTGTTCCGCGACAACAGGGTGTTGGCCCACGCCATCATCGGATGGGACGGGGACCTCAAGAAGGTGGCCGTCTTGGAGGCTTGCCGTGAACTCGCTCTCGGATTGCGAGCCGACGCAGTGGTCCTGGCCGTCGACACGTTCCTGGCGCTGGCAACCGAGACCGACATCGAGACCGTGCCTCCTTCGGAGAACCCGGCAGCACGAGAGGCCCTTGTGGCCTACGGACTGCTCAACGCCCGTACCGTCCTCCAGACGCTACTCATCTATGGCCGCGACGATGCCGGCAGGCTGTACTTGGACGAAGACACCAGCACGTCGGTGGCGGAAACCTTCGCGGGCCCGAACGCAGGTGTGGCCGGCTCGCTCATCGAGGTCTTCCGCGACGTGGTGAGCAATCAGCTCCCCTTTGTCATCCCGGACAAGGAAAAGGTGAGGAGGGCCAAGAGCCAGCTGGCCGAACTCGGCTGTTCGGTGCTGCTGACCATTGACATTTGAGTTAGGTGAAGTTCGCCTCAACTCCATGAGAACACAGCACCACCCCGGTAGGCTCTTAGTCTGAACCGGAGGGGTGGAAGACGTCCGTGCTTGTCGCAAGTGCTGAGTGTGATGGCATTGAAGTGGCTGTCTTCCATGCAGCCGGCCACTCTCACAACAACCAGGATCGTTGGTTGGTGCAACCCTTTTCTCAAGGCGTGGTCCGTATTGCGGCCATCGACGGCGTCACTCCATGGCGGTCTCCTGAACGACTCGGAGACCCCGCGCAGTGGGCGGCCGCCGTTTGCCTTCAGCACCTCACGTTGCCGGGTGCACCCAGTGAGGTGCTTCGCACGGCTAATGCCGAGGTCCACCAGCCCGACCTAACTCCTTCGCGACGTCAAGCGATGGCTGCCGTCGGTGTGGTGGATCTGGTGCGCAAGGGCGATTGCCTAACTGGCGTGGCGGCGGTCTCGGCCGACTGCGAGGTGTGGACCATCAACGAGGATGGCGGCCTCGAACTCCTGCTTGGAGGTGAGTTCCGCACCCCGGAAGCCCTCAGCACCTGGGAGTCGCTCCGACCCCGGTGGGAGGCCATGTCCATTGACGATCGACTCTCGCTCGAGTCCGATCTTCTGGAGGACCCGCTGACGCAGGTCTGCCACGCCATCGGGCGCTACCGTCATCCACGGCTCGCTGAAGCGGTCCTGTCAGTTGGCGGGGTGCTTGTGGCAAGTGACGGTGCCTGCATCGGCAGTGCGGTCAGGCGCGGCGTTGGCATCGACGACCTTGGTCAATGGTTGCGTTCAGTTGAGCAGCGGAGTGAACGTGACGACCTGACGTGCATTGTCGCCACCCCGTCATAACGATGGTTCAGGCCACCGAGCGGATGCGGCGAACCGCGGGACGGCGGTACCGCTCCTCCAAGTCCTCCACCGAGGCCAGCTTCTT
>Ga0164297_10004451_pt1 | contig 12525 bp, 10 predicted proteins | sample GEODES058metaG_FD_113539 | JGI IMG/M metagenome (GOLD analysis project Ga0164297, IMG submission 113539) | Dystrophic lake water microbial communities from Trout Bog Lake, Wisconsin, USA - GEODES058 metaG | ecosystem: Environmental > Aquatic > Freshwater > Lake | place: USA: Trout Bog Lake... | reverse complement strand
GGGCGCGCGCCGCACGACCAGGAGTTCGGGGACTCCGACAGTGCCGGTGATCGCCACCCGACCCAGATCGTTGCGGACCAGATCCACGATCATGATGTTCTCTGCCACGTCTTTCGTCGAGGCCCGCAGCGCCGACGGCCACGCGTCCAGCGGCAGGGTCCCCTTGATCGGGCTGGAGATCACGGCTGTTCCACGTCGCCGCAGGAACAACTCAGGCGACAGCGACGCCACCGCGCCCCAGGAGCCGGCAAGGTACGCGGCCCGCGCCGGTGAGGTGCGCGCGACGCCGTCGACGAAAAAGTCCAACGGGGCGCCAGCGACGGTCCCCCTGAACTGCGTGCACACACACGCCTGATATATCTCGCCTGCGGTGATCGCGGCCAGGCAGGCCAGCACCCCGTCGCGGTGCGCCGCCCGATCGGGGGCGCCCCAGTCGATCCGGCACTCGCGGGCTGGAGCCGGGGCAGACGCGAGCCCGGCGGTGAGCCAGTCCGGCATCGGCGCACCGGACAGGCTCTCGTACCACCAGCCCCCATCGGGATCCTGGCGCAGCACGCAGTCAGTCCAGCCGCCGGCAGCCTCCGGAATCCGTTGAGGTCGCCCGTCGGCCGCCGGGTCGGGGTAGGAGAGGTAGCCGAACCAGCCGCCGCCCACCGCCGGAGCGTCGGTGTCGACGTGTTCGTCGCCCGGTGGCCCGGGGAACGCGTCGCCGGCCGCCACCGGCCGCACCGAAACGCTCGGGGCGATCACCGCACGCGCACCGAACCACTCTCCGGTCAGGGCCGCCGGCGGGGGCAGGCCGAGCAGGGTGGTGGCGTCACCGAGTGCCCGCAGCACCCGGGGGGCGGCCCCGAGGTCGCCGAGCCGGTCGATTCGCACCGCCCTAGCTTGGCAGAGCGCTGGGGTCAGGGCGCCGGGTCGTCCGGCTGGTAGCGAGGGAAGACACCCGTGGGCGCCGGCAGCACGGTGCCGGGAACCAGCCGCGCGCCGACGGCGCTGAATGCTCTGTCTTCCCGGGACTGCCCGAGGAGGTCCAGCAGAGCGCCGGCCGACGCCGGCATGACCGGCGCAACCAGCAGCGCGGCGATGCGGACCACCTCGCACGTCGTGTAGAGGACTGTGCGAAACCTCATCTGATCCTCGGCGGACTCGCCCTTGCGCAGCACCCACGGCTGCTGCGCTGAGAAATACTTGTTCGCGTCACCCAGCATGAGCCAGATCGCTTCCAGGGCAAGGTGCATGGCCTGGGCGTCGAACGCGGCGCGCACCCGCTCCAGCAACCCCTCGGCCGTCGCCAGCAACTCCACATCGGCCGGGGTGAACTCGCCCGGCTCGGGCACTGCGCCGCCCAGGTTCTTGGCCACCATGGACAGCGACCGCTGTGCCAGGTTGCCGAGTTCATTGGCCAGGTCGGTGTTGATCCGCGTGACGATGGCCTCTTCGGTGTAGTTGCCGTCCTGACCGAACGGAACCTCGCGGAGCAGAAAATAGCGGACCTGGTCCACGCCGAACTTCTCCACCAGCGCCACCGGGTCGACGACGTTGCCGACCGACTTGCTCATTTTCTCGCCCCGGTGATGTAAGAAGCCGTGCGCGAAAACTTTTCGCGGCAGCTCGACCCCGGCCGACATCAGGAACGCCGGCCAGTACACGGCGTGGAACCTGATGATGTCCTTGCCGATCATGTGAAGATCCGCCGGCCAGTAGCGGCGGAACAACTCCGAGTCGGTGTGGGGGAAACCGGCGCCTGTCAGGTAATTGGTCAGAGCGTCCACCCACACGTACATGACGTGTCCCGGGTCGTCGGGCACGGGCACCCCCCAGTCGAAGGAGGTGCGCGAGATCGAAATGTCCTCCAGTCCCGAGGAGACGAAGCTGATCACCTCGTTGCGCCGCACTTCCGGGGCGATGAAGCCGGGGTTTTCGGCGTAATGAGCGAGCAGCCTGTCGGCGTAGGCGGAGAGTCGGAAGAAGTACGACTGCTCCTCGGTCCAGGTCACTGCGGCGCCCGTCTCGACCGCAACCCGGGACCCGTCCTCGCCGAGTTGGGTCTCCGATTCGACGAAGAACCGTTCGTCGCGAACCGAGTACCACCCCGAGTAGTTGTCCAGGTAGATATCGCCGGCCGCGGCCATCCGCCGCCAGATCTCCGCGGAGGCCTCGTAGTGGTCGGGATCGGTGGTGCGAATGAACCGGTCGAAGGAGATGTTCAGCGCCTCCTGCACGCGCTCGAACACGTCGGAGTTGCGCCGCGCCAGCTCCGCGGTCGGGACACCCGCGGCAGCGGCGGCCTGCTCGACCTTGAGCCCGTGCTCGTCGGTTCCGGTGAGGAACCGAACGTCGAAGCCGTCGAGCCGCTTGAATCGGGCGATCGCGTCGGTGGCGATGTACTCGTAGGCGTGACCCACGTGCGGTGCCGCATTGGGATAGGCGATCGCGGTGGTGACGTAGTAGGACTCCATCTTGTAGTCCACCTTATTGTGTGCGCGTGAGCCCGAGCCGATCCGGTGAACGACAACCGCCGCCCGCCCCCGAGCCGCTGGCGCCGTTGGTCGACGCCCATACCCACCTCGATGCGTGCGGCGCGCGGGACGCGGCCGGGGTGACGGCGATTGTGGACCGGGCCGCGGCGGTCGGCGTCGAGGCTGTTGTCACCATCGCCGACGACCTGGAGTCAGCGCGCTGGGTGACACGGGCTGCCGACTGGGATCGTCGCGTCTACGCCGCGGTGGCGCTGCACCCGACGCGGGCCGCCGCGCTCGATGATGCCGCTCGCGCCGAGATCGAGCGGCTGGCGGCCCTCCCCAGGGTGGTCGCCATCGGCGAGACCGGGCTGGACCTGTACTGGCCCGGGCGCCTGGACGGCTGCGCCGAGCCGGCCGTCCAGCGGGAGGCGTTCGCCTGGCACATCGATCTGGCCAAGAGATGCGGCAAACCCCTGATGATTCACAACCGTGAGGCCGACGCCGAGGTGTTGGACGTGCTCGCGGCCGAGGGCGCTCCCGACGTCGTCATCTTCCACTGCTTCTCGTCCGACGCGGCGATGGCCCGCCGCTGCCTGGACGCCGGATGGCTACTCAGCTTGTCCGGGACGGCTAGCTTCCGCAACGCGCGCGCCCTTCGTGACGCCGTCCCCTTGATTCCGGCCGGGCAGCTACTGGTCGAGACCGACGCACCGTTCCTGACCCCGCATCCCTACCGGGGCGCAGCGAACGAACCCTATTGCCTGCCGTACACCGTGCGGGCGATCGCCGAACTCCTGGGTCGTCCCCCCGAGGAACTGGCGGAGATCACCACCGGCAACGCCCGGCGCGCCTACCGGCTGGAGTTGCCCAACCTTCGCTGATTCGTTACCGTCTTGTGATCGGTCGGTCGAGTCGGAGAGCCCGCGCCGTTGGCGCGGTTTTCCAAGAATTGTTGCCCACAACTGGTGAGGTCGGGGTTTCGCGCATGAATGTGTTGAGTGTCCTGTCGAAGCTGCACAAGACCCCGTCGCCGATGTTGCGGCTCGTCGCCGGGGCGCTGCTCGTCGTCCTAGCGTGCGCCGGTGGCGTTGCGGTGGCGTCGTACAAGACGGTCACGTTGACCGTCGACGGCGTCGCGAAGCGGGTGACGACCATGAAGTCCCGGGTGATCGACATCGTCGGCGAAAACGGGTTCACCGTCGCCGCGCGCGACGACCTCTACCCCGCGGCGGGAGCGCGGGTAGGTGACGCCGGCAGCATCGTCCTGCGGCGCAGCAGACCGCTGCAGGTCTCGCTGGACGGCCAGGACACCAAGCAGGTGTGGACCACGGCCTCCACGGTGGACGAGGCCCTCGCCCAACTCGCCATGACCGACACCGCCCCGGTCACGGCGTCCCGCGGGAGCCGCGTCCCCCTGGCGGGGATGGCGTTGCCGGTGGTGAGCGCCAAGACCGTTCAGATCAACGACGGCGGCGCCGTCCGCACCGTGCACCTGCCGGCGCCGACCGTCGGAGCGCTGCTGAGCGCCGCCGGCGCGGACCTGCTCGAGACCGACCAGGTGACGCCCGGCGCGGCGGCCCCGATCGTCGACGGGATGCAGATCACGGTCACCCGCAACCGGATCGAGCACGTCACCGAGCGGATCCCGCTGCCGCCCGTCTCCCACCGGGTCGAGGACCCGAACATGAACGTCAGCCGCCAGGTCGTGGAGGACCCGGGCACCCCCGGCACACAGGACGTGACCTTCTCGGTGATCAAGGTCAACGTCGTCGAGACCGGCCGGCTGCCGATCTCCAACACGGTGATCACGCCGGCGCATGACGCGGTCCTGCGGGTGGGCACCAAACCCGGCACCGACGTGCCCGCCGTGGGCAGCGGATCCATCTGGGACGCGATCGCCAGCTGCGAATCCGGCGGAAACTGGGCAATCAACACGGGCAACGGTTTCTACGGCGGCGTGCAGTTCGACCTCGGAACCTGGGCGGCCAACGGCGGGCTCCGGTTCGCCCCGCGCGCCGACCTCGCCACCCGCGACGAACAGATCGCCATCGCCCAAGTGACCCAGGCCCGTCAGGGCTGGGGTGCGTGGCCGGTATGCAGTGGCAGGGCCGGTGCCTACTGACCGTCCGGCTGCTCGGTCCCGCCGAGATCAGGCAGCTCGCCGCAGAACTTGACCTGCGGCCCCGAAAATCCCTGGGGCAGAATTTCGTCCACGACGCGAATACGGTGCGTCGGGTGGTCACGGCCGCCGGGGTAGACGGGACGGACCACATCCTGGAGGTCGGTCCCGGCCTCGGATCGCTCACGCTGGCGTTGCTCGACCGCGGCGCTTCGGTCACCGCCGTCGAAATCGACCCCGTGCTGGCGTCACGGCTGCCCCGTACCGTTGCCGAGCACTGCGACGGCGAGGCCGATCGGCTCAGCGTGCTGGGCCGGGACGTGTTGGCGCTGCGCCGCGCCGACCTACCCGCCGCCCCGACCCGGCTTGTCGCCAATCTGCCCTACAACATCGCGGTCCCCGCCTTGCTGCACCTGCTCGCCGAATTCCCGTCGCTGCGGGTGGTCACGGTGATGGTGCAGGCCGAGGTCGCCGAGCGCCTCGCCGCCGAACCGGGCGGCAAGGAGTACGGGGTCCCCAGCGTCAAGGCCCGATTCTTCGGGCGGGTCCGGCGCTGCGGCAGCGTTCCACCGACCGTGTTCTGGCCGGTTCCCCGCGTCGACTCCGGGTTGGTCCGTATCGACCGGTACGAGACCTCGCCGTGGCCAGTCGATGACGCCTTCCGGCGGCACGTCTTCGCCCTGATCGACATCGCATTCGCGCAGCGGCGCAAGACCGCCCGCAACGCGTTCGCCGCGTGGGCGGGATCGGGCGAGGAGGCGGCACGCCTGCTGTTGGCCGCCGGGATCGACCCGGGCCGCAGGGGCGAGACGCTGTCCATCGACGACGTCGTGCGGCTCGCCCGGTCGCCGTCGCCCGTGGACCACCGGTCCCGATAGTCTGCTGCGGTGTCCCCGTCCGACGGCAGCACGGCCGCGCAGTGGGTGCCCACGGGTTCGGTCACCGTCCGGGTGCCCGCCAAAGTTAACCTCTACCTGGCCGTCGGCGATCGGCGCGCGGACGGATATCACGAGCTCACGACCGTGTTCCACGCCGTTTCGCTGCTGGACGAGGTGACGGTCCGCAACGCCGACGTGCTGTCGCTGGAGCTCGTCGGCGAGGGCGCCGGCACGCTGCCCACCGACGAACGGAACCTGGCGTGGCGCGCCGCCGAGCTGATGGCCGAGCACGTCGGCCGCGCGCCGGATGTCTCGATCTTCATCGACAAATCCATCCCGGTTGCCGGGGGAATGGCGGGCGGCAGCGCCGACGCCGCGGCTGTGCTGGTCGCCATGAACTCGCTCTGGGAGCTCAACGTGCCGCGTCGCGATCTGCGCGTGCTCGCGGCGCAGTTGGGCAGTGACGTGCCGTTCGCCCTGCACGGCGGCACCGCGCTGGGAACCGGGCGCGGCGAGGAACTGGCTACCGTCCTGTCGCGCAACACCTTTCACTGGGTGCTGGCTTTCGCCGCCACCGAGTTGCTCACACCGGCGGTGTTCAGCGAATTGGATCGGCTCAGGGATGCCGGCGAGCAGCAACGGCTCGCCGGGCCCGGACCGGTGCTGGCCGCTCTGGCCGCCGGGGACGCCGAGCAACTCGCGCCGCTGCTGGGCAACGAAATGCAGGCGGCGGCCGTGAGCATGCAGCCAGCCCTGCGGCGCACGCTGCGGGCCGGCGTAGAAGCCGGCGCGCTGGCGGGCATCGTGTCGGGGTCCGGCCCGACCTGCGCCTTCCTATGCGCCTCGGCGTCCCAGGCGATCGACGTCTGCACGGAACTGTCGGGGGCGGGCGTGTGTCGCACCGTGCGAGTCGCCAGCGGGCCGGTGGTGGGCGCGCGGGTGGTGCCCACGCCTACCGAGTTGTAAAACCCCGGGACGTGAAACCCCGGGATGTGAAACCCCGGGATGTGAAATCCCACTCAAAACGCCGCGGGGTTTGGTTGTTACTTAAGAGGAGTTTAAGATCGGTCCGTAGCCATGCTCAGCGATCGTTCCGAGATCTCACCGCCGCGGCACCGTGATCGTGCGGGCTCGCGCGCCTGCCACCACGTGACACCCGGAGGGTGGACCATGAGATCTGCGGACTTGGCTGAAACGCCGGACCCGAGGAGGTTGTTGTGAGCAGGTTTACCGAGAAGATGATCCACAATGCCCGCACCACGACGGCGGGAATGGTCACCGGTGAGCCCCATGACCCGATCCGCCACACGTGGGGCGAGGTGCATGAGCGCGCCCGCCGCATCGCCGGCGGCCTCGCGGCGGCCGGCATCGGACTCGGCGACGCCGTCGGCGTACTGGCCGGCTTCCCGGTTGAGATCGCCCCGACCGCCCAGGGCCTGTGGATCCGCGGGGCCAGCCTGACCATGCTGCACCAACCCACGCCACGCACCGACCTGGCCGTGTGGGCTGAGGACACCATGAACGTCATCGGCATGATCGAGGCCAAGGCCGTCATCGTGTCCGAGCCCTTCCTGGTCGCCATCCCCGTGCTCGAGCAGAAGGGCGTCAAGGTCCTCACCGTGTCCGACCTGCTGGCGGCGGACCCGATCGACGCAATCGACGTCGGCGAGGACGACCTGGCGCTGATGCAGCTGACATCCGGGTCGACCGGATCCCCCAAGGCCGTGCAGATCACCCATCGCAACATCTATTCCAACGCCGAGGCGATGTTCATCGGCGCCGAATACGACGTCACCAAGGACGTCATGGTCAGCTGGCTGCCCTGCTTCCACGACATGGGCATGGTCGGATTCCTCACCATCCCCATGTATTTCGGCGCCGAGCTGGTCAAGGTCACCCCGATGGACTTCCTGCGCGACACACTGCTGTGGGCGAAACTGATCGACAAGTACAAGGGCACCATGACCGCGGCGCCCAACTTCGCCTACGCACTGCTGGCCAAGCGGCTGCGCCGCAATGCCAAGCCGGGAGACTTCGATCTGTCCACCCTTCGCTTCGCCCTGTCGGGGGCCGAGCCCGTCGAACCCGGCGACGTCGAGGACCTCCTCGACGCGGGCAAGCCCTTCGGCCTCAACCCCTCGGCGATACTGCCGGCCTACGGCATGGCCGAGACCACCCTGGCGGTGGCATTCTCGCCCTGCGGCGCCGGCCTGGTCGTCGACGAAGTCGACGCCGACCTGCTCGCCGCGCTGCGCCGCGCCGTGCCCGCGACCAAGGGCAACACCCGCAGGCTGGCCACCCTGGGTCCGCTGCTCAAGGACCTCGAAGCCCGCATCATCGGCGAGGACGGCAGCGTGATGCCCGCGCGCGGCGTCGGTGTCATCGAACTACGTGGCGAGTGCGTGACGCCGGGCTACCTGACCATGGGCGGTTTCATCCCGGCCCAGGACGAACACGGCTGGTATGACACCGGCGACCTCGGCTATCAGACCGAGGAGGGGCACGTCGTGGTGTGCGGCCGGGTCAAGGACGTCATCATCATGGCCGGCCGCAACATCTACCCGACCGACATCGAACGGGCCGCCGGTCGCGTCGAGGGGGTGCGGCCCGGCTGCGCCGTCGCCGTGCGCCTCGATGCCGGCCACTCACGCGAGTCGTTCGCCGTCGCGGTCGAGTCCAGCGCGTGGGAGGACCCCGTCGAGGTGCGCCGCATCGAGCACCAGGTCGCGCACGAGGTGGTCACCGAGGTCGATGTCCGGCCCCGCAACGTGGTGGTGCTCGGCCCCGGTGCGATTCCGAAGACGCCGTCGGGCAAGCTGCGCCGGTCCAACTCGGTCAACCTGGTGTCGTAGCAGTCCTCAGCCATTCATGGCCAAAGGCGCCCTACCAGGCGTGCACGCGGTTCTGCGCGGGTTCCAGCCCTAGCTCGATCAGCGACTCGGTGGCATCCGCCGCCTGCTCGCAGATCGTCGGGACGTCCGCGCGTTCGGTAGCAGTGAAGTTCTCCAACACGAACGACGCGGGGTCCTTGCGTCCTGGCGGCCGGCCGATTCCGATGCGGACACGCTGAAAGTCCTTGGTGCCCAGCGCCGCTGCCACCGAGCGCAACCCATTGTGGCCGCCCTCGCCGCCGCCGATCTTGAGTCGGATGCGGCCGAAGTCGAGGTCGAGGTCGTCATGGATGACGATGACGTCGGCGGGGGCGATCGAGTAGAACTTCGCCAACGGCCCGACCTGACGGCCGGATTCGTTCATGTAGCAGCGCGGCTTGGCGACCACCACCGAGTGGCCGCCCAACCTGCCGCTGACGACCTCGGCGCCGGAACGCTTGTGCGCCTTGAACGTCGAGCCCAGGCGCGCGGCGATCAGGTCGGCCACCATGAAGCCGACATTGTGCCGGGTGCGGGCGTAGTTGTCCCCGGGATTGCCCAGGCCGACCACCAGCAATGGCTCGGCCACCTCGCGTCCCGCCTACTCGGCCGGGGCCTCGGCGTCGGCCTCGGATTCGGCCGCGGCCTCGGTTTCGGCGGCTGGCGCCTCGCCGGAACCCTCCTCGGCCAGGTCCTCAGCGGTCGGGGCGGTGACCACGTTGACCACCAACAGATCCGGGTCGGCGATCAGGTTGACGCCCGCCGGCAGCGGAACCTGCCCGGCCGTGAACTGGGTGCCCGCCGTGGCGCCCTCGATGGACAGCGTCAACTGCTCGGGGATCGACAGCGCTTCTGCCTCGATCTCGATGTGGGTTGCGTCCTGGGTGACCAGGGTGCCGGATTCGGCGTCGCCTTCGATGACGACGGCGACCTCCACGACAACCTTTTCGCCGCGGCGCACGACCAGCAGGTCAGCGTGCTGAATGGAGCGGCGGATCGGGTGGATCTCGAGGGCCTTGGTCAGCGCCAGCTGCTCCGTGCCCTCGATGTCGAGGGTCAGCACCGCGTTGGTGCCCGAGTGCCGCAGGACTGTCGCGAAGTCGCGTCCGGGTAGTTCCAGGTGCTGCGGGTCGGCCCCGTGGCCGTAGAGGACGGCCGGGATCATGCCGTTGCGGCGGGCCCGCCGGGACGCGCCCTTACCGGTCTCGGTTCGCACCGTGACCGGCAATTTGTTGACCGTGGACTTCGCCATGTTCGCTCCTGTGTGCTTGGACCTTTTTCAGGGCACGGCCAGGATCGCGACGCTAGGTCGGTCTCCGTCGATAACGGTGCCGGCAAGCCGGCCACCCTCGCCGTGACGCCCCGCCAGGTTAGCGCATGCATGCGGTGCGGCGAAAATCGGCGGATACGCGTCGGCTACTTCGCCGTGACGGAGAAACCGCGAATGATCGTCTCGATGTCGGTGGCCTGCGCCGCCGCCTGGTCGGCCAGGCCGGTGACCGTCAGCTGGACCAGATACCGCTGGTGGGGCGGCGCCGACCCGGTGGGGATGACCACCCGGTTCCAGCTGTGCAGGCGCGTGCCGTCGAGATCGTAGCTGGCCTGGATCTGAGACGACGGGAAGCCGTTGAAGTCCGCGTTCGAGGCATCCAGCTGCTTGAAGTTCTCGAACAACTGGGCATCGTCATTGCCGTGCTTGATCACCGCAGCCGGGTCGAAGTCCCCGTAGAGCTTGAACACCACCAGCCTCGCCGTCGGGAACTTGCCGCCCTTGGAGATCATCACGGTCTCCGGCTTGATGTGGGGATTGTTCGCCTGCGTCCAGCCCGGTGGCGTCGGCATCGACACCGTCAGATCGCTGAGGTTGCCCGGTGCCACCTGTTGCCCCGTGACGCCCAGGTCCTGAAGGTACCGCGCGAGCGGGACCGCCTTGCCGGTCGGCGTGGTCGAGGTGGTGCTGGCCACCGGAGTCTTCGCCCAGATCGATTGGTAATCAGGCTCTTTGGTTTCGCAGGACACTGCCGCCATCGTCCCTGCGACGATCGCCGCGATCGCCGTCAGCCGCTTTGTCACGGGATGTGGCGGACCGTGCCACCGCGCGCCATCTAGGCGTCCCCATCGAACAGCCCTGTGACAGAGCCGTTTTCGAACACCGCTCGGATGGTGCTGGCCACCAGGGGTGCGATCGACAACACCGTCAACTGGGGGAAGCGCTTTTCCTCGCTGATCGGCAGCGTGTTCGTCACGATCACCTCCCGGGCGCCACACGCCGCCAGGCGTTCCGCGGCGGGGTCGGACAATATCCCGTGGCTGGCCGCGATGATCACGTCGCGAGCGCCGTCCTCGTGCAACAACTTGACCGCCCCGGCGATGGTGCCGCCGGTGTCGATCATGTCGTCGATCAGCACGCAGGTCCGGTCCGCGACCTCGCCGACGACACGGTTGGACACCACCTGGTTGGGCACCCGTGGGTCACGGGTCTTGTGGATGAAGGCCAGCGGAACGCCGCCGAGGGCGTCGGCCCACTTCTCGGCGACGCGCACCCGCCCGGAGTCGGGCGACACCACAACCATGTTGCCGTCCGGATAGTTGTCGCGGATGTAGCCGGTGAGCAGGTGCTGCGCGCGCATGTGGTCGACAGGCCCATCGAAGAAACCCTGGATCTGGTCGGTGTGCAGGTCGACGGTAACGATCCGGTCGGCCCCCGCGGCCTTGAGCAGATCGGCGACCAGCCGCGCCGAAATCGGTTCGCGACCGCGATGTTTCTTGTCCTGGCGGGCGTAGGGATAGAACGGGATGACGGCGGTGATCCGTTTGGCGCTGCCCCGTTTGAGCGCGTCGATCATGATCAGCTGTTCCATCAGCCAGTTGTTCACCGGGGCCGGGCAGGACTGCAGGACGAAGGCGTCGCAGCCGCGTACCGACTCGTTGAAGCGGACGAAGATCTCGCCATTGGCGAACTCGCGCGCTGTCTGCGCGGTCACGTGGACGTCGAGCTCTTTGGCCACCTGCTCGGCCAGTTCGGGGTGCGCGCGGCCGCTGAACAGCATGAGATTCTTGCGGTTGTCGGTCCAGTCGTGGCTCACCGTGCTGCCCTCGCCGTCTCGGGATCGGGAACTGAAACCCCATCGTACGAAGGGAATGGGCTCGAAGTGCGGCCGGGTCGGCGGATCGTGGAGGTCACGGCGCCGGATCGGTGTCCGGGGCCGCGGCGGCGGAGTCGGTCGCACGTCGAGACGCCTCGGCTGCCGCGCTGCCCGGGCGCTTGCGCTGCACCCAGCCCTCGATGATGCGTTGTGGTCCCGCGGACACGGCCAGCGCACCCGGCGGTACGTCTTCGCGCACCACTGTTCCGGCCCCCGTGTAGGCACCGTCGCCGACTTTCACGGGCGCGACGAACATGGTGTCGGATCCGGTGCGCACGTGCGAGCCGATCGTGGTGCGGCGTTTGGTTTCGCCGTCATAGTTGACGAAGACGCTGGACGCGCCGATGTTGCTGTAGTCGCCTATGTCGGCGTCGCCGACATAGGTCAGGTGGGGGACCTTGCTGCCGGTGCCGATCGTGGAGTTCTTGGTCTCGACGAACGCGCCGAGCTTCCCGTCGTCGCCGAGCAGGGTGCCCGGCCGCAGATAGGTGAACGGGCCGACGGTCGCGCCCGCGCCGATCGACGACGACTCGCCGTGGGTGCGGACCACCGAGGCGCCGTCGCCGACGGTCATGTCGGTGAGGGTGGTGTCCGGGCCCACGACACACCGTCCGCCGATCGCGGTGCGGCCCAGCAACTGGGTGCCGGGGTGGACCACGGTGTCACGGCCGATGGTCACGTCCACGTCGACCCAGGTGGTGGCCGGATCCACGATGGTGACGCCCGCCAGTTGGTGGGCGGCCACGATCCGGCGGTTCAGCTCGGCGCCCAGTCGAGCCAGCTGGACACGGTTGTTGACCCCGGCCACCAGCGTGCTGTCGTCGACGTGCTGGGCGCGCACGGTGTGGCCGTCGCCGCGCAGGATGGCGATGACGTCGGTCAGGTACAGCTCCTGCTGGGCGTTGTTCGAGTTCAGCCGGCTCAGCGCCGAGCGCAGCGCCGCCACGTCGAAGGCGTAGACCCCCGTGTTGACCTCGCGGATCTCGCGCTGGGCCGGCGTGGCGTCGGCCTCCTCGACGATCGCCGTCAACTCGTTCTCCCGGGTGT
>Ga0164297_10004443_pt1 | contig 12544 bp, 9 predicted proteins | sample GEODES058metaG_FD_113539 | JGI IMG/M metagenome (GOLD analysis project Ga0164297, IMG submission 113539) | Dystrophic lake water microbial communities from Trout Bog Lake, Wisconsin, USA - GEODES058 metaG | ecosystem: Environmental > Aquatic > Freshwater > Lake | place: USA: Trout Bog Lake... | reverse complement strand
CACCACCACCGCCGCCGCGACCACCCCCTCCCCCACCCGGCCAACCCACGCTGCCGGGGAATCCCCCGCCATTACGACCCGAGCCGGACTGCTGGTTACTGCCGTTGTTGCCCAGATCTTCCTGCGGCTTGATGTAGATCGTATAAATGCTTACGTTGGCCCTCTGGGCGGCCTCCAGTGCGTCGGTGAGGCTTTCCTGGCTATAGTGGTCGACTCCGTCAGAAACCAGCACCAGCGCCTTGCGGCCGGGCAGCGGTTTGGCTATCTCATTGGCCGCCAGATAGATGGCGTCATACAGCAGAACGTTCTGGCGGATGCCACGCTGGCTGCCCCCGCCGCTATTTCCTCCACGGCCACCCCCCTGACCGCCGCCGGGATATCCTCCGCCATTGCCGGGGTAGCCGCCGCCACCCTGATTACCACCACCGTTTTGGCCGCCATTGTTATCGCCGCCGTTGCCCTGGTCGTCTCCGTTACCATTGCCATTGTTGTCGCGGCGAATCTGGGGTTGGGCTGTGGTCAGTTCATCAACGGCTTTGTGCAGTTTGCCTTTCAGGTTGGTGACATCCTGCAGCAGTTCAACCTGATGGTCAAAGTGGATAACAAAAACTTTGTCATTGGGATGGCCGAGCAGCAAGTCAATAAAGTTATCGCTCTGTGTGCGAACTTCAGAGAGTGCGTTGCGCAGGCCGCTGGACGTTTGAATCAGCAGGCCGACAGTGGCGGCATAATTCGCATCATGTGAAAAGGCGGTGATGGTCTGCGGGCGGCCTTCGTCGGTGATAGAAAAATCACCTTGCGAGAGATTGGTGATCAGGTCGCCATGCTTGTCGCGGACGGTGATATAGAGGGTCAGCGGCTTGGCTGGCGTTTTGGGTGCATTATCGCTGGATGTGGCAGAGGAATCGCTCGCGGTATGCAAAGTGGGACCTTGTGCCGTCGCAGGCAATCCGGCAGCCAGAAGCAGGGCTACAGACAACATTCCAGCGATGCGAAGAGCTTTGACTTGCGATGGATTCATGGCTTGATTTCCGTCAGAATGATTGTCGTTTTCAATCTACAACAAGTGATGCCTGATAGACGCTTTGCTGCGGCCATTGGTCAACCAACTGCTGCTTCCACAGAATGCCACAGGCTACAATGATGCTCATGGCACGCGGCTGTTTTTTGACATTTGAGGGCCTGGACGGCTCCGGAAAAACGACACAGATTCAGCGTCTTGCTGAGTGGCTGACGTCACAGGGGCGCGAGGTGGTCGTCACGCGGCAGCCGGGCGGGACCGAACTCGGCGAACGCATTCGCGAACTGCTGCTGCATTCGCACACGGAAAAAAAGACCGGCGGGATTGATCCACACGCTGAGCTGGCATTGATGTTTGCCGACCGCGCGCAATCAATTGCTGAGATTATCCGGCCAGCGGTGGCGGCGGGCAAAGTAGTGCTGTGCGACCGCTACACCGATTCGAGCGAGGCCTATCAGGGCGGCGGACGCGAACTCGGCTCGTCGACAGTGCTGGCGTTGCATAAGGCTGTTTGCGGCGACTTGCAGCCGGAATTGACCATCATGCTGCTGCCACCGCTGGCGGCATCGCTGGCACGGGCAAGACAGCGAAACCAGATTGCCGTGGCAACGCAGGGTGCCGATGAAGGCCGCTTTGAATCGCTTGCCGATAGCTTCCATGCGCGGGTGTATGACGCGTACAAAGCCATTGCTGCACGTGAGCCGCAACGGGTTGCGTTGATTGAAGACGACACTGGCATCGATGAGATTGAGAAAAAAATTACTTCCATCGTAAAAGCTCGGCTCTTCGCTTGAGACGCACTCGACACATCCTGCTAATCTTTTCCCTGTGAGCCTGCCCGCCAGTTTCGGAGAGTTTCTCGGCAATGCCGAAAGCATCGCGCATTTACGTCGCGCGATTGCAGCCAAGCGACTGCCGCATTCCCTGATATTTGCCGGTCCTGCCGGTTCTGGAAAATACACCTTGGCGCTGATGCTGGCGCAGGCATTGCATTGCGAAAAGCAGCCGCGAGAGATTGCCGCCGATGGCAGCGAACTGGCCGGCTTCTGCGGCGTGTGCACGCATTGCGAACGCATTGCGCAGTCTGCAGATTTGGAAGCGCGGATTGCGGAAGCTGTGGCAACGCGCGAAGACATGCGCGATGCAGACCGTAAGGAGACGCGCATTCTGGTGCAGACGCATCCCGACCTGCTGATTCTGCCGCCAGACCCGCCGCAGCTGCTGGTGAAAGTCGGTCAGGTTCGCACGTTGATCCAAAGCCTGCAGTTTCGTGCGAGCGAAGCGGAAAGTAAGTTGTATATCTTCCCTTCCAGTGCATTCATGAAGGAAGCGGCGAACTCCCTGCTGAAAGTTCTGGAAGAGCCGCCGGGCGATGCGCATATTTTTCTGCTGGCGGAAAATCCCGGGGAGTTATTGCCGACGATTCGCTCACGCTGCGCGCTGGTTCGGCTGGGCGCGTTACCGCTGAGCGAAATTGAAGGGGTGCTGGCAAAGCATCATCCCGAGTGGCGGCCGCAGGAGCGCATTCTGGTGGCGCGGTTATCCGGCGGCGCGGTTGGTCGAGCGCTGCAATTTGATCTGGCTGCATGGAAAACCAGTCGTGAAGAAGCGCTGACACTGATGCGCCACGGCTTGAATCATCCCGACCATACTGAACTCTTCAAACTGACGGAAAGTTTTCGTGCCGGCGGCGATGGCGCAGTCAAGACCATTGGCCTGCTGCGCGCCTTCGGTTCGCTGGTCAGCGATTTGCTGGTGCTCCACTCCGGCGCGCCTGAGTTGGTTCACAATGTGGACATCCAGCAGGCGCTGGCCAAACTGGCCGAGTCGCTGGATTTTGAGTGGCTGGAAGCAGCTGTGCGCGGCATGGATCAGGTGGAATCGGGAATGCGTCGCAACCTGCTGCGGCCGTTGTCACTCGATGCTTTCGCGTCGGAGTTGGTGCGTATCGGCGGTCCGCAGCAGAGATCCTAATTTTCGCTGCGTGGGTTAGGCCTTCATTGCAGCTTTTCTTAGACGATCTGCCATCGCATCGCCAATGCCACCGCTGACAGGCAGTGGGCAGATAATAATTTCCGCACCAAGTTCATCCAGTGTTCGCAGGGCCGCGAAGAGCGATTGCGCCTGCGCTGCCGGGTCGCCCATTGCCGCCCAGTTACAAAGCAGAACACCGTTCGATGTTACCGGCCAACCGGCAGGCAGCATGACACCAACTCGTGCGCCAGTCTGTAGATATTCAATCTGTAGATCTGCAAGTTGCTGTTGATTTTCTGCCAGCAACAACCTCGCACGCGGCGCGTAATGACGAATGCCGACTCCGGGAGATGGCAATGAAGTAATTTCGGATTCAGTTGTATTCTGCGAATAGACTCGCACCTCGCCTATCACCTCGGCGAGCATCTGCTGTGTGACGGCGCCGGGGCGATAGATGACCGGTGGAGAAACAGAAAGATCCAGCACGGTGGATTCAACTCCGACCGATGTTGATCCGGAGTCAATGACGGCATCAATTCGACCGTCGAGATCATCGAGCACATGCTGCGCGTTGGTGGGGCTGGTGTGGCCAAATCTGTTGGCACTGGGTGCAGCCAACGGAAGATTGGCGGCGCGAATCAATGCCAACGCAACCGGATGTGCAGGCATGCGTACACCAACAGTTTCACGACCCGCCGTGACGGCCAGCGGCACCTGCGGATTACGCGGAAGTAACAGCGTGAGCGGGCCGGGCCAGAATTTTCCCATCAACTGCTCGGCCTGCGACGAAACGGAATCCGCTACACGCGCCAGCATTTCGCGGCTGTCGACGTGAACAATTAACGGGTCCCACGATGGCCGCTGTTTGGCCGTGAAAATCTTTTCGACAGCATCTGAGGACAACGCATTTGCACCGAGACCGTAAACCGTTTCTGTGGCAAAGGCGACGGTGCCGCCGCTACGCAGTATATCCGCAGCTGCAGCCAGACTGGCCAGAGCAGCCTTACTCTCCAGTTGCCTGGGATCGATCTGGAATCGCTGTGTCAGTTTGTCTCCGCAAAGTTTATTTTACTTGGCTGCGAAGCAAAGTCCGCACGTTATGAAGATGCCGAAGTCTTATATACTCCAGCCATGTCCACCGTGGAAATCGAACTCAAGTTTCCGGTAGAGGATGCGGCTGCGCTGGAAGCAAAACTTCTGCTGGCCGGATTTCACGTGTTGACCCCTCGAACCTTTGAAAGCAACACGCTGTACGACACACCGGATCGCACGCTGCGGTTGCGGGGTGAGTTGCTGCGTCTGCGTAATTATGGTGGCCTCTGGACGATGACCCATAAGCAACAGCCGCCAGCGGACGCGTCGGATGCACGATTCAAACGCCGCATTGAAACTGAAACCACGCTAAGCGATGGTGATGCCCTGGCGCTTGTCTTCAATCATCTGGGACTGCATCCAGTTTTCCAATATGAAAAATGGCGTTCGGAGTGGAGCGATACAACCGGGCATCTTGTTCTGGATGAAACTCCCATCGGCACGTATGCGGAACTGGAAGGCCAGCCGGAATGGATTGACGCAACACTCGCCAAGCTGGAAATTGACCCATTGGTTTGCACTACTGCAAGCTACGGGAAATTATTTTTGCAGTGGCGTGAACGCACCGGCAGTAACGCAGAGCACCTTACTTTTGGTGCCGTCCAACCCTCCGCAATCGGCTAAATTCAGTCACCTTCGTTCATGCTCGCGTCACCGTTGCCGATATCAGCAGCGTAGTAGATGCGAGACAACTATGCCTGAACAGTTTACAAACCATTCGAAGATACTCCGTAAAACGGTCGCCATTCTGGCCGTTATCGTGTTTTCCCTGCCGTTGATGGCGGATTCGCGCAAGCCGCAGCAACGTGTCGCGCCCATCTACCCGGAACTTGCCAGACGTATGCACATTGGCGGCGTGGTGAAAGTGGACTGTATGGTCGACGCCAAAGGAAAAGTCATCAGCGCCAAAGCACTCTCTGGTCATCCGCTGCTTGTGGGCGCGGCTGAAAACGCTGTATTGATGTGGAAATTTGAGCCCGGCACCAGTGACTCGGATGTCCGTGTTGATGTTGTTTTCAACATCGAATAAAGCCTTCACAAGATGTTTATGTTGGAGAGATTCATGAAGCTCGAAGCCAAACTGGGAATGACCTGCTGGATCCTGATTATCGCCATGCTGATAACGTCCACAGTGGCGTATCTGCGAATGACGGAAGTGAACCGGCTGACCAACAAACTGGTTGCAGAACGCGTACCAGTGGTAAACGCCGCGCGCGATGTTCGCAACGGGCTAATGAAAAGTTCACGCGCGCTGGAAGACTACATGCTCTTTGGCGTTGATCCGAGTGCAGCAACCATGTTTCGCAAGCAGCACCATGAGTTCTGGACAGAGGCTGAAGCCGACATGAATGCGCTGGCGGCGATGGGCAACAAGTATGACCTTGGTCCCGACAATGCACGCATCGCTGCGATGAGCGTACAGTTCCAGCAACTGAGGGACCTGGAAAGTCGCATTGAAACCCTGATTGCCTCGCAGAAGCAGGAAGATATTGCCGAGGCGTATGAATTGGTACGCGGAGATATGTCGCGTCACGAAAATGACATTTATCAGAACATGCGCGACCTGGTAAATGCAGAAAATGCTGCCCAGGCGACTGAATCCGACAAAGTTTTGCATGCGACCGATTCGATGATCTGGACACTGTGGGTTGTAACCATCGTTTGTGCCATTGCCGGCGGCGCATTGGCGATGATGATTGCAAGACGCATCGTAAAAAATGTGAGGGTTGTAGTGGACCGCGCCACGGTAATCGCGAGTGGCGATTTGAGCGCTGCGCCATTGCAACTAAAAAACACATCTGATGAAATTGGCCAGTTGGCGGACGCTATTCAGGCCATGCAGACCAGCCTGCGGCAGACGATTGGTGCTGCAGCCAACACAGCAGCCAGCGTCACCAGCAATGCGCTCAGCATTGGCAACACGGGCCGCGAGATTCACCGCAAGATGCACGAGCAAAACGAACAGACAGAGATGACCGTGGCTGCCGTGCAGGAAATGAATGCATCGGTAGCAGATGTTTCGCGCCACGCCAGCAATGCAGCAGAAAACGCGCGCGCTGCGGCAGAAACGGCGCGGCAGGGCGGCGAGATTGTCCGCGAGATGCTGGGCGGCATGAATTCCATTGCAGATGCGGTACGTTCAACTTCTGCAACCATTCATCTGCTGGGAGAAGATTCAGGGCGCATCAGCCACATTGTGAGCGTGATTGAAGAGATTGCACGCAACACCAACCTGCTGGCGCTGAATGCTGCGATTGAAGCCGCACGCGCCGGCGAGCAGGGCCGCGGATTTGCCGTGGTGGCCGGTGAAGTGCGGCGGTTGGCAGAAAATACTGCGCAAGCCACAAATGAAATTTCGCAGATGATCAGCGGCATTCAGGAACGCACCAGCATTGCGGTGGCCAGCATGGCTGAAGGCACGTTGAAAGTAGAGGCCGGCATGACCACCACCAGCCGCGCCGGAGATGCGCTGGAAAAAATCATCGGCATGGCAGAGCAGGTGGATAAGATGATTGCACAGATTGCCGTTTCATCGCAGCAGCAAACATCCACTGCCAGCCATTCCAGTTCTTCTCTGCACTCCATCTACCAACTCGGCAGCGAGAACCTGACGGCCATGAGCAACTCCGTCACCAGCGCAGAGCTGTTGAGCAATTCTGCGCAGGATTTGAAAAAGCAGATTGAGAAGTTTCGGCTGGATGCTACGGATAGAAACTTTTCCAGCTACATGCCGCCGACACAACAGGAAATCGGCCAATGGGGCATGGCGACTCCAATGCTGGTAGCGGAGTAGCCCTCTCGTTGCATTACTGCATCACAAGAAAACAGCCCCAAGGAACTTGTCCTTCGGGGCTGTTCATTTTTTCTGCAATGCAATTTACTTAGCTCTCGACGCCGTGGCACTTCTTGTATTTCTTGCCGGAGCCGCAGGGGCAGGGATCATTGCGACCGACTTTATCGCCGGTGCGACGCTGGGTCACGGCCTGTTCGGCTTCGCCAGCCATGCGGGCATTCTGCAGTTCTTGGCGCTTCTTGCGCTGGAACTCCTGCTCGATGCGATCGATCGTGGTCTCTGCACGAACATCGCGGGGATGTGAGACGGTGGCAGCGGCTGTAGCCTGTGCCTCTTCACCTCCAGCGAGATTCATTTTCACTTCGGGTAACGCCGGTTTCGGCAGCGGAGCCAATTGCAGCGGCTGTCCGTCAGGCCCGATAATCTGCATGCGGAATAGAGTGCGTACAGTATCTTCCTGGAAGCGGCGCATCATCTCCTCGAACATGTCGAAGGACTCGCGCTTATAGGCGACTAATGGATCCTGCTGCGCGTAGCCACGCAGACCGATGCCTTCCTTGAGGTGGTCCATCGCGAGCAGATGGTCTTTCCATAAACCATCCAACACGCTGAACATAACCATACGCTCGTGGTACCGCATCGTGGGCGCGCTGAGGATTTGTTCCTTCTGGTCATACACCGACTGCAGAGCGGTGAAGATTGCATCGCCGAGTTCGTGGCGGTTCAACGCATCTGCATCAATGCCTGCGGAAGAAACCGACAGACCGAACTGCTCCGTCAACGCAACGTCGAGCGCCTTGATGTCCCACTCATCCGGATGCGCTTTGATCGGCGCATGAATGTCGAGAATGCCGCTGAGCAGCCCGGCTGCATAATCTTCCAGAATAAGTTCTTTCTGGTCGAGCCCTTCTAACAACTGGCGACGAAGGCTGTAAACAGCCTCACGCTGTTTGTTCATCACATCGTCGTATTCCAGAACGTGTTTGCGCGATTCAAAATTCTGCGACTCGACGGCCTTCTGCGCAGCTTCAATACGGCTGGAAATCAGGCGGCTCTCAATCGGCATGCCCTCTTCCATGCCAAGGCGTTGCAGCAACGTGGAGACCCACTCGCGCGCAAAGATGCGCATGAGGTCGTCTTCCAGCGAGAGATAGAAGCGCGAAGCACCCGGGTCGCCTTGACGACCGGCGCGACCACGCAACTGGTTATCGACACGGCGTGATTCATGCCGTTCAGTGCCGATGATATGCAGGCCGCCAGCAGCTACGACGGCATCATGTTCCTTCGCTACTTCTGCCGCGTAGCCACGGTAGGCTTCATCCCAGGTCTGCTCGCCGGTTTCATACTCCTGACCGGAATAATAAAAACGCAGCATGCCTTCCGGAGCCGTGGGAGAAAGTGCGCCTTCGGCCTTGCTGATGGCGCGGGCAGTTCCCTTTTTCACCAGTTCCTGTTTCGCCATGAAGTCCGCATTGCCGCCGAGTAGAATATCGGTACCGCGGCCCGCCATGTTGGTGGCGATGGTGACCATGCCCAAGCGGCCGGCCTGCGCGACGATTTCCGCCTCACGCTCGTGGAACTTTGCATTCAGCACAACGTGGCGAATGTTTTTGCGCGTGAGAATCTGAGACAGCAATTCTGACTTCTCAATGGAAGTGGTGCCCACCAGAACCGGCTGCTTCAATGCATTCAGCCGTGCAATCTCATCGGCCACAGCGAAATATTTTTCCTTTGCCGTGCGGAAAACGAGATCAGGATTTTCAATACGCAGCATGGGACGATTGGTCGGAATGACCACAATCTCCAGCTTGTAAATCTTGTCGAACTCTGCCGCTTCCGTCTCCGCCGTACCGGTCATGCCGGAAAGTTTTTTATACAGGCGGAAATAATTCTGGAAGGTGATGGTGGCGAGCGTCTGATCTTCCTTGCGGATGTTGACGCGCTCCTTCGCTTCCACGGCCTGGTGTAGGCCATCGCTCCAACGACGACCGGGCATCAAGCGGCCGGTGAACTCATCCACAATGATGACTTCGCCGTCTTTAACGACATATTCCACATCGCGGCGATAGAGCGAGTGAGCCTTGATGGCCGTTTCCACATGGTGCTTCAGGTCCCAGTTTTCCGGGTCGGCAATATTGCCGATGCCGAGCAGCTTCTCTACTTTTTCCCAACCTTCATCGGTCACAGTGATGGTGCGGTGCTTTTCGTCCACCACATAGTCGCCGGTGTAAATCTTTTCTTCAATCGATTCAACCAATTCGCCAAGAACTAATTTCGGAATGATGACATCGACGCGCGCATACTTATCGGTGGTCTGGTCGGTGGGGCCGCTGATGATGAGAGGTGTTCGCGCTTCGTCAATCAGGATGGAGTCGACTTCATCCACGATGCCGTAGAAGTGGCCGCGCTGTACGCAGTCGGCCAGTTCAAACTTCATATTGTCGCGAAGGTAGTCAAAGCCAAATTCATTATTAGTGCCGTAGGTGATGTCGGCGGCATAGGCTTCACGGCGCTGCGGGTCGCTGAGGTCATGCACGATGACGCCGACCGAGAGCCCGAGGAAGCCGTAAATCTTGCCCATCCATTCGGCATCGCGCTTGGCGAGATAATCATTCACCGTGACGACATGAACGCCATGCCCGGCCAGAGCATTCAGGTAACAAGGCAGCGTGGCCACCAGCGTTTTGCCTTCGCCGGTTTTCATTTCAGAAATTTTTCCCTGATGCAGCACCATGCCGCCAATCAACTGGACGTCGAAGTGACGCATCTTCACCACGCGGCGGCTGGCTTCGCGCACCACAGCAAAGGCCTCGGGCAGAATGCTATCGAGCGCAACCTTCTCTGCTGCAATAATTTCTTCTGCGTCGGTAATGCCCTCGAGGGACTGGCGAATGCGGGCGCGGAACTCGTCGGTCTTGGCGCGCAGTTCTGCGTCCGAGAGCTGCTGCATGGCAGGCTCAAGCGCGTTGACCTGATCCAGGACGGGAAGCAGGCGCTTGACCTCGCGTTCGTTGCTGGTGCCGAAAACTTTTGCTAGGACAGTATTAATCAAACAGGCTTCCTCTGGGCACATCTACCCGTTTACAGTTTAGACGATTGTGCGGCTCTGCTGCATTTTCCAATGAATCCATGTATTGATTGAATTATTTTGCGCGAGGGTGGGTCTCGTCGTAGACGCGCTGCACCTGGCCCATGGTCAGTTGCGTGTAGCGCTGCGTGGTGGAGAGCCGCTCGTGGCCGAGTAATTCCTGAATGGCGCGTAGATCAGCACCTTCTTCCAGCATGTGCGTGCCGAATGCGTGGCGCAGCGTATGCGGATGCACATCTGCCGGCAGACCGCGGGAGAGTGCGATGCTTTTCACAATGCGACCAACGCTGCGAGTGGTCAACCGTGCCTGCGTCTTGGCAATTTCTCCACGCATATGTAGATTCACGAGCAGCGGCCCAGCTTCAGCGAGTTCTGCTTTGCCTGCGGCACGAAGTTTCCCGGCGCGTTGCGGCAGGTAGCAACGAATAGCCTCTGCTGCGGCATCGCCCAATGGCACAAACCTGTCTTTGCGACCCTTGCCACGCACCAGAACGAGTTGGTTCTCCCACTCGATATCTGCAAGATTTATACCAACGAGTTCGGCGTTACGAATGCCGCAGCCGTAGAGCAATTCAAAAATCACGCGCTCGCGTTCCGGCCACGCAGCCGTTGCATCGCTTCCGGTGTCGAGCGAATCGAGCAAGCGATTCACATCCTCCATCGCAGGCACACGCGGCAAATGCTTGGGCAGGCGCGGAGTGGCTACAAGCGACGCAGGATTCTGCATGACCTTACCCTCTTTGGCCAGCCAACGGAACAACGACCGCACTGCAGCCAATGCACGAGCGGCGGATGCTTTGGAGAGTCCGCGATGATAGAGCTGCGAAAGATAGGCGCGAATATGCAGATGCGTGACATCGGCAACCGCTGCGGAATTTCCCAGCGCGTCTTCCAGCCATGCAGCAAAGTCGCGCACTTCGCGAGAATAGGCGCGCAACGTGTGCGGAGATGCGCCGCGCTCATTGGTAATCATGGCAAGAAATGCTTCTGCCAAAATTGCAATCTCGCCTTTGGAATTTTCTTTTTGCCGCGGCTTCATGATGCGCTCCGTTTGGCACGCGGATGATGTTCGCGGTACACCGCTTTGAGCCGCGTCAACGCGACATGCGTGTAGACCTGCGTAGTGGCAATGTCAGCATGACCCAGCACAGTCTGCACGGTGCGCAGATCGGCGCCATGCTCCACCATGTGCGTGGCGCAGCTATGCCGCAATTTGTGTGGAGAAGCCCCCGGGCTGGCCTGCTTGACGCGACGCCAGATGAACTGACGCGTCAACGGCAGACCTTGTGTGTTCAGGAAGAGAGCGGTTTCATTGGCGCGCAGGGCAAGTCGCGGGCGAGCATGTAGTAGGTATCGCTCCAACGCCAGAACAGCGCGGCGGCCCAGCGGCACGATGCGTTCCTTGTCGCCTTTGCCGCGAACCATCGATGAACCTGAGGAAAGCATCAGGTCTTCCACTTTCATGCCGACAAGTTCACTGACCCGCACGCCGCCAGCATATAGAAGCTCCAACAGCGCAACATCGCGTACTGCTTCTGCGCGCGAAGTCGGCTTTGCTTCACCCTCAGCAACAAATTGCTGCGGTGCCGTGGCTGCTGATTCAGCCGTTGTCAGCATGCGGCCCACTTCGGCCTCTGAAAGCGATTTCGGCAGTACTTTCCAATTCGACGGCGATTCGATATGCAGCGTTGGGTCGGCGGTAATGCGCTTGTCCATCAGCAACCAGCGATAGAAGCCACGCATGCAGCTGAGTTTGCGAGAGATGCTGCGCGATTCGATGCTGCGACGACGAAGGTCTTCGATATAGCTGCTCAAATCTTTGGGAGATACGGAAATCAGCAAACCGCCGCGTTTCTGCAGAAATTCAGAAAGCTGTCCCATGTCGCGCGCGTAGGCCTCGCAGCTCAGCGGCCGCAGACCTCGCTCCACGCGAAGATAGCCGATATATTCGCGCAGCAGCAACGCGTCGCCGGATTTTGCCGGATTATCCATTCAATGTGATTATCGGCGAGCCCGCCACACGCTGCGCCCCGCCTTCCTGCACGGGTATCTACTTCGTCAGCAGAGCTGTGATTTCAGCCACTTTTCATGGGAAATTCGCAATGCATCCTGCAAAATAGAGATGGATACAGTCTTTTGAGACGAAAGAGCCTCCAGAATCATCGAACTATATGTAGCGAGCATTACGAGGAACCATGAACATGCATTCGAAGACAGCAGAAATTGAAGAACTTCCCACCGCAAAAATTCTCAGCCAGGAAGCATTCACCAGCTCCGTGCTGGAACTACAGCCACGCGTAGCCGTGTTCGACTGCGACGGTACGCTCTGGGGCGGCGACTCCGGCTCCGGCTTTATGTTGTGGACGATGGAGAGTGGCCTGCTCTCACGTAACAACAGTGACTGGCTGGATGCACGCTACCGCCAATACCATCGCGGCGAGGTAAGCGAATACACCATGTGCGCCGAGATGGTACAGATTTACAAAGGCATTAGCGAACATGAGATGCGTGAAGCCGCGCGTGAATATTTCCGCCTGCATGTGGAGAAGAATATCTTTGCGGAAATGTTGCCGCT
>Ga0164297_10004442_pt1 | contig 12544 bp, 7 predicted proteins | sample GEODES058metaG_FD_113539 | JGI IMG/M metagenome (GOLD analysis project Ga0164297, IMG submission 113539) | Dystrophic lake water microbial communities from Trout Bog Lake, Wisconsin, USA - GEODES058 metaG | ecosystem: Environmental > Aquatic > Freshwater > Lake | place: USA: Trout Bog Lake... | reverse complement strand
TGGTTGACGCGATTGGATATGTTCCTGGCAGCGCGCAAGCAAGCTTTGCCAGCGCACCCTGCGGCGGCTTGGGCAGCGGTATTGGACCTGCCAGTCGGCGATCCCGTGCCGGTGACGCCACCTCGGCCCAAGCCGCCGGTCCGCCTGCGTCCTCGCCGGCTGAGCGTGACCGAGATCGAGACTTGGCTGCGCGACCCTTATGCGATCCATGCCAAACACATCCTGCGCCTGAAGGTTTTGGATCAGCTGGATCAGGGCACGGATGCGGCTGATTACGGCAAGCTGGTGCATGAAGGCCTGTGCATGTTCCTGCGCAAGCACGGCGCTATCTGGCCCGCCGACGCCGCTGCCGAACTGCGTGCGGCGATGCGACGTGCATTGGGGCTGGCGGGGCTGCGACCGGCGTTGCAGGCATGGTGGCAGCCGCGGCTGGACCGTATCGCCGACTGGGTAGCAGCACATGACGGCGACCGGCGGCGCTCGGCTGCCCCGGTCGCGATCGATCCCGAGGTTTCAGGGGAGATCGAAATGCCGCGCGATGGCGGACTATTCCGACTGGTGGGCAAGGCCGACCGGATCGAACGCTACGACGACGGGACGGTTGCCATACTGGATTACAAGACAGGCCAACCGCCGACGCAAAAGGCGGTGGAGGCAGGTTTGGCGCCGCAATTGGTGCTGGAGGCGGCGATGGCCCAATTGGGTGGCTTCGGCACCAGCCTGGCCGGGCCGGCGCGGGCATTGACGTATTGGCATCTGACCGGTGGTATTGAGGCCGGCGAGGAAAAAGCCCTATTCAAAAAATCCCTGGACAGGATTCCCGATGAAGCCGCAGCGGCACTGGCCAGTCTTGGTGCGCTGATCGACGCCTTCGATCGGTTCGACAAACCCTATTTGTCCCGCCCGATTCCCGATCAGGCTCCGCGATTTGCCGACTACGCCCAGCTTGCCCGCGTTGCCGAATGGTCCGCTGCAGGAGGCGAGGATGAGTGAGACCGCCCTCGATCGTGCCAATCGGTTTCAGGGTGTCGCCTCCAACCCCGCTGTCTCGGCCTTCGTCGCGGCGTCGGCCGGGTCGGGTAAGACCAAACTGCTGACCGACCGGCTGCTGCGCCTGATGCTGTCCGGTGCGCAGCCCGAGCGGATCCAGTGCCTGACCTTCACCAAGGCGGCGGCGGCCGAGATGGCGGTGCGGCTGCAGAAAACCTTAGGTCGCTGGGTGGCGATGCCCGAGCCCGATCTGGCGGCGGCGCTGCATAAACTTCACGTGGACCCGACCGAGGATGCGCTGCGCAATGCCCGGGCGCTATTCGCCAAGGTGCTTGACCTGCCCGGCGGTATGCGCATCGGCACGATCCACGCTTTCAGCCAGTCCCTGCTGCGACGATTTCCGCTGGAGGCGGCGATCTCGCCGCATTTTCAGCTTGTCGATGAACGTGACGCCAAGGAAGCCCTGACCGAGGCGCGGGAGGACATGCTTGCCTCGGCCGATACGCCCGCCATGGCGCGGGCGCTGGCGGTGCTGGCTGGCCTGACCGGCGCGGCAGGGTTCGGCGAACTTGTCCAATCCATCCAAGGCGATCGCGATCGCTTGGCCACGGCTCTGCGCCTTGGAGAGGATTTGGAACGCGCCCAACGCCGGGTGTTGGGGGTGACCGCCGACAACGAAGAGGATCTTATCGCCGCGTCCGTCACCTGGCAGGGGGAAAGCGCCTTTCGCGCCGCGGTTCAGACCGTTGCACAGAACGGCCCGACGACCGCTGTTACGAAAGCGACAGCGATACTGGATTGGCTCGGCCAGGACAGTGCAACCCGCGCCAACTCATGGCCCGTCTGGTTTTCCCTTTTTCGTTCATCAACGGGGGAACCCTTCAAGCTGGATACTTTGGTCGGCAAAAAACTGCGCGCCCAGAAACCGGAACTCGGCCATCGCTTCCAGGAAGAGATCGATCGTATCTGGCGCATTGAAGATGCGCGCAGGTCACTGCATCTCGCCAGCATCTCCGCCGCCCTGGCAACCTTGGCAGGCCCCGTCGTGGCAGCCTACACCGCGCGCAAGGACATGGCCGGCCTGCTGGATTATGAGGACCTGATCGACCGTACCCGTGGCCTACTGCATGATCCCGGTGTCGCCTGGGTGCTGTACAAGCTGGATGGCGGGCTGGATCACCTCTTGCTGGATGAGGTGCAGGACACCGCCCCGCAGCAATGGCAGATCGCCCACGCCCTGACCGGCGAATTCTTCAGCGGCCGTGGCGCGCGAGAGGAGTCGCGCACCGTCTTCGCCGTGGGCGACCGCAAACAATCCATCTACTCCTTCCAAGGCGCCGACACCGAGGAATTCGATCACTCTCGAACCCGCCTGCAGCATCAGGTCCGCGAAGCCGGCCAAGTGTTCGAGGAAGTAGGGCTCGACGTTTCTTTCCGCTCCACCACGCCTGTACTGAATTTGGTGGATGCGGTGTTCGACGATCCGCTCGCTCGGCAAGGCGTCGTTGCCGACGGCGAAACACTGCACCATGTCGCGGCGCGTGCCGATCATGCGGGGGTGGTGGAACTATGGCCGTTGCCGCCCAAGCCCGAGGATGTACCGGTGCAACCCTGGGCGGTGCCGGACGAAAACCAGTCGCAGACCTCGGCCTTGGCGGTGCTCGCAAATCGTGTGGCGGATTGGATCCGCGACCAGACCGACGGGTCCGTGCAGTTGGAGAGCCGGGGGCGGGCGTTGTTGCCCGGCGACATACTGATCCTGGTGCGGCGTCGGAATGAATTCAGCCGTGTGCTGCTGCGGGCGCTGAAGGCACGCGGCGTGCCGGTGGCCGGCCTGGACCGGCTGGTGCTGACCGACCAGCCTGCGGTACAGGACCTGATGGCGTTGGCCGATACGCTTCTTCTACCGTCGGACGATTTGACCCTCGCGTGCTTTCTCACCAGCCCGCTCGGCGGCCTGTCCGACGATGCATTGATGGCGCTTGCGATGGAGCGCACCACCACGCTGTGGGATACGCTGCGCGCGCGCGCCGATGAACGGCCGGTGTGGCGCCAAGCGGCCGATTTTCTTGGCCATTTGCTCGGTCGCATCGACTTCGTCTCCCCCTATGCACTGTTTGCTGAGGCGCTGGGCCCGTTGGGCGGCCGAGCCCGTCTATTCGCGCGCTTGGGGGCAGAGGCGGCGGAGCCGGTGGATGAATTGCTCAACGCCGCGCTGAGCTATGCCGGGCGGCATCCGCCGTCGATGCAAGGTTTCCTGCATTGGCTGCGCCAATCGGGCGCAGAGGTGAAGCGCGAAGCCGAGGCGGCGGGCAATTTGGTGCGGATCATGACCGTGCATGGCGCCAAGGGCTTGCAGGCGCCTTTGGTAATCGTGCCGGACACGACGGCTCTGCCAAAGGACGATAGCGGCATCGTCTGGGCGACCGATCCGGCGACCAGGGCCGAGGTGCCGCTTTGGGCGCCGCGCAAGGAGTTTCGCTGCGTCGCACTGGACGCGCTGATCGCGCGGGCCGCGGCCAAGCAGCGCGAAGAATATAACCGCCTCCTCTACGTTGCCCTGACGCGTGCCGAAGATCGTCTGCTGGTCTGTGGTTGGCCAGGTAAGTCACACAATAAAGAGGAAACTTGGTATCAAGCCGTGCAGCGCGGCTTTGAGCGGTTGAACGCCGAGCGTCTACCGTTCGAAGGCTGGCCGGGGGAGGTTCTGCGGATGACCTCTTCGCAGGTGGCGCCGCCCGAAGTGCCGCAAGCCTCAGCCAACACGGGCGAGCCCATCGCCTTGCCCGCCTGGATCGGCGCAGCCCCCGAATGGATCACTGCACCGCCGCCGGCTGAACCGCAGCGCCCTTCGCCGCTGGCGCCAAGCCGGCCAGAGGGCGTGGAGTATGGCGAAGTGCCGCCCGGTGAATCGCCTCTGGCTGGCGGCGTGGACCGGTTTCGTCGCGGCCTGCTCGTCCATACCCTGTTGCAGCATTTGCCGAACTTGCCGGCCGACGATCGTTACCTGGCCGCGGTGGCCTATCTCAGCCGCTCGGGTTTCGCTGATCCCGTGGCGGAGGCGATCGCGCAGGAGGTAGAGGGGGTGATGGCGCATCCCGATCTCGCGGCGCTGTTCGGCCCGGATTCGCGGGCCGAGGTGCCGCTGACCGGCATGATTGGCGATGCGGTGATCGGCGGCGTGATCGATCGTCTGGCAGTTTTGCCCGATCGGGTGCTGATCGGCGATTTCAAAACCAACCGCACGCCACCCGACGGCGTGGCAGACACGCCGGTGATGTATGTGCGTCAGATGGCATCTTATCGCTCTGTTTTACAGGCGATTTATCCGGGACGGCGGGTTACGTGTGCGCTGATCTGGACACGGACGGCGCAGGTTTTTCTGTTGCCCGATGCGGTATTGGATCAGCATGAACCCCGGCGGCTGCGCGAACAGGGTGTGTGATCCTGCTTGACCAGACTCGCCACGCGCACCACCTTTCCTCAAATCGTAACACCTCAGGGGTGACAATGAGCACGAACACGGTCGCGGTGACGGATAAGAGCTTTGCCACGGATGTGGTCGAGGCGAGCAAGACTGGCCCGGTGCTGGTCGATTTTTGGGCCGAGTGGTGTGGACCGTGCAAGATGATCGGTCCGGCACTGGAAGAGTTGGCCGGGGAGTTCGCCGGCAAGCTGACGGTGGCGAAGGTCGATATCGACAACAATCCGATGTCGCCGAACCAATTCGCGGTGCGCGGTATCCCGACGCTGATCCTGTTCAAGGACGGCAAGCCGGCGGCCACGCAGGTCGGCGCGCTGCCGAAGGGCCGCTTGAAAGATTGGATCGCCGGCAACCTGTAAAGGTGATGGGGCTCTGAGCGACCATTATGGCCGGCCATGCGCCGGCCATAATATGGGTCGATCAGAGACGACACCGGCGACGCGACCCTAGAAAAGGCCGGCGCCAGACAGCCCGCCAAACACGCCAAGGGCGCAGGTCATCGTGGTAATAGCGATCACCAGCCACAGGTAGGGGCCGCTGAGCCGATGGTTTTTCGGTAGCGCCCAAATCGCCAGCGCGATCAAGAAGCCCAAAACCAGCGGCAGCATCAGAGCGTTCATCACCTGCACCGCGACATTCAGCGTGACCAGGTCCGGCCAGAAGCCAACGAGGCCGGCGCCGGCGATGACGCAGATGGCATAGACACCATAGAACCAGCGCGCCTGAAAAGGGTGGTATTCCAGCGACCGCCGGTAGCCGGTGACCTCGCCCAGGCCCCAGGCCAGAGCCAGCGAAACAACGATCGACGCCACCATGCCAGCACCGAGGACGCCAAGGCTGAAGACCAGCTTGCCGAAACCTTCGCCCAGGAACGGCGTCAGGGCTTGTGCCATGTCACCGACCGTTTCCAACGACGCATCGGTCTTGCCCTTGCCAATGGTCGCTGCACAGGCGATCAGCACCGCGGCCATGATCAACTGCGTCAACAGCGCCCCCACCGCGGTATCCCACCGCGCCGCCGTGAGGTGCTCGGCTTTCAGCTTTTTATCCGCCACGGCCGACTGCTGGTAGAAGACCATCCACGGCATGATGACCGCGCCGATATTGGCTGCGGCGAGATACATATAATCCTTATTGCGCACCGGGATTTCGGCGGCATCGTGCAGCATCTCGGTCAGCGACGGGTGGGCCGCCCAGGCGACGAAAAAGAACGCTAATTCAAAGAGACCGACAATGATCGCCACCCGCTCCACGCGGCGGTAAGACCCGGTGATGACCACGGCCAGCAAGGCCACGGCCGCGAGTGGCAGGGTAACGCCGCGCGACAACCCATACATCTCGCCAACACCGGCGACGCCCGAAAATTCGGTCAGCAACGCGCCGGTGGTGGCAATGGCCAACCCCGCCGCCGATACCCAAGCCCAGAAGCGACCAAAGGTGTCGCGGATCAACTCGCCATGGCCGCGGCCGGTGAAAATGGCGAGCCGGACCGTCAGTTCCTGGGTCATGAACAGAATCGGCACCAGCAGCAATTGCAGCGCCAGCAGCCGGTAGCCCCATTGCACCCCGCTTTGGCCGGCGGTGATAACGCTTCCGACATCGGTATCTGCCAACATGACCACCAAGCCCGGCCCGAAGACGGCAAGAAAGCGACGCATGCGCGTGGTAGCTGGCGGCGGAAGGGGCTGGGTTGTGTGCATTTGCGAACGGTTCTCAATTACCTGATTTAGGTACGCCCTCACCGTCGGCCTGTCAATCGACCTTCACCGTTGCGCGATGGACCGGTTTCCTTGAAAACCTGCCGACCAAGAGAGGTCGTCGCGTGATGCCAGAGCTTTTTCTTCACAACAGCCTGACCCGCCGTAAGGAGCGGTTTGAACCGGTCGATCCCCAGCATGTGCGGATGTACGTGTGCGGTCCGACGGTTTACGACCTTGCGCACCTTGGTAATGCTCGCCCTGTCGTCGTCTATGACGTGCTGGCGCGTTTACTGCGGCGTCTGTTCCCGAAGCTTACGTATGTTCGCAACATCACGGATGTGGACGACAAGATCAACGCGCGTTCCAAGGAGTCTGGAGAGCAGATTGCCGTCATCACCGCGCGGACCACGGCTGATTTTCATGCCGACATGGCCGCCCTGGGCGCGTTGCCACCTGATCAGGAGCCGCGCGCGACGGGCCATATCGATGAGATGATTATGATCATCGAACGGTTGATCGCTGGGGGCCACGCGTACGAGGCGCAGGGCCATGTGCTGTTCGCCGTTGCCACGGACCCCGGCTATGGCGCCTTGTCCGGCCGCAGCCCAGAGGAGTTGTTGGCCGGCGCCCGTATCGACCCGGCCCCCTATAAGCGCGATGCGGGTGACTTCGTGCTATGGAAGCCGTCGTCGGATGATCTACCGGGCTGGGACAGCCCCTGGGGCCGCGGTCGCCCGGGGTGGCACATCGAATGCTCTGCCATGTCATGGAAATATCTGGGTGAGACGTTCGACATCCACGGCGGTGGTGCCGACCTGATCTTCCCCCATCATGAGAATGAGCGCGCGCAAAGCCTGTGCGCCTTCCCCGACAGCCATTTCGCCCGCCTGTGGATGCATAACGGCATGCTGCTGGTGAACGGGGAGAAGATGTCGAAAAGCCTGGGCAACTTCTTCACCGTCCGCGATGTGCTTGCCAAGGCACCAGGCGAGGCAGTGCGGTTGTTGCTGCTGCGGGCGCACTACCGCTCGGAACTGGATTTCTCCGATCAGGGCCTGATCGAGGCTAAGAAGGAACTTGATCGGTTCTACCGCGCGCTGGAACGGTTCCCCGACGCACCCGCAGGGGAGGTGCCGCAGGCGGTTCTCGATGCCCTGAGCGACGATCTAAACACACCTTTGGCTCTGTCCGCGATGCACGGCCTCGCCGATGCCGCGCTGGCGGGGGATGCGGCGGCGGCTGGTGGGTTGAAGGCGGCCGGCCCGGTGATGGGGCTGCTGGCTCAGGCGCCCGAGGCGTGGTTCCGCGGCGGGGCGGAAGATACGGGGTGGATCGAAGACGCGATCGCCGCCCGCTTGGCAGCGCGGAAGGCGAAGGACTTCGCCAGAGCCGACGCGATCCGTGCCGATCTCGCTTCCAAGGGGATCGTGGTGGAGGACGGACCTCACGGCACTACATGGCGGCACGCGGGATGAACCTGCGGCACCACCAACGCTGGCAAGCCGCGACTTGCTTGGCAAAGGCGATGACTGGCGCGGCCGGCCAAGCTGGTTTTGGTTGCTCGACACGGCATCCTACCGCGGGTCGCGCCCGTTCTGGCAAAGTGCAGATGGGCGCGCGCCATGACCGGGCGTGATGGTGGCGCGGATTTGGTCCCGATCGGCAACAGCCCGGTCGTGATCCTGGTGCGTCCGCAACTGGGCGATAATATCGGCGCGTGCGCCAGGGCAATGGCAAATGGTGGTCTGTTCCACCTGCGCCTAGTCGCTCCACGCGACGGTTGGCCGCAGGCGCAGGCGTGGCGCACCGCCTCGGGGGCCGATCGCATCTTGGAGGCGGCGAGCGTTCACGCCAGTGTTGCCGATGCAGTGGCCGATCTAAATCGGGTTTTCGCCACCTGTCCGCGGCCGCGCCATATCGTCAAACCCGTCCTGACCGCCCGCGGTGCCGCCAACGAGATGCGGTTGATCGGCGAACGGGGCCTGAAGACCGGGATCTTGTTCGGCCCGGAACGTGCCGGGCTTGATAACGACGACATGGCACAGGCGGATTCGCTGATTCGCTATCCATTGAACCCGGCATTCATGTCGCTGAACCTCGCGCAGGCTGTGATGGTGATGGCCTATGAATGGTGGACTGCCGCAGACGACACACCGCCGCGGGAGTTGATGACCAACGAAACCAAGGTCGCCACCAAAGGAACGCTGGAGAACTTTCTGGCGCATTTGGTCGACCAATTGGATGCTTGCGGTTTCCTGCGCAATCTGCCCAAGCGCCCCGGTATGGTGCGCAACATCCGGCATTTCTTCCAGCGTGGTGAAGTAACCGACCAAGAATTGCGGACGTTGCACGGCATCGTGACCGAGCTTGCCATTGGCCGTCGTCGCCGGGGAAGGCTGGAGACGGATGACGAGAATTCGTAAAAATCCGTAATCGGCTGAACGGCCGTCATAGTTTTTGTTTTCGAAATTACATATGCATAACAAACATTATTCGGTTGAAGGTTTTAAATATATAATTTTAATGACTCATAATATCCTGCAGTAGAGATCGTATTTGTTCTAGATCTATCTGCCACCCCATCGCATTCTCTTTTGATTCCGCATCGGAAATTACTGCGTCCCGGCTAATGACACAGCCATATTGCAACGGCACGATGCTGGCGAGGCGACGCATGGACCAGTCGACATGGCTATCGAGCAAAATTTCGCAGAATACGGCTCCAGGTCGGCAAAAGATCACATTTGCATCACTAGCCCCTTGCGTCGCGACGACGACAGCAGACTCGCTGAATATCCGAACCCGTTCGGCCACCGAGAGACGAGACAGGGTGATGATCTCAAAGCGGTGCGCGGTCAGAAGGGCGATCAAAGCCTCTTCATTCGTCGGGCGCCGATCTTGGGGGGCATTGCGTGTTACATAGATCCGACGGCGCGCCTTGGAATCGAAACCAATCTTCTGCTTCAGCGCGATTATTGCGTGCATGCGATCAGGGTGCGGAAAATATCTTGAATCGATAAGCGAGAGTGCCGGTAGAAAAAGTTGGTGACAGAAAACAGAGGTGCGGCGATCCAGGAACACCGAAGCTGAGGCGACGTTGAGTAAATTTAAATACTCGGCCTGCCACGGATAGCGTGGCCGCGGCCAGATACGAATACGATCAGTGGGTGCGAACGGCGACACCGCGGCAGGCAGGAGATCAACCAGGAAATTCGCATGAACGTGCGCGCCGGGATATCCGCAGAACACGTGCATGCCGGCGCCGATTTGTAAGCTTGGCTCGTGATACGCCAGACTAATGCGTCCATCTCTTTCATGGCGCAGAGCGGTATCGCCGAACCGCGCCAAACGTATAGTTTCTAAAACGATATCATCTCCGACGGTAACGATTCCCTCCTCGCCGTGGATAATGGCTCCTGCGATCTCGATAGCTTGGATATTATCGCGATTTATCTCGGTCTCCTCCCAACCGCTATCCGGGATTTCATGTATAGGAAAATCAGGTTTTTTTATTTGTCCGAAACGGATTGGTGCCAAGGGTATATTGATGGGTGGATGGTGGAATACTTTGCGCACGACGTTCTTGGGGAGGTCGGCAAAAGATGTTACGCGATAGGACTTGCGGCTAGGGTGGGCAGCCAGTTTCCAGTTGCGCGATCGGATCTGATGACCGGTTTCACCGCCGACAACGCGAAGGGCGGCTACGGCGCGGTCGCCGAGCGCGGGCACCGTGGCCTGGACGGAGATCGGCTGCCAGACGCCTTGCTGGCCGAGGTCGATGGATGTCGATCTGATTGTTTCATATCCCCAAAACATCAGCCCCAGATCGGATCCAGTGAAGTCGTTAGGAACCTCTACTTCGGCCTCAGCCGAAATTTCGCAACCAGGGTCCAGGTCCTGTAGAAGGATGCTGAAAATCGGTTCTTCGTGTAGGGCCGGAGCGTGATGGACAGTATAAGCGCCATCGTCGACGGCGCACCGTAGCGAAACAGCCGTCCGCATCAGCTTTTCCCAGGCAGCAAAATTGATCATAGGCGGGTTTTCCGCCGAAAGATGTGGGGTTCCTGCTAGGATTAGTCGTTCTCCGCCCCGGTGCGCGTAGGCGAAGCGCGTCTCTGGCCGTTCGTCCTGACAGACGACCATAAGCCAATTTTGGGCAAAGCGCCGAAGCGCCGCGCTTAGCCGATCGGCGAGACTGCGGTCCGTCTGCTCGTGTTCGTTGTGCCGGTATACGTAAATTTTTCCGCTATCGCGCAGACCCTCACGGAATAGGCGCTTCATCATCCTGAAGGCTTTGAGCGTGACAGCGGCCTTTGTCGGCGGTTCTGTCTGTGGAACGCCGGTGTGGAACCGGAAACCGAAAACGTGGCAGTCCAGAGCGTAGTCGGGCCACCCATCCGGGCGCACGAACGAATATCGTCCATCATCGAACATGTCGCCTAGGTCGTTGTCGATCGCATGGATGATCTGATCAGTGTGCAGAAACCCAACATTGCGGAAAAGACCCGGCGCATCGTAGCCGCCGGCACGCTGGACGATGCCGAATTCGCAGTTGTTGCCGATGGATTCAAATCGCTGCAAAAGCGGGAGGAGATCGTCCACAACAGTACCTAAGATCGTCCATAAAAATGGTTTCTGATGTTATGCCACCTGTCGATTCCGTCTAGAAGGCGCAAATGCCGCGCGCGAGGTGCCGCGGATTGACGCCATAAAATACTCTGCGAGCGCGCCTTCGTCGTTGGGCTTTTTATTTTTCGACCGACTGAGGCCAGTCCCCCGTGTGCCGTTCTATCGGCATTGGCGTTGATTAACCGAGTGATGATCCGTCGCTGTTGGGTGTCTCCAGGCAGCCGGATTGTGGTTTTGTTTGTATCTTGACCGTCTTGGCTAACGGCTGTCGCCGCTTATCAGAAACGTCTCATTCTTCCAGTAATTTTCTTCACTGGAGACATAATAGGTCAATACCGTCGCCCCAGAGACCAGGAACGGTGCCTGTTGCAGCCGCAAAGGGCGGAAGCCGCCGGCGACGATGTCACTATTGCAGTGCTCCTGTGGTATGACGCTATTTGTGATTAGGGCATATTTGTAGCGACGACGGATAACGCTGATATAGTCCAGCACGACATTGTTCGGTAGGTGCTGCAGAACCTCTTTGGCCAACAGAAGATCTCCGCCAGGAAGGTCGTCGATGCGATCCAAAACACGAAAGGAAATTCTCGGTGCACCGAAACGCTCTTGGTTCGCCGCGACAAGATGCGGCACGACATCGAACCCGGTATAATGCCGTCCGGTCCAGTCGATCAGGCGGGAGAACTGCCAGTCCCCGCAACCCAGGTCGGTCACGGTTCTGATGTCATTTGCTTCTAAAAAAGCTTCAAGAAATCCCCGATAGGCCGTTGTATTGCGGGGTAAGGAGCCTGGGCCTGATCCATACTGCCATTGGTTTTCGGCATAGACGGACTCAAAGGCTGCGCGAATCTCCTGGGAGCGGTCCATGGCCGAGCCTTGTGATGATGGATAGGAGTTGAGATATAAGCGTGCGGTGGAATAGCGGGCAAGGCGCTACGGTGGCCGTCCCAGCGCGTTGCCACTGGTCCGTGGCCACAGTTGCCGCTAGTGAAGACGGACAGGAATAACGGAGGGCTCATCCATGGATCTGGGATTGCAAGGCAAGAAAGCCATCGTCTGCGCCGCCAGCAAAGGTCTCGGCAAGGCGAGTGCCATGGCGCTGGCGCGGGAAGGGGTTGAACTGGTTATCACCGCTCGTACGGCGGAAACGCTGGAAGCCACTGCTGCAGAAATCCGCGCCGCGACCGGTGCGAAAGTCACCGCCGTGGCCGGTGACATCAGCACCGATGCCGGCCGCGCAGCAGCGTTGGCGGCGTGCCCGCAGCCTGACATCTTGGTCAACAATAACGGCGGCCCCCCGCGCGGCGATTTCCGCGAATGGGATCGTGATGCCTGGATTAAGGCGGTTGATGCCAATATGCTAACGCCGATCTTCCTGATCAAGGCGGTTATCGACGGCATGATCGAACGGAAATTCGGCCGTATCGTGAATATTACATCGGGTTCGGTGAAGTCGCCGATCCCCGAGTTGGGGATGTCCAACGGCGCCCGCGCCGGTCTGACCGGTTTCGTCGCCGGCCTTGCGCGCCAGGTGGCCAAGCATAATGTGGTGATCAACAACATTCTGCCAGGCCCCTTCCTGACCGATCGTTTGCGCGGTGGATTCGAGGAAGCGGCGCGCAAATCGAACCGCCCGATCGATGAGGTGATCGCCGCCCGCTTGTCCAGCAATCCTGCCGGACGCGCTGGTGACCCGGCGGAGTTCGGTGACGCGTGCGCATTCCTGTGTTCGGCGCATATC
>Ga0164297_10004441_pt1 | contig 12549 bp, 5 predicted proteins | sample GEODES058metaG_FD_113539 | JGI IMG/M metagenome (GOLD analysis project Ga0164297, IMG submission 113539) | Dystrophic lake water microbial communities from Trout Bog Lake, Wisconsin, USA - GEODES058 metaG | ecosystem: Environmental > Aquatic > Freshwater > Lake | place: USA: Trout Bog Lake... | reverse complement strand
TGCAGTGGTTGACATGCCCGACGGCAGCGCAGCAGACCCAGCAAGCTGCGTCATCGGTGGCGGCTCGGACAACACTGCGCATGGAGCGCCTGTCTGACCATCAAAGCGGGCACTGCATCCGCATCGCAGCTGCCACAGCGTTCACAACACTGCTGCCCGCGACTGCGTTTGCGTTGTGCCGGAAACAACCGGGGGCTAGCAGTCCATGGTTCTGCTCGACAGCGGTGTGGTTCCTCCTCCGCCAACCTGGGTTCAGGCCGCACGCCGCAAGCAGCACATCCGCGGTCGAAAAGCTGCCTAGTACATGCACCGCTCTCGCGCGTGAGCTGCTTCAAGCGGCACAGCGTCAGCTTGGCGAGCGACTCGGCATCTTGCCTGTGATGCACGCCAGTGGAGTGGCGCTGGCCAACGCCCAAGCAAAGTCTTGTCTGGCTGCTATTATAGCGCCGGTGCTCTTGTCAGCCGAGCCACTCACACTCGCGGAAGTTGCGTGGTGCGCATCACATGTTGCTGACGCCACGCCTGGAATGTACGCATTGGCACCAGTGCTGGGGGAAGTCACTGTGTGCGCCACTGTGATCGATGACCTCATGCCGCTGCTCGCGCCAGGGCCCACTCTAGCGCCGGGATGTACTCCCGCAACGACCGCGATGCGAGGCTTCTGCGCCAGCTTGTTGGCTGCAGGGGCGCGTGCGCTGGCTGCCCGGTTTGGACTCAGTAATGAGCTGCACGGCATTCGCCACGGCGTGCGTTATTGCATCGCAGCGCGCCGGTGGGACATTGCGTTGGAGGCGTTGGGGAGTGTGGAGCACGTGCGTCGACGGCGCGACTACGCGTCGGTGCTGAGCGAGCTGAACGCACTGTTGGAATCGTTTGATCATGCTGTTGCCGGTATGGGGGTTGGGGATGCGCCCGATGACGCGCCCGCCATCGGCTTAGCGGCGTTGCATGCGCACTTGCACTTGCAACACGTGCGCAATGCTGATGCCGACGCGCAACAAGCCCGCAGCTGGTGGCTTGTCCAGCAGAACGCGTGGCCCATCGCAAGCGCGGCAATCAAAGGAGCGCACCCCGCTGCCGCTGGCTCCTTTTTCGACGTGCTTACACCGGGTGAAAGGCTGTACGGCATCCAGACACTGCCTGGGCCGCTGTCCCGTATCAAACGAGCACAGTGGGCACAATCCCAGCGATTCGAAGCACTTCCGGGTACGCTCATGGAAGCTCCTCGGCCGCCTCCGTCCAGCCCGCGATTCAGCTCCGTCCCGGAAGCGGTGCTGGCAGCACGCGTGCCGCGCAATGACCGCGTGTCTCTAGCTGAAGCTGCCGAAATCGCTGTTGCCTCCGGTGAGCCTCCGGCGCGGGACGGTCCCCTTGTTGACAGCGAGCGCAGTAGCCGCAAACTGACCGTGAGTCAGCAACTAGCAGCATGGATGGCGGCGTATCTGGTGCCTCGCCATGCAGTCGCGCTCTTGGCCCGGTTGAGGGCGATGCGATGGTGTCTGGAAGCGCACAGCTTGGATGTCCATGGTCGTGTGCCATCCATGCTGACGCAGCTTTTGCTGAGCGGGCCATCGGGGTCATTGGGGCGAGACATGGCGATGGAGAGCGTGCAGGCTGCGGACTCGCCGGAGAGACTTGTCTCCCCAGGCACGCCGCTGATGCTCACACGGTTGTCGCCTCCAGAGCGCATGATACTGCCTGTGCAACGCATCATGCTTCCTGGCGGCCCCAGCGTGCGTGTGCTCTGCCTCGCACTCGGCCCCGGTGCAGGAGATGAACCGCTTCTGGCGGTGGGTTGCGACGATGGGGTTGTGCTCGTGTTCCATGCAGCTACTGGCGACCCAGTGGCAAGTGCACGCGCCAGCGTTGCAGCAGCTGTGGCGGTGCTGTGCTGGTTTGATGTGGAAAGCGGCGCGTTAGAGCAGCCCTCGCCTGCCCTGTTTGCAGGCTGTGCTGATGGGAACACGTGCGTGATCACGCTGCCTGAAGTGAAACGTGGCACCGTCATGCGCCACGTTGCCGCGACGCAGCTGCCTGGATGCGGCAGCCTCGCGGTGACCGCTGTCAGTGCTGCCCAAGGCGTGCTCATGTCCGCCTCCCTCGACTCCCGCCTCCGGTTCAACGACGCGCGCAGTCCACACGCAGCGCTACTTGCAGTGCCGTTCGACATGACTATGGGCCCACTCACGTGCGCAGCGATGCATCCGAGGGGAGACATGGCTATAGTGGGAGCGCTTGACGGCACAGCACGCCTTGTTCGATTATTCCCGAGCCTTGCTGCTGCCGGGCGGCGCATCATGATACGTCCACCGTCGCCGAGTGTCATATTGCGGGGGCATGCAGTCGGGGTGGCGGTCACCTGCGTTGCGTGCACGCCGTGCGGCACCAGAGCAGTCACGGGCGCTGCTGACGGGGCGTGCTGCGTGTGGGACCTCTCGCGCGGCACACTCCTAGCGTGGGCAGAGCCAATGCAGGTGAAGAGTAGTGCAGGTGTTACGCGTCCCTGTGGCGTGACAGCGCTGGATTGCAGTGTGCGAGGCGACTTTGTGGTGACAGCTGCAAGGGATGGCACCTTCAGCCTGTGGCGTCTACCTCCATCTCACCGCGGTGTAAACACCCCTCCTGCGATGCCGTTGGCGCCACCTTTGCGATTGTCGCCGTTCGCGCAGCAGCGCGGCGCACCCGGTGCGATGCTGGCTGTATGTTTCAGCAAGGACATGTGGCGCTTGGTGACTGCATGCGACGCAGCTGATGCTGCTGGTGCGCGGCTTCACATGTGGGAGCATGCGGGCCATGTGCAGGGCCCGTCAGCGGGGGCGCCGGGCTTGCATGTCGTACATGGCGCACAGCTAGTGACTGACACGCTCGAGTCCGGCCACCTTATTCCCGCTGTCGCGCCGCCGCTGCCCCGGATCATCTCCAGCAGCGTCACCATGCCAACGGAGTGGGACCCGCCGGTGGGTGATGACGCAGAGCACAGCGGCTGTGTGACTGCGCTCGCACCTTTGGCATGGGATCCAGACGTTGTGTTTGCCTCTGCATCCACCACCACCAGCGTGCACTTGTGGAGGTCGTCTCCCGAAGGCCGCCTGTCACGAGCAGAAGTGGTGCAATTACCCGCCTGGCCCACGAACGGCAGCATCCATTGCCTTGTGGGTCGCGACGATGCCCTGCTCGTCGGCGGCAACGATGGCCGCCTGACGCTTCTGCGCTCACGACACGACGCACCCGTGCCGACGACACTCATCATGCGCGGCGGGCATGCTGGCTCTGTGCTATGCGCCGCAATCGCGGCTGAGGAGCGCGCAGCAAGTGGAGGAGAGGATGGCATTGTGCGTGTGTGGAGCACGGATACTTCCGGGGCGTTGATGGCCTCACTGCGCGCTGATCACGACCGTGTGTGTCCACCAACGCGAGCACTGACTTTTGGCGACGACGATGCGTCTTTGCTGTTCAGTGGCGGGGATGACACACAGTGCAGTCTTTGGCACGTGTCCGTCGGCGTGCGCATCTCCACCTGGGATGCGCCTAGCGCTGTCACGGCATTAGCAGTGACGCCGCGTGCGCCAGCTGGAATGCTTGTTGCCGGCGGCACATCGGGGGGTGAAGTGCTGCTGTGGGATTGCCGGAGCCCGCAGACCGCGGCGCAGGTGATGCCTCCGCCGCTGCGTGCTTGTTCCGTACCACGTCATGCAGTACCGTGTGGCTGCATCGCGAGCCTACACTTCTGTCCAACCCAGCCTGCGTGGCTAGCGGCCTGCCGAGGAGGACATGGTATTTGGATCGGCGATATTCGCATGCTCGCCAACCGCTCACTCATCGACGGCAACGATCCAGCACCTGCCCGCGCGCGAATTACTGTCGGCACAGCGCCTTGTGTTGGCATAGCGCGCGACACGACACTCACGTGGTGTGGCTCACGCTTGGTTGTCGGTGACACTGCTGGGCGATTGCGCATGCTCGACGCCACGGCAACGCCCTAGCTAGCGTACACACGAGATACCCAAACACTTCTCTAATAATACACAGACTTTGCGCAGTGTCACAAAGCTCAGCACTCTCTCCACGGCCCACCGGCGGGCTGTTCTGCCGGCAGCTCGTGGTAAGCTGATGGGATTTTGTACCAGCGCGATCTATCTTCAGGCGGCCTCGCGTTCGTGTAGTTCACGGCTGCTTTGGGGTCGTCTGCCGCATGCTTGAACGTCGTCTGGTCATCGATGGGTGCCATGTGGATCCACCGCTCCGGCTGATCATAGAAACGCGGCGCCACAACATCATCCGCTGCAGCCTGCAGCCACTCGTTGTATTGCCCCTGCTCAGGTGGCACCTCCCACACCTGCTGCTGCCGAAAGCGAGCCTTGTTGTCCATCGTGAACCACTTGCCTGACTTCTCGGGCCACGGCGTCGGCCCACCCGGCGGAGGCGGCGGTGCGTCTGCCTCGGAGGCGCAGCAGTCCCAGCCCAGCTCAAGGCGCTCTTCGGGGAGGGTTGCCAGTACGTGGGGCGCAGAGTCAGGGATGAGGCGAGGCCGCATGGTGTACCACCGCCCAGGGTCCTCCCCCACGCGCGGCGCGCCACCCGCACGGCGCCGACGTCCGCGAACAGCGTCTTCAGGGTCAGCCTCGTCAAAGTCGTCACCCTCCTCGCCCTGGGGAGCGCCGTCGCTGTCCAGAACCGACGGCATGAGGTACCAACGCTCGCGGGGGTCCACAGCTGCCGCGGCGGCGGTCAGCTTCTCCTCAGGCGTGTGCCGAGCTCGAGGCGCATCCTTGTTTGGTTTCATGGCATAGAACTTCTCCCTGTCGCTCGTTTTGCGCACTATACCGGCGGGCACGACGACTGCGCCAGGCAGTTCGCTGAGGTCCGCAGACTCGAGCTCGTACCAGCGCGAAGCAGCCATGGCTTCTGTTTCCAACTCGATAAATGGGTGTTGACACGCTCGGAGGCCCCACAGCGCAACAGCGGAGAGGTTGCACGCCGAACAAGCACGCAGATTCGCAGACGGTACTTGTTTCGCGACGGGGGCGCTCAGGTGTGAGGGTGCAGGGTATGAGTGTTGGTATGGCCCGTGACGGTCACGCATTTTTCTGAGAACAGTGATCAAACTACATACGGTCACGCATTTTTCAGTTCATTTCATAGCCGTAATAAGGCTCATCGAGGCGTGGGCACGGCTGCGTAGCCACTCAGCCCGATGGTTGCTTCATGCGTGAGAACCGCATGCGGGAAACTGACCGGGAAAGACAGAAAATCTCCAGCTCTTAGCTCCGTGGTCATCACGCGGGCACGAAGAGCTACAGCCGCCATATCAGGCGGAGAGCTCATCTTCTGGCATTGCGACCGTGAGAAGGCGGAGGGTCTGCCCTTGACAGCAGCATCATCTACCACATGCCAGGTCTTATGGCCTCGGGCGAGGTACTGCCATCCTGATCCCATGGGTGGATCGCTATGCAGATCCCCGAATTCGCCGATCACGCCAGGAAGTGGGCTGAGAACGTAAGCCAATCGCAAATTCGAGTGCACTTTTTCGGCGCCTGAAAAGACGAGGTGAGCCGAAGAGGAAACTGAGAGAGATATAATAACCCAAGAGGGTAAACCACTGCCCGTCACGGCGTGGTATGATAGCCAACTGAATAACTGAAAGGCGCAATTGCTCACCTGGAATGGCTGTCATCGCCGCAGGAAGAAGACTTCCTGCCCGCGTGCATTCGGAATCAATGATGTTGCACCGCAGAGCGCCTTTGTCCCAAGCGTCCAGTGCCGCTCGCCCGGTGCTGACGCAGTGCTCTGTATACCCAGAGGAGTCGCTAGAATAGCCTCTGACCTCGGACTCGAGTCGAATTGCAGCCCGTACTGCGTCTTCAGTGGCAAGAGCGAAGTCGGCGCAAGCTCGAACGACGAAAGGAAAGGCAACCGGCTGAAAGAGAAGGTTAGTTAGAGAGGCGGCTCCTGGAGTGCACCAGCCACGCGCACCGCACCTCTAGTTCACAGGCCGCGTAGCCTAAGGTCAGTGTTGCAAATTCACGCATAGGAAAACAGCCTGTTGCGGTGTGGGGCGCCACAGGTTTGTTGTTGACTGCCGGCACAAGCATTGCAGTCATCAACAGTTCATTGCGGACGTGGAATTGGACGCGCCGGTGCCGGATGCCTCGACAGCAAGCGATTGCGCGAGGGGTGGCAGACTTGTATGGGTAGGCGGCCAGTACCCCGCTCATGACATAGAGTCGGGGAGAGTCGACGCTGGTGATGTTGCGCAGGTATCGTGGATACTAGATGGCAGATTTGTGTGTCCAGCAGCCCTTAGTGGCTTGCTGCGAATTGGCGAGCCGCCGCAAGAGCCTCATCAGTCTTGGCAACACCAGCGAACTGTCCTTGCGCGAGTCCCTTGCCGCCGCCACCCTTGCCGCCGACAGGGGCCAGCGCAGCAGTGAGCCAAGCCTTGCAGTCGAGTCCCTTCGCTTCGAGCTCAGGAGGCACAGAGACGTAGACCATGACCTTGTCCTTGTCAACGTCGGCGCTGACCACCGCCATCGCACAGCCGTGCTGCTGCTGTGCCGCCGTGGTGCCGGCACGCAGCGCGTCTGCGTCAGTGCCGACATCGCAGCGGAGAGCGACCACCTTGGCGCCAGCACTGGCCGCCTCCATGCAAGCCGCCACAGCCTTGTCCTTGTTCGCCCCCGCCAGCGCCTTGGCAGCCGCTATCGCGCGCTTCGTCAGCTCCGATAGCTGCGCCAGGAGGTCAGCCTTCGCAGGCGCGGGGATGACTGCGGCGGCGAGCTGCGCCTTGAAGGGCGCCAGACGCGCCTCCAGAGCAAAGTCCTCCTCTGCCGGGCATGCGCCGATGGCGCGCAGCTCAGCCGCCAGAGCCTCTCCCCGGGCAATGGCCTCCTGCGCAGCACTGCGTGTAACAGCCACAATGCGGCGCACTCCCTTCGCGATGCCCTCCTCTGACAGCAGAGCAAATGCCTCAGCCTGCGACGTGTTGCTCACATGCGTGCCGCCGCAAAACTCCACCGCCACAGGCGCCCACTTTTTCGCATTGCCAGGGTCCGCGAGCAGTGCGTCCACAGATGCGCCGACGGAGACGACGCGCACAGGGTCTGGGTACGTCTCTCCAAACACCGCCCGCAGCCCGGAAATGGCCTTCGCTTTTGCCAGCGGCACCTCTGCTGCATGCACCGGGCGGGCATCCACCACAGCTGCGCGCACAGCCGCCTCGATGGCTGACAGCTGTGCGTCTTCCACGGGCTTCGGGTGGCTGAAATCGAAGCGCAGCTTGTCCGCGTCCACCAGGGAGCCGCGCTGCTCGACATGCGTGCCCAGGACGTCGCGCAGCGCGTGGTTCATCACGTGCGTCAGCGTGTGGTTCGGGGCAACCAGGCCGCGGCGGCCGTAGTCCACGCATCCGGTGACAGCGTCTCCAACAGCCAGGCGGCGCGCAGGGGCGCCGATGTGCAGGACGTAGCCCGCCGCCACCAACGCGTTGGTCACCGTCACTGCAACGTGACCGCTGGCTTGCAGAGTGATGCATCCCGTGTCCGCCACCTGGCCTCCAGACTCTGCATAGAAGGGCGTGGCGTCGAGAACGACACCCACAGGGCCGGCCGTGTTCTCGTCCACGCTGTCCACAAACCCCGCGTCGGGGGTGAGCAGCGCGCGCACGGTGGCGCGCACATCCACATGCCAGGTGTATTTGTGAGAATCGTCTGTAGGAGACACGCCGTTCTTGGCCAGCTGAGCGGTAGCTTCAGCCTCGAACGCGATGGTACGCTCGCCAGCCTTCTTACCAGCCTGGCGGCTGCGTGCCTTGGCTTCCTCCATGGCGGCATTGAAGCCAGCAGCGTCAACGCTCATGCGCCGCTCCTCCGCCATGAGCTGCGTGAGGTCAACGGGGAAGCCGAAGGTGTCCCACAGCAGAAAGGCGTCAGCGCCGGCGATGGTGGTGCTTCCAGCAGCGGTGGCCGCCGCCGCCATTTTGTTGAACTCAGCCAACCCCTTGACCAGGGTGCGTCCAAAGCTCGCCTCCTCCTCCGCGATGATGGCCTGGATGGTTGCACCGCGGGTGATGAGCTCCGGGAACTGACCGCCCATGGCTGCCTGCAGCGTCGGCACAAGGCCGCTGAAGAAGCCCTCTGGTGCGCGAAGGCAGTCGCGGCCGTAGCGCACAGCGCGGCGAAGAATGCGGCGTAGGACATAGTTACGGCCCTCAGGGCCAGGCTGCGCGCCGTCGGCGATGGCGAACGACAACGTCCGGATGTGGTCTGCAACTACACGGTAAGCGGTGTCCACATTGTCCACATCCTCCGCTCCCAGCTTGCCGCTGTACGGCCGCGCGCCCGTGGCTGCCTGGATGGCGGCAAAGAGGGGCGCGAACACGTCCGTGTCATAGTTGCTCGGCTTGTTCTGCAGAATGCTGACCAGGCGCTCAAAGCCCATGCCCGTGTCCACATGCTTCGCCGGCAGCGGCCGCAGACTGCGATCCGGCTCGCGGTTGAACTGCATGAACACGTTATTCCAGATCTCAATGCAGGTGGGGTCATCCGCGTTGACCAGGGAGCTGGCATCGCGGCCTCCCAGGCGGTCGTAGTGGATCTCCGTGCACGGCCCGCACGGCCCCGTGTCTCCCATCTCCCAGAAGTTATCCTTGCACCCGAAGGGCAGGATCTTGTGCGCAGGCAGGTGGCGCAGCCACAGGTCGCGGGCCTCGTTGTCCGGAGGGAGGCCCAGAGAGGAGTCACCTCCAAAGTAGGTTGCGTACAGCCGGTCCGGTGGCAGGTGGTACACCTGCGTCAGCAGCTCCCACGCCATGTCGATGGCGTCCTTCTTGAAGTAGTCGCCGAAGGACCTGCACACGTGTGTGGGCGGGGGGGTGGGGCCAAAAACAGGTGGGTGAGTCACGGACTTGATCCACCGCTCCACCCGCCACCCTGCTCCCGCTTCACGCGACGCCGTAGCTCACACGCACCAGTTGCCGAGCATCTCGAAGAAGGTGTGGTGATACGTGTCCTTGCCCACGTCGTCAAGGTCGTTGTGCTTGCCACCTGCGCGGATGCACTTCTGCGTGTCCGCCGCCCTCTTGAGGCTGGCAAACGGGTGGCGAGGGTCGATCTGCGGCGCAAGAGGCACAGGCAGCGCACGCGTCAGAGGTGTGCGTGCGTGCACAGAGCGCGCGTGGAAGGGCAGGCAGCAACAACCCTGGCGCCAGCAGCGCCTCGCTCCACACCTTGCCCTGGAAGATCGGCTTGAACTGGCACATGCCGGAGTTCGAGAACAGCAACGTAGGGTCGTCAAGCGGAACCACCGGCGCGCTGGGCACGAGCGTGTGCTCCAGACCGGACTTGCACCGGAAAAACTCCAAGAACGTGCTCCGAACGCGGTCGCACGGCCAGTTCTCCAGCGTCAGACGCTCCATTAGCGCAGCCTCCGATGCCATGAGTGCAAGCAGAGGCCCGGGCGCAACAGGGGGGCAGCGCCTTTGCGAGGCACCTCTGGAAGAGTGGACTGGCAGCGACGTCATGCGTGAGCTTTGTCTATTTTTGCAATGGCATGTCATTGGTATAGCATCGGCGAGGCGGACGGTGATAGGGCTGTCGGCGTGGGCACAGCGCTCGAGGTGGTACTACTTCCAGCCCAGGGTGATGGAGCAGCACTCATACTCATCGCCCGACTGTCTGGTCGGTTCAGCAGCAGGCTCTCCAGCTCCGCGATGCGTGCATCGTTCTCGTCGCAGCGCGCTTGCAATGACCGGCAGCGAGTCTGCAGTCTTTGCAACTCGCCAGGCGGCACCGGCGCTTCCCGTCCTCCTGCAGCAGCAGCGGCCGGAGGGCTCTTTTGTGTGAGTGCCTCTTCTAGGACACTCGTGCGGCGACTAGCACTCACCAGCTTCTCCCGCAGAGCACTGCATTCCTCCTCAGCCTGCACTGCACGCTGCCTCAAGGCATCCAGCTCCGCTGCCGAAGCGCCGCCTGGCGCGAGGAGACTCTTTCCCCCGCCCACGCCTTTGGAAACCAGTGCCACTGGCGCACTGGGGCTCGGCAGCGCGACACTGCCCGCTGCTGCCCCGCCGTTCGCTGCGCTCGCCCGATGCAGCTTCTGCACCTCCGTCTCGAGCTCCTTGCACTTGGCCTTCGTCGCAGCCAGGTCGCGCCGCAGCTGCGCAGCCTCACTGGCCGCGACTTCCTCTTTGGCGGCGGCGTCCGCTTTGGCGGCGGCTTCAGCCTTGGCGGTGGCATCTGCGGCTGTGGAGGCTTGAGTGGCCTTGACTTGGGCTTGGAGGCGCTGCAGTGCCTGCGTCAGCTGCTTCGCCAGCTCCTCCGCACGTTGCGCCCGTGCTTTCTCAGTGGCGAGAGCCTTGGTCAGCTCTTCTGTCTGGGCGCCAGCAGGCGGAGCAGGCGCAGCAGGAGGTGCCGGAGCCGGTGCTGCAGGCGCTGGCGGGGCCACCTCTTCTGGCGCCTCCTCCTTGCGTGTCGCTCTCCGCCCCGCGCCGGAAGATAGCGCTCCCTGCGCCTCCAGCGCGCGCTGCGCAGCATCACGCTGGCGGGTCACGTCTTGCAGCTGGGCCTTCATGGCAGTCAACTCTTCCTGCAGCTGCGCCGCGCGCGTGCGGTTGTTATCAGCAGCGGGCAGCGGCGGCGCAACGCCCTGCGTCTTCTGAGGAGCCATGGCATTCGCCTCGGGCGGCGGAGGTGGGGGCTTCACAGGGGCCGGCACCGCCAAGCCACCGTCCTTCAACGCGTTCTCCAACTGCGAGATACGGCCCCCAGCCCACGCCACCTGCGCGCGGCGGGCCTGCGCTTCGGCTGCGCTACGCTGCGCGGCAGCCAGTGCGCTGGAGGCTTGCTCGACGGCGCTCTCGACGGCGCCGTGCAAAGTTTCCATCTCCACCTGCAGCGGCTCCACCAGCGCATACGCAGCCGCCGGCGCGTCGGAGCGCAGCCAGAACGGGTGGTCAGCTGCGTGTAGGAGAGGAGCGCAGCGAGTGTGGGTGTGCGTGTGAGCGGCGAACACGTGGTGAAAGGGCGGAGCAGGTGCCACGACAGTCCCCAGTGACGCACGTGGTGGCAGCAGGTGCTTCTCCGCATCTCCGTCGACGCCAACTCCTGACCGCCACACAGTGCCCGTGCCTGTGCGTGCCAAAGGGTGAGGCGTCAGCGCGCAGTGGAGGGAATTGGTGGGCTGGACCACCACAGGTACACCGGGCCTTGTGTCGCTTTGCGTACGTTGCACGGGGCTGCAGAAGCTCAGGCCGGCGTTTATGATGGAAATCACGTAGTCGTCAGACTCGTGCGCCGCCATAGCGGCACAGGTTCCCCGTCAATGCAGCGCCACTATCCAACGTCTCTCGTGCGTAGCACGCCCTCACGCGGCGGGTCCACACGGAGTCAGCGACCAGCTGTGTCTGGATGTCAGGCGCTGCGTGTTCGCTGGAATAACACACCACCCGTTTCCGCGAAGTGGGCGAACACTGTGGACGCCGTGTCGCCGTGGCGGGCGGGATGTAAATTCACGGTTCGAACCCTCGGGGGAGCACAGGCGCTTGCACTGGCACTGCACTGTGCACATCGCTCGAGGTTGAGGAGCACGCGTACCGACACGAGGCAGCGGCGGGAAGGAGGGACCAGCAGAAGGGAGGCTCGAGACACGACCATCACCACCACTCTTGGCCTGCTCGCGACGCGCGCTTTGAACACTGCATGGCCGCGCGGCTGAGTGTGCGCCACAGGCCGTGACGGTGCACCGCCCCGCCCCTGTGGAGGGAGGTGGTCACAGAAGCTCGCGTCCCATATGGCGCCCCGCAGCAAGAAGCTCCACCCCTTCGAAGAGCAGGAGCGCAGCTTGTGGAGCACTGTCTTTGGCGGTGACGATGATGACGGCAGTGCGGGTGCACACCCTGCGGCGGCGGCGAGTCGAGTGCTGCAGCAGCAGCAGCGCTTCCTGGTGGCCTCCTCTGTTCCAGTGCAGCGGTCAAGCACGCCGCTGCTCTTCGATCCAGACGCGTTGCTGGGAGGTGTGAGCACCGCCAGAGCAGCAGCCGCGGCGCCTGTGCCTGTGGAGGCGCTGCCCATGCCTCTAACAAGTGCTCCTCTGCCGTCCGCGGCGGAGCTGCTGCAGCTGGCTCGCAAGAACAATGCAGCGGAGGAAAATAATAGCGGCCGCCAGACGGGCCGAGTCGTGGCTGTGCGCACAGCGCGGCCAATGGCGTCGCAGGAGAGCAGTGAGCTCGCCTCAGGCCCACCTGCAGCCCCCCGCAACCGCGTGCTTGCCTTGAACGCGGGGTCACCAGCGGCGGTGACATCGAGACAAGACAGGGAGCCTGCGGCTGGCGGGGATGAGCAAGCGTCAGCAGGAGCACCGGCGGCGCAGAGGGGAGTACCGCCACAAGGTCGGACAGTTAAGGCTCTCCCCCCGCGGCAGCCAGAGGCTGCTGCTCCGCCGGCGTCTGGCACTTCGTATGGAGCTACATCGCAGATAGAAGCAGCAGGTGCTGCGTCAGACGTGCTGGGCCCGGAAGACGCGTGGTGCGTGTTCCCTCGTGACTGCAGCACACGC
>Ga0164297_10004438_pt1 | contig 12553 bp, 10 predicted proteins | sample GEODES058metaG_FD_113539 | JGI IMG/M metagenome (GOLD analysis project Ga0164297, IMG submission 113539) | Dystrophic lake water microbial communities from Trout Bog Lake, Wisconsin, USA - GEODES058 metaG | ecosystem: Environmental > Aquatic > Freshwater > Lake | place: USA: Trout Bog Lake... | reverse complement strand
GTGATGGGCAATATTTGGTCTTTCGGATCTAAATTCAGTTTGTATCGCGATTTCAGCCAATTCGCACAAGCTTGTCTCAGGCTCAAGTCGCCCGCAGTTGGCGGGTAGCTGGCCAAGGCATCAAAAGCGCCCAACAAATGCTCTTTGAGCCAAGGGGGTGTTGGATGACGAGGCTCTCCAATTCCCAGGCTGATTGGGCTCATTTTGGGGTTCGGTTCTATGCCTTGGAAGAGGATTCTCAGCCGCTCAAAAGGATAGGGCTGGAGTTGATTGAGAAGAGAATTCATGGGGGTATTATCGCTCCGAATCCGTGGCTTCGTATTGAGAGCACACGCCCGCTTCAAGCTGTAGGAAGTGACACGATGGAGGGGGAAATATTCATAAAATGGATTAAAAAAGATTAATTATTCGATAAATTGATGGGAAAATGAATAATTAAAGATTATGTAAATGGGTGATTGTGCTTTTTGGTTTCAAATTAAGCGTGCACCAGTCAGGTTGAGTCATGTTTGATGGTGCTGCATTTGCGCCTATCAAAGTGGACATAAAGCAGGGAGGGGAGCGAGAAATGAAAGATTTAGATATTGATCGCCTAAAAGATTATGGCTTTGAGGCTGGGCAGTTAAAGGATTTGATGGCTCAATTCACCGCTGGCTTATTGCCAGATTTTGAGAGTCTAGAGGGCAAGATTCATGAACGCGACTGGGAACAAGCCAAATCAATGGCACATAGCTTTAAGGGCATGTTAAGCGTCTTTGTGAGTCCCGAGTTAGTGGCTTTGTTTCAAGCTTTGGAAGATGAATTGAAGTCATTGAGTAAAAACTCGCCACAAGGGCTTCAAACCGACGTGGGGGGGTTAAAAGTTAGACTTAAAGAGTTACATTACGCGGCCTTGGCTTATCAAGATCGCTTGTAGGAAGTTGGGCTAAATGATTGCGAGTTTGAAGTTTATGGCTTGGATCATGAGAAAATAGAAAAGTCGGGGTTTAAGCCCCCAAGAATAAAAAGAACTAATTCAAAGGTGTTCGGTGCGTCTTACTCACATAAAGTTATCTGGATTCAAGTCTTTTGCGGATTCAACCCAACTGATGTTGCCTGGCCAACTGGTTGGCGTTGTTGGTCCCAATGGTTGTGGCAAATCCAACATCATGGATGCGGTTCGATGGGTGTTGGGTGAGAGCAGAGCCAGTGAGCTCAGGGGCGAGTCCATGCAAGATGTCATCTTCAATGGAACCAACATCAGGAAATCAGCCTCTCGCTCCAGTGTGGAGTTGGTGTTTGACAATTCCGATCACCGCGCGGGTGGTCAGTGGGGGCAGTATTCGGAGATTGCTGTTAAGCGAATTTTGACTCGCGAGGGCTCGAGCAGCTACTACCTCAACAATCACCCTGTGAGAAGACGCGACGTCCAAGATGTATTCTTGGGCACTGGCTTAGGACCAAGAGCCTACGCGATCATTGGGCAAGGCACGATCAGTCGAATCATTGAGTCAAAACCGGAAGAGTTGCGTCTTTTTCTAGAGGAAGCCGCAGGTGTCTCGAAATACAAAGAGCGTCGTCGCGAGACTGAAAACAGGTTGTCCGACACGCGTGAGAACTTGGTGCGAGTCGAGGACATTTTGCGTGAACTCAACTCGCAGCTCTCAAGACTAGAGCAACAAGCCGAAGTTGCTCGGAAATACCATGCTTTGAACCAAAGTGTGATCACCAAACAGCAGCAGTTGTGGTGGCTAAAGGCTCAGGATTCAAAAAGAGTCAGAGATCAAATCGGCAAGGACATCTCGCAAGCTGAGATTGAGCTTGAGACCAAAGTGGCTGATTTGAGGCACATTGAAAATGAAATTGAGTCTTTGAGACAGAGTCACTATGCTGGTGGAGATGAGGTTAATCAAGCTCAAGGCCAGCTTTATGAGTCTTCTGCAGAGGTTGGAAGATTAGAGGGCGAAATTCGTTTTTTGAACGAAACCCGACAAAGGGCACAATCACGCCTTCTCTCTTTAGAGGATCAATCCAAGCAGTGGCTCTCCCGGTTAGAAGAGGCCAAGTTAGAGGAGTCTGAGTTGGGTGAAAAGCAAGCCGAGCACACCGAGCTTGTGGAAAGACTCAAGGCTGAGATTGAATCCCTCTCAGATTCTTTGGCATCGCTACAAGATGGACAAACCCAAGCGCAAGTCAAGAGTCAAGATCAAAACAAAATTGTCATTGAATTGCAGCAACAAATTCAAGTGTTGGCAGCCGAGCAGCGTGGAATTCAAGATCAATTGAATCAAACACTCACTCGTGTCCAAAGGCTCAACTCAGATTTGTTGCAAATCAAAGCGCCTGATGCGAGCCGTTTGGATCAAGCTCAGTCGCAATTGAGTTTGGCCTTGGCCCAGGCAGAAGAAGCCAAAGCCACGTTGGATGAGTTACAAGTTTCGCTTCCCGCCTTGGAGAGCGATCGCCAAAACGCCCAAACTCACCTCAACGCTGAGACCGCCAAGGAGAGTGACTTGTCGGCCAAGATTGAAGCGTTGAAGACCCTTCAAACCTCTGTTTTGGACAGTGGCCGCCTAAAGCCTTGGTTGCAAAAGCACGGCTTAGATGGATTGCAAGCCCTGTGGAGTCAGCTTCAAGTGGAGTCGGGGTGGGAGACGGCCGTTGAATCGGCCTTAAAGGAGCGCATCGGCTCCTATTTGGTTGGCCGCTTGGAGAGTGTTCAGTCCTTGGACAAAGATCCACCACCCACAAAGGTCGTATTTCACGAAATACCCAAACAAAATACAGATCACAATCAATCCAAATTACCGCGATTGATCGATAGGATCAATTGCTTTGACAGTTCCTTGAAAGCGTTGCTCTCCCAGTGGTTGACGGGAGCCTATACGGCGGAGAACTTGTCACAAGCTTTTGTTGCCAGAAGCCAATTCAATTTAACTGAAAACGAAAACATCTATACCGCCCAAGGCCATGTGGTAGCCTCGAGCACGGTCCTTTTTTACGCTCCTGATCATGAACAAGCGGGTGTGCTTGAGAGAAATCAGGCTATTGAAAATTTTGAAAAACAACTCAGGGCTCAGCATTTGATGCGAGAGCAGGCACAGCAAGACTTGATTCGAGCTGAGTCCGCTTACAAGAGGGCCATTGAGGGCTTAGAGCAGGCTCGTCAAAACACAATCCTCACACAAAAAAGAGCGCACGATGCTCAAGTTGAGTCGATTGCTATTGCTCAGTTATTTGATCAAACCCGCCAACGCGGTGAGCAAATTAAAACCGATTTGACCGAATCTCAAGTGCATCAAGAAAGCCTTGAACAAAGGTTAAGGGAGCTTGAGAATAGGTTTGAATCTTTGGATATGCAGTTGGGAGATCAACAAGAGCGAGCACATCTGTACACCGAGCAGCTCGAGCAGGCTTCAAATGCCTTGTTGACTCAACAAAATGAGACAAGACAGAGAGAGAAAGATTTTCAACAAGAATCCTTTGTTCTGTCCTCATATGCCACACGTTTGGGTGAGCTGCAAAGAACGCAGTTGTCTGCAACAGAGCAAATTTCTTCGATTGCCAGCGAAACAGCGCAGTTGCAAGCTGAGCTCGAGGAGCTTCAAGAAAACAAAGCACTGCAGGCCTTACAAGAAGCCCTGGCCATCAAAGCTCAAAGAGAGCAAGTGTTGGCTTCCAAGCGAAGTGTTTACGATGATTTGACCTCCAAGCTTCGCGCAAGCGATGAAAGACGTCTTTTGGTGGAAAGAGCACTTGAGCCTTTGCGGCAACGCATGTCGGACTTGCAGCTCAAGGAGCAAGCTGCAAGACTGAGTTTGGAACAATTCGAAAAGCATTTGTTGGATGCACAGGCAGATTTGAATGCCGTGGAATTGAGCATTCAAGAAGGTGGCGTTCAGCTTCAAGGACTGTCTGGGGAAATAGATCGGCTGGGACGTGAAATTGCATCATTGGGTGCGGTGAATCTGGCCGCCTTGGATGAGCTCACCCTTGCCCAAGAGAGAAAAACATTTTTAGACGCTCAAACCCAAGACTTGACGCAGGCGATGAACACTTTGGAGGCTGCGATCAAAAAGATTGATGCCGAGACACGTGACCTCTTGGGAACCACCTTCAATAGCGTCAATGAACATTTTGGTCGTATGTTCCCCGAGCTCTTTGGTGGGGGCAATGCCAAACTGGTGATGACGGGTGAGGAGATCTTGGACTCGGGAGTTCAGGTATGGGCTCAACCCCCGGGCAAGAAAAATCAAACCATTCACCTGCTCTCTGGTGGTGAAAAAGCACTGACTGCCATTGCATTGGTTTTTGCGATTTTTCAGCTCAATCCAGCCCCATTTTGTTTGCTCGACGAGGTTGATGCGCCACTGGATGATGCGAACACGGAGCGGTATTGCAAGCTGGTCAAGAGCATGTCCAAGGAAACGCAATTTCTCTTCATTTCGCACAACAAAATTGCAATGGAAATGGCAGAGCAACTCATTGGTGTGACCATGCAGGAGCAGGGTGTCTCTAGAATTGTTGCCGTTGACATGGAGTCCGCTGTCTCCATGGTGGAGGCTTGAGGTTGAGCACTTTCAAGAAGCTTGAGGAATTCTTCAGATGAGTACGATGCAAGTTGCTTTGGCTGCTTTGGGTGGTGTCATTTTGGCTGTTGTCGTGGCCCAAGGCGCTTGGTCTTCTAGGCAAAACAAGCCTCGGCAAGCGGAGGAAAAACCTCCCAGCGGTTTTGATGTGAATCGCTCTGAACCAAGCTTAGATGGTGATATTGGCCACGAAGGTGCGCACTCGAATACTCCATTGGAAGGTTCAGCCCATCTCGAGGCCGCATCACACGCCCACCCTTCAACTTTACAGTCAGGCCATTCAGTAAATCCAGACCAAGAGGGGGAGCAAGACTTGGAGATGGAGGTCTCTCATTTGATGCAACATGCTGACAAGGGTTACATGTTGGATGCATTGATCGATGTGATCACTCCCATTGAAATTGATACCGTCATTGCTGGTGAATTGGCTTTGTCTCACATGCCACTTACTCGGCGCGTTGGGGGAAAGCTTTTCACCATTGAGGGTTTGAACGCTCACCGTGGTGAGTGGGAAGTTATAAAAGCTGGGCAGCGCTACAGTGCCTTTCAAGCCGGAGTGCAGTTGGCCAATCGGCTGGGTCCCTTGAATGAAATTGAATTTTCAGAATATGTTTTGAAAGTTCAGCGCTTTGCTGATGCCGTTGGAGGAGAGCCCGAGTTTACGGATATGTTGGAGGAGGTTGCAAGAGCTAGAGAGCTGGATCAATTTGCTGGGGAACACGATGCGCAGTTGATTTTCCAAATCAAGGCTCAGCGTTTGGCTTGGAGTCCAGGCTTTGTTCAGCAACATGCGGCCAAGTTGGGATTTGTAGCTGGTGCAATCCCTGGTCGAATGGTCATTCCAGCTAAAGCGGTGGGACTTCAGCCCATTTTGGTGTTGAGTTTTGACACTCAAGCCGCTTTGGCCGATGATCCCTCCAACTCAGCCATCAGACTCTTGAGTCTGACACTAGATGTTCCCCAAGTTGAGCAAAGCGATGAGCCTTTTAGACGCATGTGGTTCATCGCTCAAGAGTTATCGCAAAGCATGGAGGGGACCATCACAGATGATCAAGGTTACGTGCTCACCTCAAATGCTTTGGCCAATATTGAACAAGATCTTTTGGCACTCTACGACGTATTGGCCTCTAGAGATCTTGCATCTGGATCGCCTCAGGCCAGAAGATTGTTCAGCTGATCGTTGGTTCCGGTCGTTAATTTCGATTTACCCAAAATCGCTCGGATATTTCAAAAATCCACGAATGGGTTGACTCAATGCCTCACCCATCAATTCAATCGTTATTTCTTTCATGACCTCCACTTTGCAGAACTACAACGAGCTCAAGCAAGCCCTCAATGAGCATGCGCATCGCTATTACGTGCTGGATGCACCGCTGATCTCTGATGCTCAATACGACTCGATGTATCAAGCGCTTGAAGCCTTGGAGCGTGAACATCCAGAATGGATATCTGCCGATTCACCTACTCAAAGGGTTGGCGGTGCGGTATTGGATCAATTCAATTCAGTGCGACATGGGCAAGCCATGCTCAGCATTAAAACCCAAACCGATAGCGAAGAGTCGGGTGCCAAAAGTTTTGATGATCGAATTCGAAAAGAGTTGTCATTGGCGCCAGGCGATCCGCAAGTTCAATATGTGTCCGAATTGAAGTTTGATGGTTTGGCCATCAATTTGACTTACCTCAACGGGGTGCTGGTGCGAGCTGCCACGAGAGGGGACGGAAGCTTTGGGGAAGAAGTCACTCAAAACGTGCGCTCCATCATGCAAATACCCATTCGATTGATGTCACCAAAGGGAGGCGCTCCGATTCCCCAGTGGATCGAAGTAAGAGGTGAGGTTTACATGAAGCGAGCTGATTTTGAGCGACTCAATCAGAGACAAATGGAAAAAATCTCTCAAGGTTTGAAAAATGAGAAAACATTTGTCAACCCCAGAAACGCAGCAGCTGGAGCGCTCAGGCAGTTAGATTCCAAAATCGCTGCTGAGCGAAAGCTTAGCTTTTTTGCTTATGGAGTGGGCGCAGTCAGAGCTCAGTTATCGATTGCACTGAGTCCAAGCTCTCAAGACGTTGAACTTCAGTCTGCACTTGATGCGTTGACTCATGACGACACTGCCTCTCGAGTGGAGCTCTCTCTCAATGAGCTCAGAGCCATGGGACTATCAAGTCACTGGGAAGTGCTGGGTTGGCTTAAAGATTTGGGGTTTCCTGTGGCGACTCAGACCCAATGTGTTGAGGGTGTGGATGGATTGGTCCATTTCCATGAGCAAATGGGGCGCGAGCGCATGTCCTTGCCCTACGACATCGACGGAGTGGTCTACAAGGTCAACCGTTTGGATTGGCAACTTCAATTGGGTTTTGTGACACGCGAGCCGCGTTGGGCAGTGGCTCACAAATACCCTCCACAAGAGCAGTTCACAACTGTTTTGGGTATAGAGGTGCAGGTGGGTAGAACTGGAAAGCTCACCCCAGTTGCAAAACTAGCACCCGTGTTTGTTGGTGGAGTCACGGTGACCAACGCAACGCTACACAATGAGGATGAGGCATTGCGCAAGGATGTCAGGGTGGGTGACACGGTGATTGTTCGCAGGGCTGGAGATGTCATCCCTGAAATTGTGGGTGTTGTACTCGATAAGCGTGAGTCTCAAAGTTTGCCTTTTGAAATGCCCAAGCTTTGCCCCATTTGTCAAAGTCCTGCATTAAGAGAGCCTGGGCAGGTGGATCACCGTTGCACGGGTGAGTTATTTTGCTCAGCTCAAAGGATGCAAGCCATTTGGCATTTTGCATCTAAACGGGCAATGAACATTGAGGACTTGGGTGAAAAGCTCATTGAGCAATTGGTGCAAACGGAAACGATTAAAACGGTGGCCGATTTGTACCGCTTGGGTCTGAGCTCTTTAATGGTCCTTGAACGCATGGCTGAAAAATCAGCCTCAAATGTATTGAAGAGCATCGAAGCATCCAAAGCCACCACTTTGGCAAAATTTTTATATGCTTTGGGAATTCGCCACGTTGGTGAATCGACTGCTAAAGATTTGGCCAAACACTTTGGCTCCATTGACGCCATCATGAACGCAAGCGCAGAGCAACTCTTGGAAGTTCGCGATGTGGGGCCCGTTGTGGCCATGAGTGTGTTGGCCTTTTTTGCCCAAGCCCACCACAGAGAGCTCATTGAGCAATTGAGAGCTTTGGGTGTGCATTGGCAAGAGGTGCAAATCGACTTGGATGCTGTAAAGCCACTGCAGGGTTTGACCTATGTGATCACCGGCACTTTGAATGGCTTTAGTCGTGATCAAGCGCAAGAACGTTTGGAATCCTTAGGTGCCAAAGTTGCATCTAGCGTGAGTAAAAAAACCACTGCGGTGATTGCTGGAGCAGAGGCTGGCTCCAAATTGGAAAAGGCACAAGCGTTGGGAGTGCCTGTTTTGGATGAGGAAGCTTTCATAGCTTTGCTAGATCAACATCGCTCACCTTGAGAGGATTGGACACATGTCTGTCAAACCAATTTTAAAAATGGGTGAACCCAGTTTGCTCCAAAAAGCAAAAGAGGTAAAAGATTTTGGTTCACCAGAGTTGCTTCAATTGTTAGAAGACATGAAAGACACCATGGCGCATGCCAATGGGGCTGGCTTGGCTGCGCCTCAAATAGGGGTCGACTTGCAGGTTGTGATTTTTGGAACCGATCAGATCAATCCCCGATATCCTGATGCCGAACTGGTCCCTAGAACAGTTCTCATCAATCCCAATCTCGAGTACTTGAATGACTCCCCAGAGGGTTTGGAAATGGGGTGGGAGGGGTGCTTGTCTGTGCCGGGTATGCGAGGCTTGGTACCCAGATACCAGCACTTGAAATACAGCGGTTTTGATGAGTGGGGAAATGCGTTTTCTCGCCAAGTCAGTGGTTTTCATGCCCGAGTTGTCCAGCACGAATGCGATCACCTGTGGGGTATTTTGTATCCCATGCGCATGAATGACATGAGTCAATTCGGTTTTGTAGACGTTTTGTTCCCTGAACTCGATCCACATACTGATGACTGAACCCAAAGTTGTGATTCAAAAAGTAGCCATGACAACCCTTGAGGGCTAACCTCAGGTGTGTCTTGTCTCAAAATAGGTGACAATTGTCGTCTGAGATGATTCTTTGATTTTTGAGTCTCCTCCCTTGCCAATTGTGTAGAGCTTTTTTTGAATGCGAAATCCATGAGTGTCCAAGTCAACGAAGTGGTTGTTCAAACCTTTAATCCCTCTCCAAGTGCATGTGAGATTGCACTTCCGCCAAACGCATGTGATGCGCATGTGCACGTTTTTGGGCCCAGAGATCGTTTCCCATATGATGCAAATCGTTCCTCCACACCCCAAGAGGCGAGTAAGGAGGCCTTGTTCGCAATGCACAAAAAGATGGGCATTGGGCGCTGCGTGATCGTGCAGTCCATGATTCACGGGTTTGATAACCGTGTGGTTGAGGATGCGATAAAGGCCGGTGGAGGAAGGTATTTGGGCGTGGCTTTGGTGCCAGTAAACGTAGCAGATTCAGAGCTAAAAAGACTTGCCAATGCTGGAGTTAGAGGGGTGCGCTTTAACTTTATGAAGCACTTGGGTGCTGGTGCCCATACGGTTCAAGAGGTTGTGAACTTGACGCCAAGGTTGAAGGCGGTCGGTATGCATTTACAAGTTCATTTTGAGAGTTCGATGGTGCACGAGTTGTCTCATGAATTTGCAAAAAGTTCGGTTCCAGTTGTCATTGATCACATGGGGCGAGTGGATGCTCCTTTGGGGGGTGCGCATGCTGACTTTGCCAAATTGTTCCAATTGTTGCGTAATCCTTTGTTCAGAGTGAAAGTCAGTGGCATCGATCGCATTGATGCAGCTGTTCCTTTTTCTGACCCCAGCAAACCTTATTTCCATGGCATTGAGTTGGCGCGTTCTTTGGTTTCAGAGTTTCCAGATCAATGTCTTTGGGGCACCGATTGGCCACACCCCAATCACACTCACATTCCCGATGATGGTGTGTTGATCAACGCTTTGAAGTTGATCGCTCCCTCTGAGGCAGCACTTGAGCGTCTTTTGGTTGTCAATCCAGAGCATTTTTATGCTTTTAAGGCTTGATATCCAATTGAACTGTCAAAAATAGATTCCTAATCTCAATATTTAAGCTCATTCCATGCCCAGTACAGAACTCAACGATGATTTGCAAATGACCCCCGTTGCGCAGCAACGTTTAAAGGATCGAGTGGTTTTTATCACAGGGGCAGGCTCTGTCGGTCCTGGTTGGGGTAACGGGCGTGCGATGGCCGTTCGATTTGCTCAAGAAGGGGCATTGGTCTTTGGAATGGATTTGAACAAAGAAAACATGTCTCAAACACAAAGTTTGATCGAATCTTTCGGGGGTTGCTTTGTGCCCCATGAGTGTGATGTCACCAGCACTCAATCGGTGCAAGAGGCCGTAAAAGCCTGTGTTTCAAAATTCAATCGAATCAACGTTTTGGTCAATAACGTTGGCGGGTCTGCCAAAGGTGGGCCCGTGGAGATGAGTGAGGAAGTTTGGGATTCACAAGTTGACTACAACTTGAAGAGTGTGTTTCTGACTTGTAAATACGTATTGCCTTACATGATTGAACAACAATCTGGCTCCGTTGTGAATGTTGCTTCTACCTCTGGTACCCGCTGGACGGGTTCAGCACAAGTGGGATATGCAGCAACCAAGGCTGGAGTGATTCAAATGTCCAAGGTGCTTGCTGTTCAGTATGCCAAGCAAGGAATTAGGGTCAATTCTGTTGTGCCTGGGCAGTTGCACACTCCCATGGTAGAGGTGAGGTTGGCTGGGCAAAGAGCTGGAGGTAATGTACAAGCTCTATTGGAGCAGCGCCAATCCAGAATTCCATTGCCTTTCATGGGCGATGGTCGAGATACAGCAAATGCTGCCCTGTTCTTGGCGTGTGATGAATCCCGTTTCATTACGGCAACTGAAATTGTGGTGGACGGCGGTATGTCAGCACGCTGCGATTGATTGCTTTGAATAACAATTTTTCTTCCAATGAGGAGTAGGGCAAAGATGAAAAGAATAGAACCCGTGCAACCAGGGACACGGCCTGAATTGGCCCAACAGGAGGCAAAAATTTTAGCCGAGCGTGGGAGGGTCTCTGAACTCTATCAGGTGTTGCTCAACAGCCCACCCATTTGTCATGGTTGGGAGCAAATGCTCTCGGCAGTTAGAAATTACAGTTCTTTATCAGCTGATGTGCGTGAGTTGGTGATTTTGCGAGTGGCCGTTTTGAACCATGCGCCCTATGAATTTGATGCTCACGTTCCACACGCATTAAAGGCAGGCGTTTCTGATCAAACGATTGATGCTCTTAAAACCTTGGAATACCATGCTGATCATTCTGGTTTTCAAAGCATATCCCACTTGCTCAGTCCAGTGCAGCAAATTGCTTTGAAGCTCACCGACACCATGACCAAAGAAATTGTTGTGCCCGATGCCTTGTTTGCTCAAGTCATGGAGCACTTTAACCCTCAAGGTCGAGTTGATTTGGTTGCCACAATTGGGGCATACAACATGGTGTCAAGATTTTTGCAGGCTCTTCATGTCGGGCATTGATACGCATCTGTTGCTTTGTCGGATTCACTGGAAGGGACTGCAAATTCAAAGTGAATCTGAATCAGATCTGCTGGCAAATGTTCAAGCCGCTTTGGCTGCTTTCCAAAGCAGACTGAGTGTCGAATTTAATTTAGAAATTCAATTGACTCGTTCTGCTTTGAAGTCTGATGTTGAACAAGGTAGTCTGTATTACGCCTATTGGAGTCCTCGAAGAGAAGAGTCGCACTCTGGTTCAACTAGTGTGTCAGTCAAGTTGGATGATGAACAAATTCGCCAATACCTGCAAGCTTTGAATGAAGAGTTGAAGGCGTTTGGGTGTTGTCAGTTCAATTCGGCTGTGGATGTCAATCTATCGAGATTGACCGAGGTCATGAACCTAGATGGTGCACAACAAGATGCAGTTGCTCAATTTCATTACGTGGTGGAGACAGATGTTGAGCATGGTTGGCTCCAGGAGGTCTCTAATTGGTATGACATTGAACACATGCCTGGCTTGTCTAGAGTTCCTGGGTGTGTGAATGCCAAGAGATACATCAACCAAGACTCAGGTCCTTATTCGTTGGCCTGTTACGACTTGTTGGCCCCCGAGGTGTTGGGTTGTCCAGAATGGTTGGCTGTCAGGGGGACGGCTTGGAGCGATGTGGCACGGCCTCACTTCGTCAATACCCGTCGAAATATGTTCAAAATTGTTTGAGACCTCTGTGGGTGGCTAATGCCCTAAGTCATACTGATTCAAGCTAGGATCAGCAAACGAATCGATTGAGTAGAAATTACTTTTTGGGACCAGGCAATATTGCATCGACAGCTGAGGTGGCCGCGTGCACGCCCATTCCCACAACATCGGCCGCTGCAGAAACTGCAGTGTCTGCGATGGAGAGGATGCTGCACCCATTCAAGCTCAAAAGAAGGATTAAAGTGACCAATCTAATCAAGGGATTTGAGCATTGAGTTTTCAAAATATTCAAGGATAAGCTCCAGTTTCAATGGGGGGGTGTCCAAGTATATCCCTTGGGTGTATTTTTTGAGATCTGGCCAATTCAGCAGATTTCTTACTCTATTGGGTGTCCAAAAAGGCTTCAAAACGTTAGAATCTTTCTTTTGGAGCTTTACATATGCGCCTGCTAGGAAAAGCGCTCACCTTTGACGATGTTTTATTGGTGCCAGCGTACTCTAACGTCTTACCCAAAGACACCCAACTTCACACACAATTTTCGCGCAGAATTGCACTAAATCTCCCCTTGGTCTCAGCTGCAATGGACACTGTGACGGAGGCGCGATTGGCCATTGCCATTGCGCAAGAGGGGGGAATGGGCATCATTCACAAGAATCTAACTCCACAACAACAAGCTGCTGAGGTTTTGAAGGTCAAACGCTATGAGAGCGGCGTTTT
>Ga0164297_10004437_pt1 | contig 12560 bp, 15 predicted proteins | sample GEODES058metaG_FD_113539 | JGI IMG/M metagenome (GOLD analysis project Ga0164297, IMG submission 113539) | Dystrophic lake water microbial communities from Trout Bog Lake, Wisconsin, USA - GEODES058 metaG | ecosystem: Environmental > Aquatic > Freshwater > Lake | place: USA: Trout Bog Lake... | reverse complement strand
TGGCTTCCTGAGGCTGCGTATTCCGAACAACTCCAACGCGCACGAGGTGTTTCCTGAGCTCGCCGAGACCGCCCTAATTCGCGAGCTTCACGTGTATGGTAGAACGTTTGCGGTGGGAGACCGCCCAGATTGGCTATGCCAATCTGGACGGATGAACTCCAAATTGGCAAAGCCGATTTGGAGTGACCAGGCAAAGAATGGTAAGTCAGGCAATACGCCGGTCGCCCAGCACTTAGGTATCGGTCAACGACTTCTCGTAGCTGCCGAGAATCTTGCGAAATACGAGGGATACGAAAAGCTGGCGGTCATTTCAGGCGTAGGCGTGCGCAATTATTACGAACGCTTTGGCTACCATCTCAATCCAGGCGAAGGTGAGTTTATGATGAAGTCGCTGAAGATGCCAACACTATATGAGATGTTCGTCCACGTCCTTGGCAGTCTTCGCATCGTTTAATATCCATTTCGCGAATATAGCCGCAGGCTCCGCATTCACTACATACCGATTTTTTACCCTCGCACAACGGGCACTCTTTCTTAACAAAACAATAGTTAACACCCTCGCCAGTACACGTAGTACAAACAGGTAGTACAGTAGCAGACTGTGAGCATAGATTAGAGCCGCCAAACGACATTCTAATCTATGAAAGAAGAAAACCCTTAATAAAACTACGCAGAGGGCAAATACGATTCGTCCATATCTACCGTCATATCTTTTTTAACATTGGTGGTTGACCAGCCGCTGCACGAGTACGCCCACGTAGGAATATCCTTATCTTTGTAAAGACCGTTCGCCGTTTGCAAGTATGTAATCGCCGCATCAGGAATGCACATTTTATCCATTCCCATACATACAGGTACCCTCACTCCACTGGCGCTTGCGCCGTAGGCAGCGGCTTCGCGTTCACCTGTCGTATATGTAAGCATTTCAGGAATTTCCTTAGGGCACGATGCCGCTGCTGTCGTCATCATATTGAGCGCACCGCAGAGTTGCTCACCAGGCGCTAAAGGACCCTTAAGTTTGCAGTACTTTTTCTTATCCGCATTATCGGACGGCATACAATCGTAATCATCAAGATCAGGATTGCCCAGACAGCACTTGCCGATGCTAGCGTAGTTAGGCAGAGATTCCGGGCACGCCTGTTGCTGCGTTGTATGATGTTCCGTAATCATAGACGAGCAGAGGGGTAGTATACGATGGCGGTTACGGGGGTCAGGCATATTTGGACGGAACGCGCAGAGTGCCTGTTCATCAGAAGCATCGCAGGTATGGGTGTAGGGATTCATAGAGCCGCGGCAGCAGAAGCTATCACCGCGCCGGTCGGTAAAGAAGTTATAACCGCCAGAAGGGCAGCGCGGACTTTCTAAAACTGGTTGTGCAGCGAATCCCTCAATATTCCGAGAAATCATCTGTGCAAATTTACTGATGAGTGACTTGTCATCGCGAAGGACGATCGCAAGTACTATGCCAAGAATGGCAAATACGAACAGAAAAGGAATCCACTGATATTTCATTTCTCTTCTACCTTACTGTTTCGTTGGATTTTCATTGGGCGGCACCAGGAGGGCAGAACCACCAGCGTGGCCACTTGAGCGCCCATTTCTTTAAGAATGTCCAAAATGCGCCGTGCGGCTGACTATAGGCAGAAAACGCATAGTACGTAATGGTACATATAATAACAAGGGCTATAAGTACAGCGAGAATAATGCTTCCTATCGCTTCTATATCGCCAGGTTGTACACCGGGATTGAGATGCTGTGGATCTAAACTATCTACAGCATTCTGTACATCCAACATTCTAGAGGATGGCTTGTTTGGTTTTCCTTCTCCATTTACATATACTGTATTGTCTACGATATCCTCGTCTTCATCCAGTTTATAGCACTTGAGCGGGGACTCCTCTTCGTCCCCTGTGAGCGGAGAGGAATAGTTATCTGCAGTAGGGTCTAGTCCATCTACGGGGTCGTCGCAATGCGGCGCGCCCCGTTGTATAAAATAGTCTATATCTGGAACAATTGACGTTTTACAATCCTTTGACGTCATCCTTATTACGGGCAACGAACTTACTCTTGAGGGCATAACATTTTGGGGATATCAGGAAAGCCGACGCGCGGCAAAGAGGGCAAAGCCGATGTAATCTTAGAGGCGCTTCCCCTTTGTTTTGTTAAAAGATCCATTACGTTTGTATACGATTTGCCGTATACGAGCCATTGTACAAAAAATATAATGGCGGCTAAGATTACCAAACCGAGAATGATGCCAAAGAACATGCTAAGACCGCGTTCAACGTCGCCAGGTTGCATATTTTCAGGCGTTGACGGCGTTATACCGGGGTCTATCTGTCCTAAATCCATATTATTCAAGTCATCCTGCGTTTTTGTGAGTTCCTTTTGTAGTGTGGTACCACCCTTCGTCATATCTACGCGGAGACCACGACCACCAGGACGTAGCGGCTTACATTTCATATCACTGGTAGCGATGCCTTTGGAGTTTTTTAGAGCAACAGTCGCCAGTGCATCCGCCGCCTCAATCTTCACATTGGTGATGAGGGTTGTAAGCTGGACATAACGGGCGGAGGAGACTTCGTCGGTAGACTTGGGCGGCAGAAGGAGTTGCTCAAGGGGAGCGTAGTCGTTGGCGCTAACAGGGCGCGGCTTACGCGCAAGTTGTCCGTCAAGGCGATTGTAATCGGAGACCGCCATACCAATTGAAGTTTGGCATACCATATATCTCACATTATTTGTTGGAGACGCAGGAATATCTGAACACTTTTTAAGTGTATCGTCGGTGTTTAGACATAACATAAAGTTAAATCCGTTGTAGGTAACAAATTTAGGATTGGACGGTAAAATAGAACCGAGGGTGGGGCGATTGGGTGTTACACCGGTGCCGAGGGTGGCAAAGTATTTTTGTGATTGGGGATTTATACGAATACCGGATTCCACGGGAATACATAACATAATTGGCAATTGTTTGGAACTGGTAGATTGTGAAGGATTAAAGACAATGACGAGTTCGGCGTTACAGACTTTTGTTTCGCCGACGATTTTATGTATACCTGGCATACATAAGTACGACTTGGATAAGTTATACATAAATCCATTGAAATGTATGGATGTTGTAGGATTTTCATTAATATCAAAGAAGAAATCAATGGGACCGGTATAATTTCCTGGACCTGGTATCTGAGAAATTATACGTAGTATACTAGTAGGACTTTCAGGAATAATACTAAGCTTCAAACCTGAGGGAAAGTTTGCGGGGGTTTCCCTACAGGAAAAGAAGTTATCAGCAATCGTGGACATCCGTGTCCGTCTCTGATTTTCCTACGTTTTTTAAGTGAGCCGCTTATACGGGCAGATAGCGGGGCGTGGCGTAACGGAATACGTTCGCGGTGTACGCTTGTCCTAAAATAGGAACTCCAACGGAATCACCGGTGATAATTTCATCGCAGCCGTTATCATCATCGCAATTGCGCCGCTTGAATTGGAGGGGAACCTGAACGGGGTTCATTCCATCGGTACGGGTGTAATAGTTCCAGCGGTCTCGGTTGGTAGTGAGTTTACGACCAAATAGGGGTAAGACGGTACGATTGGGCGTGGCGGACATATCTGTACCGCCGGGTGCTGTGAGAACACCAATTTGTTGGTATGTATCAGGGTAGCCCTGGGTTTGTACGTTGATTGGTATGATAGCACCGACACCGGCGGGAATGGGGGGTGAGACGAAGCCAGGGTCGGGCGGGGTGTAGTACGATTGCTCAGGGGCGAGGGGAGAGAAGCGGGGATCACCGGTGCCGCGGGTCGGTTGCGCCCAGGGTCCTAACGGACCTAGCATAGGAGCGGTGCCGCCGACACGGGGTATGAAGGGCGGCGCGGTCTCGTTAGTTCTTACTAGTTCAACTGTCTCATCGGGCGGCGATGCGTACTTTCGCGCCCCCTTACGCTGCACTACATCTGGCTTTACATCTCTGTGTGCCGACGACGATAACTGGGTCAAGAGAAACGCTAAAAAGCCGAGAACAATTACGATAATACAAATAACGCAAAATATAGTGCCGAAATCCATACATAATACGCCAGGAGGGCAAGAAGCACCTCCGCGCATTTTGGGCAATCGGTTAGCAATACCGCGCGCCATCCTCTGATGTGTCTTACGATTTTGCTTTTTCTGACTGCGACTTTATGTAATCACGAGCCATATCCATCGGTGACATTCCGCTGCGACGGACCGCATCGGTGAAAAACGAGGGGTTTAAGACAGTAGCCGCGAGTCGTTTTATAATGGTCATTATACGTGCAAGCGTTGCTTGGTCTAATTGAGGGACCGCTTGACGAATCTGATTTTCTACAACGGAGATATCCTCCTCTTGAAATCCTTCGTGTACAAGAATAGAGCGACGCTTATAGTAGGTGTACAATAGTGCCCCCGTTAGAAGTGCAGTAAGTACAACAAATGCGACAAAGATACGCATCATTTACATTTTCGTGCTAATTTAATTTGATTATATGGACACATAATCAAATTGAATGTAAACCTAAATGTACGCGATTTAGTTTGCCTGCTTTCCCTCGCCAAAGTAGCCCTTGAACATATCCATCATCTCCTTGCCGTCGCTGATGAGCGGCTTGAGTGTTGCCAACGTGCCCATCAACTGCTTCTGCGTCTGCATCAGCTCCTGCGTATCCTTAGACATAGAGGCGATCTGGTCGGGCTTGAGCGACTTGTAGGCGTTCATAAATGTGGTGCCGGCATCCAGATGATAGTCCTCATCGTCGCCCTCACTGGGCAGCTTGTACTTCTTGCCTAGCGTGAAGAACTCGGCGCGGTCACCGTTATCGGGAGGCGGGTTCGCGCGCTTCGCCTTCTTTGCCTTCTTAGGCGCCGGCTTGGGCTTCTTCTCCTCAAATCCCTCCTCCTTATCTTCCTCAAATCCTTCCTTCTCCTTATCGGTAATGTAGTCCTCCTCGCTCAAATCGGCGCGCGTATTATCAAAGCCCTCTACACGTACCATAGGGGTCCGGGAATAGTGGAGTGCTACTAAGGATACAAGTGCGCCGAGTACTGAACTTACTAGTACATTGCCGCCTGTTAGAACATAGAGGATGAGCGCAACGCCGGCGCCGAGACCGACCGTCTCGGGCTGACCGCTGTAAAGAACATAGGCGGCAACAAGTGCGAAAACAATATAGCCCGCGGTACATTCCATATTGCCCTTTACTAATGAACGAAGCGACTTCATTCGTATGACTCTATTCTATTGCGAGATTTTGCGAAAGGAGATTATAGACCCAGAGCGGAGCCCGCCACCTTATAAAGAGCGAAGAGTACGCCGGCAAGAATAGACTTGGCGATGAGTCCGAGCCACGAGAGCTGTCCGCCGAGGCTGAATGCCCAGGTCGCATACTTGCTTAAAAAGGTCTGGAGTACCGGGAGTGATAGAGTAAATACTAGTACGGCAACAATAATCGGATCAAAGAGCCGATCTAGAATATTGGACCAGACGTTCTTCTTAGGCGCCGCGCTAGTAGAATCGTCCTCGTAGGGAACAAACTGCGGCTGCTGCTGCGGCTGCTGTACCATCATTGGAATCTGTCCGTTCATACCGCCCACGGGACCCATAGCATTCATAGGCATCGGCATCTGCATCTGCATCGGCATCTGCTGCATCTGCTGCTGCATCTGCTGCTGCATCTGCGGCTGCATCTGCGGCATCATCTGGGGCGGGGGCGCCGCAGCACCGCCAGCGGCAACATCGGCACCCGAGGCGTTCATGTCACGTAGAATTTCCGCCATACGGCTCGCATCCGCCGCATTGGTCACATTACCCGACTCTAGCGCATCAATGGGGGTTCCGCTTTCGGGAGAGCCAGACATTGGGTTTAGACTGGAAACAGAGAATCGGGGCATTTCTAAAACGCATCCGATTCATTGTTAGAATCACAGGTTTAGCCTAGCGCAGCAAATGACATTGTATCTACAACATTTATATTACTACCTTTGGGCGGGCACTCAACTGTCTTTGCGTCAAACTCCACGCATTTGCTGCCAAACTGGTAGACGGCGCCGCGGACTTCGTTGACGGGCGGACCGCGAATAATGAGGCAGTCAGGTCCTTTACAGAGCGGACGGAAGATGGCAGCGAGCCCGAATCCGAGGACAATGCTAATTATAGTAGCAAATCCTGGACGGTCAATGATGCTTATGAAATTAAACATCCTTACTTTAATAGGAGATGAAGTTTTTTAATAAGTTAGAATTCTTCCCATTCTTATTTGGTCTTGCTATGGGAATATTCTGTGTGTATATTCTCAAGCCGGCGCCGATGGTGATTACAAAGTACCCTAATTTGGAAAACGTTGCCGAATTAGTGTATCGTGATAGAAATGGTGCGTGTTTCAAGTACGAAACGAAGACGGTGGACTGCGATAAGGCGGAGGATCGTATTAGACCTTACCCTCTTCAGTAAACGGAATAATACGTCCCGAAAGTGCGGTCGGCTTCGTTACAAGACGATAGAGTTCGTTGTGAAACCGTTTATCACTGTGTGTAGCATAGTCCAGATCTTTTATTAAAAGTTCTTTTTCTGCTTTGATATAGCGTACAGGGTAATGAGCAGCACTTAAAGCCGCTTCGGCTTGCTCCATCGCTACGGTTGCTTTAGCAACATCAAGGGCAAGTGCGCTACGAATAGAGGCTCCTTCGTCTCTTGCGGCTTTCCATGTCTGGGTAATGGTCAATAAGTCAGCCTCCGCTTTATTGACGGCATCGGATGCGACTTTAATACGCTTTTGTTGTTCTTCGTATAATTCTTTCATAGTTTCTTCAGCAGTAGCCCGGAGTTGCGGAAATTCACTGACGGTTCCGAGAATTCGTTGTGCGTCTACTGCTTTTACGGAGGCTATCACCTTCTCAGGAGCAGCAAGAGCCGCCTCGTAGTCCTCTTTGTATTTGATGGGGTCTAGGACGAGATAGTCGCCACCACGACGAACAAGGTTTCCGTACTTTGAACGGTACCCTTTTAGCCAACTATCTAGGTCGGTCACCTTCTTGGGGTCAATTGTGCGTTTTGCGCGGGTCGCCATTCTTTTTTTCAGGGATAGAGAAAGAAGAAAAGAATGAATGTCGGAATTACAATAGCCCTGGTCATTTGCATGTTTTTGATGATGGGTATGATTCCTCTCCTTGTATTTATGGGTTTGGGTTCGGCGCTCGGTGCTCAATCAAGTGAAACACGAGTGCTCGTTGCGTTTTTCTTATTTGCGGGCATTGTTGTATTTTTAACATCATTGGGCGCATTTGTATTGATACAGAAGGAGGATTGCGGAAAAGTTCAGAGTGTAGCAAAGGCGGCAAATAATGCGGGCTTAGCGATGATAATACAAATATCAACGCTAGTGCTCGTATGGCTGGTTACACCTTTACGTGGAATTGTGACAAATCTGCTACCACCGGATTTGGATCCGAATATTAGCGATGCGCTGGGATACGGTTATTTCGGCGCATTTGCGGGGGCATTTAGTACATTGATTGGTGCAAGCTTTTCAGGAATGTGCGATGATGTGGTAACGCCAACAACAGCAACGACGGCAACGGCGGCTAACCTAGCGACTAAGCCAGCGACAGCGAAGTGATTAAGAGTGCGGGGTTAAGTTCTCAAAGGTAGGCGGCTCGTGTCCGAAATAGATGAATTTGGGCACACCGGACGGTTGAGGCTCTACGATATAGTAACCGGGGAGTTGTTGTGCTGGCGCTGGCGTGGGTGTAAATACTGGGGCAGGTACGGAAGGAGCGACCTTAGGTACACGAGGAGCACGCACGCGAGGGGCAAGCTGGGATTCTGTATGGACAACTTGTCTCGCCGGTTCTGTATAGCGAATTTCGCTGATAGGTTTCATATCGCTTTCACCTACGTCCATATCCATATAGCTTGACTCGCCGGGCGTAGATTGTAGAACGACGTTTGCGACAAATACATTCCCGATACTTGCGATAGCATAGGAGAGGAACGCCCATACAATTGTAAACATCCAAAAGGGGAATACGGTGTTGCGATTACTACTATCAAGACCAAATTCCTTCCACGTTCCACTATCGGGATGAAACATTATACTGGGACGTAAATACAATACAATAGCTACACCAACAATATATATGGCGAGCGCCAAATAAAGAACAGACATTCTTCCCTATTAAACTCAAGAGATAAAGCCTACAAGAAAATACGCCCGATGAAATAGAATGAGTTCTTCACCACCGGCAGGTCAAATTATTAAACCTCGTAATATCCCGCCTAGTATAAAAAAGCAAAGAAGAGAGGCGATAATAAGAGCTCATCTGTCAAAACTTCCTCTCATTGATCCAAACTCAGATCTAGCAAAAGAAGTGATGGATATGAGAGATGAAGAGCCAGATGATATTATGGAAGGTAAAGAAAATCTAGGTATAATATCTGTTCCACCTAATACGAAAGATCCTATTACACGTGAACCAATTGAAACTGATGATACGATTGTACAAATCCGACAAATAAACGGTAGGGGTCAGTTAATTACGACATTTGTTAAATTAGACAATTGGTTAGAATTTATTAAAGATTGTAAAGAGGATAATCGTATTATTGTCAATCCTGATGTATCAATGAATCAGCCAGTTTCAGCGGGCGAGGTTGATATTTTTACAGCAGTGATTGCCGGCGGTGATGGGGGTAGTGGTTCAAATATCAGTACTCAACTTAGTACTATGTCTTTGAATAATAGTAGTCATAGCAGTGGTGGAGGACGCCGCAGGACATATCGTGTAAAGCGTCGTAAGGCTAGTCGTCGCCGACGAGCGTATAAAAATTAATACGCCCGATTAGAATGAACTCTCCTCCAAGAGCCCCTCGCCGTCCGTTGCGTGTAGAGGACTTTGCGGTGCGTCGTAGAAACAATAGCCGCCGTGCTATGAATGTAAATCATATTAACGATGTATTAGTTCAGTCATTTGCCGAGTTGAATCAAGAAGGCGCACCGGCGCCGGCAGGGCAACTACCGGCGTGGTATTCGGCGAAAGTCAACCAAGGACCAGTACAAATTCCTGCGGATAAGCGACAAAATCAGATAGATCTTACAGATATTGATGCGGATGAAGAAGTAGTGCGTATCCGGCAACTAGGACAGGACTTCTTCTATCGTAAGGAGAACTGGGAGCAGTGGATGCGGACAAAACTTGCCCAATATCCGAATCGCCCTGTTGTAAATCCGGCAAATCGTGTGCCGGTTACGGCTGACCAGATTGATATCTTTACGGCACAGGTGGCGGCGGGAGGTAAACGGCGTAAATCACGCCGCCGAGCCACTCGGCGTCGTCGTTAAGTCGGTGATATCATAGGTTCGTCCTGCAGCCATTCCGTAAGTCCGTCCTTCAGCAACCCGCACAGATTCCCATACAGGACACGACGTCTCTTCACCGGTTGTTAAAATCATGATATCCTCACCCGTCGCCGGGTCTAATATATATTGATAGTAGTGCGGTTCCCGCCTTGCTATCAATCCGCCGTGTACAGCCGATTTAAAAATCCATATTAACTCAGGCATTCTTTTACATTGAATATATTTTATATGCTGTAAATAATAACAAACCTATAATTATCATCGGCATAAACAACCAGCCAATCGGTACTGTAAAGAACATTATTATTGGCAAAAAGATAAATGCAAAGATTGCAAAGGCGATTCCTAGAATCGCGCTCATTCCTATTATTAATCAACATCTTCGTCGGCAGGCGCACGGTGGTCGTATCCCTCCTCTTGAACAGGCACACGTGTTGCCTCCGCCTCCGCCAAACCGGTAATATCGGTAGAGAATTCGGGAAGACCCATTGCGGCGCGCTGACCCCGTTCAAATTCAAAGAAATCGGCGTCGTAGGAAAAGAGATTTTTGAGTGTGCCGACCGCCCAGTCACCAATCTTTAGCGCCTTCTTACGCTTCTCAATATCACGTAAGTCTTTATCTAAATCGTCAAACTTCTTGATAAAATACGCCTTTTCAAGTTCGGCACGGGCATTAATAGCTTCGGCGATTTGTTCAGGTGTTTTCTGATATTTTCCAATCAGGTCAATCGTATTGAGGATAGCATCACAGATCCACGTCATATGAAATTTAGTCGCTTCTACCTTTTTGACGGAGTCGGTCGCATCAGCGTACATTGGGGATGTCTCGGAGAACAGTGCTAATAAACCGTTAAACAGCGACCATTGTATCATTAAACGGAACTCTTTGGGAGTTAACTGAATACCAGACCGTATATTCGTGTTTATGACCGTTAGCCAGGTACCAAACCACGCTGTAAACCGATCCAGAGATGCTTGAATAATATCAATTGTATCCTGCGAATATTCACGTAGTGCGTCCGCCGCCTTTGTTACCGAATTGAACGATTTCGTCCAAATTGTTGTGAGCAGATTATTGTGATTGCGGCTAATCTTAGGGAACCATTTAGACCCGTTGGGATTCGTGATGGTAAATAAATACCGAATCTGCGAGCCCTCCTTGACAAACGTATCAATATAATTACGTAATACAACGCTGCTGTCAGTGCTCACAGAAATCGCATCAAACATTTTGCCGAGGAGTTCGGTGGCAGCACCTACTTTTGCATCTGGACCGCGCTGAACCGCCTCTATTCCAAACATTCCCCCTGCCCGCTTGAGTAACCGGTCGCATCCCGTTACGCCGAGTCCGGTGGTCATCTGCTTGAGGAGCGTCTGAAGCGCCGAATCGTAGGCGAGAGAGAATTCGTAGAGTTTGCCACTACGCTCCTCGTCTACCGGATTCTCCGTAGCAATCGTTTTCATAGCATTTATAAAGGCGCCCCAGCCCTCCGTAGCGCTAGGTAGCAATATGCCGAGTGTTCCACTCAAAGTTGTCAGTACAGTGATAAACGCGTCCGTAACGATAGGGGGAGGAGGTATGATCGCCTTGAAGTTCTTCATTGCATTTTCTAAGAGTCTGAATGCGGGCTCGTCAAACGCAATATTCTGGCGGCGCAGCCCTTCTAATGCAATCTGCTCACGCTTCGCACTTAATATATCTAGCGCCCGTTGACGCCGACCGCCCGTCTCTATTATATCACCGACGGTCAGGTCAAGTAATTCGGCGGGCATCGCATAGCGGCACCAACGGCAGACTCCGCTCACATTGAACTCGTGAACACCGCCGACCCGCACACCACGGTAGCAATATTGTAGGAATAGTTTGTAATAGCCGGCACTATCCAGCTCTGCTAAATCCACAATACGTGTAGTCGCCGACCAAGGAACGTAGATATGCGAGCCGCAGTTGGGTGCCGCCGAATCGCGCCGCGCCACAACCGCCGCCGCCGTACTTTGCAGTACTAATTCGGCGGAGAGATTCTCCAAACCAAGCGACCCGACGCCGACACCGATTCGTCCTACATCGCCAAGGCGACCGAAACAGCAGACCGAGTCGGAGCGCGGCGAGTTCTCCTGAATGACCGCCGACGAAATGCTCTCCTTGTAGAATTGGGCTACGAGTTGTGCATTGAGCTGATTCGTTCGCGCTTTTACAAAGGGACCTATCTGAGCCACCGGCATAGTGACAACGTCCGCCTCAAACTTCTTGACGTTCTGAACACTGCCCTCGGTCAGAAGAGACCGGTCTACGGGCGCCGCCATAGGACGGAACGCCGGCGGAAGCTGGTCCAAATCGGACGCCTTGACGACTTCGGCGGTCTCCTTCTCCTTCGCCAGCCGCAACATCTCTTTATACGTATCTGTCACCGTTGTTAGAGGCGCAGGTGTATTCTTACCGGTTGAAATACATAGAATAGAGAAGAGCGCCAATCGGACAGCGTTTTCGGATGCGACAAGGCGCTTAGGCATCTGCGTTTCGGGCGACCACGATGTCAGATTCCAAGGGGCGTCGTTACGAATAATATTGGCGACACAGCAGGCGACATAGGCGAGGGCACCGCGACCCGCCGTAGCGGGGTCGTCGCCGTCAAGGGGAAAGCCGGCACGAGAGTATTCGCAGCCGGCGGCGGGAAACGGCACATTTATATCAGATGTTTGAATTTCCAGGACAACAAAGGCGCCAATAATGCCGACTTGGTAATTGGCAAAGAATGTATCGTAGGAGGGCGGCGGCGCGCGCTTTGCTCCTTTGGGCACAGGTGCAGCGACCATTCGTTCGTAGGTGGCGCGATCCGGTACACGCTGCTTGAGGAAGTCTTGTGTTCCCTGTACAACGCGCTTATAGGTTGCTACGGGTGCCGCGTAACCGCAGCGTTCAAAGAGTGTACGTGCAACAAAATAAATCTTTGCATCGGCATCGCTATCAAAAGGAATCTCCTCACGGGCGTCTTCACGTAGAACCGCCATAGGCGCCGTCTCATCATCCTCCTCCGCACCAATTACGTTACGACCGATCAACGGACGTCCCTCGTCATCAAACTCTAAATGAGTATCATACTCCAGGTCCTGAATCTTCTGACCGCAGCTCTTACAGATATAGGCGCCTTCAAAGACGGGACCGGCGTACTCTAACAAAAGCGATTTAT
>Ga0164297_10004436_pt1 | contig 12560 bp, 16 predicted proteins | sample GEODES058metaG_FD_113539 | JGI IMG/M metagenome (GOLD analysis project Ga0164297, IMG submission 113539) | Dystrophic lake water microbial communities from Trout Bog Lake, Wisconsin, USA - GEODES058 metaG | ecosystem: Environmental > Aquatic > Freshwater > Lake | place: USA: Trout Bog Lake... | reverse complement strand
GCGGCTGCCTTCGGGGGTGTGTGCATCGGCGCCCTCACCGTCGGGGCCGACTTCCTGGGCGCCGTCCAGGGAGGCACGGGTATCCTGCTGGCTGTGAACATCATCTACGGACTGCTGGAGACGTACGAGAAGGAGACCGCTCAGGAGGGAGCGCAGGGAGGCATGATGATTGGCGGCGGATGAGCATCTGAATGCGTTGCGCGTTTTGAATGTGGACAACCACTGAAATCCCCAGTCTGGCTCGTCCTCTTGTCCTCAGCCGTGGCCACGGTGGAGGACTGCGTGAAATTTCGCCCTTCGCGAAAGCAATTCGTACGCACATGTGTGACACTGTCTGGTCGTAAAATTAACCGCCGTCATGTCGCGCAAACGGCGCTGACAGGCCAGCAACGTACGCGTGTGTGCGTGAGAGCTACCGCTCAACCCCATGCGGCGCTGTAGGCCCGCCGCAGGTGGCGCTTACAGATACTGGCTAGCACTGGCACTCCTCGTGGGCGCGTTGTTGCAGGTGTGTGCGCGTCTGTACACCTTTTCTTTCCTTGGGCGCACACCAGATCACGTCCTTCGTCACTCACACCACGCTGCAGGCCGAGGCGGCGCTGCACGCACCGCCAGCGCGACGGTTCCTGGCTGCGCGCGTAACAGCCCCAGAAAGAGCTGCGCACTCAAGGCGTGGGCTAATGCTTATTTCTGCTTGGCGCCTTCCGACTGCGTCCGACGATGGAAGCGACGGAAGCGCTCCTGCACTAATTTCGGCGAACTTAGCCACCCCGAACGCGCCGCCACAGCCCCCTCCGCCGTCACCGCCGCCGTTGCCTCCGCCAAGTCCGTCGCCTCCGCCAGCCCCACCTGTTCCGCCGCTTGCGCCCCAAGCGCCGCACCCGCCGCACCCGCCACACCCGCCGCACCCATTCGCACCAGCTGCACCACCCAAGTGCGTCCTTCGCCGCTGCTTCACGCTTGAACGTTTGCTGACCAACCCGTGTTCTATCAAATCACAGCCCGCCGCCGCCGCCTCCATCGCCACCACCACCGAGGTGCGGGATGTCTGCACAAATGGAGTGCATATCGCCTGCATGCGCACCGCTCACATGCAAATTTCTGTCTCTTGATTCCCCCTGCAGTCCGCCGCCACCGCCGCCGCCTTCGCCTCCACCGCCCTCGGTGCGTCGCGTATCATTCTATGTGCGCATCACTTTCCATTGTGCGCTGACGGTTCGCATTTGCAGCCCTTGCCGCCGAAGCCACCGCCTCCGTCGCCGTTGCCACCATCTGCGACGACATCTCTGCTTGCGCAGCGCCTTGCGGCTTACGAGAAAGGCGGTCTGTTGAACGGCGTCACCGGCACGGGCGCGCATGTGTTGCCCAGCTCCAGCGAACTCGGTACATCAGGTGCCGTGCTGCCCGCCTCTCCTTTGGCGGCGCCTGCCTTGAGCGGCACGAGCAGTATGAAGGCCCTTGAAGTGCATGGCGGCCTTGAAGGCGGGGTGGCGAACGGTGCATATGCGTCCAGTCTGTCGAGCTACACAGCGCCAGCAACTGCGGCCACCTACTACGACGACCTTATGGTCACAGCCTCACCGCCGCCGCTGGTGCTGGTGAAGGAAGTTGTGACCACGGTGACCACCACGTACCCAGCTGGCTCGCGCTACCCATCGCACACCTCCGTTTCGCGTAGTACGGAGAACGACCCGTACGGCAGATTTGAGCCCGAAGCGTATGAGTCCACAAACCGGTGAACGTGATATGGCGTTGTAACACAATCAATTGCGATGCGTGCAGCGCCATGACATCACGAGCAAACATTTTGCTGCCCTTCGTGCTCGCAATCCAACACGCCTCACCGCACATCGCAGCTGCGTCGCTGAGATTTTCTATACCTAGGCTTGCTTAGCTGCCGCGCCAGCGATGGAAGGCGGCGCACTGCGTTGATTTTGTAGCATCTTTTGCCCACCTTGGGACTGCGCTTCCGCCATCACATGAATTTGGCGCGCGCGAGAGAGCTTGGCAACAAGCAGCTCGAGCCTGCGTTCCGGGGCGTGACTCACTACAGCACACCGCAGAGGTTAGCGCTCAAGAGTGAGGAGGCGCTGGGCTCAAGTGACCAACAGGCAACGCAGGCGACGTCCAGTGCGCCCGCCTGTGTGGACTCCAGCACTCCCACGACGCCTCCAGTTCGTGGCGCGGAGAGCGAGTCGTTGTGCGCCGGGGGGGGCGCAGTGCCAGTCACTTTGCCTCGACTGCTCAACGACAACCTCTCCTTCGCTCTCGACTTGGCGCACTGGCAGGCTCAGCTTGCGGACGTAGTGTGGCCCAGGCCTTTATGTCAACTGAGGCTACCAGGCACGCACGACTCTGGCGCATATGCCCTGTCAAGGCGGCACTTTGCTCCCTCCAGGCTGCCTCGCTGGATGCTGCGCCTCAACCGGAAGGCCTGGTGGCTCACTCGCCCATTTGCCGGGCTTGTGGCACGATGGGGGGAGGCGCAGAGATTGGATGTGCATGCGCAGCTCTGTCATGGGGCGCGCTATCTGGACATCCGGGTGGTGAACGTCGAGCGTGTGTTCCATGTCGCGCACGGATTGCTTGGCGCAACCTGCGATGACGTGTTTGCGCAAGTGGGTGCCTTTCTTGACACTCACCCGGGCGAGCTGGTCGTTGTGGACTGCAATCACTTCCATCACTTCGGTGGCAAGGATGACCACTTGGCGTTCATCGCGCTCATTCAGGCGCATTTGCAGCGGTACTTGCCGCGCAACGATGGCTCCAAACTGGATGCCAAGTCCGCGTTCGGGGCACTCATCGATGCAGGAGTGCGATGCATCGTCCTATACGGCGGCGCCGACTTCCTGGGCGTTGCGTCAGCAGCTGTCGCTGCTGGCTGCTGGCTGCGCACTGAGCGCTCCATCGTCAGTCCCTGGCCGCGGGCGGGCAATCTGACGGACTTGCGAGCAAGGCTGAGTGTGCTGGACTCTGCATCTGCGCGCGCACCGGGGCTGTTTGTGCTGCAATGTGTAGTGACGCCCAACGCGCGTCTCGTCCGCCGGGGCCTGGTGCGCAGGCCGAGCAGTCTTCGGCAACTTGCCTCTGGGGTGACACCTGAAGTCGTTCGCGGCATTGTTGGTGGCAGTCTCAAGGCGAATTGCATCGTCATGCTTGACCACATCGAGCTGGGCGACATCGCGCAGCTGATTCTCAACGCCTACGTGCCGCATCTTGCAACCCACGCGGATGGAACACCTCCCGCTGAGACTGACGCTGAGGAAATCGTGGGAGTGGAGGACGTGGTGTTCAACGACGACGACGGCGAGCAGTGGCTTGACGGCGCCGAATCGCTGACGAATGACTCGCCGCTGCTGCTGAAGCTGTCGTCCATGCTAGAAACTTCACAATTGACTGAAGCGATGTCGGCTAGCCAGCAGGAATGACCAATCGTTGTGCTGCACGCCATCAATATACAAATATTATCAGCGAGCTGTATCACAAACACCGTCCATCGTTTTAGCTGCAACAACGCGTGCTATGAAACAAGCCCCCAAATCCTCAGCATCCCTTCACCTCTCCCCCTTTCGTACACGCCACCTTCAGCGTCAACGTGCGTCTCGTCCCCGGTGGCGTAGGCTAGCAGCAGATGCCGCGGGTTCCAGGCCAGGCTGTTGAGCTCTGCGTGAGTGTCCAGTCGGACAGCCTGCTCCCCCGTGTGCGCCAGGCTGATGTCAATGAACTGATCCTGGCTGCCTGCTGCGATGAAGCGGCCGTCGTGCGAGAAGGACAGCGCCCGCACGGGCTTCTCCAGGCGCGACAGTGTGCGGATGCAGCACATGTCACCCAAATCCCAGAGTGACACGAGTGCGTCACCGCTGCCTACTGCCAGCAGCGTGCCGCTGACGGGGTCGGTGTCCAGGCAGTAGCAGCCCGCGGTGTGCGCTGCGAGGGAGTGCAGCGCGTCCAGGCCAGGGTAAGACAGCACCTCCACAGTGCCGTGGCCGCTGGTGATGAGGAACCTTGAGCCGCTGGCATCCCATGCGAACTCATTCACCTCGAATGGGAACTTGTTTGTGCCCGTTGCTCGGTGAGTGCGCACGTCCAGCACTGTGACACAGTCTTCACGGTCACCAACGGCGACCTGCCTCCCGTCTGGACTCCACGCTAAGTTTATGTTCTCGCCTGAGGTTGCCACAGGAGCAACGCACTTGGCGGACCGAGTGTCCCTGGCAACCAGGTGCGAAGTGAGCGAGCCAAATAAGGAGGCGAGGAGAGTCACCACGCACGCACGCACCAAAAGCGAACGCTCTTGTCCCCGCTCGCAGTGGCCAGCTGGTCCTGGTGACTCGGATGCCAGCATACTCTGTCCACGCCGTCTGCGGGGTGCGTGGTCACTTCTCTGCGACGTCTCCGCACACCCACGAGAGCTGTCCGCACCTGTGTGCCCCTTCAGCTCAGCTTCTGCCTTGTCGCCTTTGCCCTGGAGGTGCGTGGGGAGTGGCGAGTGTCAGCAACACAGCAGAAACGTCGACGTTCGGTGGCGAACAGTGGCGACTCACGTGGTGGATGTCCCAGATGCGGGCCGTGCGGTCAACGGAGCCTGAGGCGAGCTTGCGGCCCGTGCAGTTCCATGCCACTGAGTGTACCTGGTGAAGCGCAGTAGCAGTGCTGGACGTGAGCGACAGCAGTTCTTGACAAGTTGTGTGTCAAGGCGTCGACGCAGACCTTCTTCGCATGCCCAACCAGGTCACTCGAGCGCGCTCCTTTGAATGCCTCGTGCGCGTGAGACGGCGAAGCTGGCGAGCGGTCCATGCAACTCGCGAAGGGGGGCACAGAGTGGATGGCATTTCACAAAATGGGGGCCTGTCTCCAGCCGGCTCCTCTCAAGCGCTGTCATCGGGCGTCTGGTCGGAAGTGACGCCCGTGCCGCCGTACTTAATACCAACCTGCTGCTCCACGCGCTTCACTCGCGGCCGCTTGTCTGCCTCCGTCCAGGGGGAGACCTTGACGTAGGCCTCGACGCCGCCCTCGATGGCGACAATGGAGGTGTACCCGAGCTTGGTCACCATGTCGCACGCCAGCTCCGTGCGGCGGCCGCCGTCCTGGCAGGCGATGATGACGCGGGACATCTTGTTCTTGAACTTCTTGTCTGTGGCGCGACGGTGCACAAGCGCTGCGTGGTGAGAACAGCGCAGCGGCTATGGGAGACACAGGTGGCGCCCTCGACCAAGGCGCCCCGGTCGAGGCAGGGCGCAGTGCAACTGCACCTTGGCCGGTCCCACCAGCGCTGCTCAAACGTCGCTGCGCAACACGCACCGAACATCTCTCCGAAGGCTGAGTTGAACACAGGCTTTCCGTCCACTTCCTCAGCGATGGGCAGGTACAGCCTGCGGGGACCCGGCGTCGGTCAGACCACCAGCCAGTGTCGTGCTCCGTGGCGCGGAAGCCTGAAGAAGGGAGGCTTAGCGCGCGCACCAGTGCAGGCCGTTCCCGGAGCGGTACTCCGCGCCAGTGCGGATGTCGAGGAAGGCGTAGCCCTTGTCGTTGATCAGAGACTGCGGGGCCAGGGGCCGTGAGGCAGTGGTTTCAGAAAGAGTGCGTGCGCCGAGAGCAGTGTGTATCGTCCTCCTTCTTGGGCGCGACCGCAACAGCCGCTCGTGTTGACCCGCGCTTGGGTGACACTGCAGCGGTGGGAGTGGCCGGCGGAGGTGCAGCAGCGAGCAGAAGCGAAGAGGCCGAGACAAGGGGGCAGCAAGGGAGCAGCAGGGCAACAACGCACGTTGACCTGCTCCGGTTTCACAGTCTTCCACTTCTTCTCCGACCCGTCAGCAGAGACGACCAGCGGCGTGCGTGCGCGCGCCGCGACGGTGCGCCGCGAGCTGTGGAAGAAGCAGTTCAGTGAGTGCCTCGACCATGACACAGGCAAGCGGCGCTGCGCGCTGCATCTGATACGCACCTCCGCAGCGCACAGGGCTTGGCTGCCAGCACCTGGTTCGCGAGCATGGCTTCAACGAGGAGTTTGACGCTGGCGGAGGTGGGTCCCTCGAGGACCAGACTCGACGCAGTCGCAAGAGCGGTGTCGACATATCGCGCGAGGTGCGTCGAGGCCACAGGTTTGCGAGCGGCGCTCCCGTGCGTGGGCCTGGAGCTGCGAGCAGCTCGCACAGCTGGCGGCTCTACAACTAACCCACGCCCTCCTCCTCTGAACTTGCCTCCCCGTGAGCGCAGAACGATGGCAGCGTCCCAAGTCATCGTCATCGGCGGCGGCCTCGCCGGCCTGTCCGCTGCGCACACCGTGCTTGAGCACGGCGGGCGCGTGGTCCTGCTGGACAAGGTGAGTAAGCCCAAGAGCAGTCGGCCCCGAGGCCCGGCTCACCGCGTGGAAGCAGCTGCCTGTCACGACTGGCCAGCTGCGCACGCGCTTATCGCCTAGCTGCTCTCGGAAAGGCGGGCTGCGTGCGCCCAGTGAGGCTGTGCGCGCGGCGGTGGGCATAACTACTGGGGTGGTTTGCCTAGGGCGAGGTGCTGACTCGACTGCCCGTCTGACGCACCTGCGTCGCGCCTCGCCTGCTGTGTCGCAGATGCCCTTCAACGGCGGCAACAGCGTGAAGGCCACCAGCGGCATCAACGGCGCGCTGACCAAGACGCAAATCAAGGCTGGCATCATGGACAGCGCCGAGATTTTCGAGGCGGACACCATAAAGTCCGCCGCAGGCCTCGGCGGCAAGGAGGCGCCCGTGTACACGGCGCCGCTGGCCAAGGTGCTGACGCACGAGAGCGGCCCCGCCGTGGACTGGCTCACCGGCTCATTTGGCCTGGACCTCTCCCTCGTCTCCCGCCTCGGAGGCCACAGCCAGCCGCGCACGCACCGCGGCGGTGCCAAGTTCCCCGGCTTCACCATCACGTACGCGCTACTGGAGAAGCTGGAGGAGATCGAGGAGCAGACCAAGGGTGAGGTTGCCCGCATCGTGAACAAGGCCACCGCCACGGACCTGATCCGCGACGCGCAGGGCGCGGTGGTGGGTGTGCGCTACACCAAGGACGGCAAGTCGCACGCCGAGTACGGGCCGGTTATCATCGCCACGGGCGGCTTTGCGGCGGACTTCAGCGCCAACGGCATCCTGGCGCGCGTGCGTCCCGACCTGGTGAACCTGCCCACCACCAACGGCGAGCATTGCACCGGCGACGGCATCAAGATGGCCCTGGCCGCAGGCGCTGGCACTGTTGACATGGCCAGTGTGCAGGTGCACCCCACTGGCCTGGTCCACCCGGATGAGCCGGACGCCAAGGTCAAGTTCCTCGCTGCGGAGGCGCTGCGCGGCGTGGGTGGCATCATGCTGGACGCCCGCGGCTTGCGGTTCGTGGACGAGCTCGAGAAGCGCGACTACGTGACGGACAAGATGAACAAGGGCCAGGGCCCTTTCCGCCTGGTGCTCAACCGCGCTGGCTCCAAGGAGATTGAGTGGCACTGCAAGCACTACGTCGGCCGCGGCGTCATGAAGCGCTATGACAACGCCGCAGCCCTGGCCAAGGACATGGGCCTGGCGCCTGCGGTGCTGGCCAAGACCTTCGCTGACTACAACGCTGCCGCTGCTGCCGGCAAGCCTGACCAGTTCGGCAAGAAGTTCTTCCAGAACGCGCCATTCAGCCCGGAGGAGGAGCTGCACGTGGCGTGGATCACGCCCGTGGTTCACTACTGCATGGGCGGCCTGGCCATCAGCCCCAAGGGCGAGGTGCTCGCCGAGAAGACCGGCAAGCCGATTCCTGGGCTGTACGCCGCCGGCGAGGTTGCGGGCGGCATCCACGGCCGCAACCGCCTGGGCGGCAATAGCCTGCTGGACTGCGTCGTGTTCGGCCGCGTCTGCGGCGCCTCTGCCAGCCGCAACCTGTTCCGGGAAACGCTGAACAAGATGCGCAACCAGAATGTGCCGGGCAGCCGCATCGCACCCGCGCCGACCGCTGCCACAGCGGCTGAGTCTGGCAATGCGCCCATCAGCGCGGAGCAGGTGGCGAAGCACAACACCGAGAAAGACTGCTGGGTCATCCTCAACGGCAAGGTGTACGACGTGACCACCTTCCTGCCCGACCACCCGGGAGGGAAGAAGGCCATCATGCTGTTTGCAGGCAAGGACGCGTCGGAGGAGTTCAACATGCTGCACAACGCGAACGTGCTGACCAAGTACATGCCTGCCAGCGCATGCCTGGGACCCGTCGGCGCGTCCAGCAAGATGTAGAGGGCAGCGCAGTGGCGCAGTCCGAAGTCTGACAGAGGTTGCCCGTTAGTGTGCTGCCACAACTGTCCATTGAGCCCATTGATGAGTGTGTACATACCTGAATGCACGCATGCGCTTGCATGGCCGTCCCACGATGCGGCGTGTCCAAGTGAGGTGGATAAAAGTTTTATCATAAAACAGCGCTCGCTCCCCTCGACGGCACCTTATGGCTCTCGCCCAGGAGACTGCCGCGTCCAAGCAGAGCAAGTCTTTCGGCCAGCTCATCCCGTGGGGCGACCCGGTGCGTGCTGCGCAGTGCTGCGCTCGCGTGCCTGGCTAAAAGTTGGTTGCGACAGCGCCCTTGCTGACTCACAGCACGCGTCCCCCCTGCTACGCGCCCGCGTCGCGCCTGCGGTCTCACCTGCTGTGACCTGTCTCCGCAGTCATGGTACAGCAGCTGGAATAGTCCGTATTACAACGACAGCCACCGCGCGTTCCGGGCCAAAGTGCGGCAGTTCACGGAGACGGAGATAATGCCCTACTGCCACGAGTGGGACGAGGCCAAGTCGCTGCCAAAGTCCCTCTTCGAGAAGGCCTCAGCGGCGGGCTGGCTGCCGGTCTGCGTGGGCGCCTGGCCGACGGTGCGCGCCTGTGGGTATCCACTTTTCATACCTGAGGGTTTTCGCCTAACCACCTCCACCCGCGGCCGCGCTGCGTGACGCCAACACGTACTGACCTGCATGTGCGCTGCGCTTTCAGTCCTACGTGGGAGAGCCGCCGGAGGAGCTGCGCAAGATGGACTACTTCCACGAACTCGTCCTCATCGACGAGCTCTCCCGCTGCGGCTCTGGCGGCGTGCTGTGGGGCCTCTTCGGCGGCCTGTCCATCGGTGCGCGCATTGCCTGTGCATTGCAAGCAGCCGTATGCGGCTAGGCTGCAGCAATGCACAGCAAGAGGCTGCCCTGGTTTCACACACTCGCCTGCTGACTGTTGCTTTGACGCCCAGGCCTGCCGCCCATCATGAACTTCGGCGGCAAGCACCTGCAGGACAAGGTGGTGAAGGACTGTCTGCAGGGCAAAAAGTTCATTTGCCTGGCCATCACCGAGCCGTACGCAGGCAGTGATGTCGCTGGCCTCCGCACCACCGCGGTGAAGGACCCCAGCGGCAAGTTCTACGTCGTCAACGGAGAGAAGAAGTGGTGCGTGCGCTTGAACAGCGAATCGCAGCATCGGCTGCCCGCTGACAGAGATGCGTGCCTCTTGCACAGGATCACCAACGGCGTCTTCTGCGACTACTTCACCGTAGCCGTTCGCACCGGCGGCGAGGGCGCAGGTGGAATCAGCCTGCTGCTGCTGGAGCGCGGCATGAAGGGCCTGGAGACGAAGCAAATGAAGGTAAGTGCCCACTCTGTCTGGCTAGTCGCCCAGCGCACAGCGCCTGACTCCCTCACCCCCTCGCCTGCTGCAGTGCATGGGCGTCTGGCCCAGCGGCACCACGTACATCACCATGGAGGATGTACGTGTGCCGGTGGAGAACCTGATTGGTGCTGAAAATCAGGGATTCAAGTACATCATGTGCGTGCAATTCGCCTTTTCCAGATGAGAGTGCACTCTTTTCGAGGGCTGACACAGCGCGTGCCCGCAGGTACAACTTCAATCACGAGCGGTGGGCGCTGACCATACAGGCGAGCCGCTTTGCGCGCGTGTGCCTGGAGGAGGCGTTCAAGTACGCGATGAAGCGCAAGACGTTCGGCAAGACGCTGCTCGAGCACCCTGTCATCCGCGCAAAGATTGCAGAGATGGCGCGCCAGGTGGAGTGCACGCACGCGCAGCTGGAGAACATCACGTACCAGATGTGCACCATGTCCAAGAAGGACGCCATGGAGAAGCTGGGCGGCGCAACTGCGCTGCTTAAGGCGCAGTCGACTAAGACGTTCGAGTTCTGCGCCCGCGAGGCGGCCCAGATCTTCGGAGGCGCCTCCTACGTGCGCGGCGGCCAGGGCGAGAAGGTGGAGCGCCTGTATCGCGAAGTGCGCGCGTACGCCATCCCTGGCGGCAGCGAGGAGATCATGTGCGTGATGCATTCACCCGTCTGTGTTTGCTGCCGTGTGCTGACTGACTCGGATGTGCGGCTGCTGCAAACAGGTTGGATCTGGCTGTGCGCCAGGCCATGAAGGATGCCAAGCTGTCCAAGCTCTAGATACACGTGAGTTCTGATGCTGATGCTGCTGCCGCTGTGTTTAATACAATTGCATTCAGCACAGTGGCGAGCGTCCAGCACAGTGCGAACCAGCCAGTGCACTGTGCCTTCGCAATGGCGTTGTCAGTGCCTCACCTCGCAATTCGCGGCTGCCGTCGCATTTGCGCTCGCGCCTCTCGCGCTCGCGTCACTCCCAAAGCGTTGCTGCCCGGTCGGAGCAGTCCCGATCGCGAGACGGAGGCGAACATGGTACACTCCGGAGGAGTAGTCGCCGCCACGCTCGCTTCTCTGCTGCTGGTGCGTCCCAGTGTGCTTTTGAGTTGTTGCAGGCCAGGTTGCTGCCACGCACAACGTTCAGCGCTGAGCAGCAATCGCTGTTGGGACTGTGGGAACGGCGCATGGATAAAGTGCTTCAGCAGAGACTCCCACAAGCGCGGCGTCGCCATCGCCCCCCGCTCTTGCCCCACCATGCAAGCAACCGTGCAAGCAACCGTCTGTGCCCCTTGGCTGCGCGTTGCGCTATCGGTCGCGCTGCTGGAGCCTGTGATCTGGGATCAAGCTGTTGGTTGCAGCAACCTCACTCCGGTCGTCCCAACCGCAGGTGGGCCAGCCGCTGGCCGTCGCAGCTACCGACACGCCGTTCGTGGAGCAGGGACGTGAGTATGAGCTGCTGCTCTGCTTGTCCAGCAAAAAGACAGGGGCGCAGTGCACAGAGGACGAGTTTGCTGCCTTCGAGGAGACGCGTGTTGCAAAGGGCGAGATCAAGGAGTCAAAGGCGAAGGCTGAAGCAGCCGCAAAGAAGGCTGCCGCCGCAGAGAGCGCGGCTTCCAGAGCCGAGGCAGCCGCTGCTGAGCGGGCAGCTAAGAAGGCTGCAGCAGCCGCTGCCGCCGCCGCAAAGGCCACAACCGCCGGAAAGGCTGCTGCATCTTCTGCCACTGACAAAGGGGCCGCGAATGCAAAGGGTGCTGATTCGTCTGCAGCCGTCCGCGACGCCGCTGCCGAATCCGCCGCAGAGCTTGCACGTCAGGCCGCACAGCGCGCTGCAGAGGCGCAGAAGAAACTGGAGGCGACCACTGCAGCGCGCATTGCGGAAATCCAGGCTGCAGCTGCGCGGGAGGCGGCAGCGGCCGCTGATGCAGCTTCTCGCCGCGCTGCATTGGAGGCTGAGATTGCGCGTCTGCAGGCTTTGTATGATGCGACGGTGAAGACGCGCGGCACTGATGAGAGCGCTGAGAAGATTGCGTTTGATGAGCTTGAGAAGGCACGCAAGCTCGCCAACGACGATGCGCTGCGACGCGCTTTCGAGAGGGCTGAGGCGGAGCGTGCCGCCGCCGAAGCTGCGCGCCTGAAAGCTGTCGAGGAGTCTGCTGCGAAGGAAAAGAGGCTGGCTGCCGCAAAAGTGGAGGCCGAGGCTGCCGCAAGGGCTGCAAAGGCGGCTGCAGTGAAGGCGGCTGAGGTGCAGGCAGCAGCTGACAAGCGTGCCGCCGAACTGGCGGAGGCTGCGCGCCGCGCTGCCGAGTTGGCGGCGAAAGCTGCGGCAGATGCCAAGAGTGCCGGTGCCGCCCGCGCTGGTGCAGATGGCGAGGCCAGCAAGACAGCCTCCGCTGCTGTCAGGGCTGATGCTGCTGCGGAGGAGGCGCTTCAGTTCGGCGTGAAGCAGGCGAAGGAGGCGCTCGCCGCCCGCGAGGCTGCTGCTGCTGCGTCTGCGCGGGAGCTTGCCGCGTTGAAGACGGCAGAGGAGGCCCAACGAAAGGCCAGCCAGGCCATCCTTGACGCCGCCATCGCGAAAGAGAAGGGCACCAGCGCTGAGTTGAAGGTTGCTCTGGCGGCTGAGGCGAAGGCGAAGAGCGAGCTGGATGCTGCCAAGCGTGAAATGTCAGATGCCGCTGCCGCTGCCAAGGACGCTGCTGCGCGCGCCAAGAAGGCGACGGAGAGTGTTGACCGCTTCAAGATGCTGATTGCGGAGCTAGAGCGCGCCAAGCAGACTGAGACCAGCGTCGCGGAGAAGCTGACTGACATTGCGAACGGAAACTGATCCTGACTTGCGGCACGGTGTCAACATTATGTGAGTATTTTGCGCGACACTGCATTGTCACTGCATCGCCGCTGCGCCGGCCAGTGGGGGCGTCAAGCCACTGAGACACACTGGAAATGGCCACCTG
>Ga0164297_10004432_pt1 | contig 12566 bp, 3 predicted proteins | sample GEODES058metaG_FD_113539 | JGI IMG/M metagenome (GOLD analysis project Ga0164297, IMG submission 113539) | Dystrophic lake water microbial communities from Trout Bog Lake, Wisconsin, USA - GEODES058 metaG | ecosystem: Environmental > Aquatic > Freshwater > Lake | place: USA: Trout Bog Lake... | reverse complement strand
TACTAGACCCTACACAAATAGGGTTGGTAAAACAAGTTAATAATGCAACAGCATCCAGCAATTTTGCAGTAGGCGATCAAGGACCTGTGGAGACTGCATGGAGACGCAGCAGTGATTATCCGTTTGCTGTACAACATGCCATGGCATTCACAAGACCAGCACAGTATTTTGCAACACAAATTGACACCAGTCGTTTCTCGATAAATCCCATAACAGGACAGTTTAGTAACAGTGCCAATCAAAAGATAACTCCTTCGGCCCTGGTAGTCAACGGTGACACAGTGTCTGTGCCGGGATCAGTGTTGCGTTCTAGCGGATACCTTAACTGGATCATTGACAACATAAAAAATCTAGGCATTGATCCGGTGGCAAAATTAAATACCTATTTTGCCAATTTTAATGTACAACTTGCCTACAAGGTGTCAGGTTTTACCGATCAAAATTTAATCACGGTCACTGCTGAACAAACCAGTCCGGGCAGTACCAATGCCAGTATCATTATACCACAAGAAAATTACAAAGTGTATCTTGGCCAACCAGTTTCAAGGGGCAGTATCACATATAGTGCAGTGATTGTAACAAAAACTGCTGCTGGGTATTCGGTGTCAGGATACGATACTGTAAATCCATTTTTTGTGGTTGTTCCTAGCGCAGCCAATAACAATACCAGCACAATAACTGTTAACGGGGTTGACATAAAAGTGTATCGGGATGGCAACGGAAAGTTTTATAATGTTCCATACGGCACCACAATACCCACTGAACAACAGTTGGTTGACTTCTTGGTCAGCTATCAACGTTATCTAGTCTACTCGGGATTTACATTTGATATATTTGACAATGACCTAAATCAAATGCGAGACTGGCTATTGAGTGCACGTGAGTTCTTATTCTGGTCACAACAAAACTGGGGACCAGGAACCTTGCTGGTACTAAGTCCAGTACTAGACACCATCAAGGTCAAGAGTCAAGGGGTAATCATTGGCGAAGTTACCAATACACCAGGTGGCAGCCGAATCATTGATACCAATTTCTCCCCCATTAAAAGTAGCTCGTTTAATATACTGCGAAATGATTTTCCTTCGGGGCCTGAATACAATCAGTTTTCGTTACAGGTTGTTGACGGAAAATCTGTGATTGGTTTTGCCAGTTTGAATCTTGTGCAATATCAAAACACCTTGATATTTGACAATGTGGACGACTTTGGCGACATCATCTATGTTCCTGAACAAGGCACACGACAGTATCGTTTAAAATTGAACGGAACAAAAACTGGACAATGGGACGGAGCATTTGCGCCCACTGGCTATGTGTACAGTAACCCCACAATCAATTCATGGCAACCTGGCACCGATTATAAACAAGGTGACATTGTGTTGTACAATAACAGTTATTACACTGCACCTACCAATATTGTAGCAACTCAAACTTTTGCTCTAAGCAATTGGACACGAATACCAGCCAGCTCGATACAAAAAGGCTTACTGCCAAGTTTTGCACACAATGCTCAAGTATTCCAAAACATCTATGATGTGGATCGACCACCAGAAGATTACAACTATCAAATCTTCAGCGCAGGCTTGATTGGATTCCGTGAACGACCATTCTTGAGCAATCTTGGTCTAAATGTATCTACTCAAACCAAGTTCTACCAAGGCTATATCAGTCAAAAGGGCACAGCAAATGCCATCGAAGCTCTAACCAAAGCCACGTTTGACAATGTCAACGGAACTATCAATACCTATGAAGAATGGGCTTTCCAGGTTGGTCGTTACGGCGACATCAACAACAACCTATACACTGAATTTGTACTAGATCAAAGTGTGTTCTCTAGTAATCCAGTTGCACTACTGTTGACCAACAACTACTCAACTGCAAACATAATTGTAAATCTTGCAGTGACCAGCAACACCACCACTTCAAATGTGTATAATGCCAGCAATATTTTTAGTTCGTCAACCAACTTATTCTCTAACAGAAACAATGCAACTGTGTACCCTGCAGATTTACCTTCTCCAGGATATGTCAATACCAACGACGTTGACCTAGAAATTTTTGACATGACTGCCAATATCAACATTACCAATGCAGTTATTGGTAACAAAATTTGGACTGCCAAAGATGTCAACGGAAATTGGAATGTGTATCGCGTAACAGAAACTGCAAATCTATCTGCGATCAATCTAAGATACACACTGGATTCATATGCACAATTGACATTCAATAATCCACATAATTTATCAGTCAATGACTTTTTTATATTAACCGGATTCAACAACAAATTTGACGGAACATATCGTGTAACAGCAACACCAACTCAACTGTCAGTTGTGATTGTGTTACAGAATCCTGCTGATCTAATTAAACTAAACAGCACAGTTTCTGGCAGCGGAAAAATATTCTTATTGAAATCGCTACTACTGAATTCAATTCATGCAGTGGATAGCATACGTCCGCCCAACAATTGGATCAACAACGATCGTGTATGGATCAGCAACGCAACACCAAACGGATGGGGAGTTTATTCATTCAACCGCCCCTGGGCAGCCAATACCAGCGTGACAGTGACTGCTAACACTGTGGTAGCAAACACACAGTTCGGATCAGCAGTGGCAATCAGCACAGATGAAAAGTGGTTGTATGTTGGCAATCCTGGAACCAAAACAGTACAGGTATTTGCCAATATTGGATACACCTACTCGGCCAACATCACAATCAGTAATGCAGCGCCTGGCTTTGGCACCACACTAGATACTCAAGGAAGTATTCTAGCAGTGGGCGCACCAGCATCGGGCAATGTACAAATTTATCAACACACTGGCGGTGCTTATGTGTGGATGCAGACTTTGACAGGAACCGGAAGTAATAAATTTGGTTCAAGTATAACTCTAAGTCGAGACGCACATTGGTTGTACGTTGGCGAGCCTGGCGGCAACAATGTGTATGCCTACTGGACTCAGCAAACTAGTGGAGCCAATGTGAACTATTCGCTTGTGACCGGAATCAATTTGGCCACAGGTGGTGCATTTGGATCTAGTGTTCGAACTGCTCAAAATGGTAATCTTGTCATTGTGGGTGCGCCCTCAGCGACCAATCAAGTGCCCGGCAACGGCAACGTTTATGTTTACTCACAGACTGCAAACACGTTCGCTCTAGTACAAACATTGACAAGTCAATTCAAGGGCACTAACTCGGCATTTGGTACCAGTATAGCAATTGATCAACTTGGTGGTAATTTATTTGTCGGAATACCAAACAGTCAAGCATCACCATATCGCAATGGACTAGTTGAACGCTACGTACTCGCCAGTGGAACTTACAGTTATGCCGGCAACATTGCTCATCCTGATTCCGCAGTTGGCTCATTTGGAACAGTCATGAGCATCACTGCTGATGCTCAAGTGTTGGCAGTATCAGGACAAGGTAGCAGCACCGAGGAAGATACTGTATTTGACAACAATACCACAGTGATTGATGAAGGATCAACCAAGTTTGTAGAATTAGTTCCCAGCAGTGGCGCAGTATACATGCTGGAGCCCTTGTACGATCAAACACAATCGAATGATATAGGACAGTATTCATTTACACAATATCTCAGCGGGCAGGTCAGTACAGGAGATAATTTTGGTAGCAGTATCGCTACCACTAGAGACTTGGTCATGGTGGGAGCCAGTGGCGCCAACAATGCAGCCGGTGTAACGCACATTTACAACAATCCTGCACAGGCAACATCGTGGACACTGACAAGACAACAACAACCCGCAGTTGATATATCCAGCATAAATCGTGCTTTTGTGTACAACAAAACAGACAACGTTATTCTTGGCGCTGTTGATTTTGTTGATCCTGCCAAAGGCAAAGTGTTAAACACTGTGGCAGTTGACATCGATTATCAATTGACTCATGATCCAGCACAATATAACGCTGGTACTGGAACTGTGATTGCTGACTATCACTGGGGCCCAGAGCAAGTTGGAAAAATTTGGTGGGATCTAGATGCAGTAAGATACATCAATTACGAACAAGACAGTTTGATTTACCGATTGAATTCATGGGGTGGAACTTTTACTGGCAGTCAAATTTTGGTGTACGAGTGGGTAGAAAGCTCAACACCGCCCAGTCAGTATACCGGTGATGGCGTACCAGCCTTTAGCGACGACAGTGCTTACAGTACCTACGGGTATGTAAACAATGCTGGCGTGGTCAAATTAAAATACTACTTCTGGGTAAGAAACAAAACCAGTATAAATTCTGCGGCTGGCAAATCAAACAGCGTGTACAGTATTGCAGCAGCCATTGCCAATCCTCAAGCACAAGGAATACCTTATGCCACAGTGCTAAGAAATGACAGTGTGGCTCTCTACAATGTCAATGGGTTATTGACTGGTCAAAACAGCGTGTTGCACATAAGCAGCAAGAGCACAAATGCAAAATTGATACACAGCGAGTATGCATTGGTACAAGAAGGCAATCCGCTAAGTGCCATACCAACTTTCATTGAACGCAAATTGGTTGACAGTTTGTCAGGGCAGGACAGTGCCGGAAACGCAGTACCTGATCCCAATCTAACCTTGGCACAGAGCTACGGCATACAGATACGTCCGCGCCAAAGCATGTTTGTTAATAGACAACTGGCCATTGCCAATTATATTTCGTTTGTTAATACCAAGTTGTTGTCATATCCAATTGTACAACGCAAGATAATGACAACCTTGAACAGCCAAGAAGCAGTTCCTTTGGCAACATCGGGCGCTTACAACAAGACTGTGACCACTTATGCTGAATTGGGCTATGTGAACACTGTGGGACTGTTGACCGGATACGCAGTTCTAGTAGAATCTGATGTGACCAATCTTGGTAAATGGGCAATTTATACTTGGTCTGGCTCTAGCTGGGCCGTTACTCGTGTACAGAGTTATAGAACTAATCTATATTGGACTTATACTGATTGGTACCAGGCCGGATACGACTATACGGTGGCTCCGTATTTGACTGTAGACAACAATCTTGCACTGGGCAAACAGACCTTAGTGGCCAATACCTATGTAAAAGTGTTGGACAACGGCAACGGAGAATTTGTTGTCTATTATGTGGATAGCACATTGACTAAAAATGTTGTGGGAATACAAAACGGAACAGTGCAGTTTTCAACTGGAACTATTCCGTCAATTGAAATGCGTCAATTGGCCTTGGCCATACAAAACGATTTGTTCATTGATGATTTATCTTCGTACTACAATCAATTGTTCTTTACCATGATCAAGTACGTGTTGACCGAACAAAAGAATCTTGATTGGGTATTCAAGACCAATTTCTTGAGTGTGACTCAACGTATTCGTGCCTTGGCACAATTTCCAAGTTATATTGCTGACAACCAAGAGTACTATCTGGACTATATCAAAGAAGTCAAACCCTACCGAACAGTTGTTAGACAGTTTGTGGTAGATTACCAAGGTAATGATCAATACGGCGGAGACATGAGCGACTTTGATTTGCCACCTTATTGGGATGCCAATCTACAACTGTATCGTAGCCCCAATGGTGAACAAGCGTCAGATGCCTCCACACTCACTAACGGACAATACAGTCAATGGACTAACAATTACACCTACAAAGTGGTTGATGTTGCTATTGAAAAGGCTGGTACTGGTTTTACTTTTGCACCAGCAATATCGTTTGAACCACCAAAATTTGCAAATGGCACACCCAACACCAGCGGTACCGCACAAGGTTACGCCACAATTGACGGAGTAGGTGGTATAGCTTCTGTGGTCATTACCAATCCTGGATCGGGCTACACATTTAAACCAAATGTGATCATAAATGGCGTAGGTACCGGTGCTGGCGCTTACGCAGTACTACGCAATGTGTATGATGGAAACAATAGCGGACACAATCTGGTACGCAGTTTATCAACCACAATCAAATTTGATCGTGTAAATTACACCAATGCCAACACTTTTGTTACCTGGAACGATGTTGTTGCTGCAAACACCTATGCAGTTATACCTGCAAATACCATTCTGGTCAATAATTCAGAATTGTTTGCACTCACCAACTCATATACATTTGACCCCACTGTACCAGCAACAACCTACTTCCCGTTGTCAACCACAACACCAGTGGCCTATGGTGATTTAAACAACGCCAATGATCGTATTATTGCACAAAACGGCAACATTGATTTGGCTTATACACAATTGGGCTTGGATTATCCTGGAATTGTTGTTGACGGTAATACGTTTGTGGGCAATGTGTACGATACAACCATAAGCAGTGTTTACACTGACAGCTTGGGAGTAGATCCCGGTAGTATCAACATTGATGGCGGTCCTTATGTAGGCGTGTTTGAATCTTGGGCACCAGAAGAACTGGTACCTGGGCGCATGTTTGATAATTTAAATCTTACTGCATACGATACAAATGCCATATCTTTTAGAGCGTTCCAGACCATGAACGGCAATCTGCGTTATTATAGAATAGCCAGTTTGTACAGTAGCACATTATCGGCCAATCTAAACTCAACAGATACCACGATTGAAGTAACCAATGCTGGCGCACTACCAGCACCCAGTGCGACCAACAACTTCCCGGGTGTGGTGTTTATCAATGGTGAAAAAATTACCTACTGGAGAAACTATGCTACAGAAACTCCAGTGGCCTGGGCTGCCAATTTGGTCCTAAACACAAGAACCTTGATCAGTTATTCCGGCAACACCTACATTACATTGGGCAACATATTTGAATATACCGGCAATATTGCCAATGTTGTTAGCAATATTCAACAGGTAAGTACCAATACTCTAGCACAAATTCGTCGAGGAGCTGACGGAACTTATACCCCGGCAGTGCATGTGGCTGGTAGCCGAGTAGTTGATGGTAGTGCACAACAGTTGGTACCCACCAGTGATTTACAGTATGCCAATATTGGATCAAATGCCGTAACCTATAACGTTACATCAAATGTTTCCTATGCTTTGCGATTGACTGCCAACATTTCGGCTAATGTGGGCGATTATATTACCCAACTGTTCACATCTAACAGCGCAGTTGCAGCCAATGTTGTAGTGCTAGGCAATGTGGCCAATGTGGCAGTGGTACCAGTAAGTTTTATTTCAGGCAGTCTCGCAGTGTTGGCCAACACTGTAAAAATAAATCAAACAGCAGCAGGCGTGAGCACAGTGTCAATTGCCAAATTGGGCATGGTCAACACCGCAGGCAACGTGACAATTGCGGCCAATACTGTACTGGCCAAGAGCAACATTTGGTATAATCCTGGACTGAGTCTGGATTCAAGCACTACAGGACCAGCATTATTCCTATCAAGCACACCAGGATTTACTCCTACACCAGGAACTACGCCATGATAAATACTGACAACACACCCAATTTAGAGGAAAAACCCGTGGAAAAATCAACTCACCCTGCTCCAAACGAAGATAGCGGAATATACGTTAGGGGGCATGTCAAGATCACTGATGTAACTGATCCTGATAATCCGGTAATCATCCGCGACAAGTTCAATGCCATACACTACGAGAACTTCAGTCAGGCTCTTGCCTGGAGTATTGCCAACAAAGGCGAGAATTTTATATATGAAATGACCTTTGGCAATGGCGGCACATCAGTGGACCCTACCGGTATCATTACATATTTGCCCACAAACACCACAGGGCAAAACGCCAATTTGTACAATCCCACCTACAGCAAGATTGTGGACAACACCAGTGTGGCCAATCTTGATCCTATCAACAACAAAATGACTGTGACGCATATTCCGGGCACAGTGTATACTGACATTTTGGTCAGTTGTTTGTTGGATTACGGCGAGCCAAATGGACAAGCCAACTTTGATAACAGTTCTGACATCAATGGTCAATATGTATTTGACGAGTTGGGACTACGTGGACGCAGTGTTGACCAATCAGTTGGATTGACCAGCACCGGTCTTTTGCTCACACACGTGGTATTCATGCCAGTTCAAAAATCACTCAATAGATTAATTCAAATTGACTATACAGTAAGAGTTCAAACACTAACAAACCTAAGTTCAAACGGATAATAAATTATGAGTTACTTAATTAATCTAACGCAAAATGGAACTCTGCTAACAACAGTGGCAGATGGCACAGTTAACAAGAACACTGGCCTAACTCTTGTGGGTAGAAACTATCCCAGTTACGGACAGATTCAAAATGAAAACTTTGTAAAACTGCTGGAAAATTTTGCCGATACCATTAATCCCACTCTAAGTAGTGCAGCAGTAACTCCACTCACTGGTATGTTATGGTACGACAGTGGACTACAGAAGCTAAAAGTCTATGACGGCAACAACTGGAGCGCAGTCAGTGAACGTATAGTATCTGCTACTGCACCAACCTCGGTCTATTATACTATCAAACCAGGCGATCAGTGGTATGACACTACAAACAATCAGCTGAATGCCTGGGACGGATCAGCTTGGCAAATAGTTGGCCCGGCATTTAAGTCTTCACAGGGTGTAACCGGAGCCCAGGTCGGCACCATTGTTGATACCAACAGTGTGAGCCATACAGTGGTCAATACCTATACTAATGGTAATTTGATATCAATTACCAGTTTTGATTCAGCATTTACTCCAGCCAGCACCATTACAGGATTCTCTACCATTGTGCCCGGTATTAATTTATTGAGCAATGTGGTTGTAAACGGCAACGTAACAAACAGTGCCACCTTGGGTGGCATCAGCTCCAGCAGTTTTGCCAGAGTTGATCGATCAAGTAATTTTACAAACAGTGTTGGAATCGCAGGCAATCTTACTCTAGGCAGTGTAACTGGCGCTTATGCCAACATACATTTCAGTGGCACCAACAATCTTGTGTTACACAATTGGGCCTATCAAGGCAATGTCAACTTCTATGTAAACAGCAGCCTAGGTAACATAACCACACTGCACTTTAGCGGTGCTACCGGTCTCGGAACTGTTTATGGCAATCCAGTTGACCCCATGGGCATAGCAACCAAGAGCTATGTAGATGCTGCAGTTGGTGCACAGGTACAAGATGTACAAAACGTAGCCGATCAATTCTACAGTGATATTGCTAGTCTAGCACAAGACTATCTAGCCAACGTAAATGTAATCAATGGTGCAATTGCCAATACTGCTGTCAATGCCACTGCTAATTTAAATTCATTGCACTCGTTGATAGACAGTAATGTTGCTGCGATCAGTGCCAATATCGGCGCATATCAATTGTATGCTAATGCCAATGCCAAGAGTATTCAGTCCAATGTAAACTCATTGTATCAAACATTGTTTGGTCCCGATGACGTATCTGGTCTAGTGTCAACCTTGGCCAGAATCAACAATCCAGCATTTACCGGAAATCCCACAACCACAAATGTACCAAGTTTGGTGGCAGCAGTGGCCGAACTGGGCGCACTTGACATACAGGTTACATTTAATCAGGCATTATCAATCAATCCCGGTGATTTTGTAATTCAAATTGACCCCACTTCAGGACAAGCATTATCTAACATTGTGAGTATATCAACCACAACTGATAGTCAAACAGCTGATTTTGTTGTGACCACTGGTGCCATAAGCACATGGGCAAACACCGTGACGTTCCTAAATGGTGCATTATTATCTGGCACACACATAACATCATTTACCACAGTTGGAGAACCACTGGCATTCAGTGGACTTGGCGATTCAAGTAGCAGTATAGCGTCTACACTGTATGTTGACGTTACTGCCAATTTGATTTATGCTGACTACACTACCAAATTGGCAACTTTAGGTAGCACTCTAACAGGCGATGTCAACAATTTGCTGACCTACAAAGCAAATATAGCAAGCCCGCAATTGACCGGATATCCAACTGCACCCGATCCTGCTGCATTGACATGGGACACAAGCGCACACAACTTCACCGGCGGGGGTACTTTACCAGGGACTGGTGGAATATCATATTTGGCTACAACCAACTTTGTTGAACAATCAATAGCTGCACAAAAATTCAATTACACAGTGAGCCCCAATGCACCCAGTGGCGGCAGTGATGGTGACTTCTGGTTCCAGACCGTGAGTTAAAAATGCCAGTACTTTCTACCAATAACCTTAACTTTGCAAATGTATTTGTTCAACAGAGTGGAGTACAAGTAACAGCCAATTATATCCATGTAAAACAAAGTGGTAAATGGAACAAAGTTAGCGATGTTTACCGAAACGTAAACGGCACATGGCTACAGATATGGCCCACCACTGGAGTTGTATTATTTGACAGAGACGCCACAGTCACAGTTCCACCAGGTATTAATTATGCAGACATTCTAGTAGTTGGTGGCGGAGGCGGTGGCGGTCAAGGTATTCAAAATGGTCATAACGGAGCCGGGGGCGGTGGTGGCGGTGGTGGAGTAGTTTACGAACAAGGAATTCCAGTAACTGCAAGTGAAAAATTTATTATCACTATAGGTAAAGGTGGTGCTGGAGCCGCTAGCAATAGTGGTAACGGTGGTGCTGATGGGGGCGATACATCAATTACAGGTTGCGTGAGCGGAACGCCCACAACTTACACTGCACACGGGGGCACTGGTGGATCAGGATTTAATGGCCCACATGGACCGTCTGTTACAACTAGTAGTGGATGTTGTAGTAGTTACACAACTTATTCGCCTTACATAGGTCCAGGCGGATCTGGTGGCGGTGGTTATAGCACACGTGATAGCCCAGGAATAAGCCCACCCACTCCAGGTGGTGCACAAGGTTATGCTGGCGGATACGGAGCAACTAACAACAGTATTGATGCTGGTGGTGGAGGTGGAGGTGCCGGCGGACAAGGCGGTGCAGCCGCTGTTGGAGTTGGAGGTTCCGGCGGTGTTGGAATACAAAACAATATCACTGGACAATGCACTTACTACGCTGGAGGTGGTGCTGGCGGTGTTACCAATCCTGGGCAAGGTACAGGTGCCAGTGGCGGACTAGGTGGCGGAGGCGATAGCGGACAAGATGCCACATATTATGGTGGAGGCGGTGGAGGCGGTGGTGCCGGCTCAGATAGTTCTGTGGGTCCAGCATCTGGTAATGGCCACGACGGAGTAGTAATAGTTAATTTTTATTCTAGATACAATGGCGCAGTCAAATTAGAAACCGACAGCGGTACCGGAAAAATTAATGTGCCCACTGGTAGTGAAATAAGTTATGGTGGCGGCGGAGGCGGTGGCGGTTGCTTCCTTGAATACACCTTAGTCATGATGCATGACGGTAGACTAGTCCCAATATCAGAAGTTCAAATTGGCGATCTAGTTTGGAATCATGATCAAACTGAAATCAATATAGTGACCATGGTCGAACGTATCAATGATCTACATCTGGGTGCGTTATATAGCCCAACACCAGACCTAGAACCATTTGCAACAATTAATCATCCGTTGTACATAGATGGTAAGTTGTCCAGTGTTTATCCAGACAAAATTTCCGAATACTATCCTTGGTTGCCTGCTACTGAAAAGATAATGGCAAACAAAATTATACCTGCACAAGACCAATTGGTTTATAATCTTTGGGTAACTGGTGATGGCACATATACTGTAAACGGATATGGCACAACTAGTATTATTGGTGACGGTGGGTCAATGGCTAGATTTGTGAAAAAAGGACAATTCACTCCAGAGATAGCAAGCGAAACAGTTTTAAAAGTAACTACTGCAGGATCAGACACAGCAGCCGGTGGACAATATCTTAATGATCTAGCTGGCCGATTAAATTGGCCAATTATTGATTGGCTATTTGTGCGTGGATTTGCCAGCGACGATCACCCAATAACACAAAAATTCTTAATGATGATTTTTAAGTATACAGGTAAAGTTATCAAGTATTTTAGATAAGTATAGTAAAGAGAACGAAAAATGCCATATACAATTTCAACCAGCGATAATTCAGTACAAATTACTGTGCCCGACAGTCAATTTGATAACACTACCCTGTTGACTCTAGCCGGACCAAATGCTGTTGGTTATGGACAATATCTAGATAAAAATCAACTGATGTTGCTGGAAAATTTTGCATCAAACATTCAACCCGATTCAAGCAAGAGTCTACAAGGACAACTGTGGTTTGATAAATCCAGTCAGGTGCTAAATGTCTACACTGATGTGGGCTATATTCCCATCAACGGTATCACAGTGGGCCCAGGAACTCCGGTAGTGACCAGCACCACTGTTACTGGTAACACTTGGTTTGATAACATAGCCAATCAATTGTACCTGTTTGACGGAAACAGTTGGAATTTGATTGGGCCAAACTATACTAAACTGCAAGGCGTAAGCGGTGCTGTTCCAGTCTCAATTGGTGATGCTGGCCTAATAGGAACTTCGCACAATGTGTTAGAAATGCGTTATGGCACAACTCTTATTGCTATAATCAGCAGTGATGCAACATTCCAACCCAGTCCGGATATACCAGGATTCCCATTGATCAATCAGGGTATCACGTTCAACAACACCCTATTGAATACCACTATCAATTCCAACTTGGTGGGTAATGTGACTGGCAATGTGACTGGAAACTTGACCGGTAATGTTGC
>Ga0164297_10004429_pt1 | contig 12571 bp, 18 predicted proteins | sample GEODES058metaG_FD_113539 | JGI IMG/M metagenome (GOLD analysis project Ga0164297, IMG submission 113539) | Dystrophic lake water microbial communities from Trout Bog Lake, Wisconsin, USA - GEODES058 metaG | ecosystem: Environmental > Aquatic > Freshwater > Lake | place: USA: Trout Bog Lake... | reverse complement strand
TCTGCCGGATGTACTGGTCTTTCTCCAGTGCTTGCAAAGACAGTGGTCCGAACAGCTCCTAGTGTGGCACTGCGTGTCAGCAACAATAAGGTCGGAATCAGCCTCGCCGGTTATCGAACCTCTGGCACTGAGAACCGAGTCAACAGTCGCTCGAAGAAGGTGCCCTTGCATAATTTACTCAGCCGGCGCCCCTGCAAGCCATCGTCAGTCGCTGCTATGTGGTGAGCCCAGGAAGAACCGCACCAGCTCGCTCTTCGCTGTGCCCGGGGGTCCGAGCAGCAACAAATGCTCCCCGCTAAAGGCCGCAAGCAGCAGGAGGCGGACCTGTGGACACAGTCGGCGGTATCAGAGGTGTGGCCAGGCTCTGCGTGGCCGCGGTGACAAGCGTGCCTCGGCGTCGCGCTCAACGAGGCCGGTGGCCAGCGCTTCCTGCGCAGCTAGAATGCGGATTCGGAGCTGCTCCACCTTGCCGTCTCCCGCGCTCGCTCCGCCCGCTGAAGGCTGGTAGAGGAAGCCAAAAGGTCAGGGAGCGTCCAGAGTCACGTGTCAACTGTAGACGTGCCTTCGCGCTCAGCAACGACGCCATGCGCTTCAGCACCTCGTCCTGCACGCGCTGCTTCTGTGCCTGAACGTGGGCCTCCTGGCAAGAGACGACGCAGATCACTGTGAGGAGGGAACGTGCAGAGGGCGCAACAACGCGTCACACATCACACGCAAACAGGAGCACACACCGTCTCCTGCAGCTTCTCGCGCCACTCATTGTCCTCTGACGCGACTGCTAGCACCCTCCCCGTCCGACTGAGGTGTCGTCTACAACGCAAAAAGCTCCGCTCCAGCCGTGGGCGGTCAGGCGCGGCTGATGAGCACATTGACAGTAACCCCGACTGTGCGACCATCATTGCTGATACCATATCCTCGCCCACGGACAGCGTGCCTTGCGAGGAGCTAGCTCGGAATGAGTCAGTGCCACGCAATCCGCACACATTGCACGCGCTCCCATCGCAGAAAGGGCAGAAACCACACTAGTGTCATGGAGTTCAACATCCCAGCGGCTCTGCTGCGCGAGCTGCCCACCGAGCCTGCGGACTTGTTGGCTGTGAGCGCTCGTCTGGCTCAGTATGCATATGCACAAAAGGCGGCCGCTTGTGACGCGGAGTGCTCCCAGCTGCGTGCGCTTCTGCTGCAGCGCCAGACGGAGCTGCGATCCGTGAGCCGCCGTGCTGAGGAGCTGGAAGCGGAGCTTGCACATGCGAAGGCGGAGTTCCGGAGAACCTTGGGCGAGGTGGAGCGCCTGAACAAGGAGAAGGCGACGCTTGTGGACACGGTGAAAAGCCTGAGCAAGGAGGTGGCGAAACTGGACCACTTCAAGCGCAACCTGATGAAGACGCTGAACGAGGAAGAGCCTGCGCTCGTGTCGCTCCCGCCGGACGTCAACTTCGACGTCCTGCACTCCAGCCCCGGGGCCGGCACAGCAGGATACGCACCCTACCTGGCCTCACCGCGCATCACGGACGGCGCGGCACCGTACAGCGTGTCAGACCGCACATCTGGGACAACTGCTGCTCCCACTGGAAAAGACTTCTTCCGAAGCGCACGCGCTCGCCTGTCGCCGGAGGCATATGCGCGGTTACTGCAGTCTATCAAGGACCTGAACGCACACCTGGTGAGGGCGCCACAGGTGCTGGACGAAGCTCAGGCCATCTTCGGGGCTGCGCATGCCGACTTGTACGCCCAGTTTGAGGCGCTGCTGTCCTCCCATTTGTGACGGCGCGGGAGAAGTTACTGTTGATGGGACGTTGGCGCTTGGGATGTGATACTCACAATGGATATTGCACTGCAGTTGAGTAAGAGGGCCCATGATACGGTATCATCTTGGCGCATCGGCTTTAAGCTTCAGAAGCGATCCTAGATCGCTGACTACACGCTTGCCCGCCGCCTCTCGTTGCTTCCTGAACGGATGCATGACAGTGGTCAGCCCAGGCATCCTCTTGTCAATCTGTGTGCCCGTGTCTGCATCAGCCATTCAATGTGCGCACCTCCACAAATTCGCCTCGGCTGCTGTGACAGTGGCCTCCATTTTCTGTACCGCTACTCGCATGTTCACAAGCGCGTCCTTAAAACAAGAAGAACCAGTCGTTTGCGTGTCAGACCACCTGACCGCGCTTACCCACACAGCAGTTGCCGCATGGCTCGCGCAACTGCAATCAGTCCAGCAAACACTGCAGTCCGTCTCTGAGCCGCAATCACAGGGAGACGCACCCCCACTCCGTCCACATAGGCGAAGTCTCTTGCTAGGCCCGCAGTTATGCTCCGGAACACCGGCTCGAGAGCTGCCTGCTGTGTCTGCACGTCCTCCGTGACCTGCACACAAGTTATAGTTCCGTTCGCTTGAGAAAGAGGCGCGACGCGAGGCGAACACGACGCCACTCACTGTGCGCAGAGTTGCAGACAGCTCGTCGAGGCGCGCCAGCATGTCGTCAGCTACGGCCTCAACCTCTGATATGTGCTGTTGAGAAGGCGGCTTGTGAGACCAGGAGCGTCGAAGAGAAGCGGCGTCCACCGGGGCAGCGCACCGAGTCTAGCAGCTCCCCTGTGCTCAACACGGACGCAATCTCGGCGCAAGCAGCGGGCACCTGCTCTGCAGATTGCGCTGGCTCCCAGACGCTGGCCATGACGCTTTGAGCGAAGCGAAAATCGAGTGGTGATGACGTGAGCAGTCCAACACCGGCAGCACACTGGGAGTTTGCAAGCTTGTGGCGTTTCACATGCCTATTCATCTTCCGTTTGCTCCCGGTCTCGTTTGCTTTTCTTCTTGTCCTTCTTGCCTTCTGCGGGCGCCGCACCATTTCCATTGTCCGCAGCGGCAGCAGCCGCCTCCGCCTCGCGTTTAGCTTTCTTTGCCGCCTTGCGCTCGGCCTTGTCGTCCTTATCTGCTGCAGGCGCGCTGTCTCCGTTGACGGCGGCGGCAGCAGCAGCTAGGTCCGGCTGCGCACGCTGATACTCTGCTGGTGTCTTCTCCAGTGGCCGCCCGTGCTTGTCAAGCTTCCCCTCCTTGATGAGCTGCTTCTTCGCCTGCGCCTGCGGTCCGAGGCCCCATCTCCTGGGGTAGGTATCTCTTTCCATGACCACTCGCTTGATCTTGGCCACAGTGCCATGATCGCAGGAGGCCATGACGGCTGTGTTCATCTGCGCCACGCCGATGGCGATGGCCTCGCCCTTGGTGGTGATGAGCACAACTTCGTCATTGACGTCAATGTCGTTGTCGTAGCGCAGCAGGCCAGGGATCATGAGCTTCGCTCCGTAGCACACGGCATTGACGGCGCTGTCCTTGACCACGAGGCGCTTGTAGTTGGTCAACAGCACCTCTAGCGGCATGATGACGCGGCGGAGGTAGGCCTCGTCCTTGAGATTGTCAAACATCCACTGCGCATCCAACACGTCGTGCATGGTCACCAGGTTGTCACCCTCGCCCAGGATGCCGCTGCGCACGCGACGCAGCTCTTGCATGTGCCCGCCGGTGCCCAGCAGCAGGCCGAGGTGGACGCAGAGTGTGCGGATGTAGGTGCCAGCCTCGCAGGAGACCCAGAAGACGACCAAGTTGCGCTCCTCATCGTACTCGATCAGGTTCGACTCGTAAATGGTGCGCACGCGAAGCTGCCGCTTGACTGCACTAATGAGTGGCGGGCGCTGGAACAGCGCACCCGTCAAGGTCTCGATGGCGCGTTTCACTTTTGTCAGACCGCCCTCAGGCGCAGCGTGTAGGCGGCACACGCACACGTACTCCTTGCCAGCGCCCTGCTGTGCCTTCACCAAGCGCGTAGCGCGCTCAATGCACACGATGAGAGAGCCCGTCACCTGTGTTACCAGAGTCAGAGCATAATGGGCAGACAAGTCGGCCTACAAGTCGCACGCACCTTGGGGTCCAGCGTGCCACTGTGGCCAGTCTTCTCTACGCGCAGCATGCGGCGAATCCAGGCGACAACCTGCGCAGCGGAGGAGTTGTGTCAGCATGCCAGCCAAAGCTGATCGAGTTGAGGCAAACGCACCTCATGGGAGGACGGGTTGGCAGGCTTGTCAAGGTTGATAACCCCGTAGCGGATGTACTCTAGCAGCGGCCGCTTCAGCGGCGAGTGGCCCGCCGGAATGGGCGTGTAGTGCCCTGTCCGTACCTGTCGAGCAGGGAGTGGAATTGTGGGGTCGAAAGGCGACTGTGAGTGTCTCTGCCGGCAGTAAAACTGTGTCTGCCGCTTCTGTCACAGCCAAGGCACATCTGCGACGCACAGCCGCCGCTCGCGGGGTTCCTGCACGAAGCCTGCCACCCTTGAGGGCAAACCCTTGTGCGGCGGCTCACTCGCACAGCAGAGGCAGGCGCACATTCAGCCGGTCGTAGTTCTTCAGCAGCAGCGGCCACTTGCTGGCGTCCAGCGCAGGCGTCTCTCGCTCAGGTTGGATAACAAGGTCCTGTCAAGTTGCATTTATTAGGTGTCAGCAACCGCAGCGGAACACCTGCGGAGTCGACGAAGCACTCACCTCGGCCTCGGCCTTCGCAGCCTTCGTTTCCTCCTTCTTTCCCATTCCCAGCACAAGAAAAAGCTTTCGCGACGCGCTTCAACGTGCGTCAAGCTACCCCAATTTCCCGGACTGCAGTTCATCTGGAAGGCGCCGCCGTCAACGCGATGTCCTTCGTCATCTTGGGCTCATTCACGGTGCCGCGGCGCCACAGAGAGCGACGCTGGTCATCCGGCGTGGTCGCGTCAAATGTGCCGCAGCAAACAGCTTCCCAGGGACCGCTCACAAGAGAAGCCATGGTGCAGTATCTGCGCAGCGGCTGCAAGCCGCCAGAGCGCTGGCGGTGCGTCTGTGTGCAGTGGCTGCACTCGAGCGGCCAAGCTGACGCCTCGCTCTGTTGCAAACAGGATCGGGACAGAACACGAGAAGTTTGGCTTCCGTAAGGCAGACAAGAGGCCCATGGACTACGAGGACATCAAACACTTGCTCAATGGCCTCGTTGGCAGGTGTGACTGTTCTGCAGTGCTGGCCAGACGGTGGCGCATATGGCTGGACATAAGGAAGGCATGTCTCACTTTTCTGGCTGCAGGTTCGGGTGGCGCCCAATCATGGAGGGCGACTTCATCATTGGTTGCCAACTGGATGGACAAAGCGTGACGTTGGAGCCCGGCGGGCAGTTTGAGCTCAGCGGTGAGTGGGGACAGCACAGATTGTAGTGCGTTGTTGACCTTTCCCCCGCGCTGACGCCTTTTCCGGCGCTCTCCTTCTGCGAAGGCGCACCTGTGCCGAACCTGCACATGACTTGCGCAGAAGTTAATAGCCACCTATACCAGGTGCGCCACACGCCGAGCCCCACACTTGCTCCCTCTTGAGCTCACGAGTGTGGACTCGCTTCTGGGGCACCAGGTCAAAACGCTCGCCGAGGAAGTGGGCGTCAATTTCTTGAGTCTGGGTTTTCAGCCAAAGTGGTCCGTTGCAGACACGCCGGCCATGCCAAAGGTGAGGACGGTCTACGTCAAGCAAGCTGCATCCAAGCGAGTGCTGACCAACGGCGGCGCCTTGCGATTCTCAAATCCAGGGCCGCTACAAGCTCATGCGCGAGTACATGCCCAAGGTCGGCACCATGGGGTTGGACATGATGTTCAGGACATGCACTGTGCAGGTTCGCTTCCCTTCTATCCCTCGTACACCAGTGGCATGGCTAACACACGTGCATCATTTTTATCAGGTCAACCTGGACTTCGAGTCGGAAGAGGATATGGTTCAGAAATTCCGCATCGGCTTGGCGCTGCAGGTGTGTGCACGTCATCAAGAGCTGCTTCTTCAGCGCTCCGAAGAATGCTGACACCCTCGCAGCCGATTGCAACCGCATTGTTTGCTAATTCACCATTCGTCGATGGCAAGCCATGCGGGTTCAAGAGCTTCCGCAGCCATGTGTGGTGCGTAATAAGAAGCCTGTGGATATGCACTGCCTGAAGCATTATTAATCGTGCCCGTGTAGGACGGATGTGGACAAGGCCCGGACCGGTGACCTGCCATTTGTGTTCGAGCCAGGATTCGGCTTCGAGAAGTGCGCTTTTATCCCAATCTTGCCTTTGCCCGTTCCTCTGACCGAACTGACTTAACGCTCGTGCGCGCCCGCTCTTTGCCCCCTTTCCACCTAACAGCTACGTAGATTATGTGTTGGACGTGCCCATGTACTTCGTCTACAGAGATGGGAACTACATCGACGCCACAGGGCAGTCCTTCAAGGACTTCATGGCTGGGCGCTTGCCTGCTCTGCCGGGGCAGCTACCCACTATGGCTGATTACGAGAACCACCTGACTACCGTGTTCCCGGAAGTGCGGCTGAAACGCTTCCTTGAGATGCGAGGTGCAGATAATGGGCCTTGGAGAACAATCTGCTCTCTTCCCGCGCTCTGGGTGGGCCTGCTGTACGACGCACAGGCCCAGGCTGAGGCTGCAGCCCTCATTTCCGACTGGACAACGGAAGACCGGGCCCACCTTCGCGCGACAGTGCCGCGCATGGGGTTGGACACCCCGTTCCGTGGCAAGAAACTACAGCACGTTGCGCAGCAGGTGGTCACCATCGCAAAGGGTGGCCTCGAGCGTAGGGGCTTGAATGAGGCGCCTTTCCTGCGCAACCTGGAACGCATTGCAGCCACGGGCAAATCTCTGGCTGATGAGATGTTGGACGCATACCCTTCGTGGGGCGCTCGCGGCGTGGACGCCTGCTTCGATCAATACACCTTCTGATGTTGCAATTTGAAGCATCAATCATCTGCAATTTCAACTGCAGTCGCAAGGGATCCCTCTGCCCTGTGCTTCAGGTAGGAGTCGATGAAGTTTTTCAGGTCCCCGTTGAGAACGCCTTCAGTGTCAGCCGTCTCCACGCCTGTGCGCAGGTCCTTGACCAGCTTGTACGGGTGCAGTACATAGTTCCGGATCTGCTGTCCCCACTCTGCCTTGACCTTGTCACCACGGATGCTGGCGATATCTGCGGCACGCTGCTCCTCAGCAATAATCAGCAGCTTAGCTTTCAGGATTTCCAAAGCGCGCTCCTTGTTGCGCGCCTGCGAGCGCTCTTGAGTGCACTTCACAGCAATTCCCGTGGGGATATGGCGGATGCGAACGGCTGTCTCCACTTTATTCACATTCTGGCCACCTTTGCCCCCGGAGCGGGTGAAGGTGATCTCTAAATCTTCCTCAGGCAGTGCCACATCCACAGTCCCCTGGCCCAACAAAGGCATCACCTCCACGCCTGCGAAGCTTGTCTGTCGTGCACCTTTGGCATTGAACGGCGACGATCGCACCAGGCGGTGAGTTCCCTTCTCAGAGAGCAGGTACCCATACGCGTAGCGGCCTTGCATCTCAAGCGTCGCGCTTTTGATGCCAGCCTCATCGCCATCTGAGATCTCCAATACGGCCGTGCTAAACCCCTGCGCAGAGGACCAGCGCTCATACATGCGCATAAGCATCTCCGCCCAGTCCTGTGCATCTGTTCCGCCAGCGCCAGCTGTGATGGTCATGATGGCGCCGTTGCTCGCGTAAGGCATGTCTAGTAGTCGCTGCAGCTCCCACGCATCAAGCTCGCGCTCAAGTGACCGCATGCCGGCATTTGCCTCCTCCAGCATCTCCACGTCTGCACCAGTATCAGATTGCACCAACTCAAGCGCCGTCTGCGCATCAGACAAGAGCCGGCTGATGCTGCTTGCCTGCTCCAGTTGTGTCTTGAGCTCGCTCATCACCTGACGAGTGTGTTTGACACTAAGCATTATTCGATGGAACAGGGCAAGAGATAGCGCACCTGCAGCACTTTCTGCGCCTCCGAAGCCTTATCCCAGAAGTCTGACGCTGTCGACCTGTGTTCCAAATCTGCGCAGCCAGACAGGCAAAGTCAGCTGGCCCGTGTTTGACCTCACATGCGAAGGAAGTCGTGCCTTGGAGTCTGGCTTTCTTCGCTGGGAGGTCCACGACCTGACAACAAGGCCGCAGCCCAGTCAGAGGACGGAGAGGCGACTGCTGTTCGGCACTGGAACAATCTCACCTGCTGCACGTGGCTCGCTCGTTCTGCAAGTACCGCTAGCCTGCGCCTCAACACGCCCGACGTCTGTGCGTCTGCGTCCGATTGGACCGCAAAAGTGCGCGTGCCCCAACGCTTACACTCAACTCGTCGTGCTACAGGAGACGCAAGTGGCAGCGCTGTAGTAGACGAGCCGCCTCTACGACCTGCAACTGCCACGACAACTGCACGACGGGCCGTCCAGGCGTGCATCATGCTGCAAAGCCGGCACAACATACAGCTCGGCTGTCCACGCCCAAGCAAGCCTACACCAAGCAGCAACCTTCGCTCATGGACGATAGAGCGATTGATGGCGAGTTGGCGAAGTTCAAAGCGATGGCTGAGGTGGGACCCAACTCAGTTCGGCTTTCCCTCGCGCGCACTACACGTCGCCGTGCTGTTATGAGACTGGAACGCCGCGTGTTTACACAGCATGCTGAGGTCGCTGCTCAGGGGACGTGGGGGTCTACAACAGATGCGCAGCTGCGTTGCCGATCGCTGTGTGCAAGCTGAGCGCCACCTAGCCAGGGCGTGGAGCGGCATTTTTCACCGCGAGCTCTGCTCTACTACGCATGAGGAAAAACCAGCGTCTGTGGAGGCTGCTGCGTGGAACCTGCCCGCGTGTAGTGCAGCACACTTGCAACAGCAGCCAAGGTGGCCTTTGCCTCCCCGCTTGCTGGCCCGACAGTCCGCTGGCCCGTTTGCTGCGGTAGACACAAGCATCGACTTCATGCTGTGGCCCACGGCAGCCAGGCCTCTGGGGTGGAGCTTGCCACCGGTTGCTGTCTTCCCGACAACTGAGGAGGACAGCCGCCCCGCGCCCATGGAGGCCGCGTCAGTGAAGCGCAAGCGCTTGAAGAAAATGAACAGGCATAAACAGCGGAAATTGCGGAGGCGGGAGAGGAACAAGAGTTGATAGAGCAACTGGCTCAGTAGAGCTCTACTGTACTCAGCACGCGCTCGATTGATTCAAAGCTTCGTATAGATGGATGTCAGACTCTGCCGTAGCCGTCAATGAAACGTCTGTGCCGCCGTGAGGCAGGTCAGGGGTAAACTACACGACGACGACAAGAGCGATGATATTATCCGGCATTTGAACGCTTCGCAGGACGAATTATTGGCTGGCAGTTGCTAACGTTGAGTTACTTGCACCCAGCAGTGCAAATAACTACATCGGCCGGCACATCAGGGCGTCGTAGCTAGAGGTGGAGAAGCCAGATGTCGTCCAAGGCGCGTGCCGCAGCGGCAGTGCGCGTGCGAAACTGACGCTCAACCTGCGGAAGTATATTGCTGACAATTCTATGCTGCGCTTTGCAGGGTGTGGGTATTCCTTTGCGGCTGCTGCACGAGGGTGCGTCTGGATCGACCAAGCAAGCTCCGTCACTTCTACGCTGACGGACCGTGCGTCTTTCTCGCAGGCGAGGGCCATGTGGTGACGGCGAGTTCCCCCTTCCGGCGTGCGGCACTGGTTGCTGTCAGCTCTTCCTGACAACTTCACTTTGCTCCGCACCGCAGGTGGAGCTCAAGACGGGTGAAACGTACCGCGGGACACTTGTTGAGGCGGAAGACAACTGGAACAGCCAAATGAAGGACATTACAGTCACTGGCCGGGTGCGTGCGCTGCGTTGCCCTCACCTAGGGTTGCATCGTGCCGCCCTGCAGCGCACGCGGCGGCGAGCAGCGAGGAGCACGTCGTAGGTGACACATGTGGACACCAGTTGCACCGTCCGCGTGTCTGGGAGCGGCCGCCGTTAGCTTTTCTGAGATAGTGTGCCGACCCCACGCAGGATGGCCGTGTTTCAGAGCTGGAGAACGTGTTCATCCGCGGTAGTAAGATTCGGTACATCATACTGCCTGACATGCTGAAGAACGCGCCGATGTTTAAGAAGCAGCAAGTGGCGAAGATGGTGCGTGCATGCTTCCCTCAATTCCACTTGGCTACTGTTTGCTAACACACTACTTCGCACAGGGGCGAGGCGGCGGCGGGCGTGGGGGAGGTCGTGGTGCTGGCAGAGGCGGAAGAGTGCGTTCTTCCTCCCCAGTCTAATTCACCCAGGAACTGGATACTGACCTTCATTCGTGTGCCCCGAACTCCAGGGAAGGGGTCGGGCTCCACCAGGGCAATGATTGGAAGTCAAGACATGCCATCCACGCACTAACCATAACATTTTGTCGTCACACAAAAGAGAACACGTGAGGGCCATTTAGCGGCGCCCCGCGAGGACAATCACTGCCTGGCAGCGCAAGCTTAGCGAGGAGCGCCGTCAGATCTCAAGTGTCCGGAGAGCACCTGCTCTTTCAGTATGACCTGCTGCGAGCATATTTCAGTGTGACCTGCTGCCAAGACGAACGCTGATTCCCGCTCGCACGCCAAGCGTCTTGATGGCGGCTCCAGGTTCTCCTGGCGGTGGCGCCAGAACGGTGCGTTGCCTGCGTCACACTTGTCATTGTTTTCACTGACTCCTAACCTGCCGCTGGCGCCCAACTCTGCAGTTGCCGCCTGCCTCCAAGGGACTAAGCGTCACACTGGCGGGTCTGCATCACACGTTCGTGGTGCGTGCAGCTCCTGCGTCTCGCGTCGCCCAGGAAAGGCATGTAGTCGTCCAGTCCCAGACGACTTACGCCCGCCACCTTCTGCAAAGGTGGCGGATCCGACACAGCCAGACTCACCAATCATCTACGCCAGCGATGGGTACGTTTCCTGCGCATCGTTCGGACGCGGAGGTGTCCCAAGGGACGCTACACATTGCTGACCTCTACATGTGTGATGCCACAGCTTCTACGATATGACGGGCTATTCGCCTGCCGAAGTGATTGGTCGCAACTGGTGTGTCTTCTATCCTGCGCTGTAGGCCAGAAATCGCTTCTTACTCGCACCATCCTCCACCTTCAGCCGCTTCCTGCAAGGCAAAGACACGGACAAGAACGAGGTTGCAAAATTACGCGAAGCGGTGAAGACAGGCAAACGCTGCTCAGTGCGCCTGCTGAACTACAGAAAGGTGCGGCACTGCAGTTTTCTCGGTCTTCTCGACCGTCATCTCACCACGCCACTGCAGGATGGCTCGCCGTTCTGGAACTTCCTGACCATCGGTGCGTTCAATATCGCTTTGCCATTGCCGAGCGACAGTTGTGGTGCCATCTTCACCTGTTTTGTGATGTTCACAAATTTGTCACCTGTAGCGCCGGTCAAATTGGCGGATGGCACTGTCGCCAACTACATTGGAGTTCAAGTTGATGTGTCGCGTACGACAGAGGGCGATTGTGCAGCGTTTGCGGATGGTGCGGAAGTCCAACTGCTGTGTGTGTACGGAGGGAGGTCTCCGCGACGTGGTTTGACGTGCGTTGTGACACTACTACTACAGGCTCTGGTATCCCGTTGCTGATCAAATACGATTCCAGATTGCGTTCACGCGCCGATGGCACTGTCACCGAGGTTATTCAGGCGAGTGACCGAACGCTTTGCCCCACCCCCAAAGTACATGAATGCCTGACGCAACAAGTATGCTTGTCACAGGGGCTGAGAAAAGAGAATGTTTCCGTGCCACCGCTGCCGCCATCTCGCGCGGGCCTCGATTTGGCGACGACCCTGGAGCGGATACAGCAGTCGTTCGTCATTTCAGACCCCATGCTGCCAGACTGCCCGATTGTGTTTGCGTCGGACAACTTCATCGAGTTCACTGGGTACGCACATACACCAGCTCGTTCCGCCTTGCGACGATGCACGTGGAGGCTGACGCTGTCTTTCGACAGGTACACGCGAGAGGAAGTGCTCGGACGAAACTGGTGCGCCATGCGCAATGAAACACGCGTCAAAGCTCTGCCTACCAACGGCACAGCAGCAGATTGAAATGCCTGACGCAGCTTTCGCTTCTCCGCCTACCACACGCAGTCGCTTCTTGCAAGGCCCCGAAACTGACAAGCGCGCTGTACAAGAAATCCGCCGCGCCATCGACAACGCGTCTGAGTGCACCGTTCGACTGCTGAACTACACAAAGACTGGGCAACCATTCTGGTGCGATGCGAAAGCGCGTGCTTCGCTCTTGCACTGGCCCCCATGTTGACCGACGTCTCGACGTACCATCGCACTCAATAGGAACATGTTCACGCTTGCGCCACTCCTTGGGTTGGACGGAAAGCCCCGCTTTTTCATCGGAGTGCAAGTGGATGTGACTGCGCGCGATGAGGTGCCTGACGAAAAGCTGGCTGCTGGGTCCAAGCTGGCTGCCCAGGGAGTCATCGCTGGGTTCACGAACTCGGCGCAGGTGCGTGTGCTGCGTGAGGCGATGGCAATGGACGTGCTCGTTGGATGACGCATTTGCTCTGCATGTTTGTTCTGCGCCAGCTGGTGCGGGACCCCTGGGGCGCCCTGCGAGGTTGTAACTGTGTGCCCAAGCCGCACCGGCGGAACGACCCCAAGTGGCGCGCGATAAGCGCTGTGCAGGCGAAGATGATGCGTAAGCTGGAGGCCAGTGACTTCGCAATTGTCAAGCGCGTCGGCCG
>Ga0164297_10004427_pt1 | contig 12574 bp, 9 predicted proteins | sample GEODES058metaG_FD_113539 | JGI IMG/M metagenome (GOLD analysis project Ga0164297, IMG submission 113539) | Dystrophic lake water microbial communities from Trout Bog Lake, Wisconsin, USA - GEODES058 metaG | ecosystem: Environmental > Aquatic > Freshwater > Lake | place: USA: Trout Bog Lake... | reverse complement strand
CAGCGTGGCCAGCACTTCGGCCAGCCCGCCATTGCTAATGCCCAACGGGGCGGGCGGCAGCACGATCACATCGCGCCCGCGCACCTGCTCCGGGTCTGCCGGGGGGGCGTAGTCCAGCACCTCACACGGCACGGCGCGGGCTAGCAGGGCGGCGTGCATGGCGCTGCGCAGGGCGCCGTGGCGGCCGAGCAGCAACGTTGCCCGCGCTGGGGCGGGGCTGGCGGCAATGGCACTGGCCAGGGCGGGCAGGCGGGCGGTGATGATGGCGGCGGGCAACGGCATGTCAGGCAACGGGCGCAGAGCGGCGTCCTGGAAGCCGTGGCCGTGCAGCAGGCCGGTCCAGCCATCGCCATCGAGCAGGGTGGCGCCGTGCTGGCCCCACCAGGCCGGGGACTGGCCGCCGACGAAATTCCACACCGTGCCGGCCGCGGGTTCGGCTAGCAGCAAGGTGCCGCCTTGGCCCAGCGCCGCGCGCACCGCCGGCAGCACCGCGGTGCCGAAGCGCAAATGGGCGGACAGGCCAATCACCAGATCGGCTTCCGGCAGCTTGGCACCTTCCAGCGTGGCGTCCCAGGCAAGGGAACTGGTTTCCAGCGCGCCGCCGTTGACATGGGCGGCGCGGTCGCCGGGATCCCCCGGCGGATGCACGGCGACATGCAGCACCCGGCGACCACTGGCGGCGAGGGCTGCCAGCAGATCGCCACGGCTGCCGAGGTCCAGCACCCGTAATGGGCGGTCGGCCGGCCAGGCGGCAGCGAAGGCGGCGGCGGCATGCGCTAGTTCGGCGGCCATGCGGCGGGTGGTTTCGGCTTCCGGTGGCAGCAGCACGAGGTCGGTGGCGGGGCCGTCGGCGCCCGGGCTTTGCCGCAACACGGCGGGGAGCCGGTCGATGGCCTCGGCGATCCACGCCAGTTCTGGCGCGAGATCGGGACGGTCGGCATACACCACGCGCCAGATTTCGCTGGCATCCGGCAGCGGGGCATCGTGCAGCAGGCGCCAGCCATCGGCGACCGGCACGGCGAGTTGGCTCAGCGCCAGATCGGCCAACAGTGCCTGGGCGTACGCGGAGCGCGGGCGCAGCACGCTGCCGGGTTCCGCCGCGAAGGCGGCGAACGCGGCCGAGAGCACGCAGCCGCGCAGCAATTCGGCGGCCTCGTTGATCGCCTCGCTGGCCGGCGGCAAGGCGGCGCGCAAAGCGGGCAGCAGGTCGTCCGGCGTGGTGGTGGCATTGTCAAAGGCGGGCAGTAGGTCAAACCGGAAGACCGGGGTTTGGGCGGCGGCGTGCTGGCCGAGCGAAACGCGCTGCATCCAGCAATCCCAAGCGCGGGCGACCACGGTGCCGACGGCGTCACGCAGCACGATATCGGCCACCACCGAGCGACTGCCGCGCCGGGAAATAGCGATTTCCGCGAGTACCGGCGGGGCGGCGCCGCGCTGCACCAACAGGCGCCCGATATGCGATGGCACCATGCCGGCGCCGTCGCGGCCGAGCGGGCCGTCGCCATGCGCGAGCAGGGCGATCAGGCCTTGCAAGGCGCCGTCAAAGCGGACGGGGTGCAGCAGGAAGCCGTCATCGCTCGGCGCGGCGTCTGGCAACGCGAGGCGCACGACGGCGCGGTCGGTCGCCGGGTCTAGGCTGGCATCGACGATCGGTTGGAAGGCGGGGCCGTAATCCAGCCCGACTTTGGCCGCCATGGCCACGATTTCGGCGCCCGAGACGGTGATGCGGCCGTGATGCGACCAGTCCTCCGGAGCGGGAATGGCGTTTAGCGCGCCGATCTGGCCGATGGCGTGATCGGCCCAGCCTTCATCGGACAGATGGGTGCGGCTGGACAGCACCACGCCGCCATCACCTAAAGTGAGACGGAGATCCTGGCCGCGATCCTCCGGCACTGGCAACATGCGTAGCAGGCGCAGTTCCGCCACTTCCAGCACGGCCGCGTTCGGCCAGTGCAAGGCGGCGGCGGCGAGCGCCATTTCCGCCATGCCGGCGGCCGGCAGCACCGCGGCGCCGCCGAAGCGGTGGTCGGCGAGCCAGGGCTCCAGCGCCGTATCGATCCGGCGCTGCCATTCCTGCGGCTGTTCCGGGCGGCGGAAGCCGAGCAGGCGGTGCTCGTGGGCCGGGGCGATGATGGAGGTGGCATCCGCCGTGCGCGGCAGGGCGACGGAGATGCGGGCCAGCGGGGTGAGTGGCAAAGCGCGCAATTCGGCCGGTCCGGCATACACCGCCGCGCGGCGCGGGTCAGCACCTTGCGCGACGGCGCGATCCACCAATGCGGGGAACGGATCGCCTGGCGGGTCCCGACGAGACAGGCTGGCGAGCAGGCGGGCCTCGGTGCCGGCTTCCTGCAAGGTATCGCGCAGATAGGATTGCAGCACCGGGTTGCCGCCGATTTCGATGAACAGGCGGGCGCCGGCGGCGGCGGTATGGATGGCGCCGCGGAAGCGCACCCGGTCGCGCAGATTGTGCCACCAGTAATCCGGCGTGCATTCGCTCGGTTCCAGCACAGCGGCGGTCACGGTGGAGATCATCCGCGCGGTGGCTGGGTGCGCCTGCATGCCGGCGAGGTCGTTGACCAGGGCGGCGTGCACCGGGTCCATCGCGGCACTGTGGAACGCGTAATCCAGATCGAGCTTGATGAAGCTCCAGCGCCGGCTGATGGCGATCTGTTCCAGCCGGGCCAGCATGGCGTCCGGCCCGGCGACGGTGAGCGCGCGCGGGCCGTTTTCGGCGGCGATTTCCAGCTTCGGGCCGGGCAGGCCGGCGGAGGCTTCGGCGAGCGCCGGCAGGGCCTCATCGAGCGGGCAGCCGAGGGCGGCCATGCGGCCGATGCCGCGCTGGCGGTGCTGCTGGGCGCTGCGGGTGACGATCAGCCGGGCGGCGGTGGGCAGATCGAGCAGGCCGGCGGCCCAGGCGGCGGCGACTTCGCCGACGGAGTGGCCGAGTACGCTGTCGGCAATAATGCCGTCGCCGCGCAGGGTTTCGGTGATCGCCACCTGGGCAGCGAATAGCAGCGGTTGGGCGATGTCGGTGGCGGCGAGTTCCGCAGCGGTGACGCCGGCGCGGATGCGGCGCAGCGGTGACCAGCCGAGCAGCGGCGCGAGCACGGCATCCACCCTGGCCAACGCGGCGCGGAAGCGCGGATTGTGCTGGGCGGCCTGCTGCGCCATGGCCGGGATTTGCGCGCCATTGCCGGAATAGACCAGCACGATGCCGTCGCCCGCGCCTTGGCCTCCAGCCCGGGTGGTTGCCGCGCCGCCGGCGACCGAGGCGCGGGCGGCGGTGCCATCGGTGGCGCCAGGGATGGTCTGGTTCGGCGCGGTGCCGGCGAGCCAGGTTGCGAGGGTTTGCCGCAGGGCCTCGGCACTGTCGCCACGCAGCACCAGGCGGTGCGGTTGCAGGTCGCGGAAGCGGGCGGCGCCGCGGAGAAAAGCGGGCAGGTCAGCCGGGGCAAGCGTGGCCAGCCGGTCCAGCCATTCGGCGGCCAGGCCGCGCAAGGCCGCTGGGGCGTGGGCAGAGAGGAGCAAGGGCGGCAGGGCGCGCGCCGCCGATTTGCCGCGGCCGCTGGGGGCTGGCGCGCCGGTGAGCATGGCGCTGCCATTGGTGCCGCCGAAGCCGAAGCTGTTGATGCCAATGGCGGTGGCCGCCAGGCCATCGGGGTTGAGCGCCAGCGCGCGCGGCTGGCCGGCGACATCAAGCCGCAATTCGGCAAACGGGATGTTCGGGTTCGGGGTATCGAAATGCAGCGATTGCGGGATGTGGCGGTGTTGCAGCACCAGCATCGCCTTCAGCAGCCCGGCCATGCCGGAGGCGGATTCGAGATGGCCGATATTGGTTTTCACCGAGCCGATGGTCAGCGCCGGACCCTGGGCGCGGTCCGCATGGCTGGCTATGGCGTTGCTGATCGCCCAGGCCTCGATCGGGTCCCCCACCAGAGTGCCGGTGCCATGGGCTTCGAAATAGGCGAATTGCGCCGGGGACAGCCCGCTGCGGGCCAGCACGTCGCGCAACAAGGCCGCCTGCGCCTCGCGATTGGGCAGCGACAGGCCGACGGTGCGGCCGGCGGAGTTGGTGCCGGTGCCGCGAATGACGGCGCGGATGCTGTCACCATCGGCCAGTGCGTCCGACAGGCGTTTGATCAGCACTACGCCGGCGCCCTCGGCGCGCACATAGCCGTCCGCACGCGCGTCAAACGCGTGGCAGCGGCCGGTGGGGGAGAGCATGGAGGCGCGGGAGAAGCCGACGAACTGCGCCGGGGCCAGCAGCATGTTCACGCCGCCGACCAGGGCGGCGGAGAGTTGGCCGGTGCGCAGCGCCTCGCAGGCCAGATGCAGCGCGACCAGGGAGGAGGAGCAGGCGGTGTCCACGGTTTGGGAGGCGCCGTGCAGATCAAACACATGGGCGATGCGATTGGCCATGATGCTCATCGCGCCGCCGGTCATGCCATAGCGGTCTAGCGAGGCGGTGTCTTCGTAGCGGCCGGCCCAGAAATCGGTGGAGGAGGCGCCGACGAACACCCCGGTCTGGCTGCCGGCGAGGCGGTCGGCGGACCAGCCGGCATCTTCGATCGCGGCGCGGGCCACCTCCAGCAGGATGCGCTGCTGCGGGTCCATCTCCTGCGCCTCACGCGGGGAGAGGTTGAAGGCCGGTGGGTCGAACTGGCTGACATCGCCGATGGTGCCGGCGGCGAAGGTGTAGGTGGTGCCGGGCTCGGTGGTGCCGGCAGCGGTTTTCGGGTGCAGGTAGCGGGATTTGGTGAAGCGATCGTCCGGCACTTCGGTGACAGCGTCGATCCCCTGATCGAGCAGTGCCCAGAAGGCGGCCAGGTTATCCGCGCCAGGGAAACGGCAGCCGGCGCCGATGATGGCAATCGGTTCCTGAACGCGGGGCGTGCGGGGACCCTTGGCACCGAGGCGCAGGCTGTCAGCGCCAAGGCGCGGGCTTGGTGTGCGGGACATCGGTCTGGCTAGCTCCCCGGTTGCGCCACAGGCGCGTAGGCGATGATAGAACGTCCCATAAACGCGTGCGGCGTCAATATCCGTAAGGCAAAGCAAGGGCTAAAATCTAGGCTAAAACATGGCGCTACGCGGCCCGGCAGCCAGGGGTGCGCTCGGGTTGTGGGCAGATTTACGGGCTTTTGGCGGGTATTCCGCAGCTGTCGGCGTGGCGGCGATGGGTGGGCTTGATCAGAAAATGTCAAAAAAACCGCCCTTTCTTGCTGCGCCTGAGTGGCGGTAAAATTGCGGTTTGCAATGCGCCCGCGACATGTTGCATCGCAACACAACATAGTGGGAAAATTTAAGCCGTCCATTTTTGTTTTATTGTGTTGAGCAAACCGCGCCAAGCGGCGGTCGAGATGCGGCGTGTGCTAGACCGGTTGGCATGCGGCGGTTAGGCTTTGCGGGACGTGTGGAGAGAGTGGTCGCATGAATGCCTTTTCAGCCCATGACAGCCTGATTTCGCCACCGCTGCCGCTGGGTGCGCGCCCGGTGGGGGCGGCGTTTGGCCTGCCGGAGCGGTTGCGAATCCGCACCGGTGCCCTGACCGGGCCGACCGCGGGGCTGGCGCCCGGCAATGTGCAGGCGAATCTGGTGATATTGCCGCGCGATCTGGCCGGCGATTTTCTGCGCTTTGCCCAGGCCAACCCGAAGCCCTGCCCGGTGCTGTCGGTGGGCGAGGTGGGGAGCCCGCATTTGCCGAGCCTGGGGGCGGATCTGGATTTGCGCACCGATTTGCCGCGTTACCGGGTATGGCGAGACGGGGTGCTGGTGGAGGAGCCGACCGAGATTGCCGCCCTGTGGCGCGACGATCTGGTGAGCTTTGCCATTGGCTGTTCGTTTTCCTTCGAGCAGGCGCTGATCGAGGACGGCATCGAAATCCGCCACATCGCCTGCAATGCCAATGTGCCGATGTATCGCACCAACATCCCCACGACTGCCGCCGGGCCGTTTCATGGGCCGGTGGTGGTATCGATGCGACCGATGCTGCCGGCGGATGCGATCCGGGCGATCCAGATTACCTCCCGCTTTCCCTCGGTGCACGGGGCGCCGGTGCATATCGGCCTGCCGGAGGCGATCGGCATCGCCGATATCGGCAAGCCGGATTACGGCGATGCGGTGCCGATCCAGCCGGGCGAATTGCCAGTGTTCTGGGCCTGCGGGGTGACACCGCAAGCGGTGATTGCCGCCGCCAAGCCGGCGTTTTGCATCACCCATGCGCCGGGGGCGATGTTGATTACCGATCTGCGTAACAGCAACCTCGCCAGCCTCTAGCCTTGACCCGTATTGCCGCCATCGAGGCGTTGATCCAGGAGGAGGTCGGCCGCAACATCGCGGCGATGTGCGCGGCCTCGGCCGGCGGCTTGCAGGCGGTGGCCGGGGTGCTGGCCGATGCGGCCGAGGTTCGGCTGGGGGTGATTACCGGATTTTACGTGCCGCGCGGTAGCCCGCCGGCGGCGGAGACTGATGGGCCGGTGGGGGTGGCGCTGCTGCTGCGTGGCCTGCGCGCGGCGGGCATTCCCTGCCGGGTGGCGACCGATCCGCCATGTGCCGCCGCCTGCACCACGGCGCTGGCGGCGGCCGGGCTGGCCGATGTGCCGGTGGATCAGGCGGCGGTGGCGGATATTATTGCCACCTGGCGGGCGGCGGGCATTACCCATGTGCTGGCGGTGGAACGCTGCGGGCTGGCGGCCGATGGGGTGCCGCGCAATTTGCGTGGCGAGGATGTCTCGGCGATGACGGCACCGCTGGACCAGGTGTTTCTGGCTGGACCCTGGGTGCGGCTGGCAATTGGCGATGGCGGCAATGAAATTGGCATGGGCAGCCTTGCCGCCGAGGTAATCGCGGCCGCGGTACGAAATGGTGGGCGGATTGCCTGCCGGACGGCGGCGGACCATCTGATTGTGGCCGGCGTGTCCAACTGGGGCGCGTGGGGGCTGTTGGCGGCGCTGGCGGTGCTGCGGCCGGACTTGCGGGCGGCGTTGCTGGCGGCGCTAGACCCGGCGTTGGATGCGGCGATTATGCAGGCGACTGTTTATGACGGCCCGGCGGTGGACGGCGTGACCACCTTGCAGGCGATGACGGTGGACGGGCTGCCGGTGGCGCGCCATCACGCCAAGCTGGCGGCGATCCGGGCTGCGGTTGGCTAGCAGTTGCCGCCGGCGACGGCTGGTTAGTAGTTGCCGCCGCTGCTGCGATTGCTGCCGGACGCCGAGGTGCCGCCGGCGCCGCCGGGGTTGAAGCGGCCGATATTGCCGAGCAGTTGTTGCAGGAAGCTGGCATCGCTGCCCGGCGCCGGGGTGGCATCGGGCACGACGGCGATATCGTAGCCATCGGTGGCGGCTTTGGTTTCCACCCGGCGCAGCACGCCTTGCTGGTCGAAGCCGAGCACGACGACGGACTGGTCGCGCACCACGTTGGTGGCGGCGATCATCGGCTTGGTCATTTCGCCGATATAGATCCAGGTATTGTCGTCAAACGCCGCTTTGGTGGTGGGCGAGCCGAGCAGGGCAATGGCGTCCGCACGGGTGGAGGTGCCGGGGACGAGTTGCACCAGGCGGTCGGCTTCGACGCGGTTGCCGCGCGATTGCTGCGGGAAGGAAATTACGTCTGGCAGGTCGCAGCCGGTCAGCGCGATCGGGGTGGCCAGGGCCGCCGCCAAGGTGAGGCGGGCGAGCAGGCGGGAATACCGAATTCGTGCAGGTCGCATGGGTCCCTCGATCGCTGCGGGTCGGCAGGTGCCGACGCCACGGCTGGTCTGTAGCTTCTGCGCGCCCGCAACGCCAGTCCTGATATGGATCTGGCCCCGTTGTGAAATGGCGGGTGTGACGGCGGGGCGATTTGACAGGCAGGCGCGAGACGCTACCTGTAACCGGGATGCTGGCGGGTCGCCATGGCTGGGTGCAAATGGCGCATGCACGGCAAAGATAGATGGGATAGAGTGGGCTTATGCCAGATATGAAGACAGCCAAACCGGAGCGGGGCGGCCTTCTGCGCCTGCTGCGCGGAAACCGGTATGAGCGTGCCGGCTATGCGCTGTACGGTGCCGCAGTGGCGGCCGCGCGCCAGCCGATTTTTTATGCCGAGCTCGGCGTGCCGGACACGCTCGACGGGCGGTTTGATATGGTCGGGCTGCACGCATTTCTGCTGATCCGCCGGTTGACCGCGCTGCCGGTGCCGGGACCGGCGCTGGCGCAGGCGATGTTCGATGCGATGTTTAACGACATGGACCTCAACCTGCGCGAGATGGGGGTGGGGGATTTGTCGGTCGGGCGGCGGGTGCGCGACATGTGGGAGGCGTTCCATGGCCGGTCCGCCGCCTATGGTGCCGCGCTGGAGGACGCCGAGCCGGCGGCGCGGCTGACTGAGGCCTTGGCGCGCAATGTGTGGCGCGGGACCGAGGCTCCGGCAGGCGCGGCGCGGCTGGCGGCGCTCGCACTGGCGCAGAGCCGCTACCTGGACAGCCAGGAATTGGCCAGCCTGCGGGCCGGCAAAGTGGAGTTCGCAACGCCATGACCCTGCATCCCCCGCCGCCGGAATGGCATCGCCCGCTGCCGCTGCTGCGGCTCTCGGCCGGTGTGCATACCGAGACCATTACCTCCGAACGGGCGGAATGTGCGGCCCTGGCGACCCGGATGGGGCTGCCGGCGATCAAATCCGTCCGTTGCGTCTTTACGCTGCATCCCCGCCGCGACGGGGTGTTCTTGGCCGAGGGGCATTTGCAGGCACGCATCACCCAGACCTGCGTGGTGACGCTGGACCCGTTCGCGGCGGCCATTGATGAGCGCTTCCGGGTGCTGTTCGTGCCGGCCGGGCAGGAGAGCGAGACCGACGACCCCGAATCGGATGACGAGATCCCGTATGAGGGCACCGCCATCGATCTCGGCGAAGCGGCGGCGGAGCAGTTGGCGCTGGCGCTGGACCCGTATCCGCGCAAGCCGGACGCGGTGATCGCCGAGTCCGGCCCGGATGAGGTGCTGGAGGTGGAGGGCAAAGTATCTCCGTTCGCCGCCCTGGCGCGGCTGCGCGGCAAGCCATAAGCGGCGGAATACGCCGGACGCAGCCCGAACCTGCGTTGCGGTGGCGTGGTATGACTTGCGGGGCGGGGGGGTGTCTGCTAGACCGCGCCGCTCGCGTTATTGGCATTGAATACGTGAACGTGCCCGCTCCGCCGTGTTGGTGGGGCAAGGGGGGCGGATCACCTAGACCGGAGTTGGGTTTCCCATGGCTGTCCCGAAGAAGAAATCGTCCCCCTCGCGGATGGGCATGCGTCGCAGCCATCATGCGCTGACCGCTGTCGCGCATACCGAATGCGGCAATTGCGGCGAGCTGAAGAAGCCGCACCACGTGTGCAGCCATTGCGGCCATTACGACGGCCGTGAAGTGGTGGCCGCTGGCAAGCCGCTTAAGGGCGCGGTTCGCGCCTGACGCGGCGTACCGGCTTTATACCGAATCTTGGGCGCGCCATGGCACTCTGCGTTCGCTTTGGCTGCGCCCTGTTCGAGACCGACAGCGTTTATCGTCGGCTCGGTTGTGGTAGCATAGGCCGGTGACTGACCGATTCACGCTTGCGATCGACGCCATGGGGGGCGATGCTGCCCCAGCGGCGATTGTTGCCGGGCTGGATATCGCCGCCGAACGCCATCCCACCGCGCGGTTGCTGCTGGTGGGGGACGAAGCGGCTTTGACCCCGTTGCTCGCCCGCTACAAGCGGGCGGCGGCGATTAGCACTGTACGCCATACCGCCGAGGTGATCGGCAGCGACATGAAGCCGACCGCGGCCTTGCGCATGCGCAAGGCGTCTATGCGGCTGGCGATTGACGCGGTGGCCAACGGTGAAGCGGCCGGCGTGGTTTCCGCCGGCAATACCGGCGCGCTGCTGGCCCTGGCCAAGATTGTCATCAAGACCCTGCCCGGGATCGACCGGCCGGCGATGGCCGCGATTGGCCCATCGGCGCGCGGCGACGTGGTGATGTTGGATCTGGGCGCGAATGTGAGTTGCGACACGCGCAATCTGGTCGAATTCGCGCTGCTCGGCGATGTGTTCGCCCGCACGGTGCTGGGGCTGACGGCGCCGACGATTGGCTTGCTGAATGTTGGCTCCGAGGAGTTGAAGGGCAACGATCAACTGCGCCAGACCGCGGATGCGCTGCGCGCCAGCCATCTCGGGCCGCAATTTCATGGCTTTATCGAGGGGCATGATATCGCTGCCGGCACCACGGATGTGATTGTGACCGATGGCTTTACCGGCAATATCGCGCTGAAAACCGCCGAGGGCACGCTGAAGCTGATGAGCGGCATGCTGCGGCAGGTGTTTGCCACCTCCATCCTGACCAAGATTGGCTACCTGCTCGCCCGCCCCGGTCTGGAACGGCTGCGCGAATGGTTGGACCCGCAGCGCTATAATGGCGCGGTGATGTTGGGGCTGGCCGGCGTGGTGGTGAAATCGCATGGCGGCACTGACGCCAACGGCTTTGCGCATGCCGTGGATGTGGGCATGGACATGGTTGTGCATCGCTTTAACGATGGCATTCGCGACGGGCTGGAGCGGCTGCGTGCCGCGCAGTTGCAGGCCCAGACGATCGCCTCACCGGGAGCTTCAGAATGATCCGCAGCCAATTGACCGGGATCGGCGCCTATCTGCCGCGCACGCTGGTCAGCAATGACGAGATGGCCGCGCGGGTGGATACCAGTGACGAATGGATCCGCGAGCGGACCGGCATTCGCCAGCGTTATTTTGCCGCCCCCGACGAGAGCTGTGCCTTTATGGCGACCGAGGCGGCGCGGGCGGCGTTGGCCGATGCGGGGGTGGATGCGGCGAAGGTGGACGCCATTCTGCTGGCGACCGCGACCCCGGACCAGGCGTTTCCGGCGACAGCGGTGCGGGTGCAGGCGGCGTTGGGCTGTGGTGGCTTTGGCTTTGATCTGTCGGCGGCATGCAGTGGGTTTATTTACGCCCTGTCGATGGCGGATGCGATGATCCGGGCCGGCCAGGTGCAGACGGTGCTGGTGATTGGCGCTGAGGTGTATTCCCGCATCATGAACTGGGAAGATCGCGGCACCTGCGTACTGTTCGGCGACGGCGCCGGGGCGGTGCTGTTGCAGGCCGGTGAAGGCGATGGCAGCCATGCCGATCGTGGCATTCTGGCGTCGCGGCTGCATTCGCAAGGCTCGCTGGCGGATATTTTGTATGTCGATGGCGCGGTGGGCCAGCCGGATAAACCCGGCCATCTGGTGATGAACGGGCGGGAAGTGTTCCGCCATGCGGTGGGCAAGCTGGTCGAGACGGTGCAGCAGACCCTGGCGGCGAGCGGGCTGACGGCGGCGGATATCGACTGGCTGGTGCCGCATCAGGCCAATATGCGCATCATCGATGCCGTGGGCCGTAAGCTCGGCCTGAGCACCGACAAAGTGGTGGTGACGGTGGACCAGCACGCCAACACCTCGGCGGCCTCCATTCCGCTGGCGCTGCACGCGGCGTATCGCGACGGGCGGATCAAGCGCGGCCAACTGGTGCTGATGGAAGCGCTGGGGGGCGGCCTTACCTGGGGTTCGGCGCTGGTTCGGCTGGGATAACTGCCGCCTTCATACGTTGCTTGAAGTGCCAAGCGGCTGAATTCAATCTATAGTTGAGATTCTAATCTTGACGAAAGGGTCATGTCTGCCTAGCGTTGGCGGCATGAGCACTGTCACCCGCGCGCATCTGACCGAGACGATCTATACCCAGGTTGGTCTCTCCCGCAACGAGTCCGCTGACTTGCTTGAGGCCGTATTGGCCCGGATGAGCACAGCGCTAGAGGATGGACAATCCGTTAAAATCAGTGGGTTCGGGACATTTTCTGTGCGCCAGAAAGGTCGGCGAATCGGGCGTAATCCGAAGACCGGCACCGAGGTGCCGATCTTGCCGCGCCGGGTGCTGGTGTTCCGGCCGAGCCAGGTTTTGAAGGCGCATGTGAACCATACCGCCATCCCGGCTGGGGATGACGAATGAACGACGCGGCGCTGGCGGTGGACGAGGCAGCGGACGATAGCGACGACGTTGAGGGCGCTGCCGGCCGGGCCAAAGCCAAGAAGGCGCCGAATGCCTTTCGCACCATTAGCGAAGTGGCCGATGATCTGCATATTCCGCAGCATGTGTTGCGCTTCTGGGAAACCAAGTTTCCGCAGGTCAAGCCGCTGAAGCGTGGCGGCGGGCGGCGATATTACCGGCCAGACGATATCGGGCTGCTGCGTCAGATCTCTGATTTGCTGTATAATCAAGGTTATACAATCAAAGGCGTGCAGCGTTTGTTGCGCGAAGGTGGGGGGAGGTTGGCCGATAACATCCCGCCGCCCTCGGCCGAGGAAAAGGCTGAGGCGGCTGCCGCAGCCGGCGAGGCGCCGGATGTGGAACCGCAACTGCCAATGCCGGGGCTGGAACCGGTACCGGTTGCGGCTGCCAAGCCGGCGACGAAGGCCGAGCCGCGCGCCAAGCCGGTGGCTGCCAAGACTGAGGCCGCCGAAACAGGGGCGGAAGTGGCCCGGCTGCGGGCTCTGCTGGCGCGCACGCTGGCGGAGTTGCAAAGCCTGCGAGGTT
>Ga0164297_10004426_pt1 | contig 12576 bp, 11 predicted proteins | sample GEODES058metaG_FD_113539 | JGI IMG/M metagenome (GOLD analysis project Ga0164297, IMG submission 113539) | Dystrophic lake water microbial communities from Trout Bog Lake, Wisconsin, USA - GEODES058 metaG | ecosystem: Environmental > Aquatic > Freshwater > Lake | place: USA: Trout Bog Lake... | reverse complement strand
CAGACGAGCTTGACGACGAGCCACTGAACATGCTCAATTTCATAAAGAACGTCACGGCCGAGTGGCCCGCTGAAATGGCCCAGGAGCTGCAGAGAACTCCCAAGAACCTGGTCAAGATCCGTGACCGCCTCGGGTTGAGAGACCTCTGCTGCGCCTGTGAGCCACAGCGGCCGAGCAAGACGGAATGACGAAACGAGGCCAGGTTCTGGGAGGCAAGGCCACGGGCGTGCGCGTTGATGACATAGCAGGGCCATTAGTGCATCAAAGTCCCTTGCTTCGCATGGACCTTACGCGGCAGATTGCCACACTGCTTTGTCCTGGTGAGCCGAATGTGTCAAACAGGGAGCTCGCCGCGCGCCTGCGCGATTTGGCTGCCCGCCTTGAGGAGGAGAAGACAGTGAGTGCACACGTTCCGGCTGCCTGCGATGGCAACGCCCGCGATGACGTGACAGGCGCATGCGACGCCATAGACGATGCTGTCGACGGCGCATGCACACACAAAGGGCCGCCTGGCTTCGACATCAGTCGCTATCCGCACCGCCTGATTGCTTTGGACATCTTCTACGCCGGTTGGCCCTATCACGGCTTCGCAACACAAGGGTGTGTATCCTCTTCGTGATGTTGCTTCTACGCTAGCGCTGGTACTATCACCTCGGGCTGACTCGCGACTCCGACCTCGCAACGCAGAGATGGTCCGGGGGCTGCAGAGACGGTGGAGACGCACCTCTTCGCTGCATTGAAAGCCACTCGCCTGGTCGCTCCCGACTCGACATGGGGAAGCGTGGAATATAGTCGCTGTGGACGAACAGACGCGGGCGTGTCAGCACTGCGGCAGGTGCTTCGGACATTGCCCCTGGTGCCCGTTCGAGCTGCTCACCTGACGAGTTGTATTTGCGCGCAGGTGGTGGTGCTACGCTGTCGGAGCAGTGGCACAACCCCGGAGCTTGATTATGTCGGCGCGTTGAACCGCCAGCTGCCCGACAGCATCCGGGTGCTGTCTTGGCGACCCGCTCCCGCCGCCTTCAGCGCCCGCTTCAAGTGCGTGTGTCGTCCCATCTGAATGAACACCAACCCTCGTTGTATCTGACGCCGATGTGTCAATCACGGCAGTGCGCAATGGAGGCAATACAAGTACATGTTCTGGGATGACGGCAGCCTTGACATTGGCGCCATGCGCGATGCAGCCGGCCGGCTGGTGGGAGCTCACGATTTCCGGAACCTGTGCAAGATGGATGTGGACGCAGTCTGCAATTTCGTGCGCCGCATTTACGCTTTCACCATCGACCCTGAAGATGGCCCTGGCGGCCAGGAGCAGCAGCTTCCGGCGACAGCAGCCGGTGCAGGCCGCCTGTGGGCGTTTCATGTTACAGGCAGCGCGTTTCTGTGGCATCAAGTGCGGTGTATGGCGGCAGTTCTGCTGCTTATTGGCCGCAGGCTTGAGGCACCCTCCGTGATGGATGCCCTTCTGGATGTGACAGCCATGCCCGGCAAGCCTGCGTATGACATGGCCCCTGAGGAGCCGCTGGTGCTGTGCGCGTGCGGATACGATATCGGAGATGGGTCGTCACAGTTGTTGGAAGAGTTTGGGCCAACCCCTCCGCGGACGCTGGCCCTGGTGGAGGAGCATCTACGCAGCCAGACGCGCAAGTACGCAGTCAGGGCGCAGATCTACGCGCATGCGCTGAGGGCGGCGCAGTCCAGCCAGCCCACGCAGGGTGGTGGGCGTCACGTGCCACTGCTGCAACGGAAGCGGGAGGCGACTTTTGAGGAGCAAGTGGCGAGGCGGCCACCTGGTAAGCTGAAGTGGCTGCAAGCGAGCACACATAAAGAGACTCAACCCATATAACCATTCGCCGGTGCGTGGCAGGAACACGTGTAAGCAGTCGTTGTCGTCTTCTTTTTTCGGCTGTTGACACCACTCTATGTATGTCACGCATCATCATGTGCGTTTCGGTGAGGCAGGCACTCCTCCATCTACTCGAGGCCTTGCTTTACTTCCAGACGGTGTCGCTCCTGGCGGCAACGCGACTCTGGTCACCAGTCCTGCCGCCACGCCTGCGACGATGCCCTTCATCAAGCCGCCGAGTCCAGGCGGTCCCCCAGTCTTGGGCGGTGCCAGCGGTGTGAGAGGGAATTCGACGCGAGGCATGTCTGGGTTTGCCTCCATGGCCGACCGCAACTCAGCTTCAAGCACGCGCCGGGCTTCCCGCTCCTGCGACAGCTGCTCGGACAGCAAGCTCATCATCTTAGCCGCATTCTGAGCGTTGCTGGCCGCATTGGTGGCCAACTCCGCAGCTGCGAGCTCGGCCGCCTCGTGCGCCGCTTTGGCAGCTGTCAACTCGGCAGACAGCTCTGATTCCAGCGCAGCGGCAGACTCGCGCCGTGATTGAGCCTCCTCCTCGGCAGCGGTGACTGCGCGCCGCACCGCCAGCAGCTCTGCGCGCAGGCTCTCCACCTGGGCCTCGCGGGCGGCCAGTTGAGCAGTGAGCTCGCTTGGCCGGAGCAGCGCCGCCGCATTCGCCGCATCGCCGCCCTTTCCATCAGAAGCAGGGCCGTCAGCCGGGCTCGCAGCAGTGACGCCGCCAGCGGAGGCGGCGATCTTGAGCACCTCGTACGAGCGCTTGGCGGCAGCAAGCTCAGCTTGCAGCTGCGCCTCCCTCGACGCCGCCTGCTTCTTGAGACTCACGATGTCAGCCTCTGCGCTGCTGATGGCACGACGGGCAGCAGCCAGGTCTGCGCGCAGCGCGTCGATGGCAGCCTCCTTGGCAGCCACTTGGGCCGCATGTGCAACGCGCGCTGCTTCTGCGGCCGCCTGTGATGCGGCCGCCTCTGCCTGCGCCTCCATCTCGCGTGACGAGCTCTCTCGCTTCAGCTGGGACAGCTCCTTCTCCGCCTCCGCGAGTCGCTTGCGCGTCGCGCTGAAATCGGTCTTGAGGCCGTCGATGAGTGCGTCGCGGCTCTGAAGCGTCGCGCCGTGGCTCGTCTTCATGTTGTCCACCTTGTCGCGGAGGGACGCCACCTCGGCGGTGAGTTGTTGCTCGCGGCGTGCGGAGATGGAGCGTGCCGCGTCGTCCTTTTTGGTGGAGTCAGTGCCGGCGGCGAGCATCTCGTCCAGCTCCTTCTGCAGCTCTGAAATCAAGCGCGCGCGCTCCACGCTTGTCGCCCGTGCGCTTGACAGCTCCTGCTCTAGAGATGCGAGCGTGCGGCGAGCATGGGGGGTGGTCACCTCGCCACGAAGCTGGTCCAGCTCTTTGCTGGCCAAGCCACCCACTGAGCTGACGGAGACGCCCGCGTACCCGTACGCAGGCTCCAAACCCAGCTCCTTCTCGCGGGAGGTGAGCGCCGCACGAAGAGTTTCCACCTCCTGCTTGCTGAACGCGGAAATCGGGTTTGGGCTGCGGCTGACGGCTGCCACTGCGCTGCCGAGCTGGCGCTCGCGATCGTCCAGTGCAGCGCGCAGCGCATCAATCTCAGACTGGTTGTACGCAGACGCGTCTGCGACGCTCGCTTTGTAGCCACCGCCGCCACCGCCGCCGCCACTGGACATGCCAGCGGCTGCCAATCGTGAGGACATCGGGATGATACCCAGCGCCTTCTCGGCAGCCTCCAGCTTGCTGCGCAGCTCTTTCAGCTCCTGTTGGCTTGCACCGCCGACAACTTCCTCGGCAGCCGGGCGCCATCCGTTCTCCTTAGCGAGATCAGCCAGCAGCGCGCGGATGAGCACATCCTTCTCGGCAACCTCCTCCTTATCTTCCTCCGGCACGCCCTCAGAGGCCATCATGTCTCGCTCCACCTTGAGCGAGTCGAGCGCAGTCATGAGACCCTCCACCTGGGTCTCCTTGGCAGACAGCACGTCAATGATGTCGGCTGTGCGTTCTGCACGCGCAGATGCAGCAGATGCCATGGCCTTCTGCGCAGCGCTCTTGGCAGCTGCCAGTGCGGCGTTGAGCTCCACCTCACGCGAGATGGCCGCTTTCTTGGCCGCCGCCATGGCGGTGGCCGCCTCAGCCTCCTTCACGCGGGCAGCCTTCTGCACCATGGCAAGCTGCACGCCAGCATCCTCGGACGCTTTCTTCGCACTCGCCAGCTCAGCCTTGAGTGCCTCGATTTGCGAGTCGCGGCCCTCAAGCTTGGAAGTCACCTCGCCCAAACGCTTGAGTACGTCCACGCTTGTGCCATACCTGCCCGCCAGCGCCGCCTCCTGCTGCGCCACCGCTTTCTTGACAGCCTCTGCTTCTTGCTGTGCCTCAGATACGGCACGGCCTGCAGCGACGAGGCCTGCGCGGAGGTCGTCCATGAGCTTCTCTTTGGCTGCGAGCTTGAAGCTGTGTTTGCGTGTGGACAAGGGGCAGATGCCGGGAGAGAGGGAGTCAGTCCAAGCCTGTGGTGAGTACTATGGCGGCGTGGCGCTGCGCGTGCTGCACTCCGGTGCGTGGAAGACACAGAGTTTGGCAAGCGGTCGCTGATAGCCCCAGGGTTGAAGCAGAACCCCCCCACGCACGTCAACTGGCCCAGCTTCGTCACCGCGTCCGCCTCTTTGGCAGCTGCCTCGGCGACGCGGGCGAGCAGCGCCTCGCGGTCCATGCTACTGGTCTGCTGCTGGAAAAAGACGAGGGCGTCCTCCGGCTTCGCTCCATCTGCTGGACCTTCCTCGTCCGGCGGAGCTGCTGCGCTGGGCGTCTGGTGGGAGGTCACCCGTGATAGAGGCGTCAGTCACGCTGGTGTCGGAGCGTGTGGTGGTGGACGTGAGGCCGCAGCGGCGAGAGGTGCGCGGGTATGAGTAATTCACAGACAGGACCCAAAGAAGCCCGCGGGCCCGTTCTGCGCCGGCCGCGCCCGCAGGTGGGCTGACGCACCACCGCCCACGGCGAGAGTGATGCGATAGCGCCCATCAGGCTGAAGTCCTCCTCCTTCTGGGCGTCTGCGCCGGCGTTCTTGGACTCTGGAGGAACCATGACACCTCCGGGCCGAACGCTTGGGCCGTCGCCCACCAGGTAGTGCTGGCCCTTCTTGGGCTTCGCTTTGGCATTAGTAGCCGACATTTTGGCAAGCGGCCTCGCGAGGGGCCTTGTGCAACTTCCCTGTTCGGAATTTCACCGCCACGCACCAAAAGTGGCAGATCACACATTGCTGCTGCTCCCCGCCAGAACTGTGGATGGCCCGCCTCGGGCATGTCCGACATCAAGCTGTACCGTGACCCTGGGGCTCCGCTGGGCGATTTCTGGGTCCACAAGTTCGAGCTAGAGGCAGCAAAGCAGTGGGAGCGCTTCTACCGGTGCGTTTGTGTGCGCCCACCGGTGCTACGCCTCCTGCCTGACTCCTAGTTGGCACACCCGGCTCGCAGGCAGAAGGGAGCCAACTTCTTCAAAGACCGGCACTACCTGGCCGCCGAGTTTGCTGTCCTACGTGCTCCTCAATCCAGCTGTTCACCGCAACAGCCGCGCACGTTCGCTGAAGTTGGCTGCGGCGCTGGAAACACAGTGCTGCCGTTGCTGCAGGAGCACCCGTCGTGCACTGTTCATGCGTGCGACTTCAGCCCCAAAGCAGTGGAACTTACCCGTCAGCGGGCGCAGGAGCAGGGGCTGGCGGACCGCTTGCACGTCTTCGTACGTGATGTGACGAAAGAGGCGTTGACGCCAGATGTGCCGGCGCACAGCTGCGACGCCGTGACGCTCGTCTTTTGCTTGTCCGCCATGTCACCAGAGGCTCAAGCTCGGGCGGTGTTGCATTGCGCAGCGGTGCTTGCTCAGCCGCATGGCGTGGTCTGCGTCCGCGATTACGCGGCCGGAGACCTTGCGGAGCAGCGATTGGAGGCGAAGAGCCAAAAGTTAGGGGACAACTTTTATGTGCGCTCTGACGGAACGCGCGCCTACTATTTCACACAAGAGGTGTTGACAGCGCTCTTTGCGACGGCGGGTCTGGAATGCCGCTCAATCAAGGTGTGCGAGAAGGAGATTGTGAACCGAGCGAAGCAACTGAACATGGAGCGCCGCTGGATCCAGGCTGAGTTCGTGTGGCCAAATAGCACGGATGCCGAGTACCCGACTGAGGTTGATGGCGTCACCGCCGTCGGTGGGGACTTGGCTGGTCTCTATTGCAACCCAGCCGCCATCACACCAGACTGGACAGATATACCTCTCAGAGCTGATTTGGCGCCGCTGCGACTACGGCTCATCAGCCGCGATCTACAGCACACATGGCGTGCCACGGGCATGATGGGCTGGCAGGGAGGCACTGCATTAGCACATCACCTGAGCACTGATTCGAGCCGACATCTCGTTGAACACAAGCGCGTGCTTGAGCTCGGCGCAGGAGCGGCGGCGCTGCCATCTTTTGCAGCGGCAGCGGCGGGAGCAGCTCGAGTTACCGCCACTGACGGGCATCAAGACGTGATGGCCCTGTTGAACCACAATCTGGCTGCCAACCCCATCGTCTTCGACATCGCCCGCCTGCGATGGGGGAATGCCGAGGACATGGCGCCTTTTGCTGCCGGCGCTGATGTTGTTCTTGCTGCAGACGTGGTGTACGATGCAACAGCGCTGCCAGCTCTATGCGCCACCATATGCACTGTTCTGGCTCCTGGCGGGACAGCACTTCTTTGCCATATCCCTGATCGAGGAGGCGTTACTGAGGGCGTATTGTTGTCGGCTGCGGCTGAGCGAGGCTTGCATCTAGAGCCTGTCGAGTTGCATTCCCGCAACAGTCACAGCGCCGCATGCAGGCTGCTCGTGGGCCGTCTCGCTGCGAGTGACAAAGACGCAGCAGTACCAGCAATATGAAAGAATAGTTTCGTCTAACCTTACGTCGTCGTCGTGGTTCACGCCCCAACCATGTCCTCTGCATCGCCAGCCTCTGCCTCCACCGCATCGTCTCCGTCTTCGAAATCCATCATGCTATCCTGCTTCGAGCCGCTCCTTGTGCTGCCTCCAGAGCCTTGCAGGCGCTGGATGTAGAGCCGGTACTTCTGAAGATGAGACGCCACGTTTTCGCGCGTCAAGCCGTCCACATTCATGAGCTGCGGATGACACAACATGGAACGCATGGTCGAGTCATAAACAAGGTCACGAGCTGGGGGAATAACACAGCAAGCACACAACAGTGCCCAGCTGAGCGCACCTGCATGATGGTCTTCGGCACCGCCGTCTTGAGTCCCAAGTGGCTCACCGCGTCCACGAAGCGCTTGTGCAACTGCGGCGTCCAAGCGAGGCGGGGGCGCTTGCCCGGGGCTCCGCCCTCAGGGCCCCCGCCTGTGGTTGCCGCACCGCCCTCTTCCACTCCGTTGTGCAGCTCGCTCAGTCCAGCGCCGTCGTGCGAAGCCACCCGTCCGCGTTTAGCAAGGCCTGCTGCTGGTGCGGCGTCACCTGGTAAAAGTGCACCGGCAGGTTGGAACCCAGGGAGTCAGAATGTGCAACCGCCGCCTGCTGCCCAATATCTACGCCCAGCGGCTCGGGCGGGCGCTATATGTGCCCACCTGAGCGTACTCCCGGCAGCGAGACGCGTAAACAGAGCAGGGGGCCATGCAGGCGGCGCTAGAAGGCCGTGCGCGACGCGCCAAGACGAGTGTCGTGGTGGCTTTGGGCGCACCAACGCAGAGTTGACACGCCTGACAGAGCCCCTTACCGCAAACGCACCTCCAAGGCCGGCATGCTTGGTGGCTGCGCGTCGGCGTGATGTCTCTCTGGCGGGCTGCAGCTGCTGTGCGCCGTATGAGGGCCTGCGCGCGAGCGGTGGCAGCCGTGAAGAGGGGCCTCCGTATTGGGCGTGCCCCTGTCCGCCCGGCCCGCTGCCCTTGGAGCCGCTGCCGTCGCTGGAACGGTTGACGGCCTCGTTCGCGGCGACCAGGCGGGCCTCGTCAAGGCCGAAGCAACGCAGCAAGTCGTGTGGGATGAGCTTGGTGTGCTCTGGCACCAGCTCATCGGCGCTGAGCGCCCCAGTTCTGGCTATCGTATTCTTGTCAACATCGACTGTCGTTTCAGGCTGACTTCCCCCGAGCATAAACAACGGTCTTGACGACGACGCACGCTTTGGAAACCGCCGGTGTGACGTCAGCGCAAGTTGCACGCATTTTCCCCACGAGGCGCGTTCTCACATTAATTCACCGATAGCTGTCATGAGCATCATCATCCACACGCTCCCCGATGTTCTTGCCGTGGAGACGAAACAGATAAGGGAAATCTTACGATGCCTTCTGCACACCGTCTTGTTCTGCCGCGCTCTGGGTCTAGTTCATCCAATCGACGTTGACATGAGCCTGTGCGACACAACACACGTGCGTGTTGCTTCCGTCGCGTGACAGGGAGAGATAAGCAGGCACTGACAAAGGGGGGGGGGCTGTCTTGTCACCCACACAGGCCCAAGTGGACGACGCAGAAGTCGAACGGGTTGTCGAGGCACGCATCGACGCTCTGCTGGCGTGGATGAGCAAGCATCCCCAGGCAGAAACATCCTCCGTCACTGTGAAGCTGTCCTTTTTCCAGACGCGGCAACGAAGCCAATGGTTCGGTAGCAGCAGTGAGGAGCGCGTGGTTTGGGAGCAATGGAATTTCCAATTACGCGTGCGGGATCCTGATGAAGGCGATGTCGGCCGCAGAGCGGAGTTGGGGGAAGCCGTTCGTCGAAGCATGCTCTTTATCTTGAGCAGCGTGAGCGACAAGATGGACCACGTACCGCCAGTGAGCACTACAAGCAGCGGGGCTGTAACGCATCCCTTCGAGATCGGAGGATGGGAAGCCGAGAAATCTGAGACAATCGACGCTCTCAAGCGACTCGTACGAAGCACCAGCACTCCGGGACCGCCAATAAATGTTCTGTAAAGCAAAAGAGGAGTGTCCTCTGTCCTGTCTGTGTGAATTGCAAAATTTCTATAGCTTCGAACCTGCGTCATCATTGCGTGCTGATTGCTGCCCGTACACTGCCCGGATCTTCCTTCAGGAGGCGCGCAACCTCAGCCTTGATCCACTTGGCGCGCAGGTCCTTCATATACGCCACCACCTGCGGCAAGTCATCCACCACCACGGGGCCATCGCTGGCGACGGCAGCATCAACTGCGGATTTGAGGTCATCCGGAACAGTGCGCAGAGCCTCCGCGCTCATGCCCGGATGCGCTGTGCTGGCAGCAGTCTTCAGCCGCTCCTGTGCCAGGCGGCGACGCAGCTGCTTGGCGAAGAACTCGCGCGACTCGGCCCAGGGGACAACAGCGGAGATGACGCCCTTGTGGCGCATCACACCGGGGGTGTCATGCAGCGCGGCGTACTGCAACGCCACCTGCTTGAACAGCGGCAACAGATCCTTCTCAGCAGCCGCCTGCTGCTCCGGCGCCAAGTTGCCCAGATGCGGCAGTGTGCGCTTCATGGCGCGCACGAGGTCGTCCTTGCGGAACTTGATGTCGACTGTGCCTTCCGGCTCGAGCACTCCGCCGCGGGCGCTCTCCGCGGCGTAGAACTCCATCTGTCTTGGATTGATGGTGCTGTCGATCACCACCCAGGCGCCGCCACGCAGCTCGCCCTGGGCGGGGATGTAGACCATCACCGGCTGGCGGAACTCGCGCAGGGCGTCCACAATCATGGAGCCGTACTTGAGGATCTCGCCGAACATGTCGCGCAGGCCGCCTGCAAAGCCGCGCCAGTTGGCGAAGATCATGAGCGGCAGACCCTCGCCGTTGACGTCGCGGATCGTCTGCGCCGTCTTGAACGCGCTGTCGGGGAACCACACCTGGCCGGCGTGCTGCTCCACGGTCTGCTGCGTGCCCGAAAAGGCGGGGTCGGCCGGCACAGTTTTCTCAGTCGTGCGCGTCTCCACCGCGATGACACCCAGCGGCAAACCGCCCAGGCATGCGCGGCCAGCAACCACGGACTTGCCCCAATCAGCCATGATTTCTGTGAAGCTGCCCTTGTCGAAAAAGCCGACGAGCATGTCACGTGGGTCGTACGGACCACCCGACGGTGTGAATGCCGGCGCGCGACGCACAGGGTCAGGAGTGGGCCACAGCGGCAGGGGTGCGCCCTTCTTGGCGGGCACGTAGGCCAGCCAGCGGAGAATGGCGTCGACGCCGGAGACGTCGTCTGGCACAACCTTGTGGGACACACCGTTGGTGTGCATCACCTTGGGTCCCCCGATCTGGTTGTTGCTGGTGTACACATCGCGGCCGAGGAGCTTGTTCAGAGCGCTGGCGCCAGTCAGAATCAGCGGCGCGTCCTGGTGCTGAATGATGCGATGGCTCAACCGGCTTACGTATGCGCCGATGCCGACACTGCGTGCCGTGACGTACGTGAGCGTGCACACGCTCGCGTACGCCTCGCTGGTTGCAGTCGCGATGGTGCCGCTGCCTTGCAGGCACTCGACTCCCAGGCCGCCAGGGATGTCACGCAGCACCCAGTGCGTGCTTCCATCAGCACTCGCCTGTGGCTCCGCCTGTACGCTGGACCCCTTCTCGCGCAGGTACTTGTAGTCCGCGTCGTCGAGGTAGAGGTACTTAAATCCCAGGGACGGGTCGTTGGGATCCACCCACGCAGCCTTGAACGCATGCTTCACCTGCTCGTCCAAACCCAATCGCGCGCCACTGTTTGCTGAGATGTACACCACCGGCAAGCCCTCCGTCTGCGCAAGCTTCAGCGCCGCCACGTACGCCGTGTCCTCACTGGGGCTGAAGCTGCCGCTCTGGTGCGTGATGTCGTTGGCCACCAGCACGAAGGCGCGACCCTCGGCATATGAGCTGCTCGCGTACGCGCAGCGCCAGACCACTATGCCGCAGTCGTTGCTCCCCGGCGGGCGGGAGACAGCAGCAAGCGTGCCGTCTGCGCCAAGCGCGAGTTCCGTGGCGGTGAAAGAAGGCCCCTCGTGCGTCAGGCTGGCCGGGTCCACCTGCGCAAGCTCGTCCTTGACGGCGTGCGCGAAGAGCTCCAGGAAGTCGTAGCAGTAGGTGGTGTTCACCGCCTGCGCCATCATGCGCTTGCGCTGCAGGCTGGTCAAAGCGGGGTACGCCCGCGGAGGCGCGCCCACGTCCTCGTGGTACTCAACCGTGTACCTGAAGCTCGTCTTGTTCTGCGCAACCACGCGGCCGCAGGTGCCCACGCGCAGCTCCACCCACGCAACCTTGAGACGGCGGAGGTCATCGAAGCACTGCTGCGTGAAGGCGTGTACAACCTCCTCCGCGGCCTCGACGTCGTCTGCGTTTCCATCCACCAGGTGCACGAAGATGAAATTCCACGCCGTGTGGTGCTGGCCCACCGCCAGCTCGATGGAGCCAAGCACATCAGCAAGGACGTTGTCCTCCGCAATGGCTGCGCGGCGACGACGCGGCGCAGTGCCGGCCTCTGCAGCGGCCCTGCCCAAGGCCAGTCCGGAGAGGCTGGCCAGGAGGTTTGGCAGCGGCGATGATCCGCCCCCGCGTCGGGGAAGGAGGAGCGCCTTGTTGTAGACAGCGGCACGGACGAAGAGGCGACGATCGCGCTGAGATTTGCCTTGAAGGGCCTTCTCCTCTGCCAGATACACACCCAGACGGTAATCACCGCCCTGGAAGAAGCGCGGCGTCTTGGCACCCGTGCGCGCGTTGCGGGGCTCCATCAGCGACAAGCAGCTCGCCGAGAACGTGGACAGGCGGTTCAACTCGAGCTGGCCAGCGACGCTGGGCAGGCAGTTACGCATCACCTGCTGCTCAGCCAGAGGCTCGCTGCCTCCAGCCGCGCGGCCGAACGCGAAAGTCGCGTGCGGCGTGCCGACGCACACGAGGGTGACCCACACCTGCTCCAGCTCCGCAGGCAGGCTGGCCTCGGACAGTGCATCGCTGATGGCGGCAATGTGGCTGTCCGGGCTGGTTTCACCCAGCGAGGGCGCCGCGATGATGAATGCCGCCGCAGGGCTCGCAGCTGCATCATGCGCAGACAGTAAGGCTGGCATTGCCGCGAGGCTGGGTGCGACGTAGGCTGTGATGCCCGGACAGAGGGCAATGTGGACGGTTCCACCGGTGACAGTGGCTGCCGCTCCAGGGACTCCCATGGCTGCGCATGCTTGCGCGACGGCAGCCAGCTGGATGTCAGGCACGCCGAAGTCGAAGAGCGCGTTGAAGGTGAACCCCTCTTCCGCGGAGCCCATCTCAGAAAGGCCACCCACATGTGCCTTTGGCACGAGGCTGTCGCTTCCACGACGCATCTGCATGCCCGCCTCCTGGCGCACGATCGCGGCCACGGCACGCGGCGACGCGCTGTCTGCAGCCACAGTGGTGCCGTCCTCGCCCATGTAGCCACTCACGCTGTGACGCAGGGACTCGCCGTTGCTGCCATCGCCGCTGCCGCCAGCAGCCGCCGCCGCCGCTGCGATACCGGTGCTGTAGCCAGACCCCATCTCCTTGATGTAAGGCATGCTCTTCACCAGGCTCGTCTGCATCGTCTTCCAACGACGCTGGCTGTCTCTGGTCTCCTCTTGCTTGCGCAGAATGATGGCCTTCGCGCGCTGGGCCACCGACGCGTGGTTGCCACTGCGCTGGAGAGCGATGAAGCGCGTGATGGCGGACATGCAAGCGTCGGCGTCAGCCATGTTGGCTGCGTCCACGGCGTCCAGAACGCGAAGGATGAGCGTATT
>Ga0164297_10004423_pt1 | contig 12585 bp, 7 predicted proteins | sample GEODES058metaG_FD_113539 | JGI IMG/M metagenome (GOLD analysis project Ga0164297, IMG submission 113539) | Dystrophic lake water microbial communities from Trout Bog Lake, Wisconsin, USA - GEODES058 metaG | ecosystem: Environmental > Aquatic > Freshwater > Lake | place: USA: Trout Bog Lake... | reverse complement strand
GTTGCGCGTCGACAAATGCCGCCACCATGAGGTCGCCAGCCAGAGTGTACGGGCCGTACCCTGCGGTCTGCACGCGATACACCGCCACGCCGGGCGCCTGTGGCACGCAGTACACCTCCACCGTCAGGGTCGGCATCGTCAGCTCCGCCACCGCCACCGCGAAGTCCGGCTGCACGCCCGCCGCGCGCGCCGTGCACACGCCGATCCCGTTGGCCTGCGTGACCGCAGTGGCGTTGGACAGCGCCATCGTCGAGTCGTAGCTGCCGGGGAAGAACGGGCTCTCCGTGGTGATCTCGATCGTCGGCATCGCCACGGCCGTCGTGTCCGCGGCCTGGAACGCCTCCCACTCGGCCGCGCACAACGACTGGCACAGCGAGGTGGCCGCGCACTGCAGGAAGTAGTCCGGCGGCGAGGGCATGATGACCACGACGTGCGGGTCGGTGTCGAAGTCCAGGCAGTTGCCCGCGTCCCCGTCGAAGGGGATCAGCGTGTAGTCGATGACGCCGGCGAGCGCCTCGGCGCCGGCCTCGAACGCCTCGAACACCGGGTCCAGCTCCGCGTTGAGCGTGCTCGTCAGCTCCGCGATCACGTTCTTGCACGCGTACGCCTTGAACCGGCTCGGCGCCAGCCCCTGCAGCTGGTTCACGATCATGAAGAGCGCCGGCCGCGCCGTCAGCGGCAGCGCGGCGGCGCACGTCTCCTCCACGTAGGTCCGCACGTTGGCGCCCGCCGCGTCCACGCACACGCACTTGACCAGCGGGATGTCCACGAACAGGTCCAGGAGCATCCGGAACAGGCTGGCGTAGTACTCGGCGCCCATCTGGCACGCGTTGAAGGCCAGCCGCGCCCAGGGGTTGGTGTAGCCGAGAATCTGCTGCACGCCCGCGCACCCCATGAGCGTCTGCTGCGTCACGTCCGCGTTGTAGTCCGTCTCCAGGTCGTAGAGCACGCTCCACACCGTCTGCCAGATCGACGCGTCCGTCTGCTCGGCGCTGGCGAGCGCCGCCTTGGCGATGCCCAGCGCCACCTGCGACAGGGCAGTGTACGCGAAGCGCGCCCACGAGAAGCTCGAGATCTGGATCCGAAACGCCCCACTCAGCGCCGACGTCGGGTCCGCCGACACCGGCCCCACCGCGTTGGCCGTGAACCCGCCGATGTCCATCATCGTCTCGCCCACTGTCGCCGACATGGACGAGACCGCGTCCGACACCTTCTGCCACGCCCCCGCCTGCGGCTCCGCGACGTCCTCGGCCTCGGACTCGCCCTCCTCCGACGTCGAGCCGAACAGGCCCTTGAGCGAGCCCACGATGGGCGCCGCCGCGCTGCTCAGCTTGCCGAGGCCGGCCGTGGCCTGCGCCTGGAGGTAGCCCGCGGCCGCGGCCGCTTTCGGCTGGCCCGTCGCCAAAGCCTGGCTCGCGCCCGCCTGCGCCGCCTCGCCTGCCAGGGCCGCGCCCGCCGACGCCGCGCCAACCGCTTCCGCCAGCGACTGCGCCCCAGCGAAGACCATGTTGGTGGCCTCGCCGTACTGCGCCGCGCCGTCGAGGATCTCCCCGACGGGGCCGGCGTTGGTCGCGCTGTCCACCAGCCGCGCCACGACGCTCAGGCTGTTCCAGAAGACGGCGCTGGCGTCCGCGACGCTGTCGAAGAAGTCGTCGAGCGAGTACAGGTCCTGGCCGCAGTTGACCAGCACAGTGTGGCCCAGCGAGGCGCCAGGCGCGGGGCACGCCCCGCCCGCACGCCACACCCGCACCATGCCTGGCGTGTACACGAACGCGTTGAAGATCCAGCGCGCGGCGAAGAGCAGGGCCGTCGCGCTCTCGGCCACAAAGGTCCCGACGCGCGGCGTCCGCTGCTGCGACGGGCACAGCTCCGCGTAGCTGCTCGTGGGCACGCTCGTCGTGAAGATGCTGCGGGAGACCTGCATTGTCGGCGGGTTCAGCCAGTACGTCGTGTATCCCGAGTGGCTCCCGTTGGTCGTGCCGGTGTCCACGTTGTACTCCTTGTACGTGCTGTGCCGGATCACCACAGCGATGTTGTCCTCGTTGATGTACTCGAGCCGCACGACGCTCACGTTGAACGCGCCGTCGCACTGCGCCGACAGGTACTGCACGTCGATGCCCGCGAACTGTACGTACGCCACCAGATCTGAGCCGCAGGAATACGTGGCGCACTGGCGGTACCTGCGCCAAACACGTTTACAACATGCCTAGCGCAAGACAACAGCAGGAATAACTCACGCGCTGACGCGGTAGACCCTTATCGGGGCGTAGCCGGACGTGAGGAGGAAGCCCGCGTTCGGCAGCTGGTCTAGCTTGTTCCGCGAGCGATAGCAGTACTCGAGGTACGCCGACATGCACTCCAGGGCTGGGGGGCTCGCGTAAAACACGTAATTCCTGCGGTATTTAAGCGCGTGGCGCGGGCGGTGCGTAAGTGCGCTCATGGTAAGAGTGTACGACCGGTATATCGTCGGGGGCACCGCGAAGCAGAAGCTTCGGGTCGCCCGCCGCGTGGCCATCCTGGAGGCCGATCGCTTTGTGCGCAGGAAGATCGCTGCCATCAAGCACAACAGCCGCCGTTACGGCTTGCATTTGGGGCAGGTTTCGGGGAGGGGTGAGGGCGTGTTCAACACGCACTCGATCCCGTCCTGGACCCTGCTCTTCATGTATTTCGGCACGCTGCAGGTGGGCGAGAACCCGCGCGACAACGGCGACTACACCTCGCAGGTGACGGCGGGCTTGAGCGTGCGCGGCCACCCGCGGAGGCGCGTGGGCCACAACTTGGCCTTGGTCAACCACTGCTGCCCCAACGGCAACGGCGGGAATGGTCCCAACGTCGAGTTCTTCAAATTTTTGGTCCCACGAGCCAGGCTCTACTTCCTCTACGGAAGGGCGGGGAGGCGGCGCATTCCGCCGGGGACGCACCTTACCATAGACTACGGCTGCACCTACTGGAAAGCGTACGCCAGGCTGGGCGAACCGCCGCAGGGATTCCGCAAGATCCGCTGCGAGTGCGACCACCCGACGCCGTGCCCCAATGGGCGCGGCCGCATCGTGCGCGAGTAGAGCGCGCGGCCCGCGAATAAACCATTCACACACCTGCTGCTGACCGCGACCACCGGCGAGACGCCCGCCTCCGGCGGCACCAGCACCCGCGACGCGTCCGTGTCCGTGAACTCCTGCGACTGCACCTCGAGCGGCGGTTGCGCGGGGAAGTCCTGGCTCAGCGTCTCGAGCGTCAGCGTGTTGTGGTCGTCGCTGCCCAGCCGCTCCACCACCAGCGCGAGCGCATTGCCACCGAGCGTCCGCTGCGTGAACACCGTGTCCCCCGTCGCGAACACCGGCTGGCCAGGCAGGCGGATCGCCGCCCTGAGCGGGGCGGGGGCCGTGTGGTCCACGAAGCTCCGCACGCGCTTCGCGGGGAGGCACGCCTGCGTCGGGCCCGACGCGAAGAGGCCCGCGCTGACCCCGCTGGTCAGCGCGCTCGGGGGCGAGGCCACGGTGCTCGACGCACCCGACGTCCCCAGACGGCCGGACACGGTCGCGACCGACGAGCCGGTGATGGCGCAGTCCTGCGAGAGCACCGTGTAGCCCTGGCGCCACCGCGCCGCGGGCGCCAGCACCAGATTGTTGTTCTGCGACCCCGCGTCGCGCGCCGCCATGCAGAAGGGGAAGCACGCGCTGAGGCACCCCTGCCCGCCGTTCTGCGCGCACCGCGGCGTCACGTACACCACCGCGTCCACCTCGCGGCAGGAGTTGCGCGTCGTGCAGTCCGGCATGGGCAGGCCGGCGGACGCCCCGCCGACCCCGACCGTCGCGGCCTCGGTGCGCGTCGCGGGGAACCGGTTGGAGTGCACGGAGATGTCCACGTTGGCGCACGCGCCGATAAGGCCCGCCGCCAGCGTGTCGGGGAACAGCACCTGCAGCAGGTAGTTCGCCGCCGCGCCGGTCGCGCCGCTGAATGGGAGGATCGCGCACAGGATCTCGATCCCGCCGGAGACGTCGGTGCAGTTGCACGCGAGCATCGCCGTCGTCTGCACCGCGCCAGCCGTCGACCCGCCGGTCGTCGCCGAGGGGCCCACGTCGGAGAAGCCGCCGTAGGCCACCGCCGCCACGCCCAACGATGGGTCCATCGCGAACGGCCAGCGCTGCGTTTGATTCGTGGCGCCACCGACGTAGACGGCCGTGTAGCCGTCCGTCACGGCGTAGAGCCACTCGGAGAGGCCCACGAGCGCCGTGAAGTTCTGGCCGAAGAGTGCGGTGTTGCCCAGCCACGACTCCAGCGGCACCTCCGTGGGGTCGGACGCGCACGGCACTGTCGTCTTGGTCACCGCGCTCTGGACGATGAGGACCGCCGCGTTGGTCCAGTCGTCGACGGAGAGGCCGAGGCTCGCGACGCCCGCCGCGAGGTAGTGGAAGATCGGCTCGAAGTCGGGCGTGCACAGGATGGCCCCGAAGGCGTCGTCGCCCGCGAGCGCGCACCGCGAGAAGGCCATCGAAGGCACCACGAAGACCGCCTGGAGGCCCGCGTTGAGCAGGTTGTGCAGGCCCTCGGCGAAGTTGAGGTCCAGCAGCGGGAAGAGCACCAAGTCCAGCGGCGCCGCGAGCACCGAGCAGAAGGCCGCGAACAGCTGCCGAAACAGCGCGACCGACTCCCGGAAGCCGCCCATGGTGCTTAGAAAGTCGAATGCGAAAGACTCCTGGACCAGGCATGCCGTCCCCACGCAGTCGAAGGACGACACAAACACCTGCCACGCGTTGGCGAAGGCGGACAGCGCGTTGAAGAGCGCGGTCGCCAGCTTCATTACGATGCCGATGTCCGTCATCAGGGTCGGGCGCAGCCCCTGCGTCACCAGCTTCTTGATCCACCACACGGCCGCGTCGTAGAGCGGCACGACCCCCTTGGTCAGCAGGTCCGCCAGCTGCAGCGGGATCACCACAAACGACGCTATGTAAGGGCCCAGGTAACCGTTGTAAAAGTCGACGAACCCGATCCACGTCTGCGGGTACTCGTCGTACGTGACCCAGAGGGTCGAAAAAAGGACCAGCGCGCTTAAAAGCCACAGCCACCAGGAGGCCACGCGGCACGCGACCAACACCGCCGCGCGCAGCGCGCCCATGAGCGCGCTGGCGGTCAGCTGCACCCACCACATGATCACGCTTTGCGCGGCCATGTGCTTGAGCGGCGAGATTTTGAACATGAGGCACAGGATCGCGTGCATGCACCGCTCGGCGATGCACAGCAGCACGAGCGCGAGCGCGAAGGGCACGGCCAGCTGCTCGGCGCCCATTTCGGACGGGCGCGTGCGCCACACTTTTTAATACGCCCAACTCAGGTATAACAGGGCACCTGCCCCGCATTCGAGCCGGTGTAGTCGCGGATGCATTGGTTGCAGCCGTAGCACTTGGGCGCCACCGCCTTGTACTTCCCCACGCACTTGTTCGGCAGCTGGTTGGGCCCGCACAGCGTCGTGGCCGTCGCGGCCGTCCCGTCGGTCGAGCAGACGAGGCACGACGATTGGCCCGTCCGGTCCTGATAGGAGTCGTTGGGGCACTCCTGGAGCAAGCCGTCGGGGCACATGTACCCTGCCAGGCACGGAACGCAGAGGTTGCCGCCCACCGCGTAGTAGCCGGCCTTGCACACGCACTGCGTGTGGTCCGCGTTGGAGCCAGCGAATATGGTCGTGTTGCACAGAGCGGGCGCGTCGGCGCCGCCTGGGCATTTCCAGAGGAGCGGGTCCGACGATCCGAAAGGGATGTACACGTTCAGGTGCGTGCCGCCGTAATGCACCTTGCCATCGCCCGCCGAATCGCAGGAGTAGCACTGTTTTACGGGAATTTCGTCGCCAGGGGCGAAGATGGTGGAGGGCGGGGTGAAGCCGCCCCCGACCGTCGGAATGTTGTAAAAACAGCTGAGGCCGGAGTTGCAGGTGAGCCACGTGCCGGGCGCGCACGGCACGCAGTCGATCTTCTGGCTTACATAGCCGTGGCTGTCGAAGGAAAGATAGTCGGAGGCGTAAAACCCATTGGAACACGACCGCGGGCCGGCGTCCTTCAGGTACATGAGCTGGCACGTCACCGACCAGACCGACGTGGCCGAAACGACGGGCAAAGTATGGGCAGGATCTGACGGCGACCACGTTGTGGGTATCCAGATCTGCATCTCTACCTCGTACGCCGAAGTCATCTGGTCTGTGTTGCAGTCGGTGGATACGACGGGGTCGCAATCGCTCGGCTGGGACAGCACCGACGAATCCGGTTGGAGGGGAATATAGTAATTCGTTACTACGTCTTGCAACACATAGATTACCTGATTTGTGCTGACTATCTGCCCGCATAGCGGCAAAGTCAAGTCCGTCTCCCCCGACGGAATGCTGCCTAGATAAGGGGTCACGAACAAATAATAGTAGTAGGCGGGGACCGCATCAACCATTGCCATGTAATATGTCGCAGGATTCATGGTGGGTATAGACACATTGGGATGTGACCCGCTGGTCGTTTGGATCGCATTGTTGTCCAGCCCTTTGGTGGGTTGCGTGGGAATGTCTAGAGCTGCGGCCGCTTGCGCGCAAAGCAAGAGCCCAAAAAGGAGCGCCAGCATCGGACAGGCCGAAAAGGGTCGCATTTACTAAATACGGCCGTCGGCCGAAAACGAGCCGTCGTACAGGCCTGGGCACCAATGGCGCGCGAGATCGTGCGCCAGCGGCTGGCCGCCGGGCGCGAGGAGTAAGGGCGGCGCGAAGCCGCGGTGGTGCGGGCCCACATAGGCCCAGGCGGCGTCGAGCGAAGTATAGGCCCACATGTTGTAAAAGTCGGGTGCTTCGGCGGCGCTAAAAGAAGTCCGCGGGGCTTCCGAGTCCATCCGGCAAAAATCGGCTACAGCCAAATTTGTCGGACCGACCGTTGGTCATCAATTTTTTTTCGTGCGAGGAATAAAACGTTTTTTTTCCTTTTCAGCTGATTTGTCTATATTTGTTGCAGCGATGCTCGCGGTGAGGAATCGACAAAATTTTGCACCCAAATGGGTTTCTTCTCCCGACTCACCTTGACCGAGCAGATGCCCGAAATGACCCCCGACGACGCAATTGTGCGCGAGACCCCAGATATGCCGCGAGCTCCACCAAAACAGGCCAAGGTATACTCGCCTCTGCCAAAGAGAAAGCTTGACTTCTCCGATCGGGTTCGCGAATGCCCTTTCATTTATTTTTTGTCGATCGATCGATCGATTAAATTTTTTTTTGCATTTTGCAAGGCGATGGCCGCATTCGAGGCCGGCGAAATCGAAGAAGCCCCGAAGCGCAAGAGGCGTTCGAGGAAGGGTAAGAAATCCCACCTCGATTACCGCAACGGGATGTACCGCGTTCTCCGTAACATCCATCCGGGGGTTCAGATCTCGCACAAGGCGATGCGCGTGATGAACGACCTGATCCTTAGCGTGGCGGACAAGCTCGGGGAAGAGGCCAAGACGCTCCTCAACAACAGCGGCAAGAAGACGATGACCTCGCGCACCATGCAGACGTCGCTGCGGCTTGTCTTCCCCGGCGAGCTCAGCAAGCACGCCGTCAGCGAGGGCACCAAGGCGATCACCCGCTACCTCATGGCCTAGGCCACGGCGATGAGCGGCGCCCGCTGCGAGCCGCTGTCCACGACGACCCTTGTCGTGCTCCGCAGCGGCTTCGCGGGGTCGAAGTGGTGCCAGTAAAAAAACACCGTGTACCCGAGCGCCATGACGAGCAGCGCGAGGTTCTCGAAGAGCCACGCGCCGCCGGGGCCCGTCCAGTAGAGCACGACGTAGGCGAGGGCGAAGCCGGCCGCCGCGAAGAAGACGAGCGCCGCGAGCGCGTCGTAGGGCACGGCGGGGCGCGCGTCGTACTTGTACGCCAGCCACAGCACCTCGATGTAGTAGCAGGCCGTGCCCGCCACGAAGAGGCCCGCGCCGATCGAGTGGTTGGTCAGGTCCGTCGACGGGCTGCACGACACCGTGATGGTCCACCCGACGAGCGCGGTGGCCACGAAGAGGCTCGCCACGAAGGCCTTGAGCGGCTCCGCCCGCCGGAAGACGGAGATGTAGAGCGCCACCACGAGCAGCTGCAGGAAGATGAGGACCGACATGCAGATCCGGTAGTAGAGCTCGTCAAACAGGTTGGTGCTCACCATCCGCTGCTGGCTGAGCGTGTTCGGGAGGAGGAACACGACGGTGCCCAATATGAGTTGCGCCGCCCCGACCGACACCGCGGCCGCCCAGTAGTAGGTCTCCATGCGCCCGCCGGCGAGCGGCCGCCCGCTTAATAGGCGGCGCCGCGGCGCGGGGCGCTTAATAGGCGGCGCCGCGGCGCGGGGCGCTTAATAGGCGGCGCCGCGGCGCGGGGCGCTTAATAGGCGGCGCCGCGGCGCGGCGCCGCGCCGCCGCGGCCCACTATTTATGCCGTTCACTGGCGCCGCGCCGAATGCGGCCGTTTTTCTTGTTGCTGGCCGCGGCGGCGTGCGCCGCCCAGAACAGCACGCGCCTCGTGGTCACGCTGGCGTCCGACGCGCAGGCCGCCGAGGCCGGCGTTTTACTGGAAAACGCCACTTGGGCCGTCGCGTGGGCCTCGGGGCCGCGCGTGGTAATGGACCTCGCGCGACCCGCCCAGCTCCCGCACGACACGGCCCTGTATGAGGCGTTATTCTCCGCGAATAACCTGACCATACTCAGCAGCGAGATCGACCTGCTCGTCTCCAGCGTCGTGATTCAAATGCTGCCGTACGACGCGGGCGACGGCTGGCAGTACGCCGACGACCAGCCCTACTCGCTCCAGATGGAGTCCGTCTGGCACAACGACTCGTTGACAGGCAACGCCAGCGTCGTCGTCGCGGTGTTAGACAGCGGCCTGGCGCGCGCGGCCATGGACGCGCTCTTCTACAACCTCGCCGACGGCTACGACTTCATCGAGGACTCTCTCTCTCCACTCGACCCTGGCGCGACCATGAGCGACACATGCCCAGCGCCTTACCACGGCACGATGATGGCCTCCATAATCGCGGGGCGGCCCGAATTCGTGCCTGGCATCCTCTCCATGCAGCCCAACGTGACTCTCCTCCCGATTCGCGTCCTCGACGAGTGCGGCCAGGGCTACGCCAACGACGTCGCCGAGGCCATCCTGTGGGCCGTGGGGGCCAACGTGACCGGCCTCCCGCCCAACCCCGCGCCCGCCGCGGTGCTCTCGATGAGCTTCGTGGGCCTCGGGACCTGCCCGCCCTTCCTCCAGAGCGCCATCGACGTCGCCGTCCTCACCTACGGCGCGATCCTCGTCGCCTCCGCGGGCAACGACGGCGCCGACGTCTCCGACTACTTTCCCGCGAATTGCGCGGGCGTCCTCCCCGCCGCCGCCAGCGCCGTCGCGGGTGACCTCGCCTACTACAGCAACTTCGGGGCCGAGATCCGAGTCGCCGCGCCTGGCGGCGCGCCCTCCGCGCCCATCTTCGCCGCCACGGTTGGTGCGGACGGTTTGCTCGTTCCGGCCTCGGCCTACGGCTCCAGCTTCTCGGCCGCCTTCGTCGCCGGCATGTTCGGCCTCAAGCTCTCCATGGGCCTCCCGATCACGCCCGAACATCCCTTCTTCGCCGACGAGACGACGCCTTTCGCGCCCGACGCCGCGTGCTTCCAGTCCACCGTGTGCGGGCCAGGCATCGAGAGCGGCGAGCGGCTCGTGCTCGCCGCGCGGGCGCGCGAGTTCGCGCCTCCCAACGCCACTAACGCGAGTAACGCTTCGGTACAGGCCGTGGAGTCGCAGGCTCCGTTCGCGGTGAAGGCTGCCATCTCAAGCGCATGTGCTGCAGGTTCCTACAGCACGGCCTCTGCAGGCACTATCTGTACCAATTGCACGACGGGAACCTACGCCTCTGCCAGCGGCGCCACTGTCTGCTTGAACTGTTCATTGGGAACATATGCCACTGGAATAGGATCTACCATTTGCCAAACATGTGCGCAAGGAACAAGCACTTTCACTGCAGGAGCAACCCAATGCTCTCCCTCACCCACGTTTTTTAAGTTTGACACGCGAGCAGGTTACCCACACTGGCTGGGCCCAGATGGTATCAATGGGTCATACACCAACCCAGCTCTGGCATCCATCTATGGGAGCGTGTCCTTCCCGTCAATTTTTGGAAATGTGACTGTATCGACTGGCAACACCACCGTCGGGGGCCAGAAAATCCCTCGCGGGATACAGATATGGACCGTGGCGACGTCAGGCACTTACTCTCTTGTAGCCGCTGGAGCCCAAGGATGCTACTTCACTGGAAGCAGCAATGGAGGAACCAACGGTTTGCCAGGGAACGGGATCGTGGTAGGGTCTTCTTACAATTTCACAGCAGGACAAATTGTAGCCATTGCAGTTGGGCAGCAGCCTGTAGACATAAATACGGGAACTGACGGTGGCGGCGGGACATTCGTATCAGTGTACTCGCCATCGCTAGGCAACTTCTCTTCCATAGGGGCACATAATCCCGTTTTAGTGGCTGGAGGCGGTGGCGGAGGCGCCTACTATTTCTGCGGGGCGACATGCCAGACTTCCCTCAACGGTATCAACGCTGGTCTTGGCACTTCTGGTGTCAACTGTGTGGGGTGCGGAGCCGTCGCAACTGGCGGGGGCGGGGGTGGCACTGATTCGTTTGCGGGTGGGACTAATGGGGCCAATGGAGTGGGAACCGGCTCAGGGTATGATCCAGGCGGCTCTGAGGGAGGCGGAGGATTCCAGGGTAATGGCGGCAACAACAATTTTGCAGGGCAGTATGGAGGAACGCCTACAAACTACGGCGGCTACTCTTTTATTAATGGAGCTCAAGGTGGAACATGGACCGGCATACTAGCAGGAGGATTTGGCGGCGGAGGGACCGCCTGGAACGGCGGCGGCGGTGGCGGAGGTTACAGCGGAGGGAATGCAGGCAATTCAGGGCATCGCAACGGCGGGGGGGGCGGTGGATCCTACGACGCCGCCAACGCTGCTGGGGCGTATGCAGCGACCCAATACATAAACTGGAACGTACCCATCTTCGGTCAGAAACCTGTTAATTTCTCGGCTGGTTACAGCGTTGGTGATGGCTTTCTCGTGATCTCTGCATGCACTATTGGCACGTACATCAACTCGATGGGTATGTGCTTGCCATGCCCTGTGACCACGTTTGCAGCCTCCGTAGGACTTTCGGCTTGTGTCGCCTGTCCTGCTGGTTTCTTCGGCAATACCACTGGGTTAACTGTCTGCACTGCGTGTGCTACTGGAACCTACGCGGCGGTAGGATCGTCCGTTTGCGGGACCTGTGCGTATAATTCCCCTCCATCTAACGGGGCGTGCTCCGCCCCATCCTTCGTGCAGTTTGGCATATGCAACACTATGGTGACATCATTCGCAGGCCCCACAGCATGCAATTACTCGGCGCCATCGGGATTTGGCACGCTGAATCTCTCGACCACGAGCCAGCCCTTCTATGTAGGGGGCAACGCTGTGCCCACAGGATATCAGGTCTGGACTGTAAATACCAGCGGCTACTATAACATTGTGGCCCTGGGGGCTGCCGGTGGAACAGATCTGGGCAGTCCAGGATACGGAGCAGTAGTAAGCAATCAGTATTTTCTCACAGCTGGTACGAATGTAATATTATTAGCTGGCGTCGCTGGTTCTGGCTGCAATACATACAATTTCGCGTCTGGAGGCGGCGGCAGCTTTGTGAGCATTTTCAATGGAACGGGCCCATTCTCCAGTCCCACACAGCATACGCCCATATTGGTTGCTGGAGGAGGAGGCGGCTCAGGCGGTGGGACAGGTGGCTGTGCCGTCTCTGTTTGCAACGGCTTGAATGCCAGTTTCACTACCAGTGGCACTCCTGGAAACGGGAACAGCGCCTTTTCGACCAACGGAGCGGGTGGCCCAGCGCCTGGCTGTGCGGGAGTCAGTGGCACGACGAATGCCTCGACCACTTGCAACGTTATTGGTGTGTGTGGCGGAGGGGGCGGAGGGTTTTACAGCAACGGAGGAATGTGTGTCAGCTACGCTGCTCTGTTCGGCCAGGCTTACATTTATGGAGGGCAAGAGTATAACGCACAAGTCAGCCAAAACTATTGTTCCACTGGAGCGACAGGTCTTACTGTCCCCAGCAACCAGGTGGCACTCTCTCCCTTAGGTGGATTCGGAGGCGGGGCTGCCAGCTCCAATGCTGGTGGCGGGGCGGGTGGTTACTCTGGCGGAGCAGGCGGAGGGCAGGTTGGGACCTATTCAGGGGGCGCCGTCATACCCAACTCGCAAAGAGGAGGCGGAGGCGGGGGCGGCTCGTACGACGCCACGAACGCCGCCGGCGCATACGCGGCCACACAGTATGCAGTCTGGAATGCCGCCATGTTTGGGCCCGCGCCGGCCACGTTCGCCAGCGGATTCAACACAGGAAACGGGAGCGTGTACATCGCGTTTGCGGGCTGTCCCGTCGGGTCGTATTCCCCCGCGCCTGGGCAGATCAACTGCTCTGTGTGTGCTGCAGGGACGTATTCCACAGGCAGTGCACAATCCATTTGTTTGGTATGCGCCGTGGGATACTACAGCAATGCGAGCGGCATGTC
>Ga0164297_10004417_pt1 | contig 12601 bp, 20 predicted proteins | sample GEODES058metaG_FD_113539 | JGI IMG/M metagenome (GOLD analysis project Ga0164297, IMG submission 113539) | Dystrophic lake water microbial communities from Trout Bog Lake, Wisconsin, USA - GEODES058 metaG | ecosystem: Environmental > Aquatic > Freshwater > Lake | place: USA: Trout Bog Lake... | reverse complement strand
TCTTGGCTAAGGTGTTTATAGGTCATGGCTACTTTGACTTGGCGGTCTAGAAGCTTTAGATACTAAATCATCCTTAGCCTCCTCTCATTGTTCAAAGTTGCACTTCGTATTAGAATTCACCTTTCATAATTAAAAGGTCTCTATGCCCAAAGCATATGTTTTAGGTCAAGTTAATGTTGTTGATGAAAAACAATATTTTGAACAGTATGGTGCATTCGTGCCTGCAATAGTTGCAAAATATGGTGGCAAATATATTGTTCGAGGGGGTGACATAACTAATGTTGAGGGGGAGCTTTCCTCTAAGCGTATTGTTATTATGGAGTTTGAAGATAAAGTCGCGGCTCTCAATTGGTACAACAGTCCTGAATATCAATCTATTATTTCAGGAAGGCACCAGAATGCTGAATCAATCATTAACATCATTGAAGGTATTTAAAAGAAAAGACTGATTTTTATTTCGACATTTTCTCTTTAGTCCAATCAGATGCTTTTTCCAAATCCTTACCAGCTCCATGAATCATGTTACAAGCTGTTAAAGAAAATAAACTAATCAACACCATACATAAAAGTATTTTTTTCATATTTATCCTTTAAAGTTAATTATGACTTATTCATTCTATGCTTATATTCCATACTAGGCACTTTAATAAAATTAATAAAGGCTTTGTTAAAGTTTACTTTCATTGTTTAACCCTAAATAAGGCTATATGAGTTATCTAAATATCATCGAATTTTGGTTTGAAGAAATATCACCCAAAGACTGGTGGAATAAATCTGATATCTTTGATCAAATGGTTCTAAAACGATTTTCAGAAATACACCTTCAAGCAAATCTTGGCGAGTTATTTGAATGGCGTTCAGAGCCTCTTGGTCGTCTAGCAGAGATTATTATTCTAAATCAGTTTTCAAGAAACATATATCGCAATCTACCCCAAGCATTCAGTAGCGACACTGCTGCACTCATACTCACTCAAGCAGCCCTTGAAAAAGGTGTAGATAAAAATTTAAACTCCGATCAGAAAGGTTTTTTATATATGCCAATGATGCATAGTGAATCTTTGAAAATTCATAAATATTCAACAGCATTTTTTACTCAAGAAGGTTGTGAGTCATATGCAAGCTCAAGTAAACGCCATATGGAAATTATTGAACGCTTTGGGCGTTATCCGCATCGTAATATTATTCTAGGGAGGGAGTCTACTCCTGATGAAATTGAATTCTTGAAACAGCCAGGGTCTTCTTTTTAATTAGTACTTAGCAATTTCCACCATCATCAAATTCAACCAGAGAAAAAAATGAATTCAAAACGATCACTACTTATGGCAATGAGTTCAGGACTTGTTTCATCAGCATTTTCTCAACCTATAAATTCATCTCCAACAAGACAAAAAGGTCCTATCGTTTGGCTAGATATGGATCAAGTAGAACTTGATGCAGCCTATGATCAAAGTGTTTATGCTCCAAATATTCAACAGATTCAGAATCGCTATGCTTCCAATAGTGATATTACTAGAAGCCGTATAGGTAACCCAAAAAGATTTTCTTATGGGCAAACGCCAATTGAGGGTCTAGATGTTTATCTTACAAATCGCCCAAAAGCGCCAATTAATATTTTTATTCACGGTGGAGCCTGGCGTGCTGGCTTAGCGAAGAACTTTGGATTTAAAGCTGAAACCTTTGTAAATGCGGGTGCTCATTTTATTGTCCCAGATTTTATTAATGTTCTTGAAGCCAATGGTGATTTAATGCCGTTAATTGAGCAAGTAAGAAAAGCCGTTGCTTGGGTTTATAAAAATGCGGCTAGCTTTAATGGTGATCCTAATAAGATTTATATCTCAAGCCACTCTTCTGGTGCTCACCTTGCTGGAGTTACTCTAGTTACCAACTGGCAAAAAGATTATGGCCTACCCATGAATATTATTAAAGGTGGACTTTTATGTAGTGGTATGTATGACCTAAAACCTGTTCGCCTTTCCGCAAGAAGCTCTTATGTAAAGTTCACAGACAATGTGGAAGAAGCTTTAAGCACCCAAAGGCATCTTGAGTTCTTAAATACACCAATCATAGTTGCTCATGGTAGTCTTGAGACGCCAGAGTTTCAAAGACAAAGCAAAGACTTTGCCAAAGCAGTCAAAGATATGGGTAAACCTGTAGATTATGTCCTAGGTCAAAACTATAACCACTTTGAAATGCCAGAAACTATTGCAAGTCCTTATGGGATTTTGGGTAAATTAGTTTTAAAACAAATGGGGCTTGCTTAATTCGTCCACTTTAATGAGGAATACCTAATCTCCCCAGATGCTCCAGTTCGTTGTCGGTGGGGAAGGTTGAATCCATGATACAGGATATTTTTTTAAACCAAATCCAAGACGGCTCCAAATCCAAGCTACAACAGTAATAATGCTAATACCTATTATTACTGTTAGTCCAATATGTGTAAAACTTGCATGCCCTTGAATCATAATCAACGGGTTTGCACCAGCCGGAGGATGCACAGTCCGGGTAATCAGTAATGCGCAAATAGTTATAACAACCGCCATAACCGCCACCCAAGTTGCATCCCCAAAAGATTGAAAACAAATAATTCCAATAAAACTACTAAATATATGCCCACCAAAAACTGCCCTTGGTTGAGCAGCTGGGGTTGTTGAGAGTCCGAATAAAAATAAAGTAGTTCCACCCAAAGAGGCGAGAAATAATGGTGTAGTTGCTTTTGTTGCAAGCAACGAAATAGCTATTGCGATACTTGCTCCGATTGAAACCCAAAGTAATCTTAGTAAGATAGTTTTAATTTGGAAAAATTATAGAATTGGCAGATTTGTATTTTAAAACAACTATCTGAGTTCCAAAATCATATTTAAGCTCATTCGAAGTGCCTGATTTCTTTTCAGAATATCTTTCTGGCTAGAAAACAGTAATAATGAATCGTGCTAGCAATGTATAAATGATTGAACTACTAGAGCGATTCTCTATTGCGACAGAAATAGGGAAATAATTAAATTAATTGATGAACGAACCTAATCACTTAATTTCTTTATCCTATACCAGTAATGCAATGGCTGATATTACTTTTCTTTGAAACTTGAGATTATTAGCCCGTTCCTTTCTTAATAATCAAAAATATAACATTACTGGTTTATTGATATACAAAAATAGGCAGTTTGCGCAAGTGATAGAGGGCGATGAAGCTACTATTGAGAGGCTTTGGAATAAGATTCAACTAGATACTAGACACAAAGATATCCAACTCTTATTAAAAGAGCCGATTGTCCATAGAAGTTTTAGTAAATGGTCTATGTTATTTCCTCAGTCAGAAAAAGTTGTTGAATATTTTCCAGGCATGGTTGGAGCCTTAGAGAATATAGAGATCTCTACTGACTACCCAATTTTTAAGATACTTTCTAACTAAAATTTATTAATAGAAATGAAGCTTAAGAACAGTAAGTATGGCAAATTTTTAAGAGGGAGAAACAATAGCCCAACAATGGGCTATTTTAATAATCAATATTCTATTGATTGACCTTCAGTCATTGGTATAACTTTTATTCCACTTCCTTTCATGGCCTCTTGAAACTCTGCTAGAGTACCTTTTGTCATTGGATTAGAGTTATAGTGCATTGGGATAACAGCCTTTGGCTTAATCCAATTTTTAATTGCATAAGCAGCGTCTTCAGGGCCCATTGTAAAGTTTCCACCAATTGGAATCATCACTAAATCAGGCTTGTAATATTCACTAATAAAAGCCATATCTCCAAATAGGCCTGTGTCACCCATGTGCCAAATCTTTAAGCCATTTTCAAGCTGAATAATGTATCCAACAGCCTCTCCAGCTGGATGAGACTCATTCTTTCCTGTGGCAGGATTGTTCCACACAATTAAAGAAGAGTGTTCTGCTTTTACAGCTGTAATTTTAATGCCTGAAGAGGGCGTTATATAACCCGATTTATTAAAACGATAGCCCAAGTTGGCGGGTATAAGCCCTAATGTAATCAGTGGTGTGACCATGTCGGCTGGTCCATATAACATAGCTTCATTGAGCTTAGCAATTGCTGGGGCATCTCCTAAATGGTCCACATGCCCATGTGAAACTAATAAAAAGTCTATCTTGCCTAAAGCGGATAAATCATTTTTATATACTTGTGGCGCTTTTGGTCCCCCATTGATCCAAGGATCAATAATAAAAACTTTACCCCCAGGTGATTTAATTTTAAAGCCTGCTTGCCCAAGCCATTGCATTTCAGTTTTAGCTGAACTTACTTGAGCATAAACATTGCCCAAAATAAACTGAAGCATCACAACCAATACTAATAAATATGATTTTTTATTTTTATAATTCATTTTTCCATTCTCTTATTAATTGTCATTATCAAAGTTAACCAAAAAAAACATTGTTACATTACACCACTTCTTTAATCCTAATATTGAATAGCAGTTTCATACTTGCGTTCTTTTTAATCGTTTCACTATATTAATATAAGTTTTAAAATAAAATTGCTTTTTTAACATACTCATAGAAAACTATAGAACTTAATCACGTTATTTAATCTAGAACTTCAAATCTACTCGGCTAATATGCTAAATTTAAATTTAAGATAAAGGGAATCATATGCTACATGTGGAAGGAACTTGTCATTGCGAAAAAATCAAATTTGAGGCTGAAGTAGATACTTCAAAAGTAGTTATTTGCCACTGCACAGATTGTCAAAAATTAGCTGGTGCTCCATTTAGGGTTGTGGTTCCGGCCTCTAAAGAACATTTCAAACTATTAGAGGGTGAACTTAAAACCTATCTCAAGATTGCAGATAGCGGAAATCGCCGGCTTCAAGCATTTTGTCCAAACTGCGGATCTTCAATCTATGCAACGAGCGAATTTAATCAAGAAATTTTTGGATTAAGGGTCGGCACTCTTAAACAAAGAGCTCAACTTATCCCAAGAAAACAAATTTGGTATCACTCTTCTATGCCATGGTTAAATGAGATCGATCATCTACCTAAGCATGACAAACAGTCTTAAAAATTCTTCTTTCAGAATAAAGGATTGAAGCACTCAATTAACATACTGAGTTTTTAATAATTATCTACACATTATTCAATACACAAAATACACTTTACTAAGCATAAAGTTGTTTTATCTTGGTGGCCAGAGTGGAATCCAGTCACCGAGACAATAATTTCTAAACCCTACTTTCTATTGGCGCCATAGGTCTTATTTAGGTAATCCACTATGACGGGAACTTCTTCATCCGTGATTTGTCCCTTGAACACATTTTTCATCCTAAGAACTTGGGCGTTCCAATAAGCTACTCCAGTATTTGGAGGTTGATATTCAGCATAATGGGCAGAATGACATGCTGAGCACTTTTGAAGAGTCAATTGGTACCCAGGAAGATCAGACTGTCTCCACAAAATCGTATCGGCGGGTAAATTAATGGTTTTTGCATATGGGAATGACGCAAAGAAAAATAAGTAAAGGAGGGGAATTATTTTTTTCATAGTTTTCTCCTCAAATAACGATTACTTTTATAGTTTCAACGACATTTCGCATATAGCCAGCAGGCATCCAAGAGGCGCTCATTGGCTGAATTTCTCCTGCATAATTTATTGCTCTTACCTTTAATGCTATTGGGCCTTTTTTTCTAGGTGTAAACTCCACACGCCAATCTCTAAAAGAGTATCTTCCTAGATTCTCACCAAGTTTAGTTTCAATCCAATTTTGTCCATTGTCTTCAGAAAATAATACCGATTTAATTCCATAACCAGAATCAAAAGCAATCCCTCTAACTTGAACCTTTTTACCAACATTCAAAAGTGTGTCATTTTTTAAGTTGGTAATAAATGAACGGATTGTAAAGCGATTAATTGGGATTGTCTTTGAAGGTGCTGTTCCAGGCTCTACACAATTGCAATCATTGTCGGGAATTCGATAAGCTGGATTCATCCAATAGCCGTTATACACATCATTAATCACGTTGATTTCACTAAGATGCTTTACCCAGTATGTCCCATAATATCCTGGAACAATCAATTTAATGGGATAACCATTTAAGAAAGGAATAGCTTTACCGTTCATTTGGTAAGCAATCATGACACTTCCATTCATTGCATGATCAATATCAAGAGACTTAACAAAATCCGAATCACTTGGTAATACAGGTTGATCTAAACCGTTAAATGAAACTTGCCTTGCCCCATTTCCCGGATTGGCAAAGTTCAAAATATCACGTAAAGAAACCCCCACCCACTCCGCGTTACCCATTGCACCATTACCCAACTGACCACCATTTACTCTTGGTTCAAATAATCCTCGACTATTTCCAGAACATTGATTAACAGCTACAACTCTTTGTGGAGTAAAGTTTTTCTTTAAATCAGTTATTGATAATTCAAGAGACTTACCAACATTTCCTCCAACCTTTAACTTATAAGTGTTTGGATCTATTGAAGTTGGAATTCCTGCCAAATGGTAACGCACAAAAAACTCATCATTTGGAGTGATTAGTTTTTGATCGAAATATTCAAATGGAGTTTCTAATTGTGGAGGGCGTGACGTTAATACAATCATCGGTTTTTTTTCAGGAAACGCAATTAATTCTCTTTCTCCATGACCAATCGGTAAGTTTGTTTTTTCAGCGGCGAACCCAAAAGGGGAAAATATAGAAGTAACCCCACCAGCAACTGCAGTAGAAATTAATTTACGGCGGTTTTCAAAAATTTTAGAATCCATGTTTAAAGTCCCTAAAAAATAATTGTTTTCTCTTTAAAACTATATGCTTTTAAGAAACTTATAGCAAGGTAGGTACTTTATACATATTTTTTGAATTAAACCTACTCTACAATTTATTTAAAGTATGCTTAATCCTTTGTGTTTTTTATTGGTGAGCCGGGGCGGAATCGAGCCGGGCTGAGGATGTCTTATCCTAATATAGCTACTAGGGGTAATATCTATTGTTACAACTTTACTATGATGGTTTAATTTAAAAATGAGCCAAAGTAAACGTTTAGTCTCCTTATCTTATACCAGCAATGCTGTTGGGGAAATTTCTTTTCTTGGAAACTTGAGATTATTAGCGCATTCTTTTCTTAATAATCAAAAACACAATATCACTGGTTTATTGATCTATAAAAATAAGCAATTTGCTCAAGTCATTGAAGGTGATGAAGACTCTATCGAAAGTATCTGGGGCAAGATTCAACGAGATACAAGGCATAAAGATATCCAACTCTTATCTATAGAGCCTATTGATAATCGAAGTTTTACTAAGTGGTCTATGTTATTTCCTGAATCAGAGAAGGTAGTCGAGTATTTTCCAGATATGGTCGAAGCTGTTAAGGATCTAGAATTACCTGTTAACCATCCTCTTTTTAAAATACTGGCTCACTAAAATGTCCTTTTAAAGGACATGTTATGAACCCGATACACAGTCAAGAACCAAAGTGGCAAAATCCTGATTGGCGGACTTGATCTGTGAAGTTTGACCGAGCACGCTAGACGCCAGGTTTTGAACCCATCAAAAACTTCTAATGAAAATGCCCCGCAAGAAGCAGAGCATTATTTGATTTTGGTGGCCCGGGGCGGAATCAAACCACCGACACAAGGATTTTCAACTCCCTTGCTAGACTCGACATCGCTGTCAATACTCAGCTCTAACGATCGAAGCTTGAAAAATATTTAATTACTGGCGCTTTCCCCAAGTTTCTCAGTCAACCAAATTTTCATCAGTGATTGGTACGGCACATCTAATTTATTAGCCTGCTGTCGAATACCTTCTAGCAAACTATCAGACAATCGTAATGAAATACTTGTTGTTGAAGGTTTCAAATTAGAGAAATTTGCCGTTTTCATTTTTGATACGTCAAAATATTCCGTCGTATCGTTTTCAGGGCTCTCCCAAAATTGACGTTCACTTTCTTCATTCTTAAATTTTGGAATTATTTTTAATTTTTTCAACTCAGGTTTTAATTGCTTTGGCATAAACTGTCCTTTCTTTTCGATGCTGATCTCTAGCAGATATAACTCTTATTAAAGTTTCGTTTTCACGAAGTGTAAAAATAACTGTTAAAAATCGCTTTTTATTTGTAATACCATATGCTAAATATCTTTTTTCGATACTACTATGCTTGTCATCGACGCTAATAATTAATGGTGAATTAAAAAATACTTCTTCTGCTTCTGTAGCGTGAACATCATGTTTTTGAGCACTTTTTTGTGAATTCCCTATATCCCATTCAAAGCCAACTATCGAAGAATAATTAATCATATTTGTATATTATGAGCATATACATACTTTGTCAAGTAGACTTAAAGGCTTTTTATAAAAGCAAATGCCCCGCTTCAGAGCAGGGCATTATTTTATTCTTGGTGGCCCGGATACCTCAGTCTAGAATTAGAGTAGAGAAATCCTGATCGACAGATTGAGCCTATGGGAAGTGACAAACAACTCTGTGTAAAAGTAGTCTGTGTATAGAATACTTTTGAACAATACTCTAGTGATGAAAAAAATGCATAGCACGAAGCCGGATGGTAATTGATTTTGGTGATCTAGTGAGAATTCGACTGTCGCTAGGATTTACTGACGACTCCATAATGACTTTGATTAACCCACTCATCAAATTGCACACTCGTCACATATCCACTAGTAATGGCTGCATCTCGCAGGCTGATATTCTTCTCAAGTGCATTCTTAGCGATTGAAGCACTTTTCTCATATCCAATATGTGGGCTTAAAGCGGTTACCAACATCAAAGATTTATTCATAAACTCATTTATTTTAGGCAAATTCGGCTTAATCCCTCTTGCGCAATGATGCTCAAACGACCTCATCCCATCAGCCAAAATACGAATACTTTGCAAACAATTGTGCAAAATAACTGGCTTGTATACATTAAGCTCAAAATTACCTGCTGCTGCACTCATACCTATAGTCACGTCATTACCTAACACTTGATAACAAATCATTGCAAGCGCTTCACATTGAGTTGGGTTTACCTTGCCCGGCATGATGGAACTTCCAGGCTCATTTTCAGGAATTATAATTTCACCCAATCCAGCTCTAGGACCCGATGCCATCCAACGAATATCTGAAGTAAGCTTAATTAATGCAACTGCGAGGGTTTTTAAAGCTGCGTGGATAACAACCAAGGGCTCATGACCTGCCAGTGCTGCAAATTTATTAGCTGTGCTAACAAAAGAAATCCCAGTAGCATCCTTTAACTGCCTTGCTACTCTATCACCAAATTCTGGATGGGTATTTATACCAGTCCCAACAGCAGTTGCTCCTATGGCTAGTTCAAATCCAAAAGGTAATGCCAGAGTAATCGCCTCATGCGCTAATTCTAATTGTGCTGCGTATCCTGAAAATTCCTGTCCAAGAGTCAAAGGAACTGCATCTTGCAAATGTGTTCGCCCTACCTTAAAAATTTTTGCAAACTCTAGTGATTTAGCTTTTAAAGTATCCATTAATAGATCTAAAGCAGATATTAACTGATGATTTATCTCATAAACAACTGCTACATGCATCGCAGAGGGGATAACATCATTCGAAGATTGTCCAAGGTTGACATCATCATTTGGATGGATATAACGATCCTTACCTAACTTTCCACCCATTAATTCAATAGCCCTGTTTGCGAGGACTTCATTCATATTCATATTCGTTTGAGTACCTGACCCAGTTTGCCAAATAGAGAGTGGGAATTCATCTTTCCATACTCCCCGAAGCACTTCATCAGCTGCCAATAATAAGGGCTCAGATTTCTCCTTAGAAAGAAGGCCTAATTTATTATTAACTAAGATACAGGCATATTTAACCATGGCTAATGCATAAATAAATTCTGGGGGCATCTTCTCCGTTGAAATATCAAATTGAATTAAAGAGCGTTGGGTCTGCGCTCCCCACAAATGATTATGAGGAACTTCAATAGGCCCGAAACTATCATGTTCAATCCTAGTGCTTTCCATTTTTCCATCTTATACCTTAGGTGACTAATTAGATAGGTGCTAATACCACTATCAATTGAAATATCCTTGCTTTAAGCGTATAAATGCTTATGGGATAAAGGACTTCAAGATGGGTGATACGTTTCATTATCTGCATAACTTATTTAGACAACTAGGACTGAACTCTAGTAGTGAAGCTATAGATCAGTTTATTGAAAACCATTCGCCGCTTGAATCTTCTATTTTGCTAGCTGAAGCTAACTTTTGGACTATAAATCAAAGTGATTTTTTAAAAGAAGAATTACTGAAAGATGCAGACTGGGTAGAATCAATCGATTTACTTAATATCGAACTTCGAAAATCATTTCATTAGGTAGAGACGACATTAACTCCTTTTAGATAAACTGAAAAGAAAATACCCCACAGAAGCGAGGCATTAGAAGCATTATTTCATTTTGGTGGCTCGGGGCGGAATCGAACCACCGCTTCAGGAGGTCTTATCCTTTTTTAGACTACTTCCAGCTAAGATTCAATTTCTTATTAGAAGCGGAACAATCTCTTAAATATAGATTAATGAGGCTTTGATAAGGAATGCCGACCTCTTCTGAAATTGTTTTAAAGTAACTCACTGAATCCTCATCTAAACGAATCGTAATAGGCTTCTTTAACATTGAAGCATATGGGTTTTTTCGGGAATTAGAAAAATCATATTTTTTACGCATATGTCACTTTTAATCATCTATCACTATTTATCTCTACTAAATGCAGTTTAAAGTTTTTTGGGCCACATTCTTGACGTATGAAATACGCGCAATATTTCCACATTTCCGTCCTTAATACGGTACGGAACAATATACGGATATCCAAAAATAACCAACTCCCTAGTTCCTGGGACTCTGCCGGCCCTCCCAAGCTCCGGATATTGAGCTAATTTATTAACACTTTCAATGGTATAAATAAAAAATTCTCTAGCTACTTTAGGGTTATCTTCTGCAATATACTCCGTAGCGTCATTTAGGTTTTTGGCGGCATTACGTAACCACTTAACCTGCATGCTTTTTCACTAATTTAGCAAACTCTTTCTCTGAAATGAAGTCTTGGTTGTCCGCCTCTTTTAAGGCGGTTTTAATTTCATTAACCTGCCAAGCTTCAACTTCTAAATAGCGCTCTATCGCCTCTGAAGCTAAAAAAGATTTTGTGCGTTGAGTGGCCTCTGCCAATTTTTCTAGCATTGACTTGGTTTTATTGCTAACCCGTATGGTTAAAACCGAAGTTTCCATAATATTTTCCCTAAAGAATACTTTGTATACATTATATACGAACAGGGCTGAATGCTCAAATGCCCATCCCCCGATTATGGTGAAGAGCCAGTTCAGTGGTGGCCCGGGGCGGAATCGAATCACCGACACAAGGATTTTCAACTCTCAGATAAACGCGACTTCACATTTCACAGCTAAACATAAACTTGAAAAGTAACATACTAAGTGCTATAGTTTAACAATGTCTAATCAGAGAATTTTTAAAACTAAAACTTTTAATAGATGGATGATCAAGTCAGACCTTTCTGATTCAGATATTAAAACTGTAGTTGAGGAAATGATAAATGGCCTAATCGATGCAAATTTAGGCGGTAACGTTTTTAAAAAGCGAATAGCTTTAAGTGGTAGAGGTAAAAGTAGTAGTGCTAGAACTATTGTTGCTTCTAGGTTGTCAAATTACTGGTTTTTTATGTATGGCTTTAATAAGAATGAGAAATCAAATATAGATAAAACCGAACTAAGGTATTTACAGGAACTCGCTAAAACATTGTTAGATTTAAATTCAAAGCAATTAAATATAGCCCTAAATAACCAAGAATTATGGGAGATTAAAAATGGTAACAACTAAACGTAAAAGCCGGATTATTGAGGAAATGCAAGAAACCATAGCTGGACTTGGCTCCGCTGGGGTTATCAGTAAGCGAAGAATGCTTGAATTGGATGCCTTAAAAAATTTAGAAGTTCCTTTAATTGATCCAAAAGAAATTAAACATTTAAGAGAAAAAGAGCATCTTAGTCAGGCAGTTTTTGCACTTGTTCTTAATACAAGTACTTCAACTATTCAAAAATGGGAAGCGGGAGAAAAAAAACCTAGCGGGCCATCCTTAAAGCTTTTATCCTTAATTCAAAATAAAGGACTTGAGGCCGTAATTTAGGCTCATCACCCCGATTATGGTGAAGAGCCACCTTTTGTTTCTTGGTGGCCCGGGGCGGAATCGAACCACCGACACAAGGATTTTCAACTCCCTTGCTAGACTCGACATCGCTTTAAAGACGGCAAGGTAACCCCACCATGTCCAAACTTTGTGCACACTACTTGGATAGGTGATTCTATGGCATTGATTTGGTTGAGTTATTTTGACCCACGCAGGTATGACAGGACTTCATGGTGGGATAGTGGGATTTGACTCACACAAGGATGTGATGTCCTTGTTGTGGTCGGGGTCCCCAGAACATGAAGTGTCCTTTTAAAGGACGTTTCATGCAATTGGTATTTTTATGAAGAAGATTACCAGATTAGTTCAGTAGACAATCTCATCTAGAGGCATTCTCAGAACGATTCACATGTGCGACCCACGGCTTAGATGGCGCGAAAATCTATTTAGAACAATAACTTAACAATGTC
>Ga0164297_10004416_pt1 | contig 12601 bp, 14 predicted proteins | sample GEODES058metaG_FD_113539 | JGI IMG/M metagenome (GOLD analysis project Ga0164297, IMG submission 113539) | Dystrophic lake water microbial communities from Trout Bog Lake, Wisconsin, USA - GEODES058 metaG | ecosystem: Environmental > Aquatic > Freshwater > Lake | place: USA: Trout Bog Lake... | reverse complement strand
GGACCGCGGGAACGGCTGGGACGCGCGCGGCAGGGACTCTTCTCTGCGCTGGCAGGCGATGCCTTTTTCTTTCTGGTACCGGCAGTGCTGTGGATGATGGGCCAGGGCGCGAAGCACATCGACGTCCACAACAATTATGTGAACAACTGGCACCCGATGCGTCTGCCGCATGTGCTGTGGCTGACGACGGGCATCCTGATTCTTTCCAGCGTGAGCATGGAGATGGCGCGGCGACATATGTTCCGCGAGACTGACGTGATGGAGGAGTGGCTGGGGCTGGGCAGGCCGGCGGTGAAGCGAACGCTGCCGTGGCTGCTGGTGACGCTGCTGCTGGGCATCACATTTCTGGCTGGGCAGTGGACGGCGTGGATGCAAGTGACGCATTCGCGTTCCTTCAAAGACAGCGCGCTGAGCCACAACCTTTTCGGCGTGATTGCGCTGCTGCACGGGCTGCATGTGATTGCGGGATTGCTGGCGCTGCTGGTGGCGGTGGCGGCCATCTTCCGGCTGGCGCGGGTGGAGTCGCGGCAGATCCTGGTGGACTGCACGGCGTGGTATTGGCACGCGATGGGATTCTTCTGGCTGTGTTTGTTCGGTATGCTGCTGGCGACGCAGTAAATTTCAATCTGAAAAAATTACTGTGTGCCGCCGCCAACGAAGTGGACGACTTCGAGTTTGTCGCCGGAGTGGACCAGCGTTGCGGGCCACTGCGCGCGGGGGACGATATCGCCGTTGAGTTCGACAGCAACGCGGTCGGTCTTGAGGCCGAGTGCGTCGATAAAGACCGTGAGCGCGGCGCCGGGGGCGAGCGATGGAAAGCTGCGGGAGTTGCCGTTCAGGGTGACTTCTAGCACGCGGATCTGATTGCCTCTACAGCTAGGTTAACAGAAGGCGATGCTGCAACTATGCGGCCACCATGGAGGTCATCCACTGGCGCAGGCGGACGGCCCAGGGGAGAACGACTTCACACTCTGCGAAGACGGCGCGGTTGAGCTGCATCAGCAGGCGGACGGCGTCGGAGTCGACCGCTTCGCCACGGTTGTAATGGTTGTGTTCGTCGACAAGATATTCAATGGCACGGCCGAGAAGTTCGAGAGCGCGACCCTGTTCCTGCGAGGGACGACGCATGGCGACGGCGGGCGGCGGCTCCGGCGCTGGCTCGGGCATGGGGATGACCTCTGCGGTGCGCTGCTGCGGGACAACAAAAGGCATTTGGTTACGGGTGGGAACCGTGTTGGCGGAATAGGGGAACGACATGATGGACTCCAATCAGAGATAGCAATGAACAGACACATCATCGGCGGTGGGGGGAGGGGGTTTAGCGGTGTACGGAATCGGGACAGTGGCGTGAACGGGGCGAATCGGCGGAATTTGTATCAAAAAATTCACCGCGAAATTGTTGTGGAGGCAAGGGATGACAGGAGTTCGCCTTGACACTGGACAAACGCGATTTTAGAGTCGGAAGTAGCGGATTTTACGGACTTTCTCCGCCGAAGGCGACGATGCAGACACACCCATACTTATGGAACTACCTGCCGCTGTTGTTTCAGGTGCTGGCCGCCTTTGGAATTGGCGGCGGAATGGTGGCCGGGTCGTGGCTGATCGGCAAGCACAGAAATTCCAACATCAAGGCAGAAGCCTACGAGTGCGGCATGATTGCGGTGGGCGAGGCGCGCGGCCGCTTTACGGTGCGCTTCTACATGGTGGCAATGCTGTTCATCCTGTTTGATGTGGAAGCGGTGTTCATGTTGCCGTGGGCGGTGATTTACCGCCAGCTGCCAAAGATTACCGGCAGCCGATTTTTCGGTTTCTGGGAGATGGTGGTCTATCTGGGATTCGTTGTAGTGGGCCTGGTTTACATCTGGAAAAAAGGCATACTCGACTGGTCTGCCGCAGACAAGGGTGACCTGTAGATGACATTGCCGGCGCTGGATGAATCCGCAGTAAAAGAAACGGTGTGGGCCGCCGACCCGGCGCTGCTGGCGCTGGAAAAAGAACTGCCCGATGCAGTGACCGCCGCCAAGCTGGACCGCGGCGAGATGACACTGACGATTGGCCGTGAACATCTGATTGCGGTAGCGAAGCTGCTGCAGAAAAACCATTACAACTTTCTGGAAGATGTGACCGGCGTGGACTGGTATCCGAGCGAACCGCGGTTCCAGGTGAGCTATCACATTTTGTCGCACAGTTTGAAGCGGCGGCTGCGGCTGGCCGTGCGGTTGACATCGATTGACCCGACTGTGGAGACAATGACGACGGTGTGGCCGTCGGCGAATTTTTATGAACGCGAGGTCTTCGACCTCTTCGGCGTGAATTTTGCCGGGCATCCCAACATGCGGCGCATCATGCTGCCGGACGAGTGGGAAGGCCATCCGCTACGCAAGGACTACCCGGTGGAGGGCTACCGCTGATGTCAGACGCACGCACAAGTTCCATCAGCGATGTGCTGGAAAGCGCAGCACGGCATAATCATCCGCTGGACCCATCAGCCGACAACACCATGGTGTTGAACATGGGCCCGCAGCATCCCTCGACGCACGGCGTTTTGAGAATGCTGCTGGAGATTGACGGCGAGACGGTGGTGAGCGCGACGCCGGACATCGGCTACCTGCACACCGGCATTGAGAAGACCTGCGAGGCGAAGTTTTATCAGCAGGTGGTTCCGATGACCGACCGCATCGACTACCTGAGCCCGATGTCGAACAATCTCTGCTACTGCCTGGCGGTGGAAAAACTGCTGGAGCTGGAGATTCCGGAGCGGGCGCAGTACCTGCGTGTGGTGCTGAATGAGTTGACGCGCATCCAGTCGCACCTGGTGTGGCTGGGCACGCACGCCATGGACATTGGCGCGCTGACGGTCTTTCTCTACTGCTTCCGCGAGCGGGAAAAAATCCTGCGCATCTTTGAGAATGTGGCCGGCCAGCGCATGATGACCAGCTACTTCCGCATTGGCGGGCTGGCACTGGAACCGCCGCGCGATTTCTACGCGCAGGTGAAGGAATTTCTGGACCAGATGCCGGAGAAGATTGCCGAGTATGAGAACCTGCTGACCGGCAATCCCATCTGGATGAACCGTTTGAAGGGCGTGGGCACACTGAGCGCGGAAGATGCGATTGCGCTGGGCGTGACCGGGCCGCCGCTGCGCGCGAGCGGTGTGGATTGGGACCTGCGGCGCGATATGCCGTATTCCAGCTACGAAAAATTTGAGTTTGAAGTACCGACCTCGACCGTGGGCGATGTTTGGGCGCGCTACACCATTCGCATGGTGGAGATGTACGAGAGCGTGAAGATTGCACGGCAGGCGTTGGAGGGAATTCCCGAAGGCCGCATCACCGCCGACGCGCCGAAGATTATTCTGCCGGAACGCGAAAAGATGAAGACCGAGATGGAAGCGTTGATCCATCACTTCAAGATTGTGACCGAAGGTTTTGCGGTGCCGGCGGGCGAGGTCTACCAGGCGATTGAGTCGCCGCGCGGCGAGATGGGGTATTACGTGGTGAGCGACGGAACGGCCAAGCCGTATCGCGTGCACATGCGCAATCCCTCTTTTGCGACATTGCAGGCGGTGGAGACGATGTGCAAGGGACGGCTGCTGGCGGACGTGGTGGCGGTTATCGGAAGCATTGATATTGTGCTGGGAGAGATTGACCGGTGAGCGCGACCGCAGCGGCGGCGAAGGATTTACTTTGGCGCGAGCTGTGGAGTTCTTTCGCTTCCCTGCTGCGGAGTTATTGCGCGGCGCATGGATTGAGCAGTGAGCATCAGGCGATTTTAGAAGTGAGCGCGGAGAGCATTTTGATTCGCGTGAATACGAAGCAGATGACGCTGACGCAGCACGAAGGCAAAGGCAGCGTCACCGCAGTGGATGGCAGCCAGCAAACGCTGCAGATGCTGGAAGACGGCGACGTGAAGATTGGACGCAGGACCGAAGCGATGGACATGGCTGCAGAGCGGCTGGCGCGGGAAATCCTGCTGACGTAACCACCGAAGTGCAACAGAGGCAGACGGTACACTGGAAGTATGAGCACGATTCCAAACACGATTTTTTCTCCCAAGCTGGCGGCGCGGTTTGACCAGCTGGTGACGCTCTATCCGGTGCGCCGGTCGGCGCTGGTGCCGATGCTGCTGTACGCGCAGGACGAGGTTGGCTACATCTCCGACGCGGTGGTGGCGGAAGTGGCCGAGCGGATTGGCATCAACGAACTGGAAGTGCGCAACGTGCTCAGCTACTACTCATTGCTGCGGACCAAGCCGGTGGGCAAGCACCACGTGCAGGTCTGCACCAACATCAGCTGCATGTTGAAGGGCGGCTACGAAATTTACGGCCACTGCAAGAAGCGGCTGGGCATTGGGCACAAAGAGACGACCGCCGACGGCGAGTTTTCCCTGGAAGAAGTGGAATGCATCGGCGCCTGCAGCTGGGGCCCGGCAATCCAGGTGAATTACGACTTCCACGATGAGCTGACGATGGAGAAGCTGGATGCCGTTCTGGACAGCTACAAAAATGGAAAATCAGGGAAATAACTCTTCACTATAAAGACGATATCCCGGCACGGATGGAACTGGGCGCTATTGCAACGATTTCCCAATCAATCTCGACGATGACAAGTTCCTGCCATTCGCTTTCCATGCGGTATAGAAGATTCGTGCCATATCTGCCAGCACCAACACAATCAGCGGCCAGCGAAATCGCGGGTCTGAGTTTGTAAGAACAAATGGAAGCACATAGAGGATGGCGAGGACAACCAGCAGCCAATCCATCTGCCATGCATTGCGCTTCGCCCAGAAGAGCATCGCAATCCACAACGGCACAATCATCGCATCCACCAATCTGGCCAACAACCATGGGACTGTTATGCGGTTGAACGGACCGTCAAACTTAAAACGATTCGTTTCGGGGCGCAAGAAATTGAGAGTTTTTTCGAAGTCCAACTTAATAACGGAGCCGGGCGAAGTAATGAGGAAGCGCCAAATCTGTTGTTGATAGATGGCCTTGTACCTCAGATCACGACAATCATTCACACCCGTTATATCTGACGGTCTAACCCAATCAACCGAACAATTGAATCCTAAATCGTGCATGGCACGCGGTATTGAGGGTTCTGCATTGCCAAACTCATATAATGCGGCGCCAGTATAAGAATTTGCACCGGCAAACATATTGTATGGGCCATTCTGTGGAAAAAACGGCTGGCCATGAATTCCGGCAGTAATTGCCGCAAAGATTGAAATCGACATGATTGTGGACAATAAAACCAACTTGAGTTGGGAGACGAACGGAAGTTTCCACAATGACCAGACCAAGATGAAAATGGCAATGCCAAAATTCGGACGGACTAAAACGCCGAGACCATATACAAGACCAAAAGATAATGCCGATAGAACCGATGTTGATTTCTTCAGCCAATCGGCACAATACATCAACACAACCAGGAACATGGTGGTGATGTTAGCATCTGAAACTTTGCTGAGGTTGTGAAGCATTTCTGGCCTTATGACAATTATTAAGGATGCAATAGTTGCAAATCGATTCGGCGAAAATCGCTGCATCAGTGTGCGTAGAAACATGAACAACACCAGAAGCATGACTACATTCATCAGCTCAAAGGCATGCTGACTGCCCCATGTCCCCCAATGCGATCCCAGGGAAAATGTCCAAGCGATCCACAGCGGATAGCCAATCGGCAAAAATGTAGAGGTTATATGGTGTGATTGTTGAAGTTCAGCAACACCCAGAATAAATTGATAATAGAGAACTTGAAATTGATCCAGATAGATAGCTACAAGGCAGGCCGATAAAAGAATGACTGATGCGGCCATCAGAAATGCTCTTTCGCTATATCCTGGGCGATTCGCCTTCATGCCGTTGCTTCGCATGGGACAAATATAGCATTCAGTTTTACGAAGAATTCCGTGCACAATTGAGCGTTTCGCGGAAAAACAGTAAAGAACGTAACACAAATGCCGAGTATAAGTTGGCGTTGCAGCAAACGAGAATTACAATTGTAATAATGCCACGCCTGGTCTCCCATCCTGAAGAAGTAAAAGTTCTCTCGCGGCGTTTTGGCGCGGGCGCAGCGGAACTCGAGAAATATCTGGAGCTGGACGGCTACAAGGCCGTGCAGATGGCGCTGGCGAAAGGCGCCGACTGGGTGATTGCCGAAATGAAGGCGAGCGGACTGCGTGGTCGCGGCGGCGCCGGCTTCCCCACCGGCATGAAGTGGAGCTTTGTGCCGAAGCAGAGCGCGAAGCCGAAATATGTCCTGGTGAACGGCGATGAAAGCGAGCCCGGCACCTGCAAAGACCACCTGATTTTTCTGCATGACCCGCACGCGGTGATTGAAGGCACAATGATTGCCGGACTTGCCATCGGATCGAAGATGGGCTTCATCTACCTGCGCGGCGAGTATCGCTACCTGTTGAACATCATGGAAAAAGCCGTGGCCGACGCTTACGCGCGCGGTTTTCTGGGCAAAAACATTTTCGGCAGCGGCGTGGATTTTGACATCGTGACGCACACTGGCGCGGGCGCATATGAAGTGGGCGAAGAGTCTGCGTTGATGGAGTCGCTGGAAGGCAAACGCGGCATCCCGCGCATCAAGCCCCCCTTCCCTGCTGTGGTGGGACTGTACGGCGGGCCGACGGTGATCAACAACGCGGAGACGATTGCCACGGTGCCGCACGCATTGCTGATGGGCGGCGAGGCGTACGCAAAGATTGGCAGCGAACGGAATGGCGGCACGAGATTGTTTTCCATCAGCGGCCATGTGGAACGGCCGGGCGTGTATGAACTGCCGATGGGCTACAGTTTGCGCAAAGCAATTTTTGAAGTGGCCGGCGGCGTTTGGAAAGGCCGCGCACTGAAGGCCGTGGTGCCGGGCGGATCTTCTACGCCGGTGCTGCTGCCGAATGAGATTGACGTAGGCCTGGACTTTGACCAGATGGGCAAAGCGGGAACGATGCTGGGTTCCGGCGGCATTGTGGTTTGCGACGACCAGACCTGCATGGTGGAGTTCGCGCTGCGGACGATTAAGTTCTACCAGCATGAAAGCTGCGGCTGGTGCATTCCCTGCCGCGAAGGCACCGACTGGCTGAAGAAGACGCTGACGCGCTTCCACGCGGGCGGCGGCGTGATGAAGGACATCGACAACATTAAATACCTGGCCGAAAACATGATGGGCCGCACCTTCTGCCCGTTGGGCGATGCCGCAGCAATGCCGATTCTGGGATTCGTGAAGAAGTTCCGGCAGGAATTTGAAGACCATCTGAATGGCAAGCCATGCCCGCATGCGCTGATGGGCGAGCCGGAACTGGCAGGAGCACACTAATGGCCGACGTGAAATTTACCGTTGACGGCAAGCAGTTAACCGCACCCGCGGGCACGCTGCTGATTGATGCATGCCGCAAGGCCGGCATTGAGATTCCCGCCTTCTGCTATTACCCCGGGCTGAGTTTGCAGGCGGCCTGCCGCATGTGCCTGGTGCGCCAGGAAAAAGTTCCCAAGCTGCAGACGGCCTGCACTACGCAGGTGGCCGAGGGCCAGGTCTTCCTGACCGACACGGATGAAATCAAGCAGGCGCGTAAATCGACGCTGCAATTGCTGCTGGGAAATCATCCGCTGGACTGCCCCGTTTGCGATGCGGGCGGCGAGTGCGAATTGCAGGACATGACCTTCAAGTACGGCGCGGCGGACAGTTTCTACGCCGAGGCCAAACAGCATCGCGAAGAGCAGCAGTGGTCGCCGGCGGTGTATTTTGATCGCCCGCGATGCATTCTCTGCTACCGCTGCGTGCGCATGTGCGGCGAAGGCATGGATGTGTGGGCGTTGGGTGTGCAGAACCGCGGCGTGACCAGCGTGATTGCGCCGAATGCCACGAACGATGCCGGCGAAGCGAAGCTGGATTGCGAAGAGTGCGGCATGTGCATTGACGCCTGCCCCGTAGGCGCGTTGACTTCCGGCGCGTACCGCTACAAGACGCGGCCGTGGGAGATGAACCACGTCGGCACCATCTGCACGCATTGCGGCGATGGCTGCAAGACAACGCTGGGCGTGCGGCGCGCGGATGAAGGCATGGAAATTGTTCGCGGCGACAATCGCGACAAGAGCGGCATCAACGGAGATTTTCTCTGCAACAAGGGCCGCTACGGATTTGATTTCGCCAACAGCAGTGAACGCATTCGCCAACCGCTGTTGCGCCAGGCCGATGGCACATTGCGGCCGGTGAGCTGGGAGCAGGCGCTGGACCATGCCGGCAAACGGCTGCGCGAGATTCGCGACACCAACGGCGGACACAGCATCGGTGTGATTGGTTCCAACCGCATCACCAATGAAGAAGCCTACCTGCTGCAAAAATTTGCGCGCACGGTGCTTGGCACCAACAACATTGACCACCACCGCACGGCCGACTACATGGGATTTGCGCAGGCGCTGACCGGAACCAGCGGCAAGACGGCCTCGCTGCGCGCGACGCAGAGTTCACCGGCAATTCTGGTCATTGGCGGCGACCCGACCGAGCAGCACCCGGCGCTGGCGTGGAACCTGCGCACCAATGTGCGGTTGAACCAGGCGCGGTTGTATATCGCCAACCATGAACGTATCAAGCTGCGTCGGCAGGCGAAAAAGTTTGTGGAGATATCGCACTTCGGCTACGGCCCGCTGGCGAATTATCTTGCGGGCGACGATGCCGCGGCCAGTGCGATTGGCGCGAGCACCGCAGCGCTGGATGAGTTGCGGCAGTCGTTGCAGAATGAAGCAGAGTTGGTGGTGCTGATTAGCAGCACTGACATTCGCGGCGCGGCGCTGGATGCGATGGTGAAGTTCACCGTGCAGCATCCGAATGCGAAGATTGCGTTGCTGAGTGATTACGTGAACTCGCGCGGCGCGGCGGACATGGGTCTGCTGCCTGATGCGCTGCCCGGCTACACACCGTGGATGCAGCGCAGCCATTTTCTGCAGGAGTATGGATCGACGCTGCCGGCTGAGCCGGGTCTGAATCTGCTGGAGATGTTTGACGCGGCCGATGCCGGACATCTGAAGGCGATGTACGTGGTGGGCGCGAACCCAATGGCGCGGTACAACATTGCGCCGGAAAAATTGCGCGGAACATTTTTGATTGTGCAGGACATGTTCCTGACCGAGACGGCGAAGCTGGCGGAGATTGTGTTGCCGGCGGCGAACCTCTACGAAAAAAGCGGCACGGTGACCAACAGCTACGGCGATTTGCAGTTGGTGAAAAAAGCCGGCGATTGCGCGGGCGTCCGCAGCGATTTGGAATTGATTATTCGCATTGCCGACCGCATGGGAGCGGAGATTGGCAAGCTGGTTCACTTTGGCAGCGGCGGCCATGCCGACATGGGACAGAGCCGAGGCGCTGAATCCGGCGAAGCCGACCGTCACGCTGTATGGCTAGCGGCGAACCATCTGGAACCGAAGCTGAGCCCGTTTGATGCTTTCGCGGTGCTGGATGAAATTCAGCGGCTGACGCCGGGTTACAGCATGAGCCGAATGGAATTGCTGGCGGGAAACGAGCAGCATGTGGAACCGCGGCTGACGCAGAACCTGCTGGTGCAGATTGAAAACGCAACGCAGCGGCAGGACATGGTGCTGCCGAGTGGCGACACGTTGTTCACCTCCGGAACGCTGGGACAGTACAGCACCAGCCTGAAGGAGTTGCAGGCCAGCCACGCAGAGGAAGAAGAACCCACGGCGGCGGACTGAAAAGTTTTCGCACGAAAAGTTTTTGCAAGACCAGAGAAGATGCGGCACTGCAGCAAACGCCGCCGGACAAACGTAGTACGAACGCAAGGTTGACGGACGATTCCGGGTGAGTGCCAGGTGAACACGCTGTTGCAGTTTCTATTGCTGAGCCTGTTGAAGGTTGCCGTGGTGACGGTGATCCTGCTGACCAGCGTTGCCTATACGGTGCTGCTGGAACGCAAGCTGGTGGGCCGCATCCAGAACCGCTGGGGACCGAGCCGCGTTGGGCCGTTCGGCCTGCTGCAACCGCTGGTGGACGGCGTAAAACTTTTTCTGAAAGAAGATTTGATTCCCGAAGGCGTAAACCTGCCGCTCTTCATCATGGCGCCGATTATTGCGCTGGGATGCGCGCTGGTTTCCATCTCTGTGGTGCCGTTTGGCGCGCCGATGACGGTGGGCGGCATCAACCTGTTTCAGATTACCGACCTCAACATCGGCGTGCTGGTGGTGATGGGCGTGACCTCGGTGGGCGTGTACGGCATTGCGCTTTCCGGCTGGTCGTCGAACAACAAATATTCGCTGCTGGGTGCGTTGCGCGCTTCGGCGCAACTGGTGAGTTATGAACTGGCGCTGGGGCTGTCGCTGGTTGGCGTGGTGATGCGCGCCGGTTCGCTGAGCATGCGGCAGATTGTTGCCAGCCAGTCGGCCCACGGCATTTTTACGTGGAATGTTTTCGGCGGGCTGCAGTTTGTGGGTTTCTTTGTCTACCTGATGTCGGCCTATGCGGAAACCAACCGCGCGCCGTTTGATTTGCCGGAAGCGGACAGCGAACTGACGGCCGGCTACCACACCGAATACAGCTCGATGAAGTTTGCGATGTTTTTCATGGCCGAGTACGCCAACATGATTATGGTGGGCTGCGTGGCCACGCTGATGTTCTTCGGCGGCGCGGGCAGTCCCTTCGGCAACCTGTTTCCGAATTTTGGCGGACCGATTGTTCAGGCCGCGTTGCCGGTGTTCTGGTTTGTGGCAAAAGTTTTTGCGTTTCTGTTTCTCTACATCTGGGTGCGCGGCACGGTGCCACGCTTCCGTTATGACCAGCTGATGCGGTTCGGCTGGAAATTTCTGCTGCCGCTGGCGATTGCGAACATCGTCTTCACCAGCCTTGTCTACGCGTTGCACAGTTAGCGCAGGCACGCAGGCAGCTGCAACCACGGCACACGGCGGAATGCTCCGCGCGCGCCGGCTTTAGAATGGGAAGTCGCGTGATTCACGCGGCCAACCGAAATAGACGGGACGACTCGAACGATGCATCTGGCACTGTTCCTCATCTTCGGCGCACTCTGCCTAGCGGGCGCACTCAACCTGCTGCTGCAGCGGCATCCCATTAACAGCGCGCTGTCGCTTATTGTGGTGATGACTTCGCTGGCAGTGCTGTATCTGCTGCTGGGTGCGGAGTTTCTGGCCGCGGCGCAGATCATCGTCTACTCCGGCGCCATCATGGTGCTGTTTGTCTTTGTCATCATGCTGCTGAATGCGGGCGAAGAGGTGCACACCAATGGCAGCCATGTTGCCTACTGGGTGGGCCTGCCCGGTCTGGCCGCGTTGCTGGCCTGCCTGACCTGCATCTACATCACGGCACAGCATGTGTTGGGTGGGTTGCCACTGGGCGGAACGCTGGATAATCCTACGCCGAACATCATTGAAGTCAGCACGCTGCTCTTCCGCGATTTACTGCTTCCCTTTGAAGTCACCTCAGTGCTGATTCTGGTGGCGATTCTTGGCGCCGTGGTGCTGGCGCGGCGCGACGAAGAAGGTGGCGGGCAATGATGACATTGGCATTCTTTATGAATCGCGCACAGAGCGTGACTTTTTGGACAAGCATCATGACGGCTCTTTTCTGCTCGATGATTAGTGTGTTTATTTCCACGCGGAAAGTTGCTAGCAAAAAGAAGTGTAAGGAGAAGGAGAGGAAATCATGACCATGCTCCTATCCACGCAATTGCTGCATGCCGCGCTGCCGGTTTCGTTCTATCTGATATTGGCCGCGATTTTATTCTGCATCGGCGCCTGCGCGTTTCTCATCCGCCGCAACATCATCACCATGTTTATGGCGATTGAGCTGATGCTGAATTCTGTGAACCTGACCTTTGTTGCCTTTGCCGACATGTGGCACAAGGTGAGCGGACAGATTTTTGTTTTCTTTGTGATGGTGGTGGCGGCGGCAGAAGCGGCCATCGGACTCGCCATCATCATCGCCATTTTCCGCGCCCGCAAGACGCTGAACGTTGACCAGATTGATTTGATGAAACTATGACGCCGATGCCGTTACAACTTCTCTGGCTGGTGCCGCTGCTGCCCTTTGCCGGCTTTCTGCTGAACGGCCTGGCCGGGCGCAGGTTGACCAAGCAGCTGGTGGCCGCGATTGCGCTGGCATCCACCGGCGGCTCGCTGCTGCTGGTGCTGTGGCTGGTGGCTTCCACCTGCGGCTCCGTCACGCTTACCGGTCCCGCGTGGATTACCGCCGGCTCGCTGAGCATACCGTTTGCATTTTCTGTGGATGCACTGACCCGCGTGATGCTGCTGGTGGTCACCGGCGTCGGCTTCCTCATCCACATTTACTCCACCGCATACATGGAGCATGAGGAGGGCTACTGGCGCTTCTTCGCGTATCTCAACCTGTTCATGTTCTTCATGCTGGTGCTGGTGCTGGCGGCGAACTTCCTGCTGCTGTTTGTGGGATGGGAAGGCGTCGGTCTGGCGTCGTACCTGCTCATCGGTTTTTACTTCAAGAAAAAATCCGCGGTTGACGCCGGCAAAAAAGCTTTCATCGTAAACCGCGTGGGCGACTTTGGTTTCCTGCTGGCCATGCTGATGCTGGTGGCACACTTCGGCACGCTGAGT
>Ga0164297_10004415_pt1 | contig 12602 bp, 9 predicted proteins | sample GEODES058metaG_FD_113539 | JGI IMG/M metagenome (GOLD analysis project Ga0164297, IMG submission 113539) | Dystrophic lake water microbial communities from Trout Bog Lake, Wisconsin, USA - GEODES058 metaG | ecosystem: Environmental > Aquatic > Freshwater > Lake | place: USA: Trout Bog Lake... | reverse complement strand
CACTTTGACCGTAGCCGTGTAATTCGCTTTTGGTTGGCTCACCACTTGCGCTCTTTAATATGCGTTGAAAGATTAGCTCTCCCATGCGCTCAATACTTTGAGTGCCGTCAATGATCTCGCCGCAATTGATATCAATGTCCTCTTCCTGGCGTTTCCAAAGCGCGGTATTGGTTGCTAGCTTTAGAGATGGGGACGGGGCACACCCATAGGCTGAACCTCGACCAGTTGTGAAACAAATTAAATTTGCCCCTCCCGCAACTTGTCCCGTTGCGCTCACTGGGTCATAGCCTGGCGTATCCATATAGACAAAACCGTGCGCTTTAACTGGCTCAGCGTACTCATAGACGGCATTTAAATTCGTAGTACCCGCTTTGGCAACTGCACCTAAAGATTTTTCTAAAATAGTTGTGAGACCACCTGCTTTGTTGCCGGGTGAGGGATTGTTGTTCATCTCGCCTTGGTTCATCTCCGTGTAGTGTTCCCACCAACGAATTCTCTCAATCAAACGCTCCCCGACCTGTTTGTTGACAGCGCGTCGCGTTAGTAAATGTTCGGCTCCGTAAATCTCAGGGGTTTCGCTCAAAATGGCAGTGCCCCCATGAGCGACCAAAAGGTCTACGGCCGCGCCAAGGGCTGGATTGGCGCTGATACCTGAGTACCCGTCTGAGCCCCCACATTGCAGTCCAACAACTAGATGTGAGGCATCACAAGGAACGCGTTGAACGTTGTTGGCCTCGGGCAGCATGGCATTAATTTGCGCAATTCCAAGAGCGATGGATTTAGCGGTGCCACCGGTATCTTGAATGTTGTAGGTGTATAGCTGTTGACTTTTCGCTAAGTGTGAATGCTCAAGCCAGGTATTGATTTGATTGGCCTCACAACCCAAGCCAACCATTAAACAGGCAGCAAAATTGGCATGCCTTGCGTAGCCGGCTAAAGTGCGCTCAAGTACCTGCATGCCAAGCCCAGTGTGGTCCATGCCGCAACCCAGGCCGTGACTCAGTGCGATGACGCCGTCAATGTTGGGATAGGGCGCAAGAGCGCTTGGGTTGGTGCGCTTAGAGAAATGCTCAGCAATGGCGCGGACCACCGTAGCAGAGCAGTTGACACTGGACAAGATGCCGATGTAGTTGCGAGTCGCCACGCTACCGTCTGCTCGCACATAGCCCATAAAAGTTGCGGATTTTTTAGGCGCCTGTGGTTTGACGTCAGCGCAGTAAGCGTAATCTCTTGCAAAACCGCCCTTTTCTGCACCGAGATCTAAGTTATGTGTGTGAACGTGTTCGCCTGCATGAATGGGACGACTTGCAAAGCCTATGATTTGGTTATAACGCCTAACAGGGTCTCCAGTTGCAATATCTGTAGTAGCCATCTTATGGCCTGCAGGAATGAGTCCCTTCACGGTAAGGTGTTCAACGCTTGTGCCGCCAACCAGTTGAGCTCGTGCGATCACGACGTTATCGCCAGCGTGAAGTCGAATATGAGTATTCATAAAGGAGTTGAAGAATGGTTATTTTTAAGGCCTTGATATTAGCGGACGATTGAGGATTTGAATTTTAAAAAGTAGACGAGGAAGGGTAATTCCCCATGCTGAATAGCAGGGCTACAAACGCATAATATGTGGCTGAAACACTTCCTAAATAACTTTCACTAAGTTTGCGAGCTTTACAAATTATGCTTCATTCGTTATTTTCGTTGTTTGCATAATTTATTGCCTCAAGCTAAGTCATAAAAAGGGAAGTGCTTAAAGATACTCATAAGACCATAAATCAGCGCGATCACAGCTTTCGTATGCCTCATGGTTTGAAGATTATTTCCCCAGTTCAAAATCTTAAACCCAAAGTATGGGGGTGGAATTCTCTTTTGCTGTGAAGAAAAGTTATCACCAAGAAGTTATGCCTGGTGTTGAATTACTGAAATATAAGTTATAGGGTAAAGGAGTTTTGCAATGAGATTAAAGGGAAAAATAGCCGTCGTCACAGCGGCCGGGCAAGGTATAGGGCGAGCCTCGGTGCTTGCGATGGCTAAAGAGGGGGCCCAGGTCTGGGCGACAGATGTTAATTCCGAACTCCTCAAATCCTACGCCGGCGTGCCCAATGTTCAGACAGCACAGTTAGATGTGCTTGATAAAGCAGCCATCAACTCCTTTGTCGCTAAGTTAGAGCGTGTGGATGTTGTGTTCAATTGTGCTGGTTTCGTGCACAGTGGAACTATTTTGGAGGCAACAGATGAGGATTGGTCCTTTGCCTTTAATTTAAACGCACGTGCTCAATTTTGGATGATTCAAGCGGTATTGCCCAAAATGATTGCGCAGCAAAGTGGCAGCATCATCAATATGTCAAGCGTTTGTTCAAGTGTTAAAGGGTTGCCCAACAGGTTTATTTACGGTGCCAGCAAGGCGGCTGTGCTTGGGTTAACCAAAAGCGTTGCAGCTGATTATGTGAAGCAGGGCATACGAGTCAATGCAATCTGTCCTGGCACTGTGGATACGCCTTCATTACATGAAAGGATCGCAAAATTTGAGGATCCCGTTCAAGCTCGCAAAGATTTTATTGCTAGGCAGCCTATGGGTCGTTTAGCCAACGCGGAGGAGATTGCCCCGATCGTTGTCTATTTGGCCTCAGATGAAGCGCAATTTGCAACGGGCAATGCGTTCATGGTGGACGGTGGAATGACTATCTAACAGAAAAAATTAATATGACGGAGTTAATATGAATCAACTAGATTTAAAAGGTCGCCACGCAGTCATTACGGGTGCCGCGACAGGGTTGGGTTATGCAATTGCACAGCGCGTACTTGCCTCTGGTGGTGAGGTCTCAATCTGGGATAGAGATGAGGCAACAATGGTTAAAGCGCGTCAGTCACTCTTGGCTGAGCACCCCAACTCAAAGGTTCATACAGTTCATGTCGATGTGTCTGCATATGAGAGTGTGACAAAAGCGACCGCGCAGACTATTGCCAATAAAGCAGTTGATATTTTGGTTAATTGCGCGGGCATTACAGGCCCGAACACTAAGGTGTGGGACTATCCTGTTCAGGCCTGGAAGGACGTGATGGATGTAAATGTCAACGGCCTTTTTTACTGTTGTAAAGAGTTATCTGCGCACATGAAGGGTAGATCCTTTGGTCGGATTGTGAACATTGCATCCGTTGCTGGTAAGGACGGTAATCCAAATGCCAGTGCTTACAGCGCCAGTAAGGCAGCTGTGATTGGACTCACCAAGTCCTTGGGTAAGGAGTTGGCTGACACAGGTGTGCGGGTTAACTGTGTGACTCCAGCTGCAGTTAAAACTGCGATTTTTGATCAGATGTCAGCCGAGCACATACAATTCATGCTTAGCAAGATCCCGATGGGTCGTTTTGGATTACCGGAAGAAGTTGCTGCCTTGGTGTGTTGGTTGTGCACAGAGGACTGCTCTTTCTCAACCGGAGCGGTGTTTGATTTGTCAGGTGGTCGAGCGACATATTAAAAAGAATTTAATATTTGCAGGAATGGTTTTAGATATCCAATCAATTTTTAAATGGAGAGAAAATGAAATTAGTACGTTACGGTAAAGTAGGGAAAGAAAAGCCAGGCCTGATTGATGCAGACGGTAAGATTAGAGATCTAAGTCACATCATCAAAGATATCACGCCCGATACTTTGAGCGATAAAGAGCTAAAGAAGCTTTCTAAATTAAATCCTGCTAAATTGCCTTTGGTGCGTGGAAACCCGCGCATGGGATGCCCCGTTGTAGGTTCTGGTAAATTCATTGCCATTGGTTTGAACTATGCAGACCACGCAGCAGAGGCTGGCATGCCTTTGCCAAAAGAGCCTATCATTTTTACAAAACCCACGAGCTGTATTCAAGGCCCTGATGATGACGTTATGTTGCCTAAGGGTTCTGTAAAAAGTGACTGGGAGGTTGAATTAGGCGTAGTGATCGGCACTAAAGCTTCTTATGTTTCTTTAAAAAGTGCACTAGACCATGTAGCGGGTTATTGCACGATTAACGACGTGAGTGAGCGTGAGTACCAAATCGAGCGAGGCGGTACTTGGGATAAGGGAAAGGGGTGTGACACCTTTGGCCCGATTGGTCCTTGGTTGGTGACGCGTGATGAGATTCCAAATCCACAGAAATTAGACATGTGGATGGAGTTGAACGGCAAGCGCATGCAAACCGGAAATACAAAGACCATGATCTTTAATGTTGCAAAGCTCATTAGCTATACCAGTCAATTTATGACGCTGTACCCCGGCGATATCATTACAACAGGCACGCCTCCAGGTGTTGGCATGGGCGTGAAGGTTAACGGCAAGTCAGCGCCAGTGTTTTTGAAGCCTGGAGATGTAATGACTCTGGGTGTTGAAGGCCTTGGCTCACAAACTCAGAAGGTTGTTGGCTATAAAAAGCAGAAATAAATTTGCGTTAATTAAATAGCTTAAAAACCAATCCCTCAACTACAAAGTCAACTCAGTTTGATTGCGCAGTTTGAGGGATTTTTTATATCCAGCTTACTAGGCAAGCTTAATGCCAATCGAGTCAAGCACACTTGCCACCTTGATCTCTTCCTCGTCAAAGAGCTTATCCCCAAGCGGATCCGCCGTCCCACTGGCTGAGATGTTTTGAAAGTCATAGAGCTTGGAGTCCATCAGGTGTGAGGGGGCGATGTTTTGCAGAGAACGAAATATATTTTCCAGTCGACCAGGTGTTTTTTTCTCCCACTCCCTGAGCATATCTCCGACCACGCGACGCTGCAGGTTTTCTTGACTGCCGCAAAGGGTGCAAGGAATGATGGGAAAGGCCTTGTGTGTAGCCCAGTCAGTTAGGTCGTGCTCGGCAACGTAGGAGAGGGGGCGAATAACCACGTGATGCCCGTCGTCGCTGACAAGCTTAGGGGGCATGGTCTTAAGCTTTGCTCCAAAAAACATGTTTAAAAAGAAGGTCTGCAAAATATCATCACGGTGGTGTCCGAGAGCTATTTTTGTAGCACCAAGCTCATCAGCAACTCTGTACAAAATTCCCCTTCGCAGGCGACTGCAAAGACTACACATCGTCTTACCTTCTGGAATTTTGTCTTTTACGATGGAGTAGGTGTCTTGGTTTTCTATATGAAAATCAACGCCAAGCTCTGTCAGGTAACGCGGAAGTATTTCTGCGGGGAAGCCCGGTTGTTTTTGATCTAAATTAACCGCAACGATGTCAAAGTGAATGGGTGCGCGTGAACGCAGTTTAAGCAATATATCTAACATTGCGTAACTGTCTTTCCCACCTGAGACACAGACCATGACTTTATCACCTTCGCTGATCATGTTGTAGTCAACGATGGCTTGCCCCATTAAACGGCAAAGACGTTTTTCTAATTTATGAGCTTCGCGCTCCTGTATGAGGCGAGCGGAGTGCGTGCGTGCTGGAGCTGTAGAGCCAGATGAGTCAATGGGCAGAGATTGCTCGGCTTTAATTGCCGTGTCTGAATCTGTATTTATCCAAGAATTCATTTCTAATTAATCTCACCATTGTCCTGTTTCAACACGAATAGCAACTTCGCAGTCGCTGAAGATCTCGAGTTTTGCGATTTTTACTCGAACACCAATTACACCGTTCAGTTGCATGAGTCTCAGTGCTAGCTTACCAATTAAACTCTCCAGCAAATTCACGTGCACAGCGGTGCACTCCGTGATTATGATTTGTCTGACTTTGCGGTAATCTAGAACGTGCAGTATCTCATCGTCACTGGGGAGTAGCGGTTGAGTGCCTAAATTAAGCTCTGCATCTACTTGGATGGGTTGGGGCTTTATTTTCTCATGATCCAATATTCCCAGGTTTGCATCAAAGCGAAGCCCGTTTAAGGTGAGAATTTGATTGCCTTTACTTAACATATGGACTGCTTATAAGAATTTTTTTGAAATCATTTACTTCTAAATACCTCTACACCTACTGCGTTGCAGTCGGGGTAGACGTCGGGTTTGTAGGAGCTGACCCGGGCCGCTTTGACGCCGGGGTGGTTGAGCAGTGTTGACAGTAAGTCGTCCACCAAACTCTCTTGCAGGTTAATGTGGCCTTGAGCTATTCTCTCAAACACAACCTCCCTAATAAAGTCATAGTCAACGACCTCGTGTATGGCGTCCGAGCTCGGTGTGCTCAACGAGAGCGGAACATAGAGCTCCACATCAATTATGAGTCGCTGTGGTTTGCTGAGCTCGAAATCGTGAATTCCGATGCGTGCTTGAACCTCCAAGCCTTCGAGAAATAATTTACGGCACTCGTTCATGAGTACATATTCTTGTGAGGTGTTGTTCATGAGTATTTAGATGATAATTTGTCAGCAACAAACATAATGTCACGCGCACTTGGGACTAAGTGTTGACCATTATCGACTTTGATCGTATTTCCAGTGATACAAGGATTTTGAGCCAGAAATAGTGCGCTTTGCGCGACTTGTGCGGGCTCAATGGGTGCTCCCATTAAATTGGCTTTACTGGCTATTTTAAAGTTATCTAAATTTTGAGGACCGCTTTGATAAATGAGGCCTGGCGAAACGGCGTTCACCCGGATATGCGGTCCAAAGGACTGTGCCTGAAGGGCCACAATCCGCTCGAGTGCAAGTTTGGAGACGGTATAGGAGAAGTAATCAGGATTTAAATTAAATACCTTTTGATCCAATATGTGAATAATGCTTGGGGAATGCTTTTCGGGCAATTGCGGGAGCTTTGAAGCTTTGGATGCTTGACGATTTGCGACAGCTTCATAAAACCATTTTCCAAATCGCATCGGCGCCATCAAATTTACATTCAACTGTTGTAGCGCTTGTGACTCCTGAAAGTCGTGTGCGTTATCAGCAATGAAAAGGGAGGCGTTGTTCACAATTGAGCAAAGATTCTCACCACTTAGCTCTAAAGTGCGTTTAAAAAGCTCATCGCAACTTTGCTCGCTCTCAAGCTCTGCATATAGCGGATGAGCCTGAACACCGAGCGCGAGGGCTTCATCGCAAAGTTTACGCGCTTCACCCTCAGAATTGCGATAATGGCAGATGAGACTCCACCCCGCTTTTGCAAAAGCCAGTGCTATCTCTCGACCTAGGCGTGTAGCGCCACCTGTGACTAAAACCCAAGATGACATAAGTAGACATTAAAAGGATTGAAACAACTTGCATTCTCACAAATTTTTAGATCCTTTGCTCCAATCAGGTCTCAAAGTTGAGCCTAAAAGAGAATTAGAGGCTGCAATCCGTGGCCTTATTGATGAAGGTGGCGGTTGGATTGACTTTGCGCGGTTCATGTCTGTTGCGCTTTATGATCCGAGATGGGGCTATTACTCCTCCCAAAATAGACAGATCGGTGCCTCACCCAATCTGGGCAGCGATTTTGTGACAGCCCCCGAACTCACCCCCGCCTTTGGCCGTGCTCTTGGGCAAAGCGTTGCTCAAGCCCTTGATCAGACACAGACTGATGAGATCTGGGAGTTTGGACCTGGAACGGGGGAGCTTGCTCGCCAATTGCTGGAGCATTTGGGCGATAGAGTTAAAAAATACACTCTCGTAGATGTATCAGGAGCGCTCAGAGCGCGTCAAAGTGCAACTCTCAGCGCTTTTCAAGGCAAGGTTAATTGGGTGAGTGAACTGCCCGAAGTGATGCAAGGTGTAATGATTGGGAATGAAGTACTGGACGCAATCCCTGTCAACATTTTAAAGCGCCGCGCTGGCGTGTGGTTTGAACAGGGCGTAACTTACGCTAAGGTAGACGTGGTAAAGAGTTCAGGGCAAGACGCTGATCAGTCTGCATTAGATGAGTACGTCTTTGAATGGGCTTTACGTGAGACCGCACTTCGCCCGCCAACTCAAGAGGGACTAACGGGGGACTACATGACAGAAGTACACCCTCAGAGCGCAGCATTCATACAAACACTTGTTAAAAAATTTAGTCGTGGAGCGTTCTTTCTAATTGATTATGGATTTCCGGAGAGCGAGTATTACCACCCCCAAAGGCATATGGGGACAATCATGTGTCATCTCCGTCATAAGGCGGACGACAACCCTCTTGTTTTAGTGGGCCATAAGGACATCACGGCACACGTGAATTTTACGGACGCTGCATTGGCTGCCCAAAACGCGGGAGCTGAGGTGCTAGGCTATACAAGCCAAGCCAATTTCCTTATCAACTCAGGGCTTTTAGAGGGTTTAGAGAGTGTTGACGCTGCTAAAAGAGCGCCGGCGCTTAAACTCATCAATGAGCACGAGATGGGTGAACTCTTTAAAGTATTAGTCTTGGGTGTTGGTGACGGGGTAGATTTCGAGCCGCTTGGTTGTAGGGTGGGAGACCGCACACACACTTTATAGTCGAATTATCTTCTTTACAGCTGAATCAAACGAACAGGTTAATGCATGTTAAGGTGGTTGTGTTTAATTATCATCATGATGGTTTTGGCGCAGTACTTTGCTCCCCTACTGAAGCGACTTCGTTTTGGTCGCTTACCTGGGGACCTGACCTTTATACTTTTTAAACGTCAGTGGTACTTACCGATTACTTCCGCATTTTTGGTAAGTGTGTTCCTAGAGCTGTTGTCTAAGCTGCTTTAGTGACTGAAATGCACAAATTTTCTTTTTCAATTTTTTTAAGATACTTTCCTGTCCTGGGTATGATCAGTACTAAACCGCGCGTAGCATTTGAATAGCCACAAACTCCTCATATGAAGATCAATATTTTCGGTAAAACCTTCTTGCTCGGCGCATATCGTTTAAAAAAATTAGCACTTATATTTTTTGTACTAGCCGTAGTTATTGCCGTTGCGTGTTGGGCACTTTTTTTTAGAGCGCCTAGTTCAGATGCAGGTCCAGAGGGTGGCGCAACTGGGGGCATGTGGGGCCCCAGGGGTGCAGGCTCTGGTTTTGGATTTGGTAGGCCTCAGGCCGTTAGCGCAGGCGTTGTTCGTCAGATGGATATACGTATGGTGGTTAGCGCTTTGGGAACGATGACCGCTTTGAATACTGCAACTGTAAGAGCTAAAGTAGACGCAGAGCTGAAGGCCTTACATTTTAAGGAGGGCGCTCTGGTTAAAGCGGGTCAGGTATTGGTTGATCTTGATACGCAGAACTTAGATGTATTGGTCACACAAGCCCAAGGTCAACTAGAGCGAGATACGGCTCAGTATAAGAATGCACTTGTTGATCAACAGCGCTACAAAGAATTGTTAGCCAAGGACGCTATTGCAGCTCAGCAAGTTGACACTCAAGACGCTTTGGTGCGTCAACTCAAAGGAACTGTGCTTATTGATCAAGGTACCTTTGATAATGCTCGCTTGCAACTCTCTTATGCCCATGTGACTGCACCGATATCTGGACGTATAGGTATTAAACAAGTTGAAATTGGTAGTTTGGTGCGTGCAAGTGATCCAAACGGCATTGCAACAATTACACAGTTCCAACCCATCGCTGCAGTGTTCGCAGTTCCAGAAAAATATGTGCCACTCATACAAAAGAAGTTGCACCAAGGAGTTCCAATCCCTGTGGAGGTGTGGGATAGTGAGTTAACCCAGGTCTTGGGCGTTGGCAAGGTATCCCTAACGGACAACGCGATAGATACGAGTACGGGTACGTTAAAGTTAAAAGCACTTTTAGATAACAAAGATGAATCGTTGTTCCCTAATCAGTTTACAAACATCAAGGTGCAACTCGATGTATTTAAAAACGTTACAGCCGTGCCCGCTGCAGCCGTTCAGCGCGGCGCACTGGGCACTTTTGTCTACGTTATTAACGATGACAATACAGTCACCCCCCGGGTGGTTAAGCTATTGGCATTAGACGGAGAGTGGCAAGGAGTGGAAAGCGCAGAAGACGCAACAGGTTCACTCAAAGTAGGAGACCGAGTTGTTCTGGACGGCGCAGACAGACTAAGAGCAAAGAGTAAAGTCGATGTAGTAAAAACGACAGACGCACGAGGCGTTACTTCAATAAGTAACGTTGATGCAGTAGGTGCCAATCGAGCCGCTAATGGCGCAAGTAATGCAAATAGTGCAGCTAGTGCAAGTAGTTCTAATTCTGTAGGAGCAGCGGGACTGAATAAAAACGCTGCCCGTGCAACTCCCCAACCTAGTGTGGCCACCCCAAATGCAGTAGGTTCAAAATCCGCAGAAACTGCTTCTCAACTTAGCAATGATCAGTCTAATTTGATTCGCAAACCGAATGAGTCGAACGCTCAAGGTAACGCAACCAGTAGCGGAGCCTCAGATGGTGTGGATAACTCAGATGAGGCAAGGCGGCGCAAATGGATGGAGCGCTTACCACCTGAGATTGTGGATAAAGTAAAGGCGATGAGTCCAGAGGAGAGAAAAGCATTTTTTCAAAAAATGCGTGAACGTCGCCAACAAAGCTCCGGCGATTAAAAAGCAAAGCGCGTAATGAATATATCGCGACTCTTTATTTTGCGACCTGTCGCTACATCGCTTTTGATGGTAGCTATTTTCTTGGCTGGTTTGTTGGCTTATCAATATATACCTGTTGCCTCTCTCCCTCAGGTTGACTATCCAACAATTCAGGTTACAACCCTATATCCGGGAGCAAGTCCTACAGTCATTACCTCCTCTATTACGGCCCCCTTAGAGCGGCAATTTGGACAGATGCCTGGACTGGATCAAATGAGTTCAAGCAGTTCAGGCGGGGCTTCAGTGATTGTGCTACGTTTTTCTTTGAACGTGAGCCTAGATGTGGCTGAGCAACAAGTGCAAGCTGCAATTAATGCTGGCGCTAATTTATTGCCAACTGATTTACCCGCACCACCTATTTACAGCAAGGTTAATCCTGCCGATGCGCCAGTCCTAACTATCGCCGTTAGCTCTCCCACCCTTGCTATCACTCGCGTACACGATATGGTGGAGAACCGAGTTGCGCAGAAAATATCGCAGATTGCAGGTGTTGGTTTAGTCAGTATTGCTGGAGGTAGAAGGCCCGCTGTTAGGGTTCAGGTGAATACGCTTGCGCTTGCAGCGGCGGGCTTTTCGCTGGAGGATGTGCGCACCGCAATCACCAATGCTAATGTTAATCTTGCAAAAGGGAGCTTTGATGGACCAGCAAGAGCCTCATCTTTGGATGCCAACGATCAGCTTAAAACTGCGAGTGAATATGAGTCTATTATTCTTGCTTACAAAAACGGTTCACCACTTCGTTTACGAGACGTTGCTACGCTAGTTGATGCGCCTGAGAATGTTCGTCTTGCTGCTTGGGCTAACGACGTTCCTGCCGTTGTCCTCAACATCCAGCGCCAACCCGGGGCAAATGTAATTGAGACAGTGCAAAGAATCAAAAGCTTACTGCCACAGTTAAAGGCTGCTTTGCCGGACTCACTAGATTTTCAGGTCATGACTGACAGGACCGTCACCATCAGCGCGTCTGTGAGAGACGTGCAGTTTGAGTTAATGCTTGCGATTGCTTTAGTAGTGATGGTTATCTTCTTATTCCTTCGAACAGCTCAAGCTACTGTTATTCCAGGGGTTGTAGTGCCTTTGTCGCTAGTGGGTACGTTTGGGGTCATGTATTTGAGTGGGTTTTCAATCAACAATCTTACGCTGATGTCGCTCACAATAGCAACAGGCTTCGTTGTAGACGATGCAATTGTGATGATTGAGAATATTGCTCGCTATATCGAGGACGATCAGTGCACACCCCTTGAGGCAGCACTTAAAGGATCAAAGCAAATTGGTTTCACCATTATTTCTTTAACCTTCTCTTTGATCGCAGTATTGATTCCGCTCCTTTTCATGGGAGATATTGTTGGACGGTTGTTTCATGAGTTTGCAATCACGCTGGCTACTTCGATTTTGATCTCTGCTGTTATCTCCTTAACGCTTACTCCGATGATGTGCGCAAAACTTCTAAGTACTCGCAATAATGAGACTAAAAAGAGTGAAAACCACTGGTCAACTTGGGTTGGCGAGTCGATTCAAGCGCTGATCAATCGTTACGCAACTGCTCTCACATGGGTACTTGAGCGTCCAAAGGAAACGCTTTGGGTCTTTATGCTCACAGCCCTTGCCTCTATTAGTCTTTATGTTTGGATTCCAAAGGGTTTCTTTCCGCTCCAAGACACTGGAGTGATCCAAGCCGTCACTGAGGCGACGCAGTCCAGCTCGTTTGCGGCAATGTCATCCAAACAACAAGACATGGCTAAGGAGCTACTCGGCGATCCTGCCGTTAAAAGCCTCACCTCTTTCATTGGAGTTGACGGGGGTAATGCCAGTTTAAATGCGGGGCGTATGACAATTAATCTTGTTCCCCACTCGCAGCGAGATGCTTCTATTGATGAAATCGTAACTCGTCTTGAAAAGCTCAGCCAGCGGGTGAGTGGAATGGCGCTTTACCTGCAGCCCGTGCAGGATTTGACGATAGAGGACAGTAACGCGAGAACCCAGTATCGTTTCTTGATGAACGGGCCCAGCGACAAAGACCTTGCTGAGTGGTCTACAAAGATGCTTGGTCGAATGAGAGGGCGGGTTGAAATCTCTCAAATTGCAACAGACTTACAGGACCAAGGATTACAAGCTTATATACAAATTGACCGCGACACGGCGAGCCGATTAGGGGTATCCATGGCCGCAATTGACAATGCTTTGTATGATGCTTTTGGTCAGCGT
>Ga0164297_10004414_pt1 | contig 12603 bp, 18 predicted proteins | sample GEODES058metaG_FD_113539 | JGI IMG/M metagenome (GOLD analysis project Ga0164297, IMG submission 113539) | Dystrophic lake water microbial communities from Trout Bog Lake, Wisconsin, USA - GEODES058 metaG | ecosystem: Environmental > Aquatic > Freshwater > Lake | place: USA: Trout Bog Lake... | reverse complement strand
GGGGCAGGGGCGGAGGGGCTGCGCCCCGACGCGACCTTCGGTCGCTGAGCCCCGCTGGTGACCCGCCAAGCCCCCTCCTTGAGACTCAATAAATATTGTTAAACTTTTGTTTTTACTGGAGACACGATGCATCTTCCTGAAGTCTCACATGAATCTCTAAAAATATTGTTAAACTTTTGTTTTTACTGGAGACCGAGTGACCCCCTTTGAGATGCGTTCACCTGAGGGGCTGTTTCAAAAGTCCCGTGTTTTAGGGGATTTTGAAAAAGGGGAAGGGGCTGGCGCTTCTTGAGTTCACCCATGAATCTATAAATATTTTGTTAAACTATTGTTTTTCATGAAGACCAACTGAACTCCTGAAGAGGGATCTATAAAGTTCGTTTTTCATGACCATAGTGATGAACCCTTGCGAATATACACGGGGGTGTTATCTAGTCTCCTTGAGAGACCCCAGGATAGGTGGAAACGGGAGACGGGGGTGCCTGTATTGATGACGTGAGACCGAAGGAGCGTCTCGGGATGAAAGATGGTTCCTCCTCTAAGCAAATTAATTAAATTTTTATAAATATTTAAATATGTTTTTATAATATTTGGGTGACCGACGGCGATATGATCACTCAGACCCCCGTAATCATCAGCTAGTGGGATATATAAAAAGTCCCTATTTTTCATGAATTCATCTAGATCAAAATCGGAACGAAACAGGAGGTCTGCTCGGCTAGAAATACAAATATCATAATCTTTTGTTTTATTTTGTTCAAAAAGTTCCCATACTCTTTGACGATTACGCATCATGCACAGTGTGTTGTGATAGTTGGACTCATAGCGTTTGGGATACTCTTTTAGTTTCTCGTCGTATTCTATTGGTGCAATCACATGAGCAACTGGTTTTACAAAATTAATAAAATCATCATCATTCTGAGCCTCTTCGGAGTTTTTTGAATAAAACACATCTACTTCGTGCTGATAACCTATAGCGCGAAGTAGGCTTGCGTATTCATCTAGATAATTTGCATATCGCCCATGGAGCAATACGGCTACTCTCATTTTAAAAAACTATTTATTTATTTTTAAGGCAAAACTATTTCTGAATAAGGGGTTGTCACTGGAAACCAAAGTGGTATAGAAAGTCCCCGGGGAGCCGTCATCATCCCACGGGACACATTGGGTATTTGATACCGTGAAATTTTCAGGGAGCGCCAGAGAAGAGCCAACAGGAGAACAACCCCCAAGGATATGGCAATTTGGCCCATTTACTATTAACCAAATATTTTCTTTGCGATAGCCTCCTTGGCCCGGAGACCCTTGATGTTCACTCCCCGACGCGTCGCAAGGTTTTTCAGATAAGTCAAGGATATAGTCGGGCCGTTCGCATAGACAAACCGGCCCGTTTGAGGGTTCTTCACCTTGATTCTCCCTGAAGGACTTCTTTCAAAGTTTGCATTCTTATTCGTCTTTTTATTCAAAACAACAATCTTGGCCCGAGCCGCCTTGATGGCGTTGGACTTGGCCTTGAGGCGCGCAGCAGCGTTCGCCAGTCGGGCCACATTCACTTGGGGCGGGCTCGCCCTACGAGGGGCGGGTCCTGCAGCAGTAGCCGACTTGGGCGCAGAAACTTTACGAGCACTATTACCTTTTACTGGAGTAAAGGGGGCGTTACCGGCATTCAGCCGACGGGCCACGAGACGCGCCGCCTTTTCACGCGCCAAGTCCCATGCCTCGTGATAGTTGGCGCCCGACCGCCGCCCGTTCAATATCCAATAGTACTCTGCAATTTTGTTAAAACGCTTATCCTTTGCTAGGGCCGCTGGCATTTTCGTCTTTGCGGGAACGCGCGTCTTGAGCCGCCGCCTACCCGCCAGAATCTGAGCAGATGTGACGCGACCCCGTGGCTTGAGCGCCTTGAGGGCGTTGCGAGCAGCCAGGAGGTTTGCAGACGTGATGCGCGGACGAGTGGTGGCGCGCTTCTTCAGGGCCGCCTTGGCCTTGCGGAGGTTGGCGGAGCGCACGCGCTTCATGCGCCCTGGGAAGACCACCTTGCGGAGACGCGCACGGGCCGACAGCAAATTCGGAGAGCTGAACTTTTGTCCCGTGATGTATTTATTTTTCAAAAGTTCTTGAATTGTTGGGAGACCTGGGCATGGATCATCATACTTGAGTCGCCACTCCTTCACATGCGTATCAGACACTCCCCGATATCCGGCGGGAATTGCCTCGTTGAGAAAGGCCATGGACTTGGGAAATCCACCTTTGCGAGAAACCCACGAACGCAAGTTGTTCAAAAAACAGTGGGCATCGTACCGGGGGTCCGTATTGGGACCTATACCCCATGCACCCGCAACACCCGTAGTATTGGCCGTGTTGACCGCAGGGTTGGTGCCGGACTTTTGGAGTCGGGCCCACCCAAAGTCTCCTATAAGAAAACCTCGGTCTGCGACAAAAACATTCTCCATGTGAAGATCGTTGTGCCGAAATTCAGGAAACTTTTTATTTATTTTGTTTAAAGTTTTTAGGACCGAGGTGACAACATGGTGAATGACGGAGTCCGTGCGTTTTTTCTCGTCGAGCCACTTGCTTAGGGATCCTCCGGAACAATATTCCATGAAAATAATTGACTGCTTGGACTTGTCATACTTGCTTTTATTCTGAACATTGGGCATATTCATGGCGATTGGAGAAATAAAGTCTATACACTTTTCGTGCTTGTAAACATCCACGACTCCCGAAGGTGCCGAATCATGAATTTCTTTTTGAATTTCAAATTCTATTATTGCCGGCTGACGCTCCCCCCGTGCAGCCGCGCCGAGATCCCGAGGGCAGACCTTGGCCACAAAGTCGTGACCTTTGTATATTATACCCTGACGCCCCTTGCCGATGGCCGTCATGTCTTTGGAGGCGGCGCAAGTGAACCGAGCGTTTCCCGTTTTGGGAGGACTGGCGTACTGAGGAGAACCAAAGGCGAACATACGACCACCAGGTCCCGCCTGAAAATATCCGGCGCGCCGCCCAGTCATCACGGGCTTCATGGGTGATGCGCGCTTGGGGCTCTTCTGACCAAACGCATGCATAGCAGTCATATAATTGGGAACTTTGAAGCGCTTAGGTCCTGCAGGACGCTTGGGCTTAAAGCGCGCTCGGGCGACGTTTGCTGGATGGGCCCGCAGCCAAGCGCCCGCTTGACGACTGTTTGTGATATTTTTAGGGACGTTTATTTCATATCTACCAGCATTACTCAGCTGGATCACAAAGTGCCTGTTGGGCTCTTTGATCAATGTGAAGCGCCCGCGAATGTTCCAAGCCATCACTTATCATACATGGACAATATTTCCAGGATAGCCGGGTGACGAACAACATCCTCTTCTGTAAACTGGACGTGATGAATATAGTCAGATTCTGAAAAAACGCGACGAGTGAGATCGGAAAGGCCGTTGTCCTCAAAACCCCTGTCGTGCTGCTGAACGTCACCAGTAACAACCATCTTGGAGCCCTCACCCAAACGCGTCAATAGCATCTTCATCTGTGCAGGGGTCGAGTTCTGCATCTCGTCGCCTATGATCCACGCGTGCTCAAAGGTCCTGCCGCGCATATAGGCCAGAGGGCAAATCTCGACGTAATTCTTGAGTTCCTTTGGATTAATATACTTGTGAAGACAATCAAACATAGGGCGCGTCCAGGGCTCCATCTTCCGCTCCAGAGTTCCTGGCAGGAAGCCGTGCTGCTCATCAACACTGACAGCGGGACGAGTCAGGACGAGCCGCGCTACTTGGCCTTTTACCAGAGCCTTGGCTCCTGCATGACAGGCCAGAAGGGTCTTTCCAGTGCCAGCGGGTCCAGTCCCTACGACAATCGGCACTGATGACTGCAGAAGGTCAAGATAGCGACGCTGTGCCAGGCTACGAGGTGCGACCATTAAGAGTACTTGGGTGCGATTCTCTAACTTAAAAAACAAACATTTGCTAATAATATCAATGGACCGCGAGAATTTTTATGTTATTTCCGTGATGACGAATCCAGAGCGCTTCAAGCAACGCCCAAAACTATTTAAGGAGTTTATGACTCGCATGAAGAACTATGGCGTCAACCACGTGGTCGTGGAGTGTGTCCAGGGTTGCAGGCCTTTCGAGGTTACGGACTCAGACAACCCTCTTCACATCCGCCTAAGCACCAACTCGGTCGTTTGGATGAAGGAAAATTTGGTAAATGTGGCTCTGGCACGCCTGCCAGCCAACTGGAAATATGCAGCATGGATAGATGGCGATGTAGACTTTGTAAACCCAGACTGGGTAGAGGACACCCTGCACGAGCTTCAGCACGCGCCAGTCGTTCAGCTATTTGAGCACGCAATTGATCTGGGGCCGGACCACGAGTTTCTGCACAAGTGGGAGTCCTTCGGCTCTTGCTACAGCAAAGGGAAGCCCTTCAAGGGCTCAAAGAAGGAGTGGAAGGAAGAGGGCGCGGAGGCTTACTACCTCGGGCAGTACACTGGAGAGGGTAGCGCCGAGTACTGGCACAGTGGTTACGCGTGGGCGGCCACTCGCGAGGCTCTGAACGGTTTTGGCGGCCTTCTGGACTTTGGGATTGCAGGAGCTGGAGACCACCACATGGCCTGCGCCATCGTTGGCAAGGCGGACCTTTCGGTCCCCAAGGATGTTCACCCCAACTACATCAAGCTCCTCAGGGAGTGGGAGACGCGGGCCCTGCGCACGGCCCACAAGCACTTGGGCTTTGTCAAAGGGACGCTCGTGCACTACTGGCACGGGAAGAAGCGCGACCGCCAGTATCGCGGACGCTGGGAAATTCTCAAGTCGAACAAGTTCGATCCGACTCGGGACCTTCACAAGGATACACAGGGTCTATGGGTCCTGCACCCTTCAAATAATAAGCTCCGCGACGATCTCCGCAAGTACTTTCAGTCCCGGAACGAGGACTCTGTTGATCTAATCTAGCTTGGCGTCATCCTCAGGCTCCGACTCCGACTCGAGAAGAGGCGGAGGGTCCTCGAGCTCAGACCGCTCCTTGTAGAGCAGATACGACTGGTAAATGAGGTAGGGCATGTATATGGCGTATATCCATACGACTAGAACAAATAGGTACATTCTGTAGATTCAGAGACTAATGTCTCTATGCCTTCTACAGACTCCCTTGCCCACTGATGCTTTCCAATGAGCATAGCCAAACAATAATTTTCTAAAAACTTTTCAAACTTTTCAAAATCACTCGAAGAGAAAATCTCTTTTGGAGTGATTTCGAGCAACCTGTCAGCATAGGTAATAGCGCGCGCGGGGGCTTCTATGAGGTACGAGAGACGCGAGCATCTTGCCAAGAGGAGGTATTTACAATTGTCTATATATTGGTTGCCCATCGGGCTTGTTGCCTATATGTACTACCCGCCCACTCTCTATGTCAGCCCTGAACTTGCGGACCCATGGGTCGAGCGCTTCTGGAGATGCCACGACTGCCAGGCACTGGGGGCACTTGCAGGGATCCATCTGTCTTTAGTCAAGATCTTCTGCACTCAAAAGGTCAGACACGAACTTCTTGTAACGATCCTGGGACTTGCGCAAGTAGTGGAGGTTGCGGATCGCAGAAGTCAGAGCCTCCTTGTCAGTCACCGAGGTATCGCGGATGATGCAGGATGCAGCACGGCTGAACCTGTCCATCAATACTTGCTCACATCTAGAATGTTGAACTGGAGCATCAGGTCCTTGTACACATGACGGATTTTCTTGTGCTTGATGCACTCCATACCGCCATTGTGGTAATAGAGCGTTAGATCATCATGTTCTTCGTTATACTCGAACCAGCGGATCTGACTAGGGTCGACAATATAGACGGTTAGGCCATCCTTGATAGCAAAGGGAGTCATTCTATGTTATTAACGTTCACACTCTCTAACACTCGCGCGCGGCGCGAATCCTTGTAATCTCTTCTTCTAGCTCTGGGGCCCAGCGGCGGATGCGCTTCTTGCACAGCTCAAAGTTCGGGTTGTAATACGCCTCCTTCCAGTTTCTCTGGATAATCTGAACCCGCGAAACCTCGCGGATCATCGCCTGCTCAAGCCGCCCCCACACCTGGTCGTAGAAGAGTCTCCGGCAGTTTGTCAGAATACGGAATGCGTGTCGGTCAAGATCCTCTGGATACGGAACATCCATAGATACCCACATGATATTGTGGAGTTGCTCGTACCAGTTCTCCAAGATATCAAGCACGGGCCGGCAGTACCGGTAGCGCGCAAACATCTGCTCAAACCCATAGTCTATCGCATTCTCAATACCGTCCGCCGACTCGACATCCATACTTCCCGTCTCCTCCCAAAAGTTCCTATTGGTATTTATGATAATCTGAAACTCAAGGCTGTCAAAGAGCAGAGAGTCAAAGTTGTCGAGTTGGGTGTTGACCGACTCCATTTTGTTCAGTTGGGAAGATCTTGTGCAGGCCCGTAGCCCCCCTTGAGCACAGAACCTTTTTTAGTCCATACCCGTCTCCTCGGCCATCATTCGCTCGCAGAGTTTCCGCTTTTCAGTATATCCGCGGATGAGACCCCGGACCAGGGCGCACATATCCTTGGCGATACACGCATAGTCCCGCTCGAACGCCTCATCGTCACTCACGATCCAGGCCATGGCCGTCTCCTCGCGTTCCAGGGCCTGGGCCCTCTGACACTCGATCTGGTCGATCGTCTGAATGTGCCAGTCGAACTGATCCTCCTCGGGAAGAGCATCCCAGGCATCGACCGCTGCACTCGCCATGGCCGCAGGCTTGTAGAGGCCCTGGGTCATGAGCTCCAGATCCTTCGGGGTTGTGCGTTCCTGGATATAACCCGTCATGAAAGCGTACTGAGAGGGAATAACCGCCCCCATAGTCCAGTCCTCAAACATGGGGTAAGTCCACGTGAAGACGGTCTCACCAGAAGGGGCCTTTGCACGAAGAAGCCAGGAGTTGGAGTCCCAATCAAGAGTTGCCATTTTAGAGACTTGGGTAGCTTTGTTTTTATGAGTTGGGTGAGAACTATGCTCGACGTGTACTGGGACTTGCGCCCGTGTGCAGAGACCCAGGAGCTCTACAAGTCAAAGGGGCTGAAGCCGGCTGATTATTGGTTTTTTGAACTCAAGTTTCTGACCGAGAGCTCTTGGACACGGAACCAAGAATTCTGCTCACTGCCAGACGTGGAGTACCTTCTAGAAAAATACAAGGAAAGCCCCATTCTATTAGACGAAGAGGACAGGGGGCTACTTAAAACAGGGTGGTATGAGGACCTTTCGTTACACCATCTTATGATCTAAGAACAAGCGTGTTTTCTGCAAAAGTCTCCGCAGGTTGCCTTGAAGCCGCACTGGCGGCCCTCTAGTGTCAGGGCCTTGCAGCGGAAGGCGGTGTGCGGGACTGTGCGGCCCTTGCCCTTTTTCTCCGCAACGCAGGTTTCTGAGGGCTTGGGCGGCGCTTTTGTGACTAGAAGTTTGGGCCGCGCAGCAAGGATGGCCAGGGACTTTTCCCGCGCTTTCAGGGCAGTGTCCGCCATCTTTTCGGGGTTTGGGTGTCCCGCCGCTTGGGCCACCGAGTAGAGCTTTTTCCAGAGGTCGCTCTCCGTGACTTCCGCCCGAGCCGGAGCTGGGCGCGGAGGGAGCGCCGTCTTGCGGGGGAGCAGCCAGGAGGGTGGTTGAGTGTGAGCCATCTTTGTTTGGGGAGCTCCTGATCCCTCGGCAAGTGCACCTAAGACACATAACCTCTTTTCTTGGCCTATGATAGTATGAATCCCCGAAAGTTCGGACCTTACTTTTGGGGAGCCCTGCACACGGCCTGCTTGGATCCAGCTGATATTGCTGCACTCAGGAACTTTATTTTTCTTTATCCTTATGTCCTTCCATGTGGAGCCTGCCGAACATCCTTTATGGATATACTCAAGCAGTTTCCCCCACCCATGCGCCCTGATGCGATGTTTGCGTGGTCAGTCGAGGCCCACAATATGGTAAACTACAAGTTGGGAAAGCCGCGTCTCGGCCTTCAAGAGGCCATGAGGATCTGGTCCGCGCCCCCTCCAGAGACTTTTACGGATTTTTTTTAGAGTGAAAGAGTAGGATGAGTAATGTACGTACAGTAGGAGCACACACTTTTACTCGAACCAAAGGAGGCACGATAAAAGTCACCAATGCACGCGGCAATTATGTCACTGGCAATAATAGATTGAAACTTTTGAAAACTATAAATATTCAAGAAATATTCATGGATACTTATGGAAAAATAAAAGCCGCGAAGGCCATTTATAAAGGAGTAGCCAAAGATGGCCATCCAGCTGAAGAATTGTTTGATGCACATGATGAAGAGGATGACACGCTTGTTGGCTTTCTGCCAAAGTCAGTGCAAACGGATTTTAAAAAGAAATGGCGCGATCTCGCATCTAAGCAGGTATTCAACGGGTCTTTCTTGGAATTTCAGGGAATGAGGTTTTCAAAATCTGCAAAAGTTTATGATGCAGAAAGAAACGATTCCCACGGCGGGCGTGCCGTGTTTGAACACATACTCAAGGAATCTTCCAAGGAAAAAATTTATCTAAAATGTAGATTTTCTTTTGAAGAACTCAAAACGGATACCACCAAGGTGAGTCCTGGATATGATAAAACATGGGGCAGTCTGGGTGGGAAAGGTAAAGATTCCGTAGAGCCCGATGTAATAGTCAGGGTCGGAAATGAGATTAGAATTTTTGAATTAAAAATGGGTCTAGGAAAGAAAGAAACGAGTACAGATCCCAAGGAGTGTCACCAGTTGATGCGCTGCAAAAGACTTTTTGAAAATTGGGCCTCTAAATATAATTATGATTTACCAAAAATAAAACTTTATTTCGTAGGATGGGCAGCGCCATCTGACGCGGCTGTCGAGTTTGGCGAAAGTCCTCTTATGACTTCCAACTATAATGTTACAAAAATTAATTCAGAAGGAATGGCTCGACTCACCAGCATAAATGCGAAACTCGTTTCAGCTATAATTCTTGAACTTGATAGAAAAAGAATAAGAGCATTTAATAGTCTTATTAATAAATTCATTAAACCTTGGGGCCCGTATTACAATGTATATAGGGCAGAAGTGAACAAACGCAGGGCCTATATAAAATCAATATCTAGTGAATATCGCGAAGCTATCAACGCGCCTCCGCGTCTATTAAATGTGGAAGGAGCTGGAAAACCCCAAACCGGGGTTGAATCAAGATTGAGGAAAAGAGCGCACAATGCTGTGAACAATTCGAATTCAAACTCTAATAGCGCAAGCCCGAATACCCGTCAGAAACGCATTGCGTATAATCTGAAACGTCTAGGAGTTCCTTCAGAAAATATACTGAAAAAGATAAAAAATTCACGTAGTGCGGCAGTAAAGAAAGCCCGTACAGTTGTTCAAGAGGATCCCGAAATTCAGCGGTTGTGGGCGGAATATAATGCTTGGCGCGCCCAATCCCGAAGACCTAAAATAAACCTCCCTTTAAATATTTTTAACAATTAATAGTATATGCAGGCGAATAAAAAGTTGATTGAAACTATTAAAAAACTCACTATTGATGACTTGAAAAGAAAAATCCGGTCCGCCAAGAAGCACTATCAGACCATAAACAAGCTCAAGGCCCTTCCAGTCATCCGCAATGTCTATATCCGCAATGACTACGTGAATCCCGTGACACTCAACAAGATACCCTCAGGGCCGACCGTCTATCACGTGAAGGACTCGCGGACAGGCCGGGTCGACTATTATGACAAGGCAACCTTCTGGCGCCTCATGCCCAAAAACATTAAAAATAATTATAATCTTTTGATGGCAGATCCAAGACGCCCACTCTTCAAGAACCCCTTGACCAGAACAAACGTCAAGACCCGTAACATCGTGCGTGTACGGGTGAAGCCTGCCGGGGCTAAAATTGCCAAGGCGGTCAAGAGGCACATCTCCAAGAAGAAGGCGCGGAAATCACACTAAAGAAATAAAGACCCAAAGGAGTAGATGGCTAGTCCTTACGAGGCCCTTGGGCTCCAGAAGGGAGCCAGCGATGATGAGATACGAAAGGCCTATCGCAAGCTCGTCCTACGGACGCACCCCGACAAAGGTGGCGATCCAGAGCAATTCAAGAAGATCCAGGGAGCCTACGACATCTTGTCTGATCCCCAAAAGCGCCAGAACTTTGACCAGTACGGCAACCCCGAAGGACCCCAGGGTAACCCTTTCGCAGGAGGTATGCCGGATATATTCGCCCAGATGTTTGGAGGGAATCCTTTTCAGCCACCTCAACAATACCAAGGACCGCGTAGGCGCAACGATGCTCACCACGAAATTAGCATCAGTCTTGATGACGCGTATCACGGGATCCACAAGCACCTGCGCGTGGGCCTGCACAAGCCTTGCATGAAGTGCCGGCACAAATGCCCGGCCTGTCACGGGCAGGGTATGATTCGCATACAGATGGGGCCAATGGTTATGCAGCAACCCTGTTCAAACTGCGGAGGGCAGGGAGCGTCACGCACTGGATGCAAGGACTGCAATGGTCAGGGACACAAGGTTGAACAACTGAATCTAGAGGTGGTCATTCCCGCAGGAATAGAGGATGGCGGCAAAGTCATCTGCAGGTCACTTGGGGAGCAGCCTCAGAACCCGAACGAGGAGCCGGGTGACCTCGTCTTCACTATAAGATTGCAGAACCACGCCGAGTTTATGCGCCAAGGGGATGACCTCATTTGGCCAACGAAGATTTCATTCGTAGACTCTGTAAATGGAAAGAAGATTACGATTCCTCACTTCGCCGGGCCGATAGAGGTCGACACAGCGGACTGGGGAGTTCTGGACCCGAGAGAGGACTACATCATCCCGAGTAAAGGCTTTAGAAATGGACGGCTGAGAGTTCAGTTCAATGTGGTTTACCCTTCAGCTAAAACGCGATTTATTTTGCAAGCTCAATAGTATATGACTAGAACGGTTCAGAGAACACCCCGTCAAAGGACAGGAACGACACCAAACTCGAATAGTAATTCGCCCAGTCCATCTATAAAAAGAGAAGATAATTTTATTAGAGAATATATAAATCATGCCAAGACCCTGCAGAGAATTTCAAATTTAAATAAAAATAATTTAAAATTTAAAATTGTACCAGTTAATGATGGCGCGAAGCTTTCTTTAGTAGACAATAGGGGTATAAATCAGGCCTATATTAAAGTTGAACCAAAAGCACTAGCAAATAACAAAATGGGCCTTTATCTCGCACTGGGGGAATCTCACATAAAACTCAAAGGGTACGGGCTCTATCTGCGTTCTCTTGCAAATAAGATTGCGAGAAATATAGGTTCTACAGAAACAACTCAGTATGCCGTGAACATCCGTAAAATGGGTGGTAACAAGGCGCCGTCGTCCCACCTCCTTGAGCGCATGGGCGCCAATACCACATGGATAAACAAAAAGAGTTCATCGAGAAGGCACAGAATAGACCCTCTTAAGTCCCGTACGACAACCATACTGGCCAAGAGATATGGGGTTCGCCCTCCGGCGCTTCCAAGAAATTTAGCTTATGTGTTATATAATTCAGTTAATACTAAAAATCTTCCAAGAAATGCTCACTCTTTAAATAATTCACATAAAAATATTATTGATAGAATTAAAAATAGGCAATTAAAAGATGAAATAGACCGGTTAAAACGCCGAGTACGTCACTACAAAATGATTTCACCTAGATCATTATTTTCAATATATTTCACTTTATTGGGTAAAAGGTCCGACGCCAGAGAATCGCGAATAAAACAGCTCATGAAGCGCAAGGCCCGAACTGCCATGCGAAGTCCAAAGGGCCGGACCCTGGTCAACTATAGCAACTTGTAGCATACTGCGATTGCTAAATTAAGCAAGTTTATAGCGAATGTGTCCTGAGTCGCATGGACCAACTCTGAAAAATCAATAGGAGCATGATGCACTACTATATCATTGATAACACTTGGGACAAGGCTAATGGCTGTACCCTTGACCACGTGTTTTTCAATTCTGCGGATCGTCTTCTTCGTCACGGGATGACGCTGAACACGACGGAGAGCAATTTGGGTCTGGACGCAAAGTCCTCGCTCCATACTTACTACTAATAAATATTTATTGTTTTATATTTGTGAAAAACCAACTTGCATCCCTGCCATCCGGCCCTCCGCGCTTGAGGAGATAACGGTTTTCTGGGAATTACACAATTTTCATTTATATCTTCAGTGTTGACAAAAAATATATTATTCATAGTGAAGATATTAGATTTTTCAGAATAAAAAACAACAATATAATTTATTTTGTTTTCTTTGATGGAGTCGAGGGTCGTCTTGTACTCTGCTCCGAGAAGCTGGATGGGCGTCTGGCTTTTACGCTTCGTCGCCTTGATCTGAATTTGGGCATCACAATTTTTGCAAAAGGCGTCTTTCGCCTTTTCGTTTGGCTTGCACTTGTGCAGATATTTCTGATCACACACGGGACACGGGAGAGTCACAACGCACATCTCGACAGCCTCCCCCATAATCCTGCTGTGACTTGTCCATCCCCGTTCCTGTTTTATTTTGTTATAATTTGTATTGAGCAACTCGTTCATACAATTTCTTCTACAACGGAAAAACT
>Ga0164297_10004413_pt1 | contig 12604 bp, 10 predicted proteins | sample GEODES058metaG_FD_113539 | JGI IMG/M metagenome (GOLD analysis project Ga0164297, IMG submission 113539) | Dystrophic lake water microbial communities from Trout Bog Lake, Wisconsin, USA - GEODES058 metaG | ecosystem: Environmental > Aquatic > Freshwater > Lake | place: USA: Trout Bog Lake... | reverse complement strand
GCCTTTGGCTGTGACCCTGGTTTGACGGGCCTTGACCGCTCACTGCTGGTCGAGATTCTGCAGAGCGACCGCCTGCGTCTGACCGGCGAGATAAGCGTCTTCCGCGCGCTCATGGCGTGGCTGGACGCCAACGACGACTCCGGGTTCGAGGTGGCCGTGCCTGCACGCGGCGCAGCCTCTTCCCCCGCCGCGTTGACCACCAGCCCAGTCGCTGCTCTCATGGCTGCTGGTGCCTCTGCGTCGCCGGTGGCCGCCGATGCAGATGCGCAGTGCGCCATGGTGCTGGAGTGCAACTCGCAGCCAGGCTCAACACCCGGGTGCCCCCCCGATTTACTCGCCCTCGTGCGGTTCCAGCACATCCCGCTGGAGCAGCTGTACCGCGAGGTGAGCACGCACCCACGGTTGCAGAGCCTGGCTGCGAAGCAATGCATCATAGATACATTTGCCTATCACTCTGGTCTCGCCAACGGTGGCCCAGCACGCACGGGCATCGAGCCTCAAGATGTGGTGCCACCAGGCGGCGTCGCCGCTGCCGTCAGTGCCGCAGCCAAGATAGCGGCCGCGGGCGAGCCGCCGCGGCGGTACTTATCTGTGGACAGCCGGACTGTGTGCCTGGACGCCCTGTTGCGAGTGAAAGACAACGAGGACATGGTCCGCGGCTTGTGCGACACACTGCCTCCGGATGCGCCCATCAAGTTCGTTGCGCGCATGAAGCAGACCATCGGACAAGTGGGGCGCCTCGTCCAGAAGTCGCGCCGGGGCTCCCTCAAGCTCCAATTCGACTTGCCCGAGCTGCCGGAAGACCGCCGCCAGTTCTGGTACCCGGCAGAGGCACTCATGTGGGGAACGAGCTAGGGATTGCAGAAGTGTATAAGCTTTAGGGAAATAGGACCGACCGACCGAACAACTCGAGATGAAGAGAAGAAGAAGAGAGATCTCTCTTCATGTGCACATGACGTGGCCCGCCATCTCAATTCCACGATGCTTTGCCATAACTGTTGGTCCAAGGGCGGCCTGTACGCCGCGCCCAGGCGTAGGCACCGCCATCGACCGTCCTCTGCCTCGCCCCAGTGTTGCCAGAGTGACGCCCTGCAGTCTGTGTCCGTCCTCTACCGCACGGAGTGGCAGCACTGCTCACTGCGCTGGGCTGACGCGAGCGGGGAGTGGAAAAGCACGCCTTTCGACGCGTGTCCAACCCCGGGGTGGAGGAGTGTCACTGTGCAGGTGGGCTCAGCCGTCTATGGCTCAGTCCCCCCCTTTGCAACTGCACCCCCGTGCGCCCTCACACCTGTTACCTCACGCAGGCGGTGCCTCCCGTCGAGTTCGTGCTGACAGATGAGCAGGGGCAGTGGGACAACGCGCCCGGGACGGCGTCACGGAACTACGTTGCGCCGACAGGAGGGAACTACAAGCTGAACGCCACCGACCTCGTCCTCCTGCCGCCAAACGTGCCGTGTCTCCTGGTGAGTGCACTGCACCTGCTGCCTGGCGTCCTGCCCCATGTCGCCGCGCAACGCGTATGGGAGCTGTTGTGCTCCTCATCTACTCTGCTTTATCAAAGTGCCTCGCCCCCTGGCGCTTGCGAGCCGCACCGCAGCTGGACGCCCGCCACGGGGTACAGGACATGCTTGCGGCGTTAACACTACCTGCACGCCCGCAGGTGTCTGACCTTGACGGCACGATGGTCGGGGACGACGCAGCCCAGCGCGCTTTCGCCCACTACTGGCACACCCTCGCGTCTCCGACTGGCAGTCGGCTCGTGTACAGCACGGGTCGGTCGCTTGACTCGTTCCTCGGCCTTGCTCGCGACAAGGGGACGCTGATGGTGCGGCCCCATGTGCTGATCTGTGCCGTCGGCACGAAAGTGTACCTTCCCGCTGTTGATGGCCGCGGCTGGAGAGAGGATCCGGCGTGGACAGCGCGTCTAGATCAAGGCTGGGACTTGGAGAAGCTGCGGCGCATCACAAACGGTGCGTCGTGTGTCAAACCTCCGTCTCCAACAGCAGGCTGGCCTCTGCAAGCGGGTCAAGTGCCTGACTCCACACACATGCCTCCCTCTGTTCTTGATGTCTGATTCCAGATGCAGTGGCTGCTGTGGGACACGGCAACGCGCATTGGCGGCCGCCAGAGGAGCAGAATGCGCACAAGGTGACCCTTGGCGTGCGCGAGGGGGCTCCTGCTGATGTGCTGGCCGCCAACATTGGTGCTGCTGCCGATGAGGCGGGCATCTCCGTGAAAGTGATTGCATCCGGCACTGGCGGGTGGCGCTACCTGGATGTCGTGTCTTCTGCTGCAGGCAAGTTAGAGAGCTTGGAGTATGTGCGCGCCATGTTGGGATTCGAGCCGCATGCAACTGTCACGGCGGGTGACTCCGGGAACGACATCCTCCTTCTCTCGGGGCCCTCTCGTGCGGTGGTGGTCGGCAACGCCCAGCCCGATTTGGTCATGTGGGCGGATAAGCAGCAGGAACAAGAGGATGAACAGCAAGCAGGGCAGCCACAGGCACAGCAGCTTCTCCTCGCAGATGGCAGGCTGTCGAAGGGAAGCGGCGCAGCTGTGCGTGGCGGCAGGGGTGGTAAGGGACGAGCAAAGAAAGCGAGCCAGACCGGCGCTGACACGCCCACGGCTGCTGTAGCAGTAGCAGAGCCACCTGTTCGAGCGGCTAGTGATGACGCGCATGAAGATGCGGCCGCCGGCGTTGAGCAGCAGGCTGCTCCACCGCGGAGGCGACTGTACCGCGCGCAGGCAAGTAATGCATGGGGCATCTTGGAGGGGCTCCAATATTTCGGTTGCGCGTAATGCAGCCCTTCGTGACAGCGGGCAATCCAGAATACAGAATACAGTGCGTCGATGACGGAATTACAAGGCCACCATGCTGTAGACCACTCGCTGGGCCGCTAGGGCCGCGCACCGGAGTTGGTCGCCCTACGCTTCGTCTAGGTAGTGGCACACCGGTGGGGCGAGCCCCGCCTGCAGGTGGGGCGTGCGTTCACACGGCGTGAAGGGGCACTTGCGTCGAGGAGCAGGATAGAGAGCGCTGAAGCCGCGAATGAAAGCGCGCGGGGCAGAGCTCGCCGAGCTCGCAACAGGCGAGCATGCCGAGACTGCGGCGGCAGCGGAAGCGGCAGCGCCAGTTTCACAGGTGCCGCACGTTGCTCACGAAGCTGCTCTGAGCCCGCTCGTTCAGCTGGCAAGCGGCGCAGCAGCAAGGGGCTCGGAGCCCAGCGGTGGTGCCCATGATGACGAAGGTGCCCCAAACGTGGTGAAGGCGCGTGCGTGGGCCCCGTCCCGCCGTCAAACGGAGGTCGCAGTGTGCCAAAGAAGAACACGGGCAAACGTACTCGCCGTACGCCGCCACCCCGTGCGTCCTCTCTCTTCACCTGGACTCCTCCCGCGCTCCTGCCACCAACTTCCGGCTTGGGGAGCCGGGAAACGCAGCGTCTGCGCGCATAGCGCAGCCAGGGAGCGAGGTTTTCTCAACCGAGGGTGCGGTCACTCACTCGCCTCCGCGCTCGTTCCTTTGCCCGCCCGCGCGTGTGCCGCAGACGCGCAAGCCGTACACGATCACGAAGCAGCGAGAGCGTTGGACGGAGGAGGAGCACGCGCGGTTCTTGGAGGCGCTGAAGCTGCACGGCCGTGCGTGGCGGAAGATCGAAGGTTCGACTAGGCAACCTTATCGGCAGACTGTTCGACTCACCCTTAGTGCTGACACACGCCCGGCGCGACCGCCGCCACCTCGCCTACCGCGCGCAGAGCACGTGGGCACCAAGACCGCGGTCCAGATCAGGAGCCACGCGCAGAAGTTCTTCTCAAAAGTGGAGAAGCAACAGGCAGGCAACGGCGGAGGCGGCGGTGGCGTGCCTGGTGCAGCGCCTACCGTCACCGTCATCCCAGCCGGCGCTCACGGCGCAACAGAGAACATCTGTATCCCACCACCGCGTCCGAAACGCAAGCCGAATGCTCCGCTGCCGCGCAAAGCGCCCGCAGGTCTGACTGAGGTCGGCCTGGATGCTGGGCCCGCGCAGTCGTTGCCGCCACTTTTGGCTCAGGCGATGAGTCATGGCGCGGGGGCCGTCGCCGAGAAGCGGAGCGCGCCTCCAGCACCGCCAGTGGAGGCGCCCATACCAAAGGCTCGGCGGACTGGCACCACCCTGTCCGGCCCATCGCCCGCGCCCAGCGCAGGCACCGGCTTGGCTGCAGCTTCTGGCGGCGCCGTGCCTCTCGTGGGCAGGAGAGCACCTGCAGCCAGTGGGCGGAGAAATGCAAAGGCGCAGACTCACAATGGCCATCATGGGTCCGCAGGTGCTCCGCATCTGGCGCCGCCATCGGGTTTGTTCGCGGCCCCGCAGCACCAGCGGCAGCATCAGCATGGCCGTGGTTCCGCACCCTCCGGGTGGGGGCAGCAGTTGCAGCAGTTGCAGCAGTTGCAGCCCTCACAACTCATGCAGTTCATCACACAGCAACAGCACGCCTTCGCCGCAGCTGCCGCACTCGCTGCTGGTGCAGCAGCGGTCGCGCAGCGCGCAGTCGCGGCAGCGACAGCTTCTTCTCAGCAGATTGAGCGCAGCGGCTTGACCACAGGTAGTCAGCCTGCACACACTGGCCCCGCTGCCGCAGGCGCCGCGCATGCACCTGGGCGCATGATGCAGCCTCAAACAGAGGGCACTCCCGCGTATGCAGGCCTGTGTCTCATGCCTCCGCCAACGGCACTGCCGCCACTAGACCCTGCACAAGCTGCTGCCGCGTGGGCGGCCGCTGCTGCGTATGCGCCTGCCGGTGCCTCTACGGACGCGCTCGGCGCGCTTTTCATGCCGGCATCAGCAGGCGGGGCTGCTCATCTGGGCCATCTGCCAGGGGCCATGATGCCTTCCCATATGCTGCTTGCCTTTGCTGAGGGTAAGGGCTACAGCCGCGGCGGAGGGCTCCAGACTGCAGATGGTGACGGCGCCGACCGTGAGGGTCCGAGCCCGCCGGGCGGTAGCGGCGGCACGAGCAGCAGTGGTGCGCAGAGCGGCCAGGATGGCAAAGGCGGCGAGGAATGTGGCGGCGTAGGCGCAGGCGCTGGCGGTGGCGGACAAAATGGTAGCGAGGAAGAGGTGGAAGGCCTTCGTGGTGTACCATCCAGCGAGCGTGTGCTCGCGGCTGCATCTGGACAGCTAGGCCCGACGCTCCTCGGCCCCCCGCATGCGCCTCCCCATCGCAGTGCTCAAGGCCATGCGCTAGCAAAGCATCAAGCCATGCAAGCCGCCCGCTTGGCAGCTGCCGCCGCGTCAGCGGCGCAGCAACAGCAACATATGGTGTTGGCCACCATGGCGTTGGCATCTACGCACCCTGGCCTCCAAACACTTAATGGCGCTTCTCCTGGTGACATAGTAGCGACAACTGCTGGTGCGCATCACCATCGACACAGCAGTCGGCCGCCAGTGGCATCGTCGACTTCGTCTGCGTTCAGCACATTCAACCGGGTGCCATCCAATGGCACTCTTGGTGGTCTGGCCGCTTCGCAGACACCGGCTGTGCAGCCAAACGGTGGTCATACATTCGCGACTCCGCCACCACCACAATTTTTGGATTCTTCAGCGTTGACTATGGCTGCACTTGGTTGGCCATCTGCCGGTGCTCTGACCTCCGCAGGCAACACCACCGCCGCTGCAGGCATGCCGCTATCTGGACATGACGCGGCCTCTGCAGCAGCGTATGCGCACGCTAGCGCCATGGCCCAATGGTCAGCTGCAGCGTCGTCCTATTGGGGAGTGCCTGCAGCCGGGGCTGGTAGTATGCCACATGCTGGAGTCTCCGCAAGTCTGGCGGCTGCATTGCGGGGTATTGCGCCAATGATGGCGACCCAGCTCAGCAATCACCGGCATCATCACCAAGCGCCTGCAGGCCCTGGCCACGCTAGTGGGCCTGGACAAGCGCATGCTGCCGATGCTGGCCAGGGCAGCGACGCAATGCACGCTGGCAACGATGGCGCGACGCTTCCAAATGGCTGCCGCACCACGGAGCCGGCCTCTGCCGACCTGTTGGCCTCCACCATGGTGCCCCCTCTTCGCCCGGTGGCCACTGTCGGCATCAACGGCGCGTCAGATGCAAAACCATTACCTGGAGCTGTTCATGCTGCTGTTGTTGCGCAAACAGCAGCTCCGCAGCCTCACAAGAGCAAGCACCATCACATTGTGCCCAGTCCAGCTTCTGACGCCAACGCAATCGCCACAGCGGCCAAAGATTGCGGCACTGTCACGCACGCTCATCAATCTACTGCTATTCCGGCCCCAGAAGCGATGGCTGTGGCGGCGGTGCCTGTGGACGCTGTGGCAATTGACCGCGAGACGCCTGGGTCCTCTTCTGGCGATGAGCAGGCGGACAACCCACTGCGCGTTGTGGATGCTACCATGGGCGGCATTGACGGTGATGCGAAGCAGCGTCGTGGAGATGTCAGTGGCGGCGATGGCAGCGGAGGCGATGAAACCGGTGAACAGGGCTCCGGGGGGCCTTTGGCGAACGGTCGGGGCAGTAACAACGGCACTGGCAATCGGAGCAGCAGCGGTGACGGCGGACAGACTGGCAGTGAGGGTGACAAGTACGGCGCTGGAGGCGAAGGGACGCCCCCACCAGAGGACAGGAGAGACCTCTAAGCTCAAGGCGGGCACACGTACGTATTGATCTGATTCTATTCCAACCCACAGTGGGGATCTTGATGTTGTGTCTTGGCTCATGTAGAGATCACTGAGCGTATCCGCCGTAGAATGCGTTCTGACCGCCGCTTGCCAAGTAGAGTGGTGAAGGCGCCTGACTGGCGGTCACCCACTCATTGACAGGGTCCCCGCCTGCTGGATAGCCGTAGCCCTGTGCGTAGTAGCCCTGCTGAGCTGCAGTCTCGTATTGCCCATAGCTGTACGATTGGGTCGGCTGGGGCGCGTAATACTGCTGCTCGCCGTACTGCGGCTGCACGCTGCCAAAGACTGGCGCTGAAGGTGGCGCCCACTGAGCCGACTGAGCTGGTTGCTCATATGTTTGAGGAGCCACAGGCGCTTGAGATGCGGTCGGGGGCTTGTACTTCAGCGGTGCCTTCTTCACTGGCGTCTGCACTTGAGGTGGCGAATCTCCGTGGCGAAACACCTCCACAGCTGGCGCCGCGGGCTGTGGTGGAGGAACGGCACGAGGCGCGGGGACCTTGGAAGCGTGCGGCTTGCTTCCACGCTTCTGTGGAGAGGCTACACGCGGCGCTGCCGCCTTGGGCTCCGGAGCAAGAGGCTGCTGTGCATGTGCAGCATTCTTCATGCGCTCGGGGCTGTAACTGCTCCGCGACGAATGCGCGCGCGCTAACATCGCGTCACGAGCACCTCCTCTCAGAGCAGCCTCTGAAGAGGGCGAGCCGCAGGCCGCACAAGAGCGCGCAGCTGGCGCATTGTCAAGTGTGCATACGCGACACATCCACACCTCTGTAGACACAGGGATGTGCGCAGCTGCTGCCGGTGCGCTACCAGCGCCCGTGGCGGGAGCACCACCTCGACGCACCCCATTCGGCTTGTCTTTCGCCTACGCTTGCTGCAGAGGCGCAGTTTGCGGCGAGGCCTGCGGCATCTGTCGTTGCGCCTGCGGCTGCACTTGCGGCTGCGCATGCTGCTTACTGCCACTGCCTTTCGCTGTCGTTCCAGCAGGAACTTTCTTTCCCGGTGCGGCCCCAGATGTGCCATCAGTGGCCATCTGAGCAGCTCCCCGGCTCTGTCCACCACCCACGGATGAGCCGGCGCGAATGTTAGCCAAGCGGCGTAACATGTCCATCTCCTCCTCCTTCGCGGCCTTGGCAGCCTCAGCTAATGCCGCCTCCTCTGCCGCTTTTGCAGCTGCCGCAGCGGCGGCGTCCTTCTTTGCAGTCTTCGGCGCAGGAACAGCCTTGGGCGGAATGGGCAGCGGCACAGCAGGCTCGGGGATAGATGCTGTGGACTGACCTCCTGCCACTGACTCAGCTCCAGACGGCACTTTCACCGACACATCGTCCGCTTTGCCGCCGCTCTCTGGATCTGCATCTCCACCATTCACAGTGGCGGCAGCAGCAGCGGCGGCTTTGTTCGCCTTGTATCGCGCTCGCTTTGCTGCCAACTTTGCAGCGCGTCTCGCCTCGTCTGCGGCAGCCGCCTGCGCAGGGTCAGTGTCACCGCCAGCATCGCTAATGTCATCCCCATCGCTGTCCCTGCCTCTATCGGCCTGTTCCTCACGATGTTTGGGCGCATCATTTGCCTTGGCGTTCTTGCCCCCCTTCTTCTTGGAATTCTTGCGCTGCTGGCCAGCCTCACGAGCTGCGCGCTCACGCTGCTGCTGCTCAGCCACAGCGCGCGCCGCCTCCGCCGCGAACTCCTTGGCCAACCGGTCCGGGTCGTTGGGAACCGTCGATGGCCGAGAGGGCTTGCTCTGCTGGTTGTATGAAGATCCACCACCACGGCCTGCTCCCCGACTCGCGTATTGAGGCTCGTCTTCCTCCTCCTCCTCCCACTCGTCGTCGCTATCGCCCTCCTCGTAGTCATCGTCGTCGTCTCCTGGGTCGTAGTAGAACGGGAAGGGGAAAGGCATGCCGTGGGGTGCACCTCGTCCACCTCGTCCAGGTCCGCCCCGGAAGCCGCCCCCGCCGCCGCTAAAGCTGAAGCCAAAGCCTCCCCCCGGCCCGCCGCTGAAGAAGAACGGCATGCCTCCCATAGGGCCCCCACGCCGTCCGCTACGGCCGAACATGCTGAACAGCTCGCTGAAAGCTGTGACGCAGGAACGACAGTGTCAAGGGGAGGCTGTCGCGAGAGGAGACGGTTGCATGTGGGAGTTGTTTGTGTCATCTGTGCATACCTGCTGCCATCGCTTCCTCCTCGTCGAACTCCTCCTCCTCTGGCGTCGTGAGGCGCGAGTACGCGTTCACGATGGACTTGAACTGAGCTTCAGACTCAACAGAGCCCTCTGCGGGGCGCGACAACAAACACAGAGTGAGGCCAAAAGACAGAGCTTGTGCGTACCGACACGCGGTGCGCGCAGGTCACGGGCTGAGCAGCCCGAACCGCACGCGACGTGGAAGTTGCGTGTGCTGAGCGAGAGATGCGCAACAGAGAACCGCGCTTGGGGACCATAGGCAAGGTGTCGAGACCGCCCAAGGTGTCTCTGTCATCCACCCCTGCACAGCGCGTCCAGGGGCACGGGGCACGCACGGTTCTTGTCCGGGTGGTGCTGCAGTGCCAGTCGCTTGTACGCCTTCCGGATAGTGTCCTCGTCATCGTCCGCACTGGTCAGGCCGAGGATGGCCAGCACCTCCGCACGGGACTGCTGAACCTTCACCATGGCGGCAGAGTGGATTCACTCGGCTCGTACGGGTACAAGCACACGCATGCACGCCGGAAGTCGCCTGCTGGACACAAAGGCGCAGGTGCTCCCAGCGAAGGGGTAGACAGCGAGACAGTCGCTGCCAGTGGCACTTTGTGTCCTCTTCCATTTTGATTGCATGCTATGCGCCTGCGACCAACTGCTTACATATCATTCGGCGCCGGTGGCGTGACTTGATGCGCGGCAGATCCAGCGCCTCTTGCAAGCTCATCGATGCCTCCTCGCCCTCGTTCTGGCGCCAGGCGCGCACAAACTTGCAGTCCATGGCAGTGATGCTGCCGTCAACGACCCCGCGGCGCAGTGCCGAGATCAAGAATGGGCCCAGCACCTCGCCGGTGGCTGGCACACGGATGAGCCATAACGGCGGTGGCGGTAGCTCCACACGTTGCGGCGGAGGTGGAATCGGGGAAACATTGGCACGGCCCTCGGGAAGGCTATGCTGGATTTCAGCGGCATCAGCAGGGGCGGTGCATGCCGTGGGCGGTGCCGGAGCAGAGCTCTGCCTGAACATGATGCGGGCATAGTGCTGCATGCAGGCGCCAGCAGGGCGTCCATCGCCCAATTCAGCAGCAGCGAGTTGCATGGCCGCATCGAGAGCGTCACATCCGGGCTTACCAACGCTAGCGACCCAGCGTAGCAGGCAGGCCTCCTTCTGCGCCGTCCACTGGCTGTCAGTGCGCGGAGGCTCCGGAGCAGGAGGTGGCATCAGAAGTGGCACCGCCTTTGCTGCAGCGCCAGCTGCTGCTTGCGCTACCTTCAGCTTGCGGGCCTTGAAGGCATCGCAATATAGGCGGCCTTGGCATCCAACCATCGTCCTTCCAGTCATGACCGAGGCGCGCTGCAGGAACTGTTCATGGGAACCAAGCTTACCCGTCCTCCACTGCTGGTAGACGCCTTCTAGGATGGCGTCCTCAGAAGCTGACCACTTTTTTCCTCCGGCGCGTTTGTTCCCATTCATTGCTTTGCTTGCTTCGCCTGTGGCTGCGGCTGTGCGGCCGCCGTCGTCATTCTTGACAAGCATCATGGCTGTGCAGCCAGCATCAGGCGCAGTCTCCACAAGCAAACGGGCTTTGAAGACAGTGGAACTCATTCACGATGTGATTGCTTCCTCAGTACGGCCTCGGAGCAACGTCATCACGTGTCGTGCGCATCGCGCTAAAGAACCGAGCTTCTGCTCTGTCCACTCGCGATAGGCACACGCCAAGATGTCATCCTCAATGTCGGTCCAACGCACGCGTGTAACTGGCAGCTTCGATTTGTTGTCACCATCGTCTCCATCAGCCGCAGCGGCATTTGTGTCCAGACTGACACCATCAGATTCGATGAGAGAAGGAGATGCGTATCGTCCAGAACATGGCGCATCTGTGATTTGCTGATGGGAGCGCAAACGACCAGCGATGGCGGTTGCAGTTCGCCCCGCCAGCCGCTTCACAGCCTCGCTGTACAGCTGAGCTGCGCACGCAAACTTCTTTGCTCGCCATTCTTCCGCCAGAGTCTGCAGTACAGCGTCCTCGGCCGTGGTCCAATGGCCATGGAATTCTATCTGGTCCATTGACGATTTCCGCGCGGCTTTGTACGGCACAATGGCCATCGCATCGTCCTCTTCCTCTCTTAATCGCTTCGGACGCGCAGCCCGTGCGAGCGACGCGCGCTCTCCTGTCGGCGGCTCTCTCTTCACGCCCTGTTTTAGCATTTGCAGGCGAGACTGGCAAGCCATCGGCGAGCGAGTGCCGAACAGCGCGTCTGCCATAGCTTGTAAAAATGCAGGTCGCGTAGAGATCTCGCCCGCAGAGTAGCGACGAGAGACTTGCAGAAGTTGAGCATCCTCGAAGCGCGTCCACTTTCCTCCACTATGCTTTGTGGTTATATCGCCGCCGTCCTCGCGCTCGGGGCTGAGATTGCCAGCGTCGCCATCATCATCAGACATGGGTCGGGTGTTTTCCGTGTGTCTGCGAAGGGGAACCCTGAAGTGACAAGGGTTGCGAAACACTGCAAAGCCGCGCCAGTGGTTGAATGACACGGGCAGCGCTCATCCGCCGTCTTGTTTACCGCTGCACGTCGTAGCCGCTGGGGATGTACCAGTCCTGCAGGTCGAAACCATCAGCCTGGAGTCTTGCGCATGCTGCGCCCACGTGTTCAAGAACAGCGCCGTGAATGGCGCCATTGCTGGCAAGAATGCTCTTCGCGAAAATACTGAACGGCGCTCCATCGCCTTTGGTCACTCTGCCGCCAGCCTCTTGCAAAATAAGCGCTCCTGCCGCCATGTCCCACGGCTTGAGTTGGAATTCCCAGTAGCAATCCACAACGCCCAACGCAACGTGGCAGAGATCCACGCTTGCGGCGCCGAGTCTTCTGACGCCTTGACAGACATCCGTGAAGAGTCGAAACAATGCCAAGTTCTCCTCCCAATCCTTGCCGTGATCGTATCCAAAGCCCGTGACCAGCAAACTGCGTCGCAACTCTGACGCAGAGCTCACATGATGGAGCGGCTCGCCGTTGCACGAAGCGCCCTGGCCAACAGCGGCAGTGAACGTCCGAGTCGTCCACGCTCGCGGACCGCCGCAGAACTCAACCACACAGGCTGCTAGCGGCACACCGCGCCGTGTGACTGCAACACTGACGGCGAACGACGGATAGCTATGAGAGAAATTGGTCGTCCCGTCGAGGGGATCCACTGCCCAAAGATACGGGCTGTCCAGGTTGCCAGACACGCCGCCTTCTTCGCCCAGCAGCGCGTGCTGTGGAAACGAAGCCCGGATGACTGCGAGCACGGCGACCTCGCTCTCCTTATCCGTGTCCGTGACTAAATCAAGCGCTCCTTTATACTGCACGTTGCGTGGCAAGTCAAGCGCGCGACGAACAGCAACTGCACCCGCGGCTGCTGCTCGAGCAGCGACATCGCGCAGCTCTGCGACGAACTGTGGATCCTCAGCCTGCGCCGACGCCATGGTTTGAAGGCAACGCTTCTGCGTTCGCGACGTGCAACGACGCCGCCTGCAGATGGCTGCTGGTGCTTGTGTTGCGGGGACAAAAGAGGAAGCAGGCAGCACTGACATGCGACGAGGAGTGAAAGAGAGAGACGTGCTGTGAGGAGGGCGTGAAACTGCTTCACAATCGAGCAGTAGGCCCGTACCATATAGTCTCCTCCATTTCCCGCAAAAGTCAAGTCGTTTAGTCGCGGCCGTCGCCGGCAAAAGTCGCCACGTGGCAGGCAAAAGTCGTGCCTGCGGCGGGCTCTTGCGCT
>Ga0164297_10004411_pt1 | contig 12608 bp, 13 predicted proteins | sample GEODES058metaG_FD_113539 | JGI IMG/M metagenome (GOLD analysis project Ga0164297, IMG submission 113539) | Dystrophic lake water microbial communities from Trout Bog Lake, Wisconsin, USA - GEODES058 metaG | ecosystem: Environmental > Aquatic > Freshwater > Lake | place: USA: Trout Bog Lake... | reverse complement strand
CTTAACGGGATTGGTTTTTGGCAAGACGCTATTCAGCGCACAGGTATATTTATTGAACAATATCAGGCCGGGCAATAAAATTTTAATTGCAGGTGGCGGTACCGGCAAAATTTTAGAAGCAATTACCGGTATTCATCACGCTGGCTTAAAGATCACCTATGTTGATGTTTCCGAAAAAATGATAGCCGCGTCGAAGAAAAGAGACACCGGAAAAAATGAGGTGACTTTTATCAACGCGGCTATCGAAAACATCCAGCTGCCGGATAATTTTGATATTGTTATTACACCGTTCCTGCTGGATAATTTTACGGAGGAAAATCTCCAAAAAATCTTCTCCCGGATCGATCAATCACTACTACCCGGCGGCCTGTGGCTCAATACTGATTTTCAGTTAACCGGCAAACGGTGGCAAAAAATCATGGCCGGATCGATGTTGATTTTTTTCAGGATCATTTGTGCGATAGAAGCGGAAAAATTACCGGATATCCAAAACTGTTTCAGCAACAATGGTTATCGGATCGTTGAACAAAAAACCTTTTGGGGCGATTTTATTATTACAGCCGCCTACCAAAAATAATTCCGCATTTCACATTCCGAGTTCCGCAATTAGTATTTAGCCTTCATAAAAAAACTTATACCCTATCCCCCTTACCGTTTGGAGGTACTGCGGTGAGTCGGGGTTATTCTCGATCTTTTTCCTTAAACGCACGATATGCATATCCAATGTTCGCGTATTAACATCGGCATTGTATCCCCAAACTTCCATCATCAGCTCTTCGCGGTTGATCACCTTATTTTTGTTTTTCAGGAAATACAATAAAATACGGTTCTCCAGTATCGTCAATTCTATTTTTTTGCCATCCCTTATCAGCAAATGCATGTTGGGGTGGTGTTCCATATTGGCAAAGCGCTGCGATTCTGATTTTTCGCTATTGAGCGAGAATTTGATCTTGTTATCGATCAGCGCTACCAGCACATCCATATTGAAAGGCTTGGTGATGTAATCTGACACACCAAAATTATATGCTTCGATCTTATCAATATCCTGCGATTTTGCCGTCATCATGATCACCAATTTATCAAATCCCTTATTCCTGATTGCGGCACAAACTTCGGCACCTTGTTTACCCGGCAACATCCAATCGAGCAAAACAATTGGTGGTTGCTCGGCCAATATCATCGCTTCAGCGTCATCGCCATTATCGGCTTCCAATACCTTATAACCTTCTGATTGCAGGCGCTCGGCCACCAGAAAACGTAAGTTTTCATCGTCTTCAACCAGCGCAATTTTTATTTCTTTTTCCATAGCTTTTGTTCATTTACCCGTCGGTTCATAGGGTAGCTTAACTGTAAACACTGATCCTTCTTTTATTTTTGATTTTACAACGATCTCACCTTCCATAAAATTAACCAATTCCTTGCAAAACGCCAGGCCAAGGCCTACGCTCCCATTCTGATTGTATTGATTTTCTATGCGGTAAAACTTTTTAAATATATGAGTTATCTCATCCTTAGCAATGCCGATTCCCTTGTCGGCAAATGAGAAAGTGATATTTTTTTTATTGATCATTGTATCAATATGCAATTCCTTTTTACCGGGATTCGAATATTTGTAGGCATTCTCCATCAGGTTTTGAAATACGCTGCCCAATAAAACCGGGTCGCAATAAAAACTACCCGACCCGTATATTTGATAGCTTAACTTAAAATCGGGATATTTTATTTTAAAGGTGTCAATATAACCCTTCACGAAGGCCTCAGCCTCAACTTCCTGGATCTTTAAATTTATTGCATTATTCTCAAGCTGGGTCAACGACAGCAACTTGTTCATCAGATCGTTGAGTTTATCTGCCTCTTCGTCCAAAATCTTCCCATAATGTTTACGCTGCCTTTCACTCAGCTCGGCATCGCCACGCAAGTTAGACCCTGCGATCTTTATAACGCTTAAAGGCGTTTTAAATTCATGTGTAAAATTATTGATAAAGTCGTACTGCAGCTTAAAAAGGCGCATGTTCACATTTAAATTCCGGTAAATAAGCCAGCTAATGGTGACCAGGAAAACATAAATAAGCAGCACCATGGCCCCTATTGGTAAAAATCGCCGGTCGACTTCTGTATCAAGGTAAAATTTTGGCGAGCTTAAATAAAGCTTATAATTTGAGAATGCCCCGGACAAGGGCGATTCGGTAGTAATATTACTGTTTTCATTCTCAATCGGGTCATATACCACCGGCCTGATCGATATGTTTTTGTAGAGTTCAGGATGCGGATTCCGCACTTTTAACAAGCTTTGATCCAGGTCGAACGTAAGCATGTTCTGCTTGTAAACCGAAGCCGGATTGTTGCCTTTCTGCAAATCCCGGTAAAGCTTAACTTCCTCCCTGCTCAATATATTCAGATAGCTGATCTTTCTCGACTGGATGCCATAAAATGTCGTGAATTTATCGTCCTGAGTGGGCTCGCGAGAGGTATCGGCAACGGTAACGAAGTTATTCAGCTTATCGGCCATGGTCTCAAAATCACTATAGTCTTCCGGCCGACCTTTCCGTGTAACAACAAGCTTCCCGTCTTTTAAACTATATTCATAAATCGATTTTAGGTTGATGCCTAATTGACGTCCTTCTAATTCGCTATTGATAGGTTTACTTATCGCTACATCGTAAAATACTATGCGGGTAACAAATGGGTAATCCTTGAAAACCGAGTTTGCATAGCGGGAGGCAGAAGCAGAATCAAGAAATCCGTGATAAAAAGTAATTTCAGGTATCCTGTTCTGAAAAAAATCGTTGTAAGATTTGATCGTTTGTTCCTGCACATCGATCTTTTTAGCTGCGAATTCATCTTCCACATAACGATCGGTCAGGCTATAACTGATAAAAAGTGCAATGATAAACGTAACCGAGATCAATACCAGGAAAGCAATTATCAACGAGAAATTTTTCCGGTATACGGTGCTTGATTCATGCATAGCCAATGGGCTTACTGGTTATCCCGCAAATTTTTATCCAGGAATTTTTCTATTTCGGTGTACATATCCACCCGGTTTTCTTCATTCCTGAAAATTTTACGCTCGTTTTGTCTTAAAAAATAGGTTACCGGAACGTTATGCTTCTTTAATTCGCGCACGAACTGATTCAATTCGCTTATGTTAGCACTTTCATCTTTCGCACCCTGGAAGATCAGCAAAGGAGACTTGATCTTATCAGTATGAAATACAGGCGAAATGGCCCGCAGTTGCTCGGCATCCGATTCCGGATTGCCGATCATCTCGTACATCATTTGCAAGCGTGGTTTCAAATAAGGTGGCACATCTTTGAAATAGGTAAAAAAATTGATCAGGCCATATTTAACAATAACCCCGCTATAAAGCTCAGGATGCGATGAAACCCCATATAGCGCTGAAAATCCGCCGAAACCGCCCCCAAAAATTGCGATTTGTTTTGGCTCGGCAATACCTTCATTGATCAGCCAATTGACGCCGTCAGTAATATCGTCCTGTATCTTACCCCCTGCCTGCTTAAAACCAGCACTGTTGAAAGCCTTACCATAACCGGATGAACCACGGTAGTTCACCTGGAATACTGCATAGCCCCTGTTGGCCAGAAACTGAACCTCATCGCTATAGCGCCAGGTGTCGCGACTCCTCCAGGGAGCATCATGAGGTATCACAACCACCGGAAAGCCTTTGGTTTTGTCGCCCAGGGGCAGCGTAAGGTATCCATTTATTAAAAGTCCATCGCGTGCTTTAAAGGTGATCGGCTTCATCGGACAAAGCTCGGATTGTTTCAAGCTTGAATTGATGTCGCCAAGTTTAGTGATCTTTGCCCCAGCGGTTTCGTAAAGATAATAGGAGCCTGGGTTCCTATCGGTATAGGTAAATATGATAAATTTATCTTCACTGCTATCCCGCCCCACAATATTGATCTCGGACCCGGGGAAGCGATGAGCTAATAAGGTGTAAATTTCTTCGATCTCTTTACTAAGGAAATGTTTAGTTGGTTTTTCTTCCTCGCAAACCGCCAGCTCAAGCCGATTCTTATACCTCGAATAATCTACCCGGGCTATATCCGCTTTTTTGCAATTCAATAACAGCTTTAGTTCTTTGCCCGATTCGGCATCGATCTCAACCAGCGAGGTTTTATCCTGGTTAACATTAGAAAGGGCGTAAAAATGATCTTGTCCGGCAATAAAAGCTATCGGGTCGACCCTGTTCCTGAAATTATTGGTAATGATAGGTTTAAACGGTGTTTCGTCATTGACACGGTAAAGTATCGTTTCGTTAACGCCATCTGAGGCCTTCACCAATCTTATCCGGCCGTCATCATCCGGATACCACTCTGTAAGGTTACCGGGGTTGATGATATAGGGTTTTAGTTCGCCGGTTTTGATGTTCAGTTTATATACATCAAAATTTGCCGGATCCCGCTTATTCATACTCACCGTTATCACATCCGGTTCAGCTTTGTTCCGATTATTTAATATCCTTATTCTCCCTTTTTCAAGCGAAAGCAGGTTGGTGATCTTTGAAGTTGCGACATCCAAAACAAACATTTTGTATTCGTCCAGCTCGATCACATCCTGGATAAAAACGATCTGATTATTGTACGTCCAGGAATATTCGCGAACCGGGTAATCATCAAATCCAGTGGCCATAAATTCATGCCCGGTTTGAAGTGAGCGAATTGCTATGTTTTGTTTCCCTTTGTAGGGCTTTAGGTACGAAATATACTTTCCGTCATTTGATAACCTGAAAACGCTTTCCTCCGGTGTTTTGAAAAAGTCCTTAATTGGTATCTGTCTCACTTCCGTAGGTTTACAGGCGTGAATCGAGCACACGATAAGGGCAAAAAATATGACTCTCAGGCTCTTCAGCATTTTTGGTTGGTCGAAATAGAATACGAGCATGATAAACTTAGACAAAATACCCTATTAGTTCAAAATGTCACTACAATTTTACTGCCGCCTCATTTTATTCAGAAATTGACGGGCGGCAATTACCATTGCATTTCGCTATTTTTGAACATAATGAGGCGTTTCGCAATATTTAGTTTCTTCCTTTTGGCATTGAATTATGCTGGCTTTGCCCAGGTTGACGACTTGCAACTGGCAAAACAATTTACCGCATCCGGCGATCTGCAAAAGGCACTTGATATATACCAAAAACTATACAAACAAGACAATGAAGCAAATTTTGGCAATTACGTTGGTGCATTGCTGAACGTAAAGAAATTTGATGAAGCGGAAAGCCTGACCCGCAAAATGATACGCAAACATCCGGTCGAAGCACGTTATGCCATTACGCTGGGGAAAATATATACGCAAAAAGGCGATATTGATAAAGCAAATCTGGTTTTTGACGACCTCATCAAAAACTTGCCCGCCGATCCGGGTGCTATTGCCAACCTTGCTACACAGTTTTACCAGGCCGAAAATGCCGATTATGCGATAAAAATATTTTTGCAGGGCCGCAAACTATTGAATAACGATAAACTATACACTTACGAGTTGCTGAGTTTATATCGATTCAAGCGAAATAAAGCAGCCCTGGTAGAGGAGTACCTGAACTTTTTACCTGATAATCCCTCTTTTATCACACAGGCAGAAACAACGCTTTCGTCAATGTTTGAAGGCCCTGCGGATTACGACGTGCTGAAAGTTGCTTTATTTAAAAAGATCCAGAAATTTCCGCAGGAAGCTATTTTTATCGATCTGCTGACCTGGCAATTTATGCAGCAAAGGGAGTATGACCAGGCATTGAACCAGGCGCTTGCCTTAAGCCGGCGACAGAATGATGATGGTAACAGTATTTTCGAACTTTGCCAAACCCTGGTAGCTGACGAAGCTTACGATACAGCGATACGCGGATACGAATTTGTGATCAGCAAAGGTAAAGGACAGGCGCTGTATGTGCCTGCCAAGATCGAACTGATCAATACCAAAAACCTGCTGGTTACTGCCGGTAAATATACTCAGGCCGACTTGCTAAGCCTGGAAAAAGACTACCGGGACCTGCTGGAGGAATTTGGCAAAAACAATAGTACCGTGTTTGCCATGCAACGCCTGGCAAAATTGGAAGCCTATAAATTGCACAATTTGCCTGAAGCCCAAAAATTATTGGAAGATGCCATTAATATCCAAAATGTGAATTTGGGTTTGCAAGCCTCCTGTAAACTCGATCTCGGTGACATCTACTTATTGACCGGTCAACGCTGGGAAGCTGCATTGGCTTATGAACAGGTTGAAACCGCCAATCGCGGTACAAATATCGGACAGGAAGCTAAGTTCAGGGACGCCAGACTGGCCTATTATACCGGCGACTTTACCTGGGCAAAGGGACAACTGGATGTACTAAAAGCAGCAACATCGCAATTAATAGCCAACGACGCACTAAATCTGTCATTACTGATCTCGGATAACCTACAGGTTGATACAGCAGGTGATGCACTCAAAATGTATGCGCGTGCCGACCTGCAAATTTTCGCTGAGCAACCCGGGAAAGCGATCGTTATACTGGATAGCATCGATGTGAAATATCCGAACAATGCTTTGAGTGACGACATTCTGATGGCCAAAGCCCGTATCCTGATCCAGGAAAAAGACTTTGCCGCTGCTATCCTTCCTCTAAAAAAAATTGCCGAAGAACACCCCTATAACCTTTGGGCGGATGATGCTGTTTTTATGCTTGGCGATCTGTACGAGAACAAACTCAACAATAAAGAACAAGCCAAAACTTATTACCAAAAGATAATTACCGACTATGCCGGCAGCTTATGGATCAATGAGGCCAGAAAACGTTTCAGACTATTGAGAGGCGATAAACCTGATGGGGAATCGTGAGTAATTAGTGAATGAGTGAGTTAGTGAATGAGTGAGTAAGTGAATGAAATGAGGATTTAGTGGATTATTGAGGGGCGTATTTGTATTTTTGGAGCATGCTTATTTTTAACGAAACCTTTATTATTGATGACGCTATAGCTACGGAGTGGCTAGCCTGGATAAAAAGTGACCATATTCCTGCCGTTTTAAATACCGGCGACTTTGACAGTTATAAGCTGTTTACCATTTTAGATTCCCCTAACGAAGGTATAACCTATTGCCTGCAGTTCAACACAGACAAAATAGAACGCTACAGCGACTTCTTTTATAAACATATGGACGGAATACATGCTGCCCACAACCAGCAGTTTGAGGAAAGATTTGCTTTGTTCCACACCTTAATGGAAACGGTGGAGGGGGTATAGTCCGGAAGTCCGGGAGTCCGGAAGTCCGGGAGTCCGAAAGTCCGAAAGTCTGTAGAGCCAAAAGTTCAACATTTCTAAAAGCTTTGCAATACAATTCAAATGATTTCCGGATATTCATCTTTCGGACTTTCGGACTCCCGGACTTTCGGCCTAGAAACGAAGTTCCCCGGGCATTCTGCCATAGAGTAAAAATCTGGCCCACTTTTCATTGCCATTTTTCAAGGCTGCCGCTGATGCTTTTTGCCAGTCGTAAGTGCAAAGTACCTGTTCGATATTTACCTCCTTGCCGGCTACTTTTACAATTGCATATTTGGCATGCGGAGTATTTGATTCCATCGAAAAGCGATATTTTCCGATGCCAAGGTAGGCAGGCAGACCTACACTACCCGGATTAAGGATGATCTTATCATTTGACAAATAGATCACCCGGTTAACGTGCGAATGACCGCATAATATGATCCTCTCAGCAATATGCCTCGTCTTCTCAACCAGGTATTCGTCATTATAAACAAATACACCTTGTCCGGTAATTTGCTCCAGCAAATATTCATCATCACTTTCAGGTGTTCCGTGGCAGGCAAAAAGAAGGCTGTCGATGCTCAGTGTCTTTGGCAGGGCACGCAGCCAGGTAATGCTTTCTGTCGATAAATCGGCACGAACGCCATCCATACCCGCTTTGTAAAACCCCTCGTCGATACTTTGCAGGATTTCGCGGTCAGTGTTTCCACTGATACTTTGCATCGGATTTTCGCGGAGCATTTTAGCTACCACTTCTGGTTCGAGGGCACCAAAAAAATGGTCGCCAAGATTAATGATCGTGTCAATCTCTCTCGACTTTATATCATCCAATACAGCGCGCAATGCCAGCGAATTGCCATGAATGTCTGAAATGATAGCATAGGTGCTCATTACGATTGAAAAAGAAAAAAGGTAAACAACCCTAAATTATTGCTTGATCAAATCGTATATCTCATCCAATTTTGGGGTAAGAACAATTTCGATCCGACGATTTTTAGCCAAGGCTTCCGGTGTTTCACCTTCATCAACAGGTTGGAACTCGCTCTTGCCCGTTGCGGTTAAACGATGAGGGTCAACACCCTGCGTTTCGGTCAGGAATCGCGTTACTGACGTGGCCCGTAAAACACTCAGATCCCAGTTATCTTTGATCTGACCAAGGTTGATCACTTTTTTATTATCTGTGTGTCCTTCTACAGCAATGTTGATATCAGGCTCTTTATTCAATACTACTGCCAGTTGTATCAAAGCGTCTTTACCATGCTGATCAATTACAATACTTCCGGTAGGAAAAAGCAGTTTATCGGCCATCGAAACATATACCTTTCCGTCTTTAATGGCTACGCTAAGCCCGTTGTTCTGAAAGCCAAGCAATGCCTTTTGCAATTTTTCTTTAAGTGCCGAAGAAGCTGCATCGCGTTTCTTCAGGGCCTCTTCCACTTCTTTAAGTCGTTGCTCGCGTTTCTTCAGATCTGTTGCTAACTCATTCACCTTAGTTGATGAGTTGTTGTAGTTATCGTTAAGCTTACTATAATTTGCATTTAGCGTATTGTAGCTATTTTGCAGATCTGCGAGCTGCCTGTGCAGGTGCATAGTATCAGCCTGCAATGCTGATACTTCGGCTTCAAGCGTATTGGTACGCGTGCTGAGTGAATCACGATCGGCTAATAAGGATTTATATTTTTTAGGGGATAATACCACGCAGGAGTGCAGTGTAGCACATAAAAAACCGGCTAAAAGAAGGTACTTTAATTTCATGATCGGAAGGTGTTTAGGATACTGCATTATTTAAAAATACATTTAAAGGGTATATCGCGCTGCATATACCACCTATATGTTGAATGATGCCCTCTGTTGACATTTCAAGGTCGGTGAATTGATGCGTCGCCACAAAACTCTTCAACTTTAAAAGATCGATATTAGGATTATTTGCGTCATATCCCTGTGGAACAGTTTTTAACTGTTCTTGTTTTCTAAAATCACCGAATATTTTAACAAAAGCCGGATCATCAATAATTTGTTTCAGGCTCGATGGGTTATAATCAATTTCCTGCCTGATCAATTTTAACTGATCGTTCTCCGGCATCCAACTGCCGCCGCCAATAAACGAATCACCCGGCTGGATATGAACGTAATAACCGATATAAGCTGAGCCTTTGCCCGAACTAAGTTTGCCGATACCGAAATTATTTTTGTAGGGAGTTTTATCGGTGCTGAAGCGTACATCACGATAAATACGCATCACACATTTTTTCGGGTCGATGCTGACATCCAGGGTTGGGTCAACTTTGCTGATCTCTCTGATCAGTTCAGCTGCAAATGCTATTACATTTTCTTTAGCCTTATCATGTTCCGCTTTGTGCGCCATGAACCAATCACGGTGATTGTTTGCAGCCAGGTTCTTTAAGAATTCAAAGGTTTCGGGGTAGATCTTCATCAGGCAATCGTATTGTTAGCGGACAATTTCTGTAAGGGCAATTTCATAAATATCCGCAACCTGGTCATGTATACGATACCAGCCGGGTATATTTAATTAGAACCTGATCGGCTTAAAGCCAAAACAAGCATCAATTCAGATTTAATTTTTCGCGGGGAACTTCCATTGGGATGCTCTTTCGGCGGAACTTGCGATACCAGATGATACCCCCAGCTCCGGCAAGAAGGTAGGGCACTCCTAACAAAAACAAGATGCCACTATTTAAACCCTTAGTGGTACTTGCTCCGCTTTTATTATTTGATTCAACTGCGGTAGTACACATAGCGCATTGCGCTTTAACCTGCGCCGCACTGAACAACATCAAGGCGAACACACTAACTATCAATACCTTTCTCATGTTTTTCATGAAGCAAAAATAGCTATATTTTAAATCAGCATTAAAATTAAATGCTAAAAATGATAATAGGGAGATATCATCAGGTACACAATAACCCCTGTAATGGTTACGTACAACCAGATCGGGAAGGTCCATCTAACCAACTGCTTGTGTTTTTCAACCTGCATTTGCAATCCGCGGTAAAAACTCAATAAAATCAGAGGCAAAACAGTTGCTGCCAGGATGATATGGGAAGTAAGGATCACCAGGTAGATAGAACGTACCGGACTTGCGGCTGCACGCTCAACATCAGTTAACACACCATCGCCATTCAAATCGCCATAGATCGTTTCCGGTTTCAGGTAATGAAATAAGATATAGGATACCAGGAACAATGAAGACAGGCAAAATGTAAGGATATTAAGCCTTTTATGCACTTTAATATTACCATGCAAAATAAAGTAGAGCGATATCAGCAGTAAAATACTGCAGGTACCATTCAATAAAGCATTTAGCTTTGGCAGATATTGCACAAAAGATGGAACAACTGCGGGAGCCGGGATCAAATGCCTGTTAAGCACCACTACCACCACAAACACAAACACCGACACAGCGGCAACAAAACGGAAAATTAATTTATCAGTCATATCAATCTTAATACATAGGTGTGTCTTTTTCCAGCAATTCTTGTTTCACCAACACCTTTATCTCGTCATTCAATCTGCTTACCTCTGTAAGCGAAGCTCCGGCATAATAACCCCTGATCCTGCCATGCGAATCAATGAGCACCAATTTATCTGAATAGATAAATTCGCCGTTGCCAGCGTCAAGCGCATTTACAAGAAAACCTTTGCGCGCTAAATTATAAATATTAGCAGTATCTCCTGTCAGGAATTTCCATTTTGAATCCCTGTCTGCAAACTGTTTCGCATAGTTGCGGAGAACGCCAACAGAATCCCTTTTGGGATCAACCGTTATCGACAAAAAATACACCATCTTACTTTTCGCATAGTTCCGGTCGAGGCTGTCAATAAACCCGTTGATGGTATTACAAAGCGTAGGGCAATGGCTATAAAAGAAAGCGGCTACAAATACTTTATCGTGAAAGAAATTCGCAGAAACTGTTTTCCCGTCCTGATCGGTCAGCTGAAAGTCGCCAATGGTATGAAAAATAGTATCAACCCGACTTTTACCGCTGCTGCTGTCCAGTTTTTGAGTAACAGTTTTCGGACCAAAAATACGGAGGGCGTGGTATCTGTTCTGGCCCTTCAGGGTAAGCAAATAATAGAAAAATCCTGGTATAAACAGAATAAATACCAGGATCAATATTTTTTTTATTAAACGGAATTTTATCATTTACAACCTCAAATCAATCCAGTGGTGGCTTTCGTTAGTAAGCACCAGGATCAATCCGATTATGAACAGCACCGGTACGATTATCGCTATTATCAGTCCCGCCTTTTCAAACTTCAGGTGCATAAAATAACCCACAATAAAAAATGCTTTTAATAGGGTTAAAACAATATAAATAGGGTTAGCAACATGGTATGTCATTACCTGATGAGGAACAAGATACAGTGCTATAAAAAATTCAACGGCTGTAATGGCCAGTAAGATATAAAACACATTCCAGATGCGCTTTTTGGTCATTCCTTCATGCTCTTCGGCATGGTCTTCGGTATGTGCAGGATGTGATGACATAAGCTTGTTTTTAAACGAGATAAAAGAAAGTGAACACGAATACCCAAACCAGGTCTACAAAGTGCCAGTAAAGGCCAATTTTTTCAACCATCAAATAACTACCGCGTTTCTCGTAGGTACCCTTTAAAACATTGATAGTAATAATAATATTGATCACTACCCCGCTAAAAACGTGGAAGCCGTGAAAACCGGTTATCGTAAAAAATAAATTAGCAAACTGATGTCCGTAAGTGATCATCGTTTGATCAGAAGGATTACCATGAAATAGCGTCTTCAATTCTTCCATTCTCGGAATACTTCCCCACCAAAAACCTTCGCTATGTAAATGCGACCATTCCAGGGCCTGGCAACCCAAAAACATAAATCCACCGATAATAGTACCGATCATCCACCAAACAACTTCTTTCTTCGCGCCGCGGTGACCAGCTTCAACCGCCAATACCATGGTCACTGAACTCATGATGAGAATAAAGGTCATTAAACCAACAAACACCAGCGGTGCGCCATGTTCAATCAGGCCGGGAACCGACTGAAAGATCAGGTCTGGTGCAGGCCATGCAGCAGAACTAAAGCGCAGTGCGCCGTAAGCTATTAGTAATGACGAGAAAGTGAACGCGTCAGAGAGCAGGAAAAACCACATCATTATTTTCCCGTACTCGACAGAAAACGGCGAAGTGCCGCCTGCCCAGGGTGTGGTTTTAACCTCGTCGATTTGTGATACAGCTGTACTCATTTGTACTGAATTGGAGGATTATTAATTTTGGTTCAAAAGTAAAAAAACATATAAATAAATCCATATAATATCGACAAAATGCCAAAATATTGCGGCAAGGTCCAT